>Ga0210063_1000215_pt1 | contig 19962 bp, 18 predicted proteins | sample Muzzi_PWA_D1_FD_185529 | JGI IMG/M metagenome (GOLD analysis project Ga0210063, IMG submission 185529) | Wetland microbial communities from San Francisco Bay, California, USA, that impact long-term carbon sequestration - Muzzi_PWA_D1 (SPAdes) | ecosystem: Environmental > Aquatic > Marine >... | reverse complement strand
CCGGGACCACGACATGATCCAGCACATCGAAGAAAAGGTGGTCAACCGCCTGCGTCAGGTGACCTCCGCCATCAAGCAGGACGGCGCCAACCAGGTGAGCGTCATCAAGTCCACGGCGGAGCGCAAAGCCGCCATCGAATTCGCCCGCGCCGCCGCCATGCGCCCCTCCATCGTCGGCGAGGCCCTGAAAGCCATCGCCGCGGACCCGGAGGTGGAACACGGCCTGTTCGAGATCCTGGAAATCCAGCGCATCATCCAGGGCGAGGCGGACATCACCCTGGTGCCCAAGGGGAGCGGGGAGTTGCTGGCGCCGCTGTTGGCGGCGAAGTAGGGGTGCGCGGGGCGGTGGGTCAGTCCTTCAACGGATTGACCCATCGCAATCCCGGGAAACGAGCAAAGTCGGCGTCCGTAGAATAAAGAACATACCCCCGCTCCATCGCCAAGGTGGCCAGGTGGGCATCCGTAGTGAGGTTTCCCCCAGTCCCAAGCCGCTTCAGGGCGGTGCGCAGACGGGAGAAGTGATCGTCTGCGGGGTGCGGGATATGGACGTGGGGCAGCGCCAACCAACTTTCGACCCGGGCACAGACGGAATCCACATCGAGGGGGCGATCAAGAACCTTCCGATGGGTGGTGATCCGGACAAACCCCAGAATCGCCACCCAGGCAAGACCAACTCCCGTCGTTCCCCTCAGGCACTCCTCCCACCAATTTCGCGCGCGATCATGGAAGGGTGAATCCTGATTGTGGGCATGGATCAGTACGTTGACGTCCGGCAGGATCACGGGCGAACCTGCTTCTGCCAGGACTCAAGGAACGCCTCCGCCTCCAGTTCATCGGCCAGCTGATTGAGCCGATCCAGGTCGATCCCAGGCCGGAAGCCGAAGGAGTGGGGGATCACCTTCGGCGGATCCGCCACCGGTCGCGCCTCGACCCCCAAGCCGGATCGAATCGCCTCGTTGACCACCCGCTTGAACGCCACCCCCCGCTGCCGGGCTCGCTCGTGGAGCAAACCGGCCAGATCATCGTCGAGAGTCAGCGTTGTCCTCATAAGTGAAGCCTAAGGCATCAACGATTTTGATGTCAAGGCATCAAACAGCCCCCTACATCCCCGCCATGATGCAGAAACCGCTATCCACGAAGAGCACCTGACCGGTGATGCCGGAGGCTTTGTCGCTCAACAGGAAGTAGCTGGCGTCGGCGGCTTCCTCGACGGTGATGTTGCGTTTGAGGGGCGTTTTCTCCGGGTAGATGGTCCGGATGTCGCTGAAACTCGCCACGCCGCGGGCGGAGACGGTCTGCAACGGTCCGGCGGACACAGCGTTGACCCGGATGCCCTGGGCGCCCAACTCGAAGGCCAGTTGGCGGACGATGTGCTCCAGGGCCGCCTTGGCCGAGCCCATGACGTTGTAGCTGGGCACCACGCGCTGGGAAGCCAGGTAGGTCATGGCGATGATGGAACCGCCCTCGGTCATGTACTTCTTGGCCTCCCGCCCCATGGGGATCAGGGAGTAGGCGCTGATCTCCAACGCCAGGCGGAAGCCGTCGCGGCTGGTGGCGGTGAAATCCCCCTCCAGATCCTCGCGCTGGGCGAAGGCGATGGAGTGCACGACCTGATCGAGACGGCCCCATTTTTCCTGATGCTGAGCGAAGACGCTCTCGATGGCGCCTTCCTGGGTGACATCGCACTCCACCAGCAGGGCGTCGTCGATGCCCTCCTCTTCCAGGAGCTTTTCGATGCCCCGCAGGAAACGCTCCTGATAGGCCAGGGTGAGCTTGGCCCCGCCCTGGTGTAGTTTTTGGGTGATGCCCCAGGCGATGCTGCGCTTGTTGGCCACGCCGAAGACGATGGCGGTCTTTCCTTCCAACTCCATAAGTGTTCCTCCCGGTGCGGAAGGGTATAGCATCAGGGACCATGAAAACCAGCACGCGTCGTCTGCTCTTCGCCCTGGGGCTGCTCCTGGTGTTGGCGGTGGGAGTCCTGTTGCTCCTCCCCTCCCCCATCGATCCGGCTCCTTTCCAGCCACCGACAGGACCGTCCCTGGCCGGTCCCCTGGCGCCCAACGAGGCGCTTCGGGGGGCGGAACTTCTGGGCCTGGGCAAGATCCGTGGGCCGGAGGATGTGGACGTGGACGACGAGGGGGGCATCTACGGCGCCACGGAAGACGGCAAGATCCTGCGCCTGACACTGATGGCGGATGGCACGGAACGGCTGGAGACGTTCGCCGAGACCGGCGGACGCCCTTTGGGGATGGAGTTCGACGAGGCGGGCAACCTGATCGTGGCGGACGCGTCCAAGGGGTTATTGCGCATCGACCGCCAGGGAAAGGTCGAGACCCTCTCCACCGAAGCCGATGGCGTGCCCTACCGCTTCACCGACGACCTGGATATCGCCTCCGATGGCCGGATTTTCTTCTCCGACGCCAGTCATCGCTTCGGACCCCAGGAATACCTCTACGACCTGCTGGAGGCCCGCCCCCACGGTCGGCTGCTGGTCTACGATCCGGCGACCGGCAAGACCACGGTGCTCCTCGAGCAGCTCTACTTCGCCAATGGTGTGGCGCTGGCCTCCGACGAGAGCTTCGTGCTGGTCAACGAGACCTACCGCTACCGCATCCGGCGCTACTGGTTGAAAGGGGACAAGGCGGGGACCGACGACATTTTCTGGGACAACCTGCCGGGTTTCGCGGACGGCGTGGCTTCCGACCGGCGGGGGCGTTTCTGGGTGGCCATGTTCACGGTGCGCAACCCGCTGATGGATCGTCTGCACCCCAGCCCCTTCCTCAAAAGCAATCTCGCCAAATTGCCCAAAGCCCTGTGGCCGAAACCCGCGCCCTACGGCTTCGTGGTGGTGTTGGATGAGACGGGCGAGGTGATCGGCTCCCTGCACGACCCCGGCGGGGAACACATCACCGAGATCACCTCCGCGGAACCGGCGGGGGAATACCTCTACCTGGGCACCCTGCACCAGCAGCGCATCGGACGCCTGAAGTTGCCCCAGCATCTGCGCTAGCAGCTTGTGGTGAAAGTCGGCCGCATGCGAGAGCGAGGAATTTTCGGCCAGATCAAGGCGGAAAATCGCAGGAATATCCGAGATCTTGCGAGATTTTCCAACGCCGATCTGGCGGAAAAGGCCCGCTCGGAGCGCGGCGCGAGTTTTGCCACAGGCTGCTAGACTGCGGGGCAACAGGCAGCCCGGAAACATCCGGCGAGGGGCGGCTCACCAGCCGCCCCTTTTCTATTTCTATTGAGGAATCATGGGATGGCGCGAGAGAGTCTCGCTCTGGACGAAGAGGCAAGCCTTCAGAACTCTGGAGGCCACACCGCAAAACCGGCAAAAGCAAAATGCTGGTCATAGGTAAAGACCCGGTCCATCCCCCTGGAGCGCATCAGGGCAAAGGATGTGCAATCCGTGAAGCTGATTCTTTGATCAGCAAACTTTTCGAAGAGACCCACAGCGGCGATCTCGATCGCCTCATCCGGTCGCCAGATCTCCAGCCTACGGGACGCCAGGAGATCTGCGCTCGGCCAGCGGAATATTCGTAGGTTGTGCGCCTTCCCAGGAGGGTGAAGAACTCATCGAGGACGAAATTGCTGGTCACTAGCCGCGCTTTTTCGGCCTCAAGCTGTTGCCAGGCGTTGTAGGCACTGCGGTGATTCTGGTCGCGACGCAGGTAGCGGGCCAGAAAAGCTGCGGTGTCGATGAAAATCACGCGTCATCGCCGTAGAGATACCGATCCGGGTGGGCGGAAAGGTCTGCCGGGACCTCACCCTCCCAAATCTCATCATCGGCGAAGAGCGCATCGCGCACGGGACCTCTCTCGCGGGCCACCTGCAAGAGGGAGCCCAGGGCCTCTCGAACGAGATCACCTAGAGAGACGCCTCGTTCCTGGGCCAGACGCTGCGCTTCTAGTTTGAGGCCAGGTGGGAGCATGATTGTTGTTCGATGCATCGCAAACCTCCATATACAGCATGCCACCGCCACAACCTTGCACCGACCGCCTACGGATTCTCCACTACTCCGCCTTCACCGGAATCGCCTCCTCCCCCTCCTCCCCCTCCTCCCCATCCTCCGGCGCCTCCACCGGGTGCCCCTCCAGCCCCCGGGCCAGCTGGCGCATCCAGGCCTCGAAGCCCGTGAGGGTTACCTGGGCCACCAGTGCGTGCGCGCCGGAGGGTTCCAGGGTCAGGGTCGGGCGGAGGGGAGAATTCTTCTCTCGCCAGGCGTCGCCATCGAAGGCTTGTTCCAGGTAGGTGCGCCACGCTTCGATGGCTTCCGGGGCCTCGGGATCGAAGGCCAGGCGCAATTCCGCCTGCACCTCGTCTCCCGTGACCGCATCGACCCCGACCGCGAAGGCCTGCACCGGCTCCGTGGCGGGGACGGTCGCCGCCGGAGCTTTTTCCAGACTCTCCAGACTCTCCAGACTCTCCAGACTCTCCAGCGTGAGCCAGTCTTCAAGCGCCGCCCCATAGAGATCGTCGGGATTGGCGAAGACGGCGGTGATGTCCCAGCTCTCCCCGAAATCGTCCGGCAAACCCAGGGAAGCCGCCGCCGCGGGGTAGTCCACCGTGGCCTCGTCTCCCCCCAGGCGATCCAGGACCTTCTTGAGGACCTCGAGATTTTCCCCCAGGAGCATGGTGCCGCCATCGAAGGTCAAATAGATGGGTTCCTGATGGCCCATCCGCTCGATGCGGTACTCACCGTAGGGGATGGTCACCACGTCGCCGGAACCCTCGTCCTGGTTCAACATCCCGATCATGGTGCGGATCAGCCGGGGGAAGCTGCGCAGATTGACCGCCGCGACCCAGGCGGGTTCGCTCGTCCCATCGTCCGCCGTGCTGGGCTCCACCGTGAGGGTCAGCCCCTTGGGCATCCACATCTTGAGGCCCTGGTCCGGACGCCCCTGCATGTCCTGCATCCAGCGCAGGGAGGGCGGCATCTCCTGCTGCTCCCGGGAGGCCTTCTGCACCTCCAGGAAGAAGTTCGTCATCATGGCGGAGAGGCCGGGATCCTCGATGGAGCGCCGCACGTCGATGGCACCGATGGCCTCCGGCGAGACGATCCGCTCGGTGGCGATCTGCTCGCCGGGGGCCACGAACCAGTAGAACCCGCCCGCGGCGAGCAGGAACCCGATCACCAGCAGGCCCCCGCAGCCCAGGGCACAACCGAGGACGATCTTCTCGGTCTTGCCCAGACCACGGCGTTTCTGGGACGGCAGCACAGAGGGCGAAGGCGATGGTTTCATGGGGGAAAAAGTATCACGCGACCCCTTTGCTACAATCCCGGTTCCGAGAGAGGAGAGCCCATGGGACGCTGCCGCTTCGCCGCCGTCACCTTCACCGCCATCATCGCCGTCACTACGCTACCGTTCTGCGCACCCCTGGACGCCATGGACCGAGTCACCGGCAAACCCTTCGCCACCCGTTCCGAGGTCATCGCCCGCCACGGCATGGCCGCCACCAGCCATCCGCTGGCCACCCAGATCGCTCTCGATATCCTGAAACAGGGGGGCACGGCGGTGGACGCCGCCATCGCCGCCAACGCTGCCCTGGGGTTGATGGAGCCCACCGGCAGTGGCATCGGCGGCGACCTCTTCGCCATCGTCTGGGACGCGGAGACGAACAAGCTTTACGGCCTCAACGGCAGCGGGCGCTCGCCCCGCTCCCTGACCCTGGAGGAATTCCGCCGCCGCGGGCTGGAGACCATCCCCAGCCACGGCCCCTTGCCGGTCTCCGTGCCGGGGGCGGTGGACGGCTGGTTCACCCTCCACGACCGCTTCGGCAAGCTCCCCATGGCCCAGGTGCTGGCCCCCGCGACGCGCTACGCGGAGGAGGGCTTCCCCCTGACGGAGCTGATCGCCTATTACTGGAACCTGAGCGTTCCCCGTCTCTCCCAATTCCCCGGCTTCGCGGAGACCTTCGCGCCGGGAGGGCACGCCCCCCAGAAGGGGGAGATCTTCAAGAACCCCCGCCTCGCCGCCACCTATCGCCAGTTGGCGGAGGGAGGCCGGGACGCCTTCTACAGGGGGGAGATCGCCCGCAAGATCGACGCCTACATGCGGGCCAACGGAGGTTTTCTCACCTACGAAGACCTGGCCGCCCATACCTCCGAATGGGTGGAACCGGTGTCCACCAACTACCGGGGCTACGACGTCTGGGAACTGCCCCCCAATGGCCAGGGCATCGCGGCCCTCCAGATGCTCAACATCCTGGAGGGCTACGACCTCGCCGCCATGGGCTTCGGCAGCGCCGACTACCTGCACCTCTTCCTCGAAGCCAAGAAACTGGCCTTTGAAGACCGGGCAAAGTTCTACGCCGACCCGGCCTTCCACGACATCCCCGTGGCGTGGCTGATCTCCAAGGAATACGCCACCCAACGGCGCCAGCAGATCGACCCGAAACGGGCCGCCCGGCGCTACGATCCCGGCAACCCCGCGCTGGAGTCGGGGGACACCATCTACCTGACCACCGCCGACCGCCACGGGACCATGGTGTCGCTGATCCAGAGCAACTATCGGGGCATGGGCTCCGGCATGACCCCCGGCGATCTGGGTTTCGTGTTGCAAGATCGCGGCGAACTCTTCACCCTGAAAGAGGGGGAATTCAACACCTACGCCCCCGGCAAGCGCCCCTTCCACACCATCATCCCCGCCTTCGTCACCAAGGACGGCAAGCCGTGGCTGAGTTTCGGGGTGATGGGTGGCGCCACCCAACCCCAGGCCCATGTCCAGGTGCTGGTGAACCTGATCGATTTCGGCATGAACCTCCAGGAAGCGGGGGACGCGCCTCGGCTGATCCACACCGGCTCCTCCCAACCCACCGGCGAGACCATGACCGACGGCGGCCAGGTGCTCCTGGAGAGCGAGATCCCCTACGAGACGATCCGCGCCCTGATGGGTCGCGGTCATCAGGCGGGCTATTCCGTGGGCCCCTACGGCGGCTACCAGGCGATCCTCTGGGACGCGGAAAAGGGGGTGTACTTCGGGGCCTCGGAGTCCCGCAAGGACGGCCACGCGGCGGGCTATTGATCGGCGATCCCCGAGGTGGACCCGGTCTCGGTTTCCCGGTAGATCCCGGTGCGATACAGTCGCGCGAAGAATTCCGGGGGCGGCACCCGCAGGGAGGCCAGTAGCCCTTCGAGCACCGCGATGGGTACGGTGCTGCGGTCGGTGAGAAAGTCTTCCAGGGCCGCGGGCTCCAGTTCGAGTTCGTCGGCCACGGCTTCCAAGGTCAGGTGCCGCTCGACCATCAGAGCATGCACCAATTCAGTAAACCTTCGGTCGGACATCCAGGTTGCTCCCCCGTGGTACCACCACGGTCTGTTGAAAAACAAGTCCACAGATCGGCTACGGGGAAAGGTCAGAAAGGTTCAGGAAATCCACACTTATGCGAGCATTGATAGTCGTCGATATTCAGAATGATTTTCTCCCCGGTGGCGCTCTGGCGGTGCCGGAGGGGGACCGGATCATTCCCCTGGCCAACGCCCTGCAATCGGCCTACGACGTGGTGGTGGCCAGCCAGGACTGGCACCCCGCCGACCACGGCTCCTTCGCTGCCAACCATCCGGGCCACCAGATCGGCGAGCGCATCGATCTGTACGGCCTGGAGCAGATCCTCTGGCCGGTGCATTGCGTCCAGGGCACGGCGGGGGCGGAGTTCTCCACCGCCCTGGACACCGCGCGCATCGAGCGCATTTTCCAGAAGGGCATCGACCCCACCATCGACAGCTACAGCGCCCTGTTCGACAACGGCCACCGCCGGGCCACGGGCATGGTGGACTACCTGAAGGATCGCGGCGTGGACGAGGTCCACCTGTGCGGTCTGGCCACCGATTACTGCGTCAAGTTCACCGCCCTCGACGCCATCCAGAGTGGCTTTCGGGTCGCGGTCCTACGGGACGCCTGCCGGGGGGTGAACCTGCGGCCCGGGGATGATGAACGGGCGCTCCAGGAGATGGCGGACGCGGGGGTGCGGGTGATGACGAGTGAGGCGATTCTAGTGCCGGTGGGTTGAGCCGCGCGCACCCCCGGTGGTTTCTACATCGGACGCCAGTTCTCTACTTTGCTCAGAGTGACTACCGCATAGTAGAATCATTTCACTCAATCAAAGTAAATCGCTGGAGGCCAGCAAAATGAAACTGTTTCGAAGACCACGAGTTCTCGCTTTGGTCCTTATTCTTCTTACCATGAGTACCTCGGCTTTCTGGCTCAGCCAGGCTCCGATCACAGACGCTCAAATTCACAAGGAGTGCCACTGGGAGTGCTGGGATTCTGAGTTTATCGCCTTGATCACTGACTGCGTACCATCCAACACCCCAAATTGCACCAGCTGCATCCTGGTGTGTCATGGGGTCAAGAATCAGTGATGAACGAACCTCATCGGGCATCGTGGCCTGTCCTTCTCACGCTCTTCATACTGGCTTCTTTTTCAATATCGGTAGCTGCGGACCGGTGCCGTGAAGTGCCGGTGGCTCTACCCGAAGGCTGGATCACTTCCATGGCGTGGGGTCCCGGCGACACGGAGCTTTTACTCACCGATCCCGCGATCCATGCAATCTTGCGCCTCACCTTGGATGGAAACTACCCGGGTCCGCTGGTGCTGGGGGATGGGAAGCCCATTGACACCGCGGGGCCCATCAGCCTGCAAGCCAACCCCGGGGGCTACCTCCTGCAAGATCGCCCCTGGCGTTGGGTGTACTACAGCCGGAACTTCCTCCCGGTCAGGGTCCTGGAACCGACCCTTTACCCACCTGCGGTGAACTTCGTCACCTTTGTCGAGAACGGCGGCGAGTTCATCGGCTATGGCCGGGTGAAAAACCCGCAGGATGGATGGACCACCGGGGTGGTGCGGGTCTCGACGGACCAGTTGGCTCTGCTGGAAGTGATCGAAGAGATTCCTGTGGATAGTAGGCGGGGCGATCTTTTCTCCACGGTACCCGGGGGTTGGGTTGCGCTGGCGGGAGCTGTCTATGGGCTCGTTTTCGATGAACCTTCTCACATCCTGGAGATCAAACCGGACCGCAGATTCTTGCGATCCTTCCCCGACGGCTTCGCCGTCCTTCCAGCCTTACCTGAAAGTCGAGGCCCAGAAACGATGGTAGCTCGCTTTCAGGCGTTGGCCCAATCCAAACTGCCGGTGGCTCTCTACGGTCACGGCGCGCACCTCTACCTGCTGACCCGGGAGCCGAAGGCGGACAAGACCTTGTGGCGACTACACCAGATCGATCCGCAACGGGATGTGTTGGTCCGCAGCCTGACCCTGCCGACCACGGCGCCCCATTTGAGCCTCCTTCCCGGGGACAAGGAATGGATCGTCCTGGAGCGGGGACCGGTGCTGGGGCCGGGTCAGCAGAAGGTAGAATCGATGCTCCGCATCCCCACCCCGTGGATCGAGGATCCCCAGAACACCGCCCTGTCCGGCGAAACGCCGGTCCTTTGCCGATGATTCGGGCCGCGCCACGCCTGCTCTTCCTTCTGGCGGCCTTTCTTCAGGCAACCCCACTATCCGCGCTCCCCCTCCAGGTGGTGGCTGGGGAGGGGCGACCGGTCGCGGAGGCGCGGGTTGAGGTGTGGGAGCCCCCCGCGCGGGGGGACCTCCTAGGTGCCTTGCTTCCCCCGGTGGCCCAGGGGGACACGGACACCGAGGGCTTCCTACCACCGCTCCCCACCCTCCCCCGCCTGCTGGTGACGGTGGACCACCCGTCTTTCGCTCCCCTGGTGGTGGAACACGGCTCTCAAGATCCCCGCCGCCTGATCTTGCAGCCGGGCTTCGTCTGGCAGGGCCGGGTGACCTTCGCGGGTGAACACGCCGACGCCGGAACGGTGTGCGCGTCGTGGGAGCAGGGGTACCCTGGATGGCAGCGGTCCTTTACCTGGCAGCGGTGCGCGGTGCTGGCGACGCAAGGAACGTTTACCCTGGTCGGATTGCCGGAAACCAAGGTTACCCTGAAGGTGGAGGCGGACGGCTATCTTCCCCTGGCGGCGGAGATCGATCCGCGCGACCCACCCGCCTTGCGCCTACGACCGGGAATCGCCCTTTCGGGACGGGTGACCACGACCCGAGGGCGGGCGCCGGTGGCGGATGCTCGCATCCGTGCCGTGGGAGGCGGCGCCACCACCAGCGACCCGGCGGGCCACTTCACGGTCACGGCAGCGACCTTGCCCGTCGCCCTCCGGGCACAGGCTCGCGGCTTTCGACCGGGGATCCTGGTTGTCGAAAAAATCCCGAAGGATCTCCTGGTGCTCGCCTTGCAGCCCAGCGAGCAGGTCTACGGCACGCTCCTGGACGACCGCGGTGCACCGGTCCGCGAAGCCTCCGTGGGCATCGAACAGCACCGTTCGGTCGGCAGTTCCCGCTTCCACAACGAAGCGCTGGAACTGGACGAGGAAGGCCGCTTCCTGCTTGAGTTGGCGGGTCCAGGAAACTATCAACTCCGTTTGCGCGCCGCGGGCTATCGCGAGGAGAGCCTGCCTGCCCTCGAGGTGGCGGCGGGGGAAGCGGTGGCCCTTGGCACCTTGACCCTGGATCGTGGAGCGGTGATCCAAGGACGCCTGTTCGATGCTGTCGAGGGCATCCCAGTGGCCGCGGCGGCGCTGCGGCTGGTCCCCCGGGGGGTGCAGTTACTCTCGGCGCTGCGCCAGGCGGGCACCTTTTCCACGACCAGCGACCCGGATGGAAACTTCACCTTCAGCGGTCTGTCGGAGGGAGCCTTTGAACTGCGGGTGAGCCATGAGCGATATGCCCTCCAGGTGCTGGCCGTGGATCTCAAGGGGCGGGAAGAGGCTGATCTGGGAGAAATCGGCCTGTCTGCTGGAGTCCGGCTCCAGGGCAAGGTGGTGGATCGCGAGGGAGCACCGCGGGCTGGCCTGGCGATTCGGATCCTGCCGCCGGATCGCGACTCCCTCCTGGCGATCGCGGAGCGGCATAGTGACGGGGCCGGGGAATTCGTGGTGGAAAAGCAAGCGCCGGGGCGCTACCAGGTGGAGGTCCACGGAGAGCGTCTCCTCCTCGCCCGGGAGGTGCTCATTCCAGAAGAGGAAACCGTCTTTCCCCTGGAGTTGGCAGTGGGGGGCGTGCGGCTGCAAGGGACCGTCATCCGGGGCGGCGAACCCGTCTCCGGCGGCAGGTTGCACCTGTCCACAGTGCTCGACCCCGGTCACCGCCAGGGCAAGATCCTGATGCAAGCCGCAGCCGGGGGAGCGCCTGCCTTCCGCCACGGGATGGCCCAGAGCAGACTGACGACGCAGGTCTCGGACGTCGGCACCTTCACCCTCGACGATGTTCCGACGGGGGCCTTGAGGGCCACGTACCGCGGCGCCGGGGAGCCCGTGGTGCGACAAATCCTGGTTCTTGATCAGCCCGTGACCAGGGTCACCCTGGACCTTGCCGGTCTGGAACTGACCGGTACCGTGGTGGATGGGACGACCGGCACCGGGATCCCCGCGGCCCTGCGGATCATCGATCCGCTGGGAGCCGTGGTCGCCCGGGGGGAGGCGCTGGACGGATTCTTCACCCTGCACGATCTGGCCCCCGGCACCTTCCGGGTGGAAGCGCGGAGCCCCGGCTACAGCAGCGAAGTATTGGAAAATGTCTCGGTGGACGGTCGACAACCTTCATTGCGGATCCCCTTGGAACCGAAAGAAGTGGACAAATCGGGAGACTCCGGGACCCTGACCGTGGTGCTGCGACGATCTTCCGGCGAGCCCGCGGCGGGCGTCCCGGTGACCCTCCTGGACGGTGGCGGGCAAATGGCCGCCTCCTTGCTGACCGACGGCTACGGCACGAAGCGATTTACTCAGCTACCCCCGGGCAGCTATTTCGTCGTCTGGTCCGACCCTCTGGCGGGAGCGGGCCTGGCCGGGCCGGTACGCCTCGAGGGCCACACGCCACAACGGATGGAGCAGACCCTGGTGCCGGGGGTCCCCGTCCGGATCCTTTGCGATGCCGCGGTCTGCGTCGATGGACGCATCGATACCTTGGCCGTGTTCACTGCCGCCGGGATCGATCTGGGGCCGTACCTGTCGGGGGTTTCCCCAGCGATGGGTTTTTCCGCCGAGGGAGCGGTGACCCTGGGCCGGTTGGCCCCGGGTTCCTACCTGCTCTCCCTGTGGTCCCATGGGCGACGACTGGATCGGCCCGTGGTTCTCCAGCAAGGCAGCACCCACCTCCGGTTCCCATGACGCGTCGGTCCTCCCCCGGTGGTAGCCCTGCCGCTCTGGACACGGTAGTCTAGGCCCACCTTGAGCCCCAGAGATTTTCCAATGGAGACGGAAGTATGAGCTTCACCGACAAGGTGGTCCTGGTGACCGGCGCCTCCCGGGGTATTGGCCGGGCCACGGCGCAAGCCTTCGCGGACCGCGGCGCCACCGTGGCGGTCCATTACCACCGCAACCGCCGGGCGGCGGAAGAGACGCTGGCCTCGTTGCACAGCGGCCCCCATCGGCTGTTCCAGACCGACCTGGGAAGCATTCACGGCCCCCAGGATCTGGCCACGGCGGTGATCAAGGAGTTGGGCACCGTCGATGTGCTGGTCAACAACGCGGGCATCTACAAGCCCCATCCCCTGGATGAAGCGAGCTACGAAGAGTGGCAGGAGTTGTGGGACCTGACCCTGGCCACCAACCTGACGGGGCCGGTGAACTTGATCTACTGCATCGCCCGCCGGATGATCCTGCGGGGTGGCGGACGGATCATCAACATCACCTCCCGGGGAGCCTTCCGGGGAGAGCCCGAGGCCCCCGCGTACGGCGCCGCCAAGGCTGGTCTCAACGCCGCTTCCCAATCCCTGGCCAAAGCCCTGGCCCCCCACGGGGTGTTCGTTTACGCCGTGGCGCCGGGCTGGGTGGAGACGGATATGGCGAAGAAATACCTTCACGGCCCAGAGGGAGATGCCATCCGTGCCCAGAGCCCCCTGAACCGGGTGGCCCGACCGGAGGAAGTGGCGGAGACGGTGGTCTTCCTGGCCGGGGAGAACGCGGAGTTCCTGACCGGGGGCATCGTCGATGTCAACGGGGCGTCGTATTTGCGCAGCTGAAGCTCAGGCGCGGGCCAACCACTCCAGCACCCGCTGCACATTCTCCCCGGTGTGAAAGCCGTGGAAGGCGATGCGCAGGTACCCTTCCCGCACGGAGGGATAAATCCCGGCGTCGAAAGCGGAGCGTAGTAGGGCATTGAGGCCATCGAGGCCCACCTCCCCATGATGCAGCCCCAGGATGGCTCCCAGGCGACCGGCAGCGCGCAACGCTTCCAGCCGCTCCGCTTCCTCGCGCCAGCGGGGCAATGCCCCCAGACCGGCCAGGAAGTGGACCGTCAGCGCATCCACGTGGGTCGCCACCGTCGCGGCCCCCCCGGCGCCCTCGATCAATGCCAGCGACTCCGCCAGTGCCGCACACCCCACCAGGTTGGGCACGCCCAGTTCCAGACGGCTGCCGTCCGCCGCCCAACCTCGTTCCAGGTCGGTGGAGGGGCGATCAAAATTGGTCGCCTCCTCGACTCCTAACCAGCCACCGGGGGGGGCCAGGGAGTCCCGGAAGTCTGGGCCGGTCCACAGCAATCCCAGCCCCTGGGGCGCCAGCAGACCCTTGTGGCCGCCGGTGGCGAAGGCCACCAGACCCGAACGGCCACCCTGAAGGCCCTCCAGTGGCGGCAGGGCCTGGGTCCCGGCCCCCTGGATGCCATCCACCACCAGCGCCACCCCGCGCTCCGCGCAGCCCCGGGCCAGGCGTTCCAGGTCCAGCTTCAGGCCATCCTGGAAGCGCACCCAACTGACCGTCAAGATCCGGCTCTTCGGCCCCAACGCCGCCAGCAGCCGGTCTTCTGGACGGCTATCGATCGTGGGGGGGGCGGACTCCCAGGCCGTGGCCCCGGCGTGGTGACCGGGCCACAGGGGCACCTCCCGCAGCGTCACCCCCCGCGCCGCCAGGGTCTTCCACGGCCAGGCGTTGGAGGGGAACTCCCCCAGCGGGGCCACCACCTCATCCCCTTCCCGCCAGGGAAAGCCCTGGGCGATGGCGGCGAGGCCGGAAGACGTGGTCTGGGTCAGCGTCAAGTCTTCCTCCCGCGCTCCCAGGAGGGCCGCCGCACCCCGCCGCACCCGCTGCGGCAAGCCGATGAAATCCCGCTCCCAGCCCAATTTCCAGGGTTGTGTTTCCCGTCCCAGGAAGTCCCGGATCGCCGCCGCGGAAGCTTTGGGCACCGGCCCCTCGGAGCAGTGCATGATCCACAGGATGCCCGGCTCCAGGTCGAAGGCTTCGGGATCCAGCGGGGGTGAAGATACGTCGGGGCGGGCAACGGTCGGTTCGCTCTGGTTCATGGGCTGTTTCCTATGGGACCCCCGCGAGGATGTCAAGGGCGGAGGCAGCGTATATAGTCAGCTTCACCCGTCCGCGTTGCCGATTTTCTGATGTCCTGTCCCGGGAGGTCCTATGCGATCCGCATTCCGCCGCCTTGCCGCCCTGATCCCAGCACTTGTCATCCTTGGCTGTTTCAGCGCCGAACCCGAAACCGTCCAGTTCTTCGAGGGCCAGTTTCAGGCCTTGAAGCCCGCTTCCTGGTCCATGCAGTCCAACCTCAATGACGTCGCCGATCTACAGATGGGCAACCGGTTCAAAGATGTGTACTGCACGGTGTTGACCGAAGCCAAGGTGGATTTCGCCGACGATCTCTCGGTGGAAACCTTCAGCGACTTGACCCGGAAGATGTTGACCGAGTCGCTCAGCGATCTGACGGAGACCGGTCCCAAGATGCTGGAGTACAGCGGTCAACCGGCGGTCCTCTACGAACTCGTCGGATCCATCGACAATACGCGGATCAAGTACTGGCACGTGTCCATCGAGTCGCCCACCCATTTCCATCAGGTCGTCCTGTGGAGCCTGCCATCCAAGTTCGACGCCAACAAGGCGGATTTCGAAGCGGTGCTCCACTCCATCCGGGCCGTGAACGGCGGGTAGGTCTGGCTGGGGCGCGCCAGGGAGAAACCCGGCCGGAACCTGGGTGGTTCCGACCGGGACTTGGGGAAAAAGAGCAGAGACTGCGTCGATCAGCAATCGACACTACAGTTAGCCGTGGTCTCATCGCCTTCGCAGACCCCATCACCACAGCAGTACGACACCCCGCTCTGGGGCGTCTCCGTGCACAGGAAGCCTCCACTGGTGCAGCGGGAGTCGCCGCAACCCACGGGGTTGGTGCCCCCGAAGCCACAACAGTAGCGATTGGACGGCTTGCCGCTTTGCACGCCGTTGCAATCCGCCGGGCACGTGGTGCAATCCTCGCCGTTGCCCGCCTCACACAGGCCGTTGCCACAACTGGCGCCGGAGGACGTGCCGGAGATGCAATCGCTGGGACAGTTGTTGCAATCCTCACCGATCTCACAGGTACCGTTGAAGTTGCACGCCCCGCAATTGCCGCAGGCGGAGAAGTCCAGGGTGCACCCCGCGGTGCAACTCACCGAACCGGAACCACAACCGATGTCACTGCAACTGGCGCCACCGAGGTCCGCCCCGTCGCATTCCTCGCCGGTCTCGATCACGCCATTGCCGCACACCGCGGGGTTGGCCACGGTCCAGCCAATATCGGCCATCTGCTCGTCGGTGAGATCGAGGTCATCCGTCAGGTCCGTGTTGATGAAGGGTTCCATCAGGAGATTCGGCGTTGCCGATGTATCCCAATGGGAGATGGACGAGCCTGGCTCGATGGGGTCCGGCGCGTAGAGTTGCACGAAGCCCCCATTGCTGGCCCCGGCCAGGAGTACCGCATCCTGGGTCAAGGTGATATTCACGCCCGGCAGATTGGCCTTGATGGAGTCGCCATCGGCCTGGGAAATCCCCACCGAGGAAACCGTGACGGTGGGGTCGGCGCCGCCCATGGGAGGCAGCCCCGTGGCCACATTGTTGGCCACCAGCACTGCCGTCGCACCGGCATCCTGAGCGTTTTTGACCTTGATGGTGAAGGCACAGGTGCCCCGATCCACCAACGCGATGTTGCCCGCGATGGCGCCCCCGTTGACCAGCGCTTCACAGGCGTCCGTCGTGGTCCCGGTGCCGTCGTCCGCCAACACCACATTGCCGGTAATCCCCGGGCTGACGATGGCCGCCCCGAAACTTGCCGGCTGGGCGGCGTAGGTGCCCGCGATACCCCCGGGGCTATTGATCACCATCACCACCCGGTTGTCCAGCACGTTGGGTGCCTCGGCGGTGGCCGCCGGGCCGTCCCAGACCACATTGCCCGAGTTGGTGGCGGAGTTGGCCCGCTGGTTATTGGACATCTCGTTCCAGTGCAGGTTCTGGGTCTCGTCCAGGATGAAGTTGCTGAACACATCCGGTTTGAAGGGCGGCCCCAGATAGCGCCCGTTGGACTCATCGATAAAGGTCGAGAAGCCCAGACCGTGGCCGAACTCATGCTGCAACACCGCCAGCAGATCGATATCGTTGCCCTCGTTGTGATCCAACCCCAGGTACCAGTTGGTCCCCGCCAGGCAATTCTCGTTGTTGTCGATGGTGCTATTGAAGAAGGCCTGGATGTCGTCCGCGCTGGTGCCCGGTGCCCCAGGGACCTGATCCACCCCGGACAGGGCGTTGGCCAGGGCCACGTGGTACCAGTGGCCCGACAGGATGGCGTTGGGGAAATCAGAAATCACCTGAATGGCGCCGGCGGCGCCAAGCACGGCGGAACTGGCATCGCAACTCAGGGGGTCGAAGCTCGCCTGAATGCGGATCTCGACACCGCTCTCCAGGGTCGCGCCCCAGATTTCCGCGGCGCGCTGGAAGGCGATCAGCCGTTGGGCTCCCAGGGTGGTGCCACTGTTGCCCCCCACCGGCGAGACCGGCGTCGAGTCGTTGAAGCCCTCGCCGGGGCCGTCGGTGTTGACGATGGTGATCGTGGCGGCGTTGGCAACCGCGGGAACCAGGAGAAGAAGGAGCGCGAGCAGGGTCAGCGAACGGAGTTTAGCGGTCATCGCGCACCTCCTCCGCCCCGGCGGACACCCCCGGTTCGGTGTTCAGCCATTGGATCGCCTCGCCGGGATGATCGGCACATTCCAGGTCCAGCGCGCCATCCGCGCCTCGCCGGGCCATGGCCAGGGTCATGAAGCGTCCCTGGAGATCCAGAGCGATGGCGCCGTTGGGCAGCATACGGCTGCTGAGCCCCGCGTTGGAGCGACTGACGGCGTTTTGCAAACGTTGAGAGAGGCCCCGTTGGGCCGCGGGGGGCGGTCCCAATTCGCCCGTGGCGGGATCCCGATAGACCCGCACCGCGTCCGTCAAGACCGGCGCCATGGCTTGGGGTGCGGGCGCGTGGATCACCTTGACGATGACCGGAGACGGGGTGGACGGTTCCTGGGTGGGCGGCTCGTCGGCCAGGGCGCTCACACTCAGGCCCATCAGAAACAGACCCAGGACGATTCCTGGCAGACGATGCCCCAAGGACACACTGCGATCAAGTCTTATCATTCCTGTCCTCCTTACGTTGTTTGACAAGCAGAAAACAACCAGAAGAAAACAGGATCCTTCCCCCCAGAGGCACTCTTATCAGTGCGCCCAAGACCTCGAAGCGTGACAATGTTCGATTATTTTCATGTTACCAATTCGAAGAAATGCTCTAGATCTACCACCGTATTGGCCGCGTTGGGAGAGACCCGCAGGGCGTTGAGGCCCTCCTCCGCGAAGGGACGGATGATCACCCCGTGCTGGTGGACCAGGCGGCGGGCGGCGTCCATGGCGCCTTCTTCCTTGAGGCCCACGGCGAAGAGGGAAGCGCCCATCTCCCACGTGCCGGGAGAATTCCAGGAGAGCTTCGGCGAGGCCGCGACGCGCTCCCGGGCGTGGGTCCACAGGCGGTGCAGGTGGTCTTCCCGGGCTTCCGCGCCGATGCTTTGCTGGAAGTCCACCGCATCCCCCAGGGCCAGCGCCGCGGGCAGATTGCGGGTGCCGTAGTCCTCGAAAATCCGCGCGGTGCCCTGGTACGGCTCCTGCCCCCAGGTGACCCAGAAGGGATGCAGATCGGCCTGGGATTCCTGGCGGACGTAGAGCACCCCCAGCCCCTTGGGGGCTTGCAGCCATTTGTGGGCACTGGTGGCCAGCACATCGACGCCCAGTTCCGGAGCCGAGAGGGGGAGCATGCCCACCGTTTGCGCCGCGTCCACCGCCACGAAGCGCACCCCCTTGGAGCGCGCCAGGGCGGTCAGCTCCCGCACCGGGTGGCGCACCCCAAAGTGGTTGTCGACGTGGGGAAAGACCAGCGCCTTGGTGTTCTTGGTGATCTGGGCGTCGTAGAGGTTCAACAGAGCGTCCCGGCTCAAGGTCTCGATGCCTTCGACCGGGAAGTCGAAGCGCTTCACCGTGAACCCGCGCTTCGGAGCCTGGTGGAGCCAGCAGGCGCTGGCGCCATCGTGGTTCAGGGAACTGAAGAGCACCTCGTCGCCCTTGCCCAGGGGCCAGCCCAGGGCCAGCAGGTTGAAGGCTTCGGTAGTGTTGTGGATCAGCGCCGTTTCCTGGGGCGAGCAGCCCAGCGCCGCCGCCACCCGCTCCCGGGTACTCTCCAGGGGCCTGGCCCACGGTCCGCCCCACATGTAGAGCCACGGGTTGGTCTCGCAGAGATCCAGGTAGCGCCGGTGGGCCTCCTGCACCACCCGGGGGATGGTGCCGATGGCGCCGTGGTTCAGGTAGGTGATCTTCGGATCCAGGGTGTAGGCCCGGGCCAGCCGATCGAACAGGTTCGCCGACGCTTCCTCCACCAGTTCCTGGCTAAAGCGCTGCTGGGCTCCCACCAGACGGGCCATGGCAGCGGCGCCCACGCCACCCCCCGCCCAGCCCAGAAATTGCCGACGACTGACCCCGGATTGCTCTTTCATCCGTCTCCTCCTGATGGTAGCGATTTGCTCCAGTCTAGCGTGTTCGGAGAATCCGGCACGAGATCGAGTACGACCAATTCGGGCCGACAAAAAAAACGCAACCGGGGCGCTCGTCCCCGCTCCATGCCGATGCCCCGAGACACCACCAACGCCCGCCCGCCCGACAGCCGGGTCAGTCCCGCAGCCCAGGCGCGGGGTACTTGAGACAAAGTGATCAGCGGACCGATCCCCGGCAGCCGCACCTGCCCACCATGGGTGTGCCCGGCCACCAGCAACTGGGCCTGGTTGTCCCCCAAAGCGAAATCCGGCGCGTGACCGAAAAGGATGTGAAAAACGCCAGGCTCCGGCGGGACCTGAAGAGCAGGAGAGAAGGAATCTGCCAGAGAGAGCCCGGTGAGTCGCAGATCTTCTCGCAGGGTGACGGTGCCGCTGCGCGGGAAGGTCGCTACCGCCGTGCCCTCGAAGAGGGCGGGCCAACCCGGGGGATCGACATTCCCTCCCACCGCCCAGATGCCCAGCGGTGGCTCCAGAGGCGCAAAGAGTGCCCGCAGGGTCGGCACCTGGGCCTGGCGCTGCCGGGCGGGAAGTTGGAGGTAATCCCCGGGCAGGAGCACGAGGTCCGGCGCCAGTTCCCGCACCTGGCGGAACACCGCGCGTTCATACTCCCCCACCGCATCGGTTTGCAGATCCGCCAGCACCACCAACCGAAGGGGCCGCTGGAGCCCGGGCGCTGCCAGGCGGTGATGGGAAACCTCCAGCCAATGGGGTTCGACCAGAAACGCGTCGATGGCCACGAGGCACAGCATCGCCACCAGGACACCGCTGGCGGTGGCCGAACGCCGATCCTCCTGCCAGACGGCGCTGGCCAGGAGTAGAAGGAAGACGGGGAGATAGAGAAAGACGAGCCAGGCCGCGAGCCGCATCGCATGGAACGGATCCTGCGCCAGCAGACCGACCAGCAGGGTCCCCCCAAAAAGAACCGAGAGCAGCAGGGCGCGAGAATGCGGGCGCCCGCGCCGCAGGGCGTAGCCACAGACCGCCACCAAGGCGGACAGCAGGAGATGGAAGAGGGCATCGTAGAGGTCAGGCATGGGCCTTGACTCTATCGTCTCGGCGGCAAA
>Ga0210063_1000214_pt1 | contig 19969 bp, 12 predicted proteins | sample Muzzi_PWA_D1_FD_185529 | JGI IMG/M metagenome (GOLD analysis project Ga0210063, IMG submission 185529) | Wetland microbial communities from San Francisco Bay, California, USA, that impact long-term carbon sequestration - Muzzi_PWA_D1 (SPAdes) | ecosystem: Environmental > Aquatic > Marine >... | reverse complement strand
CTCAGTCCCCCTCTCCCAAAGGGCGAGGGGGAAGACCGAGAAATCCCCCCTCGGTCCCCCCTTTGAGAAAGGGGGGAAGGCGGAATCTGGAATCCCATGGGTCGGGTGGGGGCGCCCCTCCTTTTTCAAAGGAGGGGTCGGGGGAGGATTTTCCAAGGTCCCCCCCTTCGAGAAAGGGGGGAAGCAAGAAAACGTCTTTGTTCCGCACCCGCCCGGGTGCCCTTGGGTAGCCCCGGGTGTGAACCCGGGGTACGGGTGTTACCCCCCCGCCACCGTGGGATCCGCCTCGATCTTGGCGTCGCCCCGACCGTACGCGAAGCCGGAGCGAACCGCGTGGCGGGTGCCTTCGCGGATGTCGTCGAAGATGGAGTAGAGGACCGGCACCACCAGCAGGGTCAGGAGCGTCGCGGTCGTCATGCCGCCGATCAGGGTCAGGCCGAAACTGGTGTAGCTCAGGCCCAGGCTGCTGTTGCCCCCCAGGGTCAGGGGGACGGTGGCGCAGATGGTGGTCATGGCGGTCATCAGGATGGGGCGGAAGCGCCGGTCGGCGGCGGCCAGCAGGGCTGCGGTGCGGGTCAGACCCTCCAGGCGCAGACGGTTGGCGTAGTCCACCAACACGATGCCGTTGTTGACCACCACCCCCACCAGCAGGATGGCGGCGATGATGCCCAGGAAGTCCAGATCCTTGCCGAAGGCCAGATGGATCCAGCCGACGCCCATGGAGGCCAGAGGGATGGTTCCGAGGATCGACAGGGGCAGGATCAGACTCTCGAAGAGGAAGGCCATCAGCAGGTAGATGAAGACGATGGAGAGGAGGAGCGCCATCAGCAACCCCTGGGCGTCCTCGGTACCGCTCACCACCCGCGCAGCGCCGAAGCTCATGCCTTCCGGCAGGTCCATGCCGCGGATCAATTCCCGGATGTTCTGCCGCGCTTCTTTCTCCCGCCCCTCTTCCAGCTCCAGGGTGATGGTGCTCGAAACCCGCTTGTCCCGGCGGACGATGGCGCGGGCGGTGGGGAGCATCTGGACATCGGTCACCGACGCCAGCGCCACGGTGCCCCCGGCGTTGGTGGGCACGGCGAAGTCCTGCAACTCCGTCAGGCTTTCCCGATTCGATTCCTGGAAGCGCACCCGCACGGGGATCTCCTTGCCGTCCTGGTAGTACTTCGGCAGGCTCTGGCCCCGCAGGGCGTAGCCCACCACCCCGGCCACCGCCTGGGGGTTGATCCCCTGGCGCTGGGCGCGTTCCCGATCGAGCACCAGAGCCAGTTCGTCCGGCGTTTGATCCTGGGATTTCTTCAACCCCAGCACGCCGTCCACCTGGCGCAAGATGTCTTCCAGGTCCTCCGCCACGTCCGCCAGCTGCCGGGCGTCGTCGCCGTAGAGGGTCAGACAGTGGACCCCCTCTTCGGTGCATTCGCTGACCTGGTTCTGGTTGCCGGTGAAGACCTTCATGCCTGGCTTTTCCGGCAAGGTCTCGATGATCTTTTCGGTGATCTCCCGGGGGGAAAGCTCCGTCTCCCGGGGCGAATTGAACCACCCCTGGACCTCGCCGAAGGTTTCCTCGTGATAGAAGAAATAGCCCGCGAGATCCCACTCCTCCTGGTGTTCCTCCAGCATCCGCTCCACGGCGTCGAAATACTCGACGGCCTCCGTCAGGGTGGAATTGCGGGGCAGGTTGACATCCAGGTCGAAGCCCGCCTGCTCGTCCTCCTGGGCGAAGACGAATTCGACGTCTTTGAAGGCCACGCCGAAGGTGATCCCCATGGCGAGGCACAGGATGAAGCAGAGGGCGAGGCGGTGCCGCAGGCAGACCGCCAGCAGGCGGTTGTAGCCGTGGTTGATGGGTTCCAAAGAGCGGTCGTAGGCCCCTTTAAGAATGCGATTGGCCCGTTCGTGCCAGCGGCGGAAGGCGGTTTGCTTCTGAGCCGTACTGGCCCGGGGCAGGGTCAGGTAGGCGGCCAGGGGGACGAACACCAAGGCCACCACCAGGGAGCCGAGGAGGGAGACCGAGATGGGCACCGACAGCCGCAGCAGGAAGAATTGTCCCTGGCCGGGGATCAACGACACCGGCAGGAAGACGGCGACGGTGGTCAAGGTGGCCATGACCACCGCCAGGGCGATCTCCCCGGCGCCCCGGATGCAGGCCTCCCGACGGCTGAGCCCCTTGCGGTGCAGGCGGTGGATGTTTTCCGCCACCACCACGGAGTTGTCCACCAGCAGACCGATGGAGACCATCAAGCCCAGCAGGGTCAAGAGGTTCAGGCTCTCCCCGGCGAAGTACATGACGGTCAGGGCGATGAGCACCGACAGGGGGATGGACAGCGTGATGATCAGGGTCATGCGGAAGCGGCGCAGGAAGAAGAAGAGCACGATAACGGCGAAGATGGCGCCGATGCGCCCGCTGTCGAGCAGGGTGCCCAACGAATCGAGGATCACGTCCCCCTGGTTGAGGATGGGCACCATCTCGATGCGCCCCAGGCGGGGGTTCTGGTCCATGCCCTCCACCACGGCGGCGATGCGCTCGCACACCGCGCGGGTGTTGGCCTCCCCCTCTTTGGTCACGATCAGGGCGAAAGCGGGCTTGCTGTTGACCCGCACCCGATAGTCCTTTTCCGCCTCCTCGTAGCGCACCGTGGCCACGTCCTTGAGGCGTACCGACGGCGCCAGCAGGCGATTCTCCAGATCCTCCAGGGTGCGGTAGCGGGCCACGGAGCGCAACAGCAGCTCACTGCCGCCGCTCTGGACATTGCCACTCGCCATGGTGAAGTTGTCCTGGGCCAGCACCCCCGCCAGCTCATAGATGTTGAGGCCGCTGGCCTCGGTGCGCTCCCGGTCCAACTCGATCAAGATCTCCTTTTCTTCGAGACCGTTGACCTCCACCGTGGCGACCCCGTCCACCCGCTCGATGGGCAGCACGATCTCGTTCTGGATCAGGTTGTAGGGGTCCGTCAGCCCCTCTTCGAGGGCGATGCCGAGGATGTAGACGGGGATGCCCGACAGATCCTCCTTGCGGATGAACACCCGGTCGGCGTCATCCGGGAGAGTGGGGCGCACCCGCTGCACTCGATCCCGGGTCTCCCGGTAGGCGACGTCCATGTCGGTGCCCTGCTTGAAGACCATGAAGGTGCGGGAGAATCCCGTGTAGGAGACGGAGACGATGCGCTCCAACCCCCGCACGGTGCCCAGTTCTTCCTCCAGGGGGAGGGTGATCTTGTCCAGGACTTCCTGGGGCGGGGCGTCCTGCCACGGCACGAAGACCACCAGATGGGAGGGCGTGAAGCCCCGGGGGAAGAGCTCCAGGGGAATCCCCACCGTGGCGACCACTCCCACCACCAGGATGGTGGCGAGGAGCACCAGCACGGTGACCGGGCGCCCCAGGGAAAAACGGGGCAGGATCCCCTCCCACCTGGTTTCCGCGGCGGATTGGGGGTTCGATTCCGCTGCCTCGGTCAGTGGCTCGTTGCGTGGCTCGCTCATGAGGTGACTCCCGTCGGTTCATAGCCCACGGACCCTTCGGATCCCGTCAAGGCTTCGGCCTCGGCCTCGGCTTGGTCCCGGGCCCCTTGGCGCCGCCCCGCCAGCCCTTCCTGGAGGCGATCCACCAGGGCGTAGAGCACCGGGATGACGATCAGGGTCAGGGCCGTGGAGGAGATCAGGCCGGTGATCACCGCGATGGCCATGGGGGTGCGGATCTCGGCGCCGTCCCCCAACCCCAGCGCCATGGGCGCCAGGCCCAGGACGGTGGTGGCGGTGGTCATCAAGATGGGCCGCAGCCGCACACTGCCAGCGGTGACGATGGCCTCGACGCGGGGCAGCCCGCGCTGCTTCAGCCGGTTGATGTAGTCCACCAGCACGATGGCGTTGTTGACCACGATCCCGGCCAGCAGGATCATCCCCAGGAAGACGACGATGGACAGACTGATGTCCAGCCACCAGAGGGCGAAGAGGGTGCCGACGAACGCCAGGGGGATGGAGAACATGATCACCAGCGGCTGCAACAGCGATTCGAATTGTGCCGCCATGATGACGTAGACCAGGAAGATGGACAGCGCCAGCGCCAGCCACAGACTCCGCTGGCTGCGCTGCCACTCCTCGTTCTGGCCCGCGACCAGATAGGTCATGCCGGAGGGCCATTCGATGTCCTGGTCCAGGGTCTGGCGAATGGCGCCGACGGCGCTCCCCAGGGAGGCGTCCGCCAGGTTGGCGGTGACCAGGGCCACCCGCTGACCATCCACCCGCCGCACCTCGCTGGGGCCTTCCCCGAGCACCACCTGGGCCACCGCTGCCAGCGGGATGGGCCGCTCGCCGCCGGGGTTGACGGTCAATTCCCGAACATCGTCCACCGTCCCCCGATCCTCTTCCCCCAGGCGCACCAGGACCGGTACCCGGCGATCGTGGAGGTTGTAGCGGGTGGCTTCGGTGCCCTTCACCTGATCCCGCACCAGTTGGGCGACCTGGCGAATGTTGAGACCGTAGCGCGCCAGGCGGTCCCGGTCGTAGATGATCTGCACCTCCGGGGCACCACTCTTCAAGGTGGTCTCCACATCCGTCAGCTGGGGCAACGCCGCCAGGGCGGCGCGGGTGTCCTCGCCGTAGCTCTTCAGCTGGCGCAGGTTCTCGCCGTGGACCTCAACCTCCACGGGACTGCGGAAGCTGAACAACACCGGGCGAGTGACCCGAGCGTCCACATCGGGGACTTCCGCCAGGTACTCACGGATGCGGGCGATGACTTTTTCCTCCCGGGCCTGGACCTCCAGCTCTTCCGGCGGTCGTCCGGTCAACGGCGCCAGGAGTCGGGCCAGCAGGCCGGGGTGGGGCCGTTCCACCAACACTTTGAAGCGAGCGGAGTGCTCCCCCTCGTCGGAGCGCTGGGAGGTGGCGGCATCGAAACCGAAGGTCACCAGCAGCGCATCGATGTATTCCTGGTCCTCCAGGATGGCCCGTTCCACCGCGTTCAGGGCGCTGACGGTCTCCTCCAGCGGCGTGCCCACGGGCATGGCCAGCTCGAAGGTGAATTCCCCCTGGTAGACCTCCGGCAGCAGTTCGCTATCCAGCTGTCGCACCATCCAGAAACTTCCCGCCAGCACCGCCGCCACCAGCGCGATCACCAGGCCGGTGCTGCGCAGGGCGCCCCGGAGCACCACCGGGTAGGCAGCCCGCAGGCCATCGAGGAGTTTCTCCGTCAGCTTCAAGGGCACCGCCATCACAAAACCGAAGATCTTGGCGAAGATGGGCACCACGAAGCGCCGCAGCACCAGCGCGCTGGCCCACAGGATCAGAAGACCGAATTTCCAAGCGAGCTCGATGAATCCCGAGGCGCCGAGCGCCATGAGCATGAAGGGGAGCCAGAGGAGGCGCCGTACTCCGTGGCGTTGCCGCAACCGACCCTTGAATCGTTCCAGGGCCTCGAGGGTGAAATCGACGGGCTGCTCTTTCGCCGCATGGCCCAGACCACGGCGGCTCGCCAGCATGGGGATCAGGAAGAGGGCCACGGCCAGCGAGGCCAGGAGCGACACCACCACCGCCAGGCCCAGGTCGCCGAAGGCCTGCCCCGCCACCCCCTCCACGAAGACCATGGGGAAGAAGACGGCGATGGAGGTCAGGATCGAGGCCGTCACCGCGCCGCGCACCTCCGCCGTGCCGCGCACCGCGGCGGTGGCGACATCGTCCCCCTCCTCGCGGCAGCGGTAGATGGACTCCAACACCACGATGGACGAATCCACCAACATGCCTATCCCCAAGGCCAGACCGCCCAGGGACATGATGTTGAGGGTGACCTCCAGGACGTTCAGGGGCGCGAAGGCGATGATCAGGGAGGTCGGGATGGCCACCGAGATGATCGCGGTGGTCACCGCGTTGCGCAGGAAGAGGAAGAGCACCAGGACGGCCAGCAGACCGCCCATCAACGCCGTGGAGCGCACCTCGTTGATGCTGCTCTCGATGAACAGGGAGCGGTCCGCCACCACTTGCAGGATCACCCCTTCCGAACGGTAAAGGGCGGTGGCGAGACCCACCGGCATTTCGAACCCTTCCGGCATGCCGGGGACCTTCTTGACCTCTTCCTCGCCTGCGGCGCGTTTCGCTTCCGCTTCCAGATCCAGTTCCCCCAGGGCCAATTTCACCCGTTTGGCGAGGGCCACCATGTTGGCTTCCGCTTCCTTCAGGATCTCGACCTGAACGCTTTCCTTGCCGTCGGTGCGGGTGACGATCTCCCGCTCCCGGTGGGAGAAGGTCACCTTGCCCAGATCCCGGATGCGGATGTCGCGACCGTCGCGGCTGGCCACGACGGTGTCTTCGATCTCCCCCATGGAGGCGTATTCATTGAGGGTGCGCACCATGTATTCGGTGCGCCCTTCCTTGATCGTGCCGCCGGCGACGTTGATGTTCTCCTGCTGAAGGCGCAGGATCACATCCTGGGTGGAGAGGCCCGTGCGCCGCAGCGCCTCCTCGTCCAGGTAGACGTGGATCTCCTCCTCCAGACCACCCCGGACGCGCACCGCCGCGACGCCCTTGATGGGTTCCAGGGCGCGCTTGATCTGCAGTTCCGCCACCCGGCGCAACCGCCGCAGTCCCTCTTCCCCCTGGAAGCGTTCCCCCGCGCCGGAGAGGGACAGCTCCATGACGGGATCGAGGGAGGGGTCGTATTGCAGGATCAGGGGGCGCTTGGCCTCCTCTGGCAGGAAGACCAGGTCGAGGCGTTCCAGCACGTCCTGGGTGGCGTCGGACATCTCCGTGTCCCAGGTCAGTTCCAGGACCACATCGCTGACATCGGCGCGGCTGATGCTGCTGATGCGTTGCAGTCCACCCACCACCCCCAGCGCTTCTTCGACGGGGCGGCTGATGTCGTTTTCCACCTCTTCTGGCGCTGCACCGGGGAATTCCGTGCGCACCGTCAGAGTGGGGTAGGAGAGTTCCGGCATCAGGGTCACCGGCAGGCGACCGTAGGAGAACCAGCCGAAGACCGCCGCCGCCGCGAAGACCACGAACACGGCCACGGGCCGGTTGGTGGCGAAGCTACTCAGCCGCCCGCGCCCACCGGTGGCGGTGGGGGTCGGCTCGTTGGGGCCGGATTCGTTGGCGTCCGATTCGTTCCGTTTCGCGTCGCTCACCGGGCCGCCTCCACGGCCTCGGGCGCCGCCTCCGCTTCCGGCGCGGCCTCCGCGAGGGAGCCGGTGATGCCGCCCAGGACCCGCACCTTCGCACCGTCCTTGAGGCCCACCTGTCCGGAGATCACCACCCGGTCCCCGGCGGCCAGCGCCGTCCCGGAGGGTTGGATGAACTCCCGGTCCTCCAGCGCCGGATCGATCACCAGGCGCTCCACGGTGTCATCCGCCGCCAGGCGGTAGAGGAACTTCTGCTCGCCATCCTGGATCAGCGCCCGCTTCGGCACCCGCAGGGCGTCGTCGTAGGTCTCCGTCACCACCTGGGCATCGACATACAGACCGGGGCGCAACCCGGCGCGACGGGGTAGGGCCACGGTCACCTTGACGGTGCCGGTGGCGGGATCCACCGTCGGGGCAATGCGCTCCACCCGGCCTTCGAAGCGAGCGTCCCCCAGGGCCGAAGCGGTGATCCGCACCGGCAAACCCTTGCGGAGTTGGGAGAGTTCCTTCTCCGGCACGAAAATGCGCGCCACGATGGAGTTGAAGTCCACCAGCTCGAACAACTTCTGATTGATGGAAACGTGGTCGCCGATATTCACCTGGCGGGCGGTGATGACCCCGGAAATGGGGGCCTGGACCTGGGTGTAGGAGAGCGCCCGTTCCGCCTCTTCCTGGCGCAGCTGGAGCTGCTCGATCTCGTAGGTGGACTGGTTGAAAGCCTCCTCGGAGATCAGGCCCTGGCCGTGGAGCCGTTTCTGGCGCTCATACTCGCGCTCCACCTTGCGCAACTCGCTCGCCACCTGGGCGAGGTCCGTGCGCTGCTGATCATCCTGCAAAGTCAGCAACAACTGGCCCTTCTTGACCTCGTCCCCTTCCTCTACGAGCAGACGGACCACCCGGCGATCCGCTTCCGCTTGCACTTCCACCTGGGTTTCCGCTTCCAGGTTGGTGGAGAAGCGCAACACGGCCTCCATGGGGCCGCGCTCCAGGGCGGCCACTTCCACGGGAACGGCGACCTCCTCCTTTTCGTCCTTCTCGTCGCTCGACTTGTCGTCCTTACCGTCCTTATCCTTCGTCTCCGATTTCTGGTCGTCCACCTGGTCCGCGTCGGCACGGCCCACGTTGTTGCAGGCGGTCAGGGTGCAGACGAGACCGAGGGCCGCGAGGGCCAGGATCCAATGCTTGCTGCGGCTGATGCTCATGGCTATCTCTCCTCCGGGTGGGTCGGGACCCTCCGGTTCGATTCGTACAGTTCCAGGCTGCTTGTGCTTGAGGCGAAAGGGCGCGTCTCTCTCCTCTAAAAGATGTACGCGCCGCCTTTCAGTTTATTACGACCCCGTGTCGATCAATGTTTCCGTGGGCTATTGGCAGATTCGTCCCCGTCCGACGCGGAGATTCAAACGAATGTTGGGAAGTCCTCTGGGCGGGCGCCGGGAGCCTTGACAGGACATGCAAAACAAGTCTAGCATCCAAACGAACGTTTGAAACGACTGATTGAATCATTTTCCATGACCCACGAGCCACCCACTCCCGACTTGCCCAGCGGCACCAAAGAGGTGATCCTCGATGCCGCCGAGGCCCTCTTCGCGGAGGAGGGCATCGAAGGCGCTTCCCTGCGCGCCATCACCGCCCGGGCGGGGGTGAACCTGGCGGCGGTGAACTACCATTTCCAGTCGAAAGAGGGGTTGGTGCGGGCGGTCTTCGGGCGCCGCATCGAGCCCCTCAACCGCGAGCGCATCGCGCTGCTGGATCGGCTGGAGGGAGCGGCGGTCCCCCCCACGGTGGAGGGCATCCTGGGTGCTTTCGTGGGGCCGGTGATCCGGCGCGGTCCGCGGCGTCGGCAGAGTCCAGAGAGCCCGGAGAGTCCGCGGAGTGCCCCGGAAGATCGGGGTCTGCAAACCTTCCGTCGGCTCATGGGGCGGATGTATTCCACCACCGCCAGCCACACCCAGGAGATTCTGCACGAGCATTTCGCCGAGGTGGCCGGGCGCTTCCCGGCGGCGCTGGCCCGGGCGCTGCCGCACATCCCCCGGGAGGAGATCCTGTGGCGGTTTCACTTTCTGCTGGGGTCGATGATCCAGGTGACCCTCAACGGCGAGTTGATCCTCCAGCACTCCAGCGGCGCTTGTGATCCGTCGGACTCGGAGGCGCTGACCGAGCGTCTGGTGGCCTACGCCGCCGCCGGTTTCCGGGCACCGCTGGCGGGCAGCGCCGGGCCGGAGACGAGCCGCAAACCGAAGCGCGCCGCCGAGGCGCCGCTGCGACGAATGCCCGACGATTGGGCGGTCTGGGAGAGTTGAGGATGAGACGACAACGGGTAGGAAACGCCACCGCCAACCTCGCCCCACCGCCAACCCCGAAGGACGCGAGGCCGGGTGCTGGCCTTCGCCCTTTTTCAAAGGGGGGAGTCTTACCGGGAGGATTGGGGGATTTTTCTGTCTTCCCCCTCGCCCTTTGGGAGAGGGGGACCGAGGGGGTGAGGGCTCACCACCGCTCCCCCGGGTTCACACCCGGGGCTACCGAATGGCACCCTGAAGGGTGCGGAACCAAGACGGTTTCCGGCTTCCCGCCTTTCTCAAAGGGGGGCGTCTCACCGGGAGGACTGGGGGATTTTTCTGTCTTCCCCCTCGCCCTTTGGGAGAGGGGGACCGAGGGGGTGAGGGCTCACCACCGCTCCCCCGGGTTCACACCCGGGGCTACCGAATGGCACCCTGAAGGGTGCGGAACCAAGACGGTTTCCGGCTTCCCCCGTTTCTGCAAGGGGGGCGTCTCACCAGGAGGACTGGGGGATTTTCTCTCCTCTCCTGGCTCCACGGGGGACGTTTCCCGGAGCGGGCGACGGAATTTTGCCCTCTTTCTTCTGGTCTCTTTCCTCCTGACCGCCTGCGCCACTGCTCCGCCCATCGAGCCCCCGCCCCTGGCGGTGTTGGAGGTTCCCACCGCCTGGGAAGGTGCCGTCGCCGCCACTGCGGAGGGGTCTCTGCCGACGGATTGGTGGCGGGAGTTCGGGGATCCTCGGCTCGACGCCTGGATCGATCGCGTGCTGGCGGACAACTTCGATCTGGCCACCGCCGCCGCCCGGCTGGACCAGGCAGCGGCGCGGGCACGGATCGCGGGCGCGGCGCTCCGGCCGCAAGTCGAGGCCACCGTGAGCGGTCGGCGCAACCAGCAGAATTTCATCGGCCTTCCCATCCCCGGCTCTTCGTCCAATGTGCTGAGCACCACGTCCACCAATCTGGGGGTCTCCCTTAACGCCAGCTGGGAGGCGGATCTGTGGGGCCGGTTGCGGGCTGGGGAGGCCGCCACCCTGGCGGAGGTCGGTGCGGCGCGGGCGGAATTCGCCGCCGCCCGCCTCTCCCTCGCCGCCCAGGCCAGTCGAGCCTGGTTTGCGGCCCTGGAAGCGGGGCAGCAGGTGGAGCTGGCCCAGCGCACCCTGGACAACCGGCGGCGCACCACGGAGCGCATCGACCGCCGCTACCGCCAGGGGCTTCGACCACCGGTGGATCTGCGCCTCGCTCGCTCCGCGGAGGCCAGTGCGGAGGCGGCTCTGAGCCGCCGTCAACGCGTCCTCGAAGAGGCCCTGCGGCAGTTGGAGATCCTGCGGGGGCGGTATCCGAAGACCGCCTTGGCCGAGGCGCCCGGCGCCGCGCTGCCATCCCTGTCGATACCGGTGCCCGCGGGGCTGCCCTCCGAGCTGGTCACCCGGCGCCCGGATCTGGCGGCGGCGGAACGGCGCCTCGCCGCCGCCGGGCAGCGGGTGCTGGAAGCCCGCCGGGCCCTCTATCCCTCCCTGCGCCTCACCGGCTCCACGGGTACCACCAGCGACCGCCTGGGGGACCTGCTGGATGGCGATTTTTCCGTCTGGAGCCTGGCGGGAAGCCTCCTCCAGCCCCTCTTCCAGGGGGGCCGACTGCGGGCCGGGGTGGATCTGGCCCGGGCCACGGAAGAGGAAGCGCTGGCGCGCTACGCGGGCAGCGTCCTGGCGGCCTTCGCGGAGGTGGAGTCGGCGTTGGCGGCGGAAGGGCATCTGGCGACGTTGGAGGATGCCCTGCACCGGGCCACCACCGAAGCCGAGGCCGCCCGCGCCCTGGCGGAGGACCGCTACATCGCCGGGCTGGCGGAATACCTGGAAGTGCTGGAGAGCCAGCGGCAGAGTTTCACCGCCGAAAGCCAGTGGCTGGAAGCCCGACGGCAACAGCTCACCGCCCGGGTGGATCTATATCTGGCGCTGGGGGGCGGTTTCGCCACTGCTCCGGCGCTCCTGGATGCAGCTTCCGACCCGCAAACCACGGACCACGACGGCGAGGGGATTCGATAAATGGCCCAGCACAGCAAACTCAAGTTCATCCTTCCCCCGGTCCTGGTGGTCGTCGGCCTGGGGGCCATGGCGCTGCTCATCAAGGCGAAACCGGAGGTGGAGACCACCGAGCGCCCCAGTCCGCTGCAACTGGTGCGGGTGATGCCGGTGGAACCCCAGACCCTGCGCCTGGATGTTCACTCCCAAGGCACCGTGCTGCCTCGCACGGAGACGGTCTTGATTCCGGAGGTGGCGGCGAAGGTGGTGGCCCTGGCCCCGGATTTCGCCGCCGGGGGGTTCTTCGAGCGCGGCGCGGTCCTGGTGCGCCTCGATCCTCGGGACTTCGAATTGGCGGTGACCCAGGCCCAGGCCCAGGTGGCCCAGGCGGAAGTGGCGCTGACCCGCGAGGAGGCGGAAGCGGCCATCGCCATCGCCGAATGGCAAGAGTTGGAGCGCTCCGAGGCGCCGCCCCCCCTGGTGCGTCGGGAGCCGCAACTGGCCCAGGCCCGGGCCGCCGCCGCCGCCGCCCGCGCCGCCCTGGCCCGGGCGGAGCTCAACCTGGAGCGCACCGTTCTGCGCGCGCCCTTCGCCGGTCGGGTGCGGACGAAGACCGCCGATGTGGGCCAATACGTCTCACCGGGGCAGCCCTTGGGGCAGATCTACGCCATCGACTACGTCGAGGTGCGGCTGCCCATCCCCGATGACCAGCTGGCCTATCTGAAGTTGCCCATGGCCTATAGGGGCCGCTCCGGGGACCCCGCCGGCACGCAGGGACCCACCGTCACCCTCCACAGCCGGTTTGCGGGGCGAGAGTTTCAGTGGTCCGGGCGCATCGTGCGCACGGAAGGGGAGATCGATCCCAAGACCCGCATGATCCACCTGGTGGCGCGGGTGGATGACCCCTACGCCCGGGGCACGGATCCGGAGCGGCCACCGCTGGCGGTGGGGATGTTCGTCCAGGCGGAGATCGAAGGCCGCCGCGCCGAGGGGGTGGTGGTGTTGCCCCGGGTGGCGCTGCGGGGCGGTCCCGAGGGCGCGGATGGCGAACGGGTCCTGGTGTTGGCGGAGACCCCGGACACCGCCACCGGGGAAGCGAGCGGCACGCTCCGCTTCCGGCCCGTGGAAGTGCTGCGCACCCCTGGCGACCTGGTCCTGATCGCCGGGGGCCTCGCCCCGGGGGAGAAAGTCTGTGTCTCCCCCCTGGAGGCGACCATCGACGGCATGGGCGTCCGGACGGTGGAAGAGCCCCCAATGAGGCTTGACCGCACCCCGGCGGAGGCCCGGTTATGAGTCGGGAACCGGCAGCTTCACCCTCCGGGGCGGAGGGCATCCTCGGCTGGTTCGCCCGCAACCACGTGGCGTCCAACCTGCTGATGATCGGCCTCATCGCCGCCGGTCTTGGCACCCTGGCCACGGGCATGAAGCAGGAAGTTTTTCCGGAATTCTCCGCCGACGTGATCACCGTCACCGTCCCCTACCTGGGGGCGGCGCCGGAGGAGGTGGAGCAGGCGGTCTGCGCCCGCATCGAGGAGCGCATCCAGGATCTGGAGGGCATCAAGGAATTGCGCTCCACCGCCAGCGAGGGCCGGGGGCGGGTGGTGGCGGAGGTGGAGCCGGGGTACGACCTCCAGGAATTGCTGGACAACATCAAGACCCGGGTCGATGCCATCGATACCTTCCCCGTGGAGACGGAAAAACCCATCATCCAGGAGGTCATCGTCCGCCGCCAGGTGATCACCGTGGCGGTCCATGGCCCGGCGGAGGTGCTGACCTTGCGTCACCTCGCCGAGCGGGTGCGGGACGATCTGGCGGCCCTGCCCGCCATCTCCCAGGTGGAACTGGCCGCCGCTCGCCCCTACGAGATCTCCATCGAAATCTCCGAGGACGACCTGCGGCGCTGGGGTCTGACCTTCGATCAGGTGGCCACCGCCGTGCGTCGCTCCTCCCTCGACCTGCCCGGCGGCTCCTTGCGCACGGAGGGCGGGGAGATCCTGCTGCGCACCGTGGGCCAGGCGTACCGGGGGGATGCCTTCGAACAGATCGTCCTCCTCACCCGCCCCGACGGCACCCGCCTGCTGTTGGGGGATGTGGCCACCGTGGTCGATGGCTTCGCCGAGACCGATCAGAGTGCCCGCTTCGACGGCGAACCGGCGGTGTTGGTGGACATCTATCGCGTGGGCGACCAGAGCGCCCTGGAGATCGCCGACGCCGTCAAGAGCTACGTCGCGGAAGCCCTGCCCCGGATCCCGGCGGGGATCCAGCTGACCACCTGGCGGGACGATACGGAAGTGCTGCGCAGCCGCCTCGACCTGCTGCTCAAAAACGGTGCCTACGGCCTGATTCTGGTCCTCCTGGTCCTGACCCTCTTCCTGCGTCTGCGTCTCGCCTTCTGGGTTTCCCTGGGGATCCCCATCTCCTTCCTGGGAGCCCTGTGGCTGATGCCCTCCATGGACGTTTCCATCAATCTGATCTCGCTGTTCGCCTTCCTGGTGGTGCTGGGCATCGTGGTGGACGACGCCATCGTGGTGGGGGAGAACATCCACCGCCATTTCCAAGACGGCAAGGAGCCCATGCGGGCTGCCATCGACGGGGTGCGGGAGGTGGCGGTGCCAGTGACCTTCTCCATCCTCACCACCGTCGCCGCCTTCGCGCCTCTGTTGATGGTGCAGGGCAACACCGGCAAGATCATGAAAGTGATCCCCACGGTGGTCATCGCCACCCTCTTCTTCTCCCTGGTGGAATCCCTCTTCGTGCTGCCTTCCCACCTGGGCCACAGCAAGATGAGCGGTCGGGGGGATGGGGGGCGAGAGGGGGAAAGGGTCGGCTGGTGGCGTCGTTTCCAGCGCGGCTTCGCCGCCGGGTTGGAGCGGGTCATCGAGGGCGGCTACCGCCCCTCCCTGGCTTTCGCCGCGCGCTGGCGTTATGCCTGCCTCGCGGCGGGGCTGGTGGTGCTCTTGCTGAGCCTGGGAATGGTCCTCGGAGGGCGGCTGCAATTCACCTTCTTCCCCAAGGTGGAGGCGGACAATGTGGCCGCCATGCTGACGATGCCCCAGGGCACTCCCGCGGCGGTCACCGCCCAGGCGGTGGAACGGATCGAGGCCCAGGCCCTGGCCTTGAAGGATCAGCTGGAACGGGAGGGCCACGTCGGCACCTTCCGCCATGTCCTGACCTCCGTTGGCGAGCAGCCCTTCGCCGCTTCCCAGCAACGGGGTGGCTTCGCCGCCGCCTTCGGTCCCAATGCGGCGCATCTGGGGGAGGTGGCGGTGGAACTCTCCTCCGCCGAGGTCCGCGGCATCACCAGTCCCGAAATCACCGACCGCTGGCGGCGCATGGTGGGGGGCATTCCCGACGCCACGGAACTGACCTTCACCTCGTCCCTGTTCAACACCGGCGAGCCGGTCAACATCCAGTTGGCGGGTTCCAACCTCGGCGACCTGGAGAGCGCCGCCGCGCGCATCAAGGAGGCGTTGCGCCAGTATCCCGGGGTCAAGGACATCGCCGATTCCTTCGACGCGGGGAAGAAGGAGATCAAGCTGGCGGTGACGGCGGAGGCCCAGGCGTTGGGGCTGACCCTCTCGGATCTGGGGCGGCAGGTGCGCCAGGGCTTCTACGGCGAGGAGGCCCAGCGCATCCAGCGGGGCCGGGACGAGATCCGGGTCATGGTGCGTTATCCGGAGCACCAGCGCGCCTCCCTGGGGGATCTCGAAACCATGCGGGTGCGCACCCCCGATGGGGGCGAGGTGCCCTTCTCCGTGGTCGGGGAAGCTCGGCTGGGCCGCGGGTTCGCCGCCATCCAGCGCAGCGACCGCAGCCGCACGCTCAACATCACCGCCGACGTCGATGCCCAGGAGGGCAACGCCAACGAGATCCTGGCGGATGTCGAAGCCCGGGTGCTGCCGGAGATCCTGGCGGACTATCCCGGCCTGCGCTACTCCCTGGAGGGCGAGCAGCAGGAGCAGCGGGAAACCCTCGGGGGCCTGAAGCAGGGCTTCCTCTTCGCCATGCTGTTGATCTACGGCTTGTTGGCGGTGCCCTTCCGCTCCTACTTCCAACCCCTGATCGTCATGAGCGTCATTCCCTTCGGTCTGATCGGCGCCATCTGGGGCCATATCGTGCTGGGGCAGGACCTCACCGTGCTCTCCATGTTCGGCATCGTCGCCCTGACCGGGGTGGTGGTCAACGACAGCCTGGTGATGGTGGACTTCATCAACCGCGCCTACCGCGGGGGCATGCCCCTCATCGAGGCCGTCATGGAGTCCGGCGCCCGGCGTTTTCGCCCCATCCTGCTGACCTCCCTGACCACCTTCGTGGGCCTGTCGCCGCTGCTCCTCGAAAAGAGCCTCCAGGCCCAATTCCTGATCCCCATGGCCATCTCCCTGGCCTTCGGCGTCCTCTTCGCCACCTTCATCACCCTGATCCTGGTGCCGTTGATCTACATCGTCCTGGAGGATGTGAAGCGCCTCTTCGGGTTCCAGCCCGCGGCACCGGAAGGGACGAAGACCGGCGAGATGGAAGAGGGGGCGGTGGTTTGAGGGGGGCTGCGATTCCTTCTTGATGAACTCCGAAGGGATCGGCTCCCTTTGACACAGCGTCGCTCCTTCACTACGCTGTCACCCAGTGTTGCATCGCGGAAACTTGTCAACCATCGATTTGTCGGCAGCTAGCGCGAAGAGACGTCATCTTGCGCCCGGTGCCTTCGAAGGGAGTAGAAGAGACACAGAATGGCCAAACCGAACTATGGGTACGCGAAGCGCCAGCGGGAGCTGGCAAAGAAGAAGAAGAAAGAAGAAAAGCGGCTGAAGAAAGCCCAGGCCGCCCAGGCCGCTCAGGCCGCCTCTCCGGAAGCGTCGCCATCGGCACCAGCGTCGGCACCGTCACCAGCGTCGGCACCGGCACCGGCAGAGGAGAATTCGGCAACCTGACGCCGTGGAGTTGGGGCGACCCAGTCTGTTCGCCCTGTAGTGGTTCCTTGGGAAGTGGCCATCACCCTGAACCTTCCGGTCGATCTGGAGCAGCGCCTGCGGGAGAGCGAAGCCCGCGGCGATGAGCAGGCCTTCCGGGCGTTGTTGGTGGAGGCGGTGGCGCCGGGAGTCAGAAAGCAGCTTCATCAGCGGACAAGCAGCCCCCTCAGTCTGGAAGAGTTTGACGCCGCAGCGAATCGTCTGGCGGAGAGATTTGGCGTGTACAACAAGAGGACTACGCCTTTGCCGGACGAGGCTTATTCTCGGGCCAGTATCTACGCCGACCACGACGGAGCCAGAACCCCCGTGGCCTCCTACCTCGTGGACACGAAGATTTTCCTGCGGGGTTGATGCTTGCGAGGGTGCACCCCCTCACCGATCTTCATAATGCCCCCCGATGGCCAGGACATAGAGGGCCTGATCGTCAAAGCGGTAGATCAGTCGGTCCTTCTGGGACAGGCGGCGAGACCAACACCCTTGTAGCTGGTATTTCAGCGCTTCCGGCTTGCCCGATCCATGGGCCGGATCGTCGCGCTGCATTTCCTTGAGCAGGCGACACAGATTGCGGTGGAGTTTGGGGTGACTCTTGCGGAGCGCCTCATACCGCTGCCAGGTATCGCCCTCAAAGAGGATCGAGCGCATCCAATTCCTCGGCGTTCGGTACGTAGCCCGTGCCCTCGCGGTGGGTCTCCATGGACCGGGCGATCTGCTGCATCAGGGAACGATTCTGGAGCACGAAGAGGGTTTCCTGCTCCCGCTCCCAATCCTCCGCGCTGACCACCACGAAGTCGTCGCCCTGGCGACGGGTGACCCGCAGTGGGATGTGGTCGCCGACCACCGCATCCACCGAGGATTTCAACTGACTGCGGAATTGGTTGACCGTGATCTGACGCATGGCAAGCTCCTTCAGGGTTGAGCCGTACGGTAGTCCCGTACGGCTTGAATCTAAAGCCAGTGGCTCACCCTGTCAAGCCGCTTCACCCCCACCGATACAGCATTAGATTGATCGCCATGCCGCCCCCGAAGGCGGCAAGGATCAGCAGGTCCCCCGGCTGGAAGTGGCCCTGCGCCCCGTATTGGGCGAGGGTGATGGGCACCGAGGCGGAAGAGATGTTGCCCCGTTCGGCGACACAGGTCAGGACCCGTTCCGGGGGGATACCCAGGCGCTTGCCGATCTGCTGGACCATGCCGAGGTTGGCGTTGTGGGGCACCAGGTAGGGCGTCTCGTCCTCCAGCCCCTCGGTCTTCAGGAGCTGGGCGATGGCCTCGGAGACCATGCGGATGGCGTAGCGGTGGATGTCGCGGCCATGGTCCAACATCGAGGCGTCGGGGTACGGGTATTGGGCGTGATCGGGGTGGGTGCCGAGTTTCAAACTGCGGGTCCAGTGGGCGTACTGGCCGTCGGAGATCGCCCGGTCGGCGAGAAAGCCCACGGTGGGGTCGCCCTCCGGGTCGTGTTCCAGCACCGCTGCGCCGCCGCCATCCCCCCACAGGCAGTAGCTGAGGCTGGTGGGGGCGTTGAGGCGGGTGCCGACGCTCTCGCCGGAGGCCACCAGACCGTAGCGGAACCCCTTGTCCCGCATGCGGCTCACCGCCAGCAGCAGGGCGTCCACCCAGGAGGAGCAGGCCAGGGAGATATCCCGGGCCTCGCAGTGTTCCGGCGGCACCCCCAAGGCCCCCTGGATCTCGCATGCACAGGCCGGGAAGACGTTGTCGGGACTGGAACCGCCGCTGTGCACGATGCGCAGCTGTTCCTCCGTAAACCGCTGGCCCGTGCGCTGATGGGCATCGGCGATGGCCGCCCGGGACGCCGCCAGGGCGTGATCCAGGGAGGACAACTCGGACCACCAGCGGGTGCGAATGCCCACCAACTTTTCCGTGTCGGCGCCGCTCTTGCCGTGGGTATCGACCCCCTTATCCCGCAGAATCTGCAACACCTCTTCATTGGTTACCATCTGGGACGGCACCGGGGCGGACTCGCCCAATCCAATCATCTTCACGCTGCCCCGCATCGATCCTCCTCGGGCCTCAGGCCACCAAAGAAAAGGTCCACCATCTCCGCTTCCAGCCGCTCGGCGGAAATTTCGCCATCGGCACGGTACCATTTGTAGAGCCAGAGCACGGTTCCCAGGAACGAAAACGCCGCCACCTTGGGGTGCACCGCACGGATCCGTCCCGCCGCGATGGCCTCGGTGAAGGCGCTCTCCAGGAAGCGCACATACTTCTTCTTGCGGGCGTTGATCGCCGCTTGCCCGGCGCCGGTCAGGGTGGCGTGTTCGTGGAGGATGATGGTGACCTCCTGGCTCGCCCCGCAGGTCACCAGGCGCACGTTGCGGCGCATGCATTCCCGCAAGCGTTCCACCGGATCCACGATCCCCACCACCTGCGATAGCACCTGCTCCTCAAAGAGATCCATGCCGTAGTGCATGATCGCCAGCAGGAGGTGCTCCTTGCTCTGGATGTGGTGGTACAGCCCCCCCTTGGTCAGGCCACAGGCATCGGCGATGGCCTGCATGGAAGCCCCCTCATACCCCTGGCGACAGATGACCCGCGCCGCGGTCTCGAGGATTTCGCGGGTTCGATCCTGGCCGGTGCGCGGGGGCTCCGCCGGGAGGGTGGGGGAGGCTGTCTTGTGCATATCGAGGATACCGACCGTCCGGTCGGCGGACGATAACGCAACCCTGGATGGCCCGTCAAGGAGGAGCCGCAGCGCAGGATGTCAGGGTTTCGCCGGGCTCTCCGCATCGATTCGACGATGGGCGCTTCCATCCCGGCCCAGGACAGCCCGTCCCACCCGGCCATCTCCCCTTGGAGCCGGGGAAGCCGTGGGGGTACGATCTCCCGGTGTGATCGACCGCATTGATCACCGCTTCTTCCAATGGTCTTGTGGTTGCTAGAGAGTTCGAGGTTCGCGTTATGGACATCCTTCTGTCGAGTATCGCCATCGCGCTGGCGGTGGGCGGTTTGATCCTGGGGTTCGTGATCCTGCGCAAGTTGGGGACCGACCGGGCCGCCGGTCTCGAACAGGCTCTGCGGCAGGAATCGCGCAGCGGTCGTGAAGAATCCGCCCGGGCCGCCCGGGATCTGCGGGAGGAAGTCGCCCGGAGCATCGCGCTCACCTCGGACAACCTGATCCGGGTAATGGATCACCTGAGCACCGCCCAGCGAGCCCAGTTGGATCAATTCGCCGACCGTCTGCAGGAGGCGGAGAAGACCTCCCGGGAGAACGCCGAAGGGCTCCGAGCGGTCCTCCTGGGGAGCCTGCGGGAGCAGCGCACGGAGATGGAGGGAGCGCTCGACAAGGTCCGGACGGCGGTCGAAGCACGCCTGGAAGAAATCCGCAAGACGGTGGATGAGCAGCTCCACGGCACCCTGGAAAAACGCCTGGGGGAGTCCTTCCAACTGGTCAGCGGCAACCTCGAAAAGGTGCACCAGGGATTGGGCGAGATGCGGGTGTTGGCGGAAGGGGTGGGGGATCTCAAGAAGGTGCTGAGCAACGTCAAGATCCGCGGCACCTGGGCCGAGGTGCAGTTGGGTGCCATCCTGGAACAGATTCTGACCCCGGAGCAGTTCGCCAAGAACGTCAAGGTGCGGCGGGACTCGGA
>Ga0210063_1000212_pt1 | contig 19998 bp, 17 predicted proteins | sample Muzzi_PWA_D1_FD_185529 | JGI IMG/M metagenome (GOLD analysis project Ga0210063, IMG submission 185529) | Wetland microbial communities from San Francisco Bay, California, USA, that impact long-term carbon sequestration - Muzzi_PWA_D1 (SPAdes) | ecosystem: Environmental > Aquatic > Marine >... | reverse complement strand
ATCCCTGAATGCCTGGACATCTTCGAAACGCTTGTACACCGAGGCGAACCGGACGTAGGCGACCTGATCCAGCTTGCTCAATTCCCGCATCACCCACTCGCCCAGCAGGGCGCTGGAAATCTCAGCGTCTTCCACGCTGCTGATCTCGCGCAACAGGGCGCGTATCGACCGTTCGACGACACGGGTTTCGACCGGACGCTTTTCCAGGGCGCGCAGCATGCCGTCACGAAGTTTTTCCTCGGAAAACGCTTCCCTGGTCCCGTCCGCCTTGATGATGCGGGGCGCCTTGAGTTCGGGTGACTCGTAGGTATTGAAGCGGGCGCCACACGATTCGCACACCCGGCGGCGGCGAATCTGCATACCATCGCGCGTCAGGCGTGAATCAACAACCCGAGTGGTCTGATGATTACAAAACGGGCACCACACAGGTTCAGCCGGCGTATACGGGATGTTTGCGGCACAAAGCCAGGGCTGACTGTTTCACCGCCTGCCCGACCGTTTCGTTTTCAAAATCGTCCAGGACATCGCAGATCAGGTTGGCGAGTTCCCGACAGTCCTGTTCGTCGAAACCACGCGTTGTAATCGCCGGGGTTCCCAGTCGTAAGCCACTGGTCACAAAAGGTGAGCGCGGCTCGCCCGGAACCGTATTCTTGTTCACAGTGATATTGGCGCGACCCAGCGCCTCCTCGGCCTGCTTGCCGGTCAACTCGCGGCCGATCAGGTCCACCAGCAACAGGTGGTTGTCGGTTCCGCCGGAGACGATTTTGTAGCCGCGCTGCATGATGCCTTCCGCCATGGCCTGAGCGTTCCGTACCACCGCCTGCTGGTAAGTGGTGAACTCCGGGTCCAACGCCTCCTTGAATGCCACGGCCTTGGCGGCGATCACGTGCATCAGCGGCCCGCCCTGGGTGCCGGGAAAAACGACCGAGTTAAGCGCCTTTTCCATTTTTTCATCCGCCTGGGCCAGGATGAGGCCGCCGCGCGGACCACGCAAGGTTTTGTGGGTGGTCGAGGTTACGACATGAGCGTGCGGAATGGGGCTCGGATACACACCCGCAGCCACCAGGCCCGCTACGTGCGCCATGTCGACCAGGAACCAGGCATCGACATTGTCTGCAATTTCGCGCATTTTCGCCCAGTCGATGACCCGTGAATAAGCGGAAAAACCGCCAATCAGCATGCGGGGGCGGTGTTGTTCCGCCAGGTCGGCAATGATGTCGTAATCGATCATCCCGGTTTCGTTGTTGATGCCGTACTGGACGGCATTGAACAGCTTGCCGGAAAAATTGACCGGGCTGCCGTGGGTCAGGTGCCCCCCTTCGTTCAGACTCATACCGAGAATCGTGTCGCCCGGGTCCAGCAGAGCATGGTAGGCCGCCGCGTTGGCCTGTGAACCCGAATGCGGTTGCACGTTGGCGTAACTGGCGCCGAACAACGCCTTGGCGCGTTCCCTGGCGAGTTCTTCCGCCAGGTCCACATACTCGCAGCCGCCGTAGTAGCGCTTCCCGGGATAACCCTCGGCATACTTGTTGGTCAGAACCGAACCCTGGGCTTCCATCACTCTCGGGCTGGCGTAATTTTCAGATGCGATCAGTTCAATATGATCTTCCTGGCGGATTTTTTCGGCATCAATGGCATCGGCCAGATCATCGTCAAACCCCCGAATGCTGAAACTTTGGTCAAACATAGGTCCCCATCTCTTGGTTGGTGGTCGCCACTGGCGACTTAAGGATTGCAACAGTATATTCTACCATTCCTGCCGTCGCGATCGGCCACTTGCCGGGCGATTAATTGAAAAAGACAGTCTGGACCCGGCTGCCCCCATGACGCATAATCTGGCCCTTTCTCACGGAACACATCATGGCTCAATACATTTACACGATGATCGGGGTAAGCAAGGTCGTGCCCCCCAACCGGACCATCATCAAGGACATTTCCCTCTCCTTCTTTCCCGGGGCGAAAATCGGCTTGCTGGGCCTGAACGGTGCGGGCAAATCGACCGTGCTCCGTATCATGGCCGGTGTTGATCCGGATTTTGAAGGCGAAGCGAGACCCCAAACCGGCATTCGCATCGGATACCTGCCGCAGGAACCGGAACTGGATGAGACCCGGACCGTCCGGGATATCGTGGAAGAAGGCGTCAAGAGCACGCGCGACTTGCTGGTTCGTTTCGACGAAATCAGCATGAAATTTGCCGATCCCATGGACGATGACGCGATGAACGCCTTGCTGGCTGAACAGGCTGACCTGCAAGATGCCATCGAGGCGGCCAATGGTTGGGACCTGGAACGCACGCTGGACGTTGCGGCTGACGCCCTGAGGCTGCCGGAGTGGGATGCAAAGGTATCTCACCTGTCCGGCGGAGAGCGCCGCCGGGTGGCCATTTGCCGGCTTTTGCTGTCCAGTCCCGACATGTTGTTGCTGGACGAACCGACGAACCACCTGGATGCCGAATCGGTTGGCTGGCTGGAGCGCTTCCTGGTCGAGTTTCCGGGCACCGTGGTCGCCATCACGCATGACCGGTACTTCCTCGACAACGCGGCCGAGTGGATACTGGAACTGGATCGTGGCTATGGCATTCCCTGGAAGGGCAACTATTCATCGTGGCTGGAACAGAAAGATCTGCGTCTGCAGCAGGAACAAAGCCGGGAAAAAGCCCTGCAGCGATCGATTCATTCGGAACTGGAGTGGGTCCGATCCAATCCCAAGGGCCGCCAGGCCAAGAGCAAGGCCCGCCTGCAGCGATTCGAGGAGCTGACTTCTCAGGAAACCCAGAAGCGGAACGAAACCAATGAGATTTTCATTCCACCCGGCCCGAGACTCGGCGAGCAGGTGATCGAAGTTGAAAACCTGAGCAAGGGATTCGGCGACCGCCTGCTGATAGACGATCTGAGCTTCAGTGTGCCCAGGGGCGCCATCGTGGGCGTCATCGGCGGCAACGGAGCCGGCAAATCCACGCTGTTCCGAATGCTCACCGGCCAGGAACAGCCGGACAAGGGCAGCATCCAGATCGGCCCCACGGTCAAGATGGCCTACGTGGATCAGAGCCGCGACAGCCTGAATGGCGAACGCGCGGTCTGGGAAGAAATCGCCGACGGCCAGGAATACATCGAGGTGGGGAATTTCAAGACCCAGTCGAGGGCCTACGTCGGCCGTTTCAATTTCCGTGGCTCGGATCAGCAGAAGCGGGTGATGGACCTGTCGGGCGGAGAGCGAAATCGCGTTCACCTGGCCAAGCTGCTTCGTTCCGGCGGCAACGTGCTGTTGCTGGATGAGCCGACCAACGACCTGGACGTGGAAACCCTGCGTGCGCTGGAAGAGGCGTTGCTTGAATTTCCAGGCTGCGCCGTGGTCATCTCACATGATCGCTGGTTTCTCGACCGCATCGCAACGCACATGCTGGCGTTCGAGGGTGACAGCCACGTGGAGTGGTTCGAAGGCAATTATTCCGAGTACGAGGATGACCTCAAGCGCCGCCTGGGTGATGATGCCACACAGCCGCACCGGATGAAGTACCGGCGTCTGAACTGACCATGACCGGCTCTACATCCCCAGGACCGCGCTCCTAGCGGTTTCCCGGGTGTATTTGGTACCGGTTTGCTTCGGCAGGAATTTCAAAATCTGCCGGAGTGGGCTCGAATGGCCGCGGCCGGTAATCCAGGTTATTCCTGATTTCCTGGTCATCGAACACCAGGTCCACGTTCTGCCTGGCGATCATCTCCCGGTTGGTTTTGCCGGCCAACCGCACTAGCGTCAGCAAGCCCAAAACCCATGAGAGCAATCGTGGCGGCAAACTCAGAATGCGAGGCGTCCGGGACTGGCTTTCAAAGATTTTCTCTACCATTTCCCGGTAAGTGAGTGTGCTTCCGCCGCAAGCCGGGCTATCCAGCGCCAGACGGCCCTTCGGCTTCAAGGCACTCACCGCCAGTTGCGCCAGGTCATCGGCGTGAACCGGCTGTCGCAGACCGGTTGCTGCGCCGGCCAGCGGTAACCAGCCAAAGCGACTGATCAAACCAGCCAGGCGGCTGATGTTGTGGTCGAGGCCGCAACCATAGATCATGGTTGGCCGCAGGATGACCAGGTCAATACCGGCTTTTTCACACAATACCTTCAAAATATTCTCATTCTTCAGAATTTCAGCGATCTGATGCCGCTCCGAGTCGTCTGCGGATGCCGCCTTGCTGTAGACACTGCTGGTGCTGAAAACCACGATACGCCGAAGCCGGTTGCACTTCTTGATGATGGAAAAAACGAGTTCCACCGGACCACAGGAAATCAGGAAATCAATAGAATCAGGTGACATGCCGACCCGGTCTGCATCGACCGCAGAAGGCATTTCTGAAGGCCCGATCCAGATCGGATTGGCTTGTGCGTCAGGCGTACCGGATACCCTGCGGCTTACGGCCACTACCCGGTATTTTTCCTGTACCAACCGGGGGATCAGGAAGACGCCCAGCTGACTGGTTGCACCGGTCAGCAGGACACCGGGCGTGCCGAGCGGCCCATAGGCCATCGGGTCTTCAGATTCCACTCGATCCTGGTCGCCGGGGCCGATCACCGTCGCAGTAAGGCCGCCGGCAGAGAAACGAGGTAACGGGACCAGATTCCGGCTTTCACCAGCCAGCGTATTGGCAGGCTGTAATCATCGGCCTGGAACTTGTTGAAAAAGCGCTGCATGCCGAGGTGCTTCTGACGGTGCACCCAGGCCGGGCGGCTGCGCGAAGAAACGCCCTGTTGGTGAAACACCCTGGAACCTGGAACGAGCAGGCACTGATGACCCTGCTGATGCAAGCGGTACATCAGGTCGAGATCCTCGCAATGCAATCCGTAGGCTTCATCCATACCGCCCACTTTCTCGAAGACATTGCGCCGAACCAGCATGCAGGCGCCGGTTACCGCGTCGGCCTCGATAGTGGCGCCAGCGGTCTCCTGCAGTTTCCGTTCCACTCCCTGAAAGACAGGCAGCCATTTCTCCAAACGGTATAAGCCGCTGAAGGTCACAAAAGATTTCCAGGGATCGGGAAAAGTTCGCAGGGTGCCCTTTTGCATCATGCCCTGCCGATCCACGATCAGCGGCCCGGCCAGCGCCGCAGCTGCATTTCCTTCAAGCGCATTTCTCAAGCCGGACAGGGCGCCGGGAAGCATCTCGCAGTCGGGGTTGAGTATCAGCAAATAGTTCTCGCCAGCCAATTTGGCCGCCGCATTGACGGCACGGGCAAACCCGATGTTTTCAGCACCCCGAACCACCTGCAGGCTTCTCACGTCTCGAAACTGTCGAATGACTTCATCGACGCTGCCATCATTCGAGGCGTTGTCGTAGAGCGTGATTTCCACCGGTTGGCCCGAATCGAGCACGGAGCGGATGCATCGTGAAATCGTCTCACCCGCATTGTAATTAACGATGATGACACGGACGGAATCTGTCATTTCGCTAGCGGTTTGCCCGGGCGTTCGGAAACCATCGGCGCCACCACGGGGTTGATTGCCGTGAGTCGCTGACCTGCTGGTTCAATTGAGCCCGGAGCTGTTCCAATTCCGCTCCCATCGATTCAAGCACCGCACCCGCCTCCATGTTTTTCCGGATTTCATGATGATAGTGCGCGTAGACCGACTCATCGTCATCGTCGAAAAACCAGCTTCCGCTTCTGAGCGATGGCATGTCACCTTCACTGGCCGCACACAAAACGATGAAATACATGGCGTCCTGGGATGGCGACTGCTGCTCGGTTATTCCGGTTTCAGACGAGTGCTGAAATGTCACACCCGGTTCATCCTGGTCGGGCCAGATGACGGAATGAAACATCAATTTTTGCTTCATGAACTGGCGGTGGGGGAAATAGCCGGACAATAAGGCATCCAACTCATCCCGGTACAGTTCCTTGACGTGAAATTCATTTTCATTTTGATGGCGGTCGGTATAAACCGCCTTGTCAGGAGATGAGATGATCAGGAATCCGTCTGGCGCCAACACCCGCCTGAACTCTTTGAGCAAACTTTCCTGGTCCTCAAGATGTTCAAGCGTTTCGAACGAAACCACACAGTCAAAATTATCATCGGGAAACGGCAGGCTGCAGCAGTCGGCCACCTGGAACTCAAGGTTCTTAGCCTGGTAGCGTTCGCGAGCATGAGCGATCGCCTGTGCAGAAATATCGATGGCGCATACCGTTTGGGCGACGGTGGCAAGATACGCCGATCCGTATCCTTCACCGCAGGCGGCATCCAGCACTTGTCTCCCTCGCACCAGTGTGGCGGCAAAAGCATACCGATGGATATGTTCATACCAGATCTCGCGAACACACTCGGGTGTGAATCGTTCTCCGGTAAATTCGAGGGTTTGGGTCAAGCGCTGCTCCGGAAAGGTGCGACAGGCTTCAATTCTATCGCATTGCGAAGGAAGCCTCACGCCATGACTCTATTCCCGAGTAACAATTTACTCCCTTATAAAACAGCGCCGAGGGCGGCAACCAGTTCATTTCGCCGTGTCGAAAGGGGATCGTCAAGTATGAACTGCTGCACCAGTTGAAGGTAATCCGGATGGATGGACAGCAAACGTTGCATTGTCGTCTCATCGGGCTTGAGGCCAATTGGACCAAAAGACCGGTTACCCAGGTGGACCACATAAACATCATCGCACAGAACATTTCGCATACCGGCGTTCCGCGCACGCATGGAGAAATCGTTTTCTTCTCCATAACCCTTGCCAAAGGTTTGCAAGTCGAAGGGGCCAAGCTCCTCGATCGCGCGTCGTGAAATGGCCATACAAAAGCCAACGGCGGTAGGCAATTCCGGGTAGGTCGCCGTTCCGGTGCGTGCAATGATCCTGGCCACGGTCTCACGATCGGGAGGAACGGGGTTATCACGACAAAAAGCCGGCAGAGAGACAATTTCCCCATTGTTGGTCCACGGCGTGGCAGTGGCAATCGAGCGGTCGGAATCGAGACAGCGTTGCAATCCCTGCAACCACCCGGAAGTGACTTCGGTATCCGAATTCAGCAGCACCACATCGCCGGTGACCATTTTTATTCCCCGGTTGACGGTGGCAACGAAACCCCGATTGTCTTGATTGGCCAAGAATTGCCATTGCTCGCCAGATCGTTGCCGCCATTTCTGCAATACACGGGCTGTTCGCTCATCGGGGGATGCATCATCGATGACCAGGAGTTCGGTGCCGGATGGCAGCGCTTGATGCAAACTCGCCAGGCAACCATCAAGTTCGTCCGGGGCGTTGTATACCGGCAGGATCACCGTCGGCAGAACGGATCCAGGTGCAGACACCAGCTAGCCTTCCCCGTTCCAGTCGTGCGGAAGGTGAATGAATCCCATTTCCCGGCTCTGCCCGGAGACACTGAACCGGATTTCTGTCGTATCACACAATCGCATGCCCTCCGGATCCATCGCGTGACCACGAATCGTGTAGTTTCCCGGCAGCAGTTGTAGCGCCCGGAAGCGGATATGATAGCGAAAATGCTGTTTATCCACCGCGATTGGACTGATGCCATCAAAATCCGAGGCAACGCCGTAAACCGGCGTACCGTCGGCCCGCATCACTCCGACCAACGCAACCGGGGGGCGCCCGTCCGGTGAATACAGGATCAACTCCGCCGAAAGATCTTCACCATGCCCTATGACCAACTCGTCCGAGTCCATGTCGCCAACAACGCGGAATTCTTTCACCTGGTACAGACCGTCCGCACCCTTTTGAGAATCCCTCAGTCGTTTTTCCGACCCACTCTTTTCTTCATGGTAGGCCAGGTATGACTGGGTGACGGCAAACACATCGCCCATTTTCCGGGCCTTGCCTTCATGCACCCAAAGCGCCTTGCGACAGAGTTTCTGCACCAGGAACATGCTGTGGGACACCATCAGCAGCGTGTTGCCATTCTCAAGAAAGGTTTCTATCCACCGGATGCATTTTTTCTGAAAAGATTCATCACCGACCGCCAGCACTTCATCGGTGATGAGCAGTTCGGGGGCCGACGCGGCGACCACCGCGAAACCCAATCGGACCACCATTCCTGATGAATAATGTTTGACGGGCTCATGGACATAATCACCAATGTCGGCGAACGCCAGAATTTCATCCATCTTCCCGTCAAGCTGCCGCGAACTCATACCGAGCAGGGAAGCCTTCATTTTGACGTTATCAATACCGGAAAAATCAGGTTGAAATCCCGCACCCAACTCGAGCAGCGCGGCGACCCTGGCATTGACTTCAACCGTGCCCTTGCTGGGGCTGATAACCCCGGTCAACACCTTCAAAAGCGTCGACTTGCCTGCCCCATTTTCACCAATAATGCCAAATGACTGTCCGGGATGGATTTCCAGGCTGATGTCATCCAGGACCTGAGCCCCGGATTGGGGTTCACGACCGGCCAAAATCGATGCGAAAGCCCGAAGTCTTTCGCCTGGCTTATGAACGCGCGGATAGAACTTCGATACTCCTTCCAGGCGAACCAGCGGGCGCATCACAGAAAATCCTCGAAATGACGGCTTAAACGGCGGAAAAACTTCAGTGACCCCCAGAACACCAGAATGCTGAATACGGGTACGGCCAAATCAATGGGTCCCAACTCAAAATTCCCGAACAGCAGGAAATTCCGAAGGTGCTCGACGTACCACGTTATCGGATTCAGGCTCATCAATTTTGACCAGGGTTCCGGCAACAGGGAAACACTGTAAAGAATGGGCGTGGTGAAGAACCAGAAGGTCATAAAAGGCGGCAGAATCTGCCCGATGTCACGAACGAAAACCTGCAAGCTGCTCGCAAACAAGGAGAGGCCCGCCGAGAGCAGGTACATGAAAATCAGGACAGGAATAGACGCAAGCACACCCCATGGGTGTAGTGGCGTTCCCATAAGCGTCAGGACAATCAGTACGGCCACGTAACCGGCCATGTGCATCAGGAAGGTGGCTGTGACCGTTGACAGCGGCAGTAATTCACTGGCAAATGACACTTTGCCGATCAGCGCTGAGTTGGCGCTAACCGCGTTGGCGGACCGAAGTATTCCTTCCGAAAACGCAGTCCATGGCCAGAACGCTACAGCCAGGAAGGGCACAAAACCAATGGTTCCCGAATCGGGAACCCTGGCTTTGAAGATGGTGGTAAATACAAACGCATAAACGGCCAGCAACAGTAAAGGCTGAAGCACCAGCCAGGCAAATCCAGTCAGATTTTCAAGATAGTCTGTCCGTATCGCCCGCGAAACCAACTGGCGAAAAAAATTATTTGTCAGCAGATTCACCAGCAGCTGGCCATCTATTGGGCACCTGGTTCCCTATTCCTGGTAATAGTCCGGGGCCAATTCGAGGTTATCACCAAAATGTCTTTTGGCCATCGCCTCGACTGCGCCCCGCTGTATTTCGATTGGTTGTTCTGAAAGTTTACGAATATAGCGGATCCGGTATTCTTCGAGATAATTCTTGCGCACCATCGCCATGGCATCTGCTTTGACGTCTTCATATTTCTTTTGCCGGGGAGGAAAGCGCTTGTTGAAGCGAATGATATGGAAGCCATAAGCCGTCTCGATGGGTTCGCTGATTTCACCCTCGGTTTCCATCGCGAACGAGGCATCTTCAAATGGTTTGACCATTTGACCTCGTTGCATTGTGGGAAAATTACCTTTGTTCGCGCCCTTTGACGGGTCTTCGGAATATTCCATGACATAGTCATCGAACAGGGCAGGATTCTCAATCAATTGCTCATGCAGACTATCCGCCAAGGCCAGCGCTTCCTCTCGGCTGCGACTTTCACTGCTGATCAGGATATGGGTCACATCGACATATTCAGGGGTCATGAACTGATCCGGGTTGGCAAGATAGTATTCATGTGCCAATGTCTCGTAGTCGGCTGGCGGAGCGTCTTCCATCACCTGCACAATCCAGGCCTCGGCCAGCTCTTTTTCCGCCGCCAGTTCCACCCGCGCCTTGACCAGGACCTCTTCATCGAAGTCGGCTGCCTCGGCATCGGCCGCAACCAACTTGTAACGCAATAAGGTCGCAACCAGTTGGTCCACTCGCTCCCCGCTACGAATAAAGGCGAGGCGATGTTCCGGACGAATCTTGCTGAATTCTGCGTCAAGTTCGGCCTGGGTCAGTACCACGTCTCCCTGAATGGCGAACGGTTCTTCCAGCCCAATGGCGGGACTCGTTTCGGATTCGTCATCGGCTTGTACAGACGAAATAATTTGTGTAGCGAATATCAGGCAGACCAGCAGGCATATTGGTTTTGTCATGTCTAACTCCGTTATCTCTTCACCACCGGAAATGGATCCGAGCTTATTGATTTGTCTTTGATTGGGTGTTCGATGACACTCGGACAGTTCAGTACATCACTGGTTCCGCGAAGAATACAGAAAGTGAATAAGGGAAATTCCATCTAAATATTTTCTTGTTACACAAACAAAGGGGCTGCAAAAGCAGCCCCCTGTTTTTCCGGACCCGAAGATCCGGTTTGTTACCTACAGTCAGCTAAGTCTTAAGAGCCGGGTCCATCCTGGCCACGACGCGGATTGGTCCGACGTACGTTGCCTTTGTGACCGAACAAACCACCGTAGTACGCTTTCACGTCATCAGCCAGGTAGTCATTCTCAAACTCGAAGGCTGCAAAACCGGTGGCCGGCAATCCGACCAGACCAGCACGATCCACGTGTTCCGGGTTGGAGCTGAAGTCGATCTTGCCCCAGCCGTTCTTGAACGTAGCGGTGCTGTCAGGGGTTTCGTCTTCCAGATCAACACTGATCAGCAGGCTGCTGCCTTCAACTTCAGGCGTGGCGAAGATATCGCCGTCGCCGAAGCGTACAACGTTAACTTCGTAGCAGAGCTGGAACGGTGTAGCCGGCTCACATACCTGGATTTCGGGATCACATGCACCCGGAATCGAGGGGGAGACTACCGGAGGACGGGTACCGCTCGGGTTATCATCACCCGGGCTACGCTCGTCACGATCCCAAACCTGAATGGTGGCCAATTCGCAGGCTTTACCATCCGGCTGGAACAGATCGGTGAACGGACGAATGGCAGCGCCGGTGTAGGAATATTCTACGAACGTGCAGAATTCCCAACCCGTAGGCGGTGTGGTGTTCGGATTGACACCTTCCAAATCGCCACCGGTTGAATATTCTTCAGCCGGATTCGGATCACCAGGCATCCAGTTATTGCAGTTAGGCGCACCAACGGTGGGCTCCCAGTAGTAGTATTCGGTGCCTGGCAAACCAGAAACCAACTCTTCATCTACATAGAAGGCCTTGGTCGGGAAGGTAATTACCCACTCGGTGGAGGCAGCCAGAGCATCGTCCAGCGTGTATTCATTCATTATATTTTCATGCATGAACACAGCAGAAACCGCACCCACGGAACGCGGGTAATGAAGCTTCTGAACTTCGTTCTGCGGCACACCGAAGAATACGTAAGCAGAGTGCTGGTTACCGGTGTTCAGGTTGGGGTAAATCTGACCTGGTTCGCGGTGACGATGGCCATCGCTGTCATCATAGCCCTGAATTGCCTGGGCATTGTAGCTATACATCGTACCGTTTTCGGCGTTGACGATAGATGCGCCACCAAACAGACCACCGCTGTTGCGGTCGATGTCGATCCAGTTAGCCGGGCAATCAGAGAAGATGGTTTCGCAGGTCCACATGCCCAACGGGCTGTAGTCTGCTTCGCGAGTCCAATTGGCAACCAGCTGGTCACAGTCACCCGGGAACCACTGCTTCTCGGTGATATCTTTGCCATCTTCGTCTTCACCGATTTTGACGTCATGCCATCTGTGCGTGATGTCTGCTTCGGTGGGAGAACCTGGCTCAATGGTGCCCATTTCGATTATTTCGATGTGACCTTCAGCGGCACGGGCGATACCCGTCGGGCCACCGTCATTGCTGAACAGGTCATTGTCGTTGTAAGCGATATTGAGGAACGGCTGTACGCCACCGAAATCACCGTACAGGTACGGAACGGTGCAAGAGTCATCAGGGACATACAACGTCGGCGCGCCGGCGTCATCAGCAATAGCTGCTACCCAAACGTCCCAGGCTGACAGGTACAGGTTGAAGTCAAGGACTTCGCGTGAGTTGAAGCCTTCGAGGTAACGAACCTTCACTGCTTTCGCATTGTCGGTGGTGTTAACCACTGACATGATGGTCTGGTTACCGCCGTTGGTCGTGTAATACGGATAAATCAGGACCTGGCCTAAGCCGTCCGGATTTAGGTTGACTGCCTGTGCAGTGCCTGCGATTCCGGCAGCACCTGCCAGACCAGCCAGCACAGCAGCTGTCAAATTTTTTCTATTCATTACAACACTCCTAAAGTTGTGTACACAGGGCTTTGCGAACATAGCCGATACATTGCGATACGCCCTACTCCAAGGGCATTCGCGCCCGAGCAACGGCTATTCGCGGCACAATATTACGATATGTGAGGGTTTAAAGCAACTTAATAGGCCGCCTGAAATGTATAATTTTGTATGTTTTCAGGCGTGCCGGGGCATGTTGAAAATGCAAGCAAAGTCTGGCTCTCAGGAGTCTATCAGGATGGAAATGCATTGGCGCGGACCCACCCGTCAATCAACGCTCACTCCCTGAAGGCCCGGACATGGCCAATCACCCCTTTGGCGGAACAAACCACCATTCGTCATCGGGTTTAATCCAGGTTTCCTCGATTTCATCACTCCCGTGATAAACATCCATACCGGGAACGGCCTTGTCAACTCTGAATCCCGTCTTGAAACGGATTTTACATGTTCTGTCTTCGCAATTGTGATCCAGGTATTCCGCAGACTCCCATTTCACCCGGCGGGTTCGTTCCTTGAACACGAAATCGACCAGTGAAGTGGTTGAACGATAACCCGGGGAATAGTAACCATAAGCGGTTTCCAGGTCCTTGCTGATCAACGCGGCCCAACGTGCCTCGGCCCGCTCCACTACGATGTCGTCTTCGCCTTTTTTCTGGTCGGTTACGGTCGCTGTGCTGGCGCAGGCCGAGAGCAGCATGGCGCAGAGCGCCATCAGGGGCAGGCGGCGCGTCTTCGTGGCGCCGGACAACAGAGTTTGTTTGATCGTTTCCAATGTATTCATCATTTCTTTTTCCTGATTGATTCGGCTGTTATCCCGGGCATCGACCAGCAGTTTCAAAAGCACCGCTTCTCCACCCTGGTTGAACTTTCGCAAGTAGTCTATTTGTCGTTGGTCTTGATCAAGGTTGTGATCTTCAGAGGCGGCACACGCGAGAATTCGTTTTCCATTTCCTCGCTGACATGTTTCAGGTCAAATGAGTTTTCCACCACGGTTGGCGTAATCATGACCAGCGTTTCGCTGCGCGTCTTGGCCCGTGTCTTGGAACCGAAAAGCGGGCCGATAATCGGTATCCTGCTGAGGTACGGGACACCCGATCGCCCGGCCGAATCCTGCTCGGAAATCATGCCGCCCAGAAAGACGGTCTGGCCGGACTGGACCGCCACCTGGCTGGTCACCGTTTTGTTGTTGATGGGCGGGTTCCCACTGGTCGAGATATCCGGATCACGGGCACCGGGACGACTGACGTCCTGCTGAATGTCCATGTAAACCAGCCCACCCGGATTGATGCGCGGTGTTACCGACAAGGTAATACCGGTTGAGACGTACTGGGCACTGCTCACCACGTTGTTGTTACCGGTGGATATGGCGGACGACTGCACCGGCACCTGCGTGCCGACCGTGATCGTGGCCGTCGCGTTATTGCGAACCAACAGGGAAGGTGACGCAAGAGACCGAACGTCGGTTACTTCATCCAGGGCCGCGATGGTCGCCTGGACAAACGGCGTTCCCTTGGCCAGCGGTGTGGCCAGCGTGGTCAGAAAGTTGAAGCCCCCTGCTTCCGCACTGCCACTGCCGAATGCGGCCGATTGCACATAGCTGTCGATGTCTCCGATGCCGGCGGGAATGAGATCGGGATTGTTGGTCAGGTACCAGTTGACTCCGAACTGAAGCTCTTCATTCAGTTCGACGTCCAGCACCTGCGACTCGATCAGCACCTGCAACGGTTCGATGTCAATACGCTCGATGGCCGCCAGGATGGAGTTGTATTCCGACTGCGTGGCGAGAATCAACAGTGTATTGGTTTCCAGGACCGAGGTGATGCCAATCTCTCCCACATCGCCCACCGACATACCACTTGTTTGATTCTGGTTTGCCGGTTGTTCCTGTGAATTTGGCAGTTGCCGGTTTGAATTGAAATCCTGTACCGAACCGATTTGCACCGCTTCCAGGCCCGGCGCCAGCGTTCCGCTCTGGGTCGGCTGCGTTCTCTCACCGCCATTTCCACCGAAAATCTGGGTCAGGTAACCCGCCAGCACGGGGGCTTCGAGATTCTTCACCCGGTAGACATACAGTTGCTTGCCGGCGCCGGCAGCACCCCTGTCCAGGATCTTGATCCATTCTTCCGCCTTGAACAGGTACTCTTCCTGGAACGTAATCACCATGATCGACCCCAACCGTTCCAGCGGCACGAATCGGAACATGCCAGCCAGCGGTGATTCACCATTGCTGCCAAAAATACCTTCAAGTTCCGTGATGATGGATGCCACATCCACCGTGTGCAGCGGGTAGATACCGACTGACATCCCCTTGAGCCAGTCCACGTCGAATATGTCCACTGTGCGCTCATAATTCATCAGTTCCTCGCGCGTCCCGGCGAGAACGATCATGCTGCGAGGCTGATCAACCTGGATGATGGCCCCGTCGCGAACATACGGCTGGAGAATCTTTTCCATCTCTAAAGCAGAAATGTATTTCAATGGTACTGCCCTGACTTCATATCCACGGGCCAGTTCCGCAGGGCCAATTTGGGGGACGAGAGTGCCCTTGATCGCATCTGTGACCGGCAGCACGTGGTACCGGCCCTCGGTAAAGACCAGCGTGGCGCCGTTCCAACGGAGCAACAACTCGAGAATGGGCATCAATTGCTCGCGCGTAACCGGTTTGGATGTTGAAAACGTCACTTCACCACCCACACCCGGGGCGATCACGAATGTCTCCTGCAATACTTCACCGAGGATCGTGTGGACTACGGACTGAATTGACTCTCCTTCGAAATTCAGAACGATTTCGCCATCTTCGGAAACCGCTTCCGGACGACGCCTGGCGGCTTCTTCATTGATGAACTCGCCTGATCCCTCGTAAACCTCTATATCGGTCACACCCTGGCTGGCGTCCTGGCTGGCAGTGCCAATGACGGGTTCCGAATCGATCACGGTGGGAGTTGAATCGGCGGCGCTGCGAATGGTTTTTCCGGTGCTCTGGGATTTCATTGGCGTCAGCGGCGTTGAAGAGCAACCGGCTGCGATTAACACGATGACAAAGACCAGCAACAGCCTGCTCCACGACGACGGGGAACCCAGCGTTGGCGAGTGACTGCCAGGCGGGATATGCGGACGAGTTTTCGGCTGATGAATCACGGTTACTTTCTCATTATTGTTACTGATCATTGTTTGAATTGTCCTGGCGCTTCTTGCCGATCATGTTCTGAATGGCCTGCTGATAACTCACGGGAGTCTCGGATTCCTCGGCTTCTGCGGCGCGTCTCAGCTCTTCCCGCCGTTCAGCGATCCGCTGCCTTATTTCTTCCGCCCGGCTCAATGGTTGGGTATCATTATCGGCAACCGTGGTGTCATCTTGAGACTCTTCCGCGGTCTCTTCAGCCGGCGGCGGAGCTTTGGGCGGTTCGGCTATTTTCGCACTGTGGACCTGTAGCTTCAGTTGAAGTTCCTTACCTTCTCCTGAAGTCAGGGTCACTTCCCTCGGCTCAATACTGGTTATCTGCCAGCTGCCGTAGTCTCCTTCCAGTGGACGCCCCACAAAGGCCACCAGTGATTGCTCCTGCCCTTTTTCCTTAAGCGTCGCCATACGCAACGATGGCGTGATGATGACACCGGCCAGTTCGACGTTCGGCGCATCTACTTCTTCAACCAACCCCTCTTCTTCGATATCACTCTCATCTCCTGCATCAAGCACGGGCTGGCGCGACTCATTGAAAACGGGTCGAGTGATGATTTCGTCATAATCGTCCAGTTCACCCGCATCACGCAGCTGGGGAAGATCCAGGCTGGCAATGTTTCCCGCGTCATCCCCATCGATACCGGAGGCCGAGGGCGGTAATGCCCATATCACACCCAACAACACGGCCAGCAACACCATGACGGCGCAAAATGAGGCCAATCCGACCCCAAACGGGTTGTTTTGCAGCCACTTGATCATTGGCGTAAATAACCTGACATGTTGAAACGGATGTCAAGCGCCGTGTCTGCCGTCTGCGCTGCCTGCCGGCTGGATCTTCGCCGGGCCCGGGGCTTAATCACGGTCACTTCATCGGCAATGACCAGCGGAACGCCGCTTTCCAGTGCAAACAGGATTTTCTGGAGATCCTCCACGCGACACCGCATACGCACATTGACAGTGACTTTCTCGAATCGCTCCTGGACCCGCGGACGCACCGGTTGGCGACTGACAATCTGGCAGCTGTCATCGGCCTGGGTGCTGATCATCTGGCTCAGTCGTTCAGACATTTCCGCAGCCGCTTCATTGAAATCCCCACCTTCAAGAAACAGGTTCGCATCCGATTTTCTTTCCTGTAGTTGCTCCAATTGTTCCTCGTACATTTCCCGCCTGGCGGCAACGCGTTCGAAGCGCCCCAGTTGCTCGGACAGCTGCGAAATCTCGGCGCCGAGCTCAACGTGCCTCAGGATGAACCAGTGAAAACACAGCAGGTACACCAGAATCAGCGTGATCACCAGCAGCAGGATCGCGGTGAGCCGATTGTTTTCTTGTTTAGCCACCAACGCCACTAACTTTTCTCCGCCGTCCTGACATCTGCATTAACCTCGAAGATCTCAAGACCCGTGCGCGCGTCGAGACGGGTCGAGCCTCGAAATGATGCATTGTCCAACAGTTCGGATGAGTTTACCGCTTCGATCAGCTGTTGGGCGTTCTGCGATTTGCCCTGCATTTGCACGCTGGTCTGACCGATAACCAACCGGTCGAGATAGGTGTCATCTGGCAACAGACGCGTGATGTCCGCCAGCAGTTCAATGGCCAGCGGCGATGATTCGCGCCGGACGGTCAAAAAACTGGCGGCTTCGCTGCTGTCGTCAATTTGCTCCTTGATTCGCTGCACTTCGCGCGCTTCATCCTGCACCAGCGCGATGGCAGCCTCCAGTTCCTTCACCTGGTGCGCGCGCAAGTAGAGCGACTGCGCCATGACAGCGATCAGCAGGACGACCGCCGCTGCGCCCAGCGCCAGGTTGGTGCGGGCCTTTCGATTGAGCCCGCCAACCCTCTTTTCCGCGGGGAGGATATTCAGTCCCTTCGTCCTGGCCGGTTTGCCGTCCGTGTCCTGGTCGACGATATCCACGCCCGCCAGCCTGATCCGTCGCGCCTGCAACAACTCGATGGACTTGTCCACTTCCGACCGCGGCACCACGAACAACTCGAGTGTCAATTGTCCCGATTCCGCATCCCGCCTGAGAATTTTCCAGTCGTAATAGACATCAGCGGCCCGAAACGGGGTCTGGCGATCCATCTCGAATGCCAGCACCTGGGCAATATTTGCTTCGGCAGCCTGGGGTAACTTCATTTCCTTGCACAACACGGCCGAGCTGTTCAGGATCAGGAATCGCGGAGATTCCAGCAGTTCCTGTTCGCTCAGCAAATCGTGGATCTGCTCACGTTGCAAGGTGACTGCCTCGGACAACGGAAACGAATCAAGGACTTTCAGCGCCCGGTTTTCGTCCACTCCGACTACCAGGGTCTCTTGATCCAGCGCCAATGTAACCCGGCGCATCGCATACTGTAATTTGTGACGCCACGAAGCAGGCAGGGATTGCCTCAATTCATCAATCCACCAGCGAAAAAACTTGCCCAGCGGCCCGGCCTGCAGCATGCGCCACCAGTTTTTCAGTTTTTCCAAGATTGCATTTGCCATGGTGTTCTCAGTTTTTAAAACCTTCGCGCCAGCGCAGAATCCTGAAGGGGCTTCCGTCCGGGCTCCCGCCCAGCCGGATCGTTGCTTCGACTTGATCCCAGACACCGTTTGGCAAGGTTGCCCTGGCCTGGATACTATACGTGAGCCCACGTCCACGCGCTATGGCGACCTGTCCGTTGGGCAGTGTTGCGCCAAGACCATCCCCAGCATCCTGAGATTGTCTTTCCTGGACGAAGTTCAACGCTTCTTCAGGTGTAATATCCGGCAAAGCCAACAGAGCTTCAACCGGCGCATAGGCCGGATCTGGTGTACCGGACTCCGAATAAACCGTGAGTCCGGGTTCCATTTTCTTGAACAAATCCCAACTCATTCCCATTACCTGCAGCAATTCCTCCACGATGATGAAATTCCGGTTACCGGGACCGACTGGGAATCCGTTTGCCAGGTAGGCCTCTTCTTCCGCCCCGTTGGGACGCTCCATTTCATCTTTGTCAATCCAATCGGAAACAGCAGCCGCCAGGTATTCCGCGTCCTCGGGTTCCAGCCCGTTGTTGGTGAACAATTGCACCAGTTCCGGCTCGTTAGATGCATTGATATCCAGTTTGCCTCGTTCGTCCGTTACCCTGATTTCCAGCTGCATATCTTCAAACTGGAGTTCATAGGGGCGGCCATCCGGAATCCAGCGCGTTTCATCATTCGGGTCGCGCAAAAACAATACGGCGAGATTCAGGCCGGCCTCGGCGCCGAAACGCGCCCGCGTTCCCCACATCACTGAATGCGCCTCGAGGTGTTCCATCCGTGCCATGAGCGTGAAGGCCGATGTCGTGATGGTCACCAACAACAGAATCCACAGCACCAGCACCAGCGCGACTCCGGTCTGGTTTGCCCCGGCCAACCTTCCAGTTTGAAACCCGTTACCCATTTTCAGTTCTTGTTCCGGCGTTGCTTGATCAATTCCTGAACCGTGGTTCCTCTGAGCCCCTGCGTGCCGGCCAGATCCTGCAGCGCCGACGCATCAATTCGGACTGCGGCCGTCAACATCGGCCATTTCAGAACCATGTCGCCTTCGAACGTTATCTCCAGCGAGACAGCCTTGGGCAGCGTCTCCGGGTCAGCCCAGTCCTGACTCCAGCCGGTCAATTCACCGTATTCGTCGACGCCCAGGAAGGAGAACCACGCATCTTCTATATGATCGATCAACAGTATCGGATCTCTCTCGTACAAACGCGTCTCTTCGAAGCCCTGCAACAAAGCATGCGACAGAATCAATGCCTGGCCATGTTCACCGGGTACGATCGAGAGTTCCTGGACCTGCGGACCACCGAAACTCAGATAGCCTGGCATGGGCCCGACGAAACGGATATTTTGACGACTGCCCTCGAACAGCTTGCGCTCTTTTTTCTCTTCATCCTGTTCGTACGCCAAAGGCAACATCTGGTTCAGCTGTTTCCTGACAAACTGGTGTGCCATGCGCATCCGGCTGCTTTCTTCCAGCACAATCTGTCCCCGGTCCGTGGTCCGGGTGGACGCCCGCAAACCGCCGTAGGCCAGGGCCAGGAGAATGCTCATCAGCGTGATGGCCAGCAGCAGTTCCACCAGGGTGAAGCCTCGGGACGTGATAATTTTGTTCGTAGAATGAATCATGGCTTTTACAAAACCCGGCCTTCCAGCATGGCCCGCACCGTGCTGAATTCGCGATACCTTTCACGTGATCCCTGACCCCAGGAGATGACCAGGTCGACACGAAGCAATTCAATTCCGGTCAATTCAGCCAATTGCACACCGTCTACCTCCCCGGTCGGATCCTCAAAACTGTCAATCGTCACTTCCCAGGTGTAATCGCCGGATTCACCCGTCATGGTGGTTCCCGCCTCAAGCGGAATTTCCAGCCCTACGTCATCCATGACCGACTGGGCGATCAGTGCGATCTCGGAATATTCCCGTGCACGAACCGTGTTGCGGATCGAGCCGGACTGTATTTCCAGAACCGTTGCAAAGGCGAGCGCGAAGATCACGAACGCCAGCAAAACTTCGAGCAAAGTAAAACCGCCA
>Ga0210063_1000211_pt1 | contig 20017 bp, 12 predicted proteins | sample Muzzi_PWA_D1_FD_185529 | JGI IMG/M metagenome (GOLD analysis project Ga0210063, IMG submission 185529) | Wetland microbial communities from San Francisco Bay, California, USA, that impact long-term carbon sequestration - Muzzi_PWA_D1 (SPAdes) | ecosystem: Environmental > Aquatic > Marine >... | reverse complement strand
CCCGCCGCTCTCTTCCACGGTCTGGCGCAGCAGGGTGAATTCCTCCTGAATCCGTTCGGAATTGCGCCAGTTGGTGCTGAGCCGGGGAATCTCGGAGGCCGTCTGATTGGCGCCGTAGGGCAACTGGAGCCAGTAGATCAGCGCCTGGCTGCGCCGCGCCTTGGCCAGGACATCCTCCATGGCCAGGACACTGTGAGAATCCACCCCGTCGGAGAGCACTACCACCACCCGGCGCCCCTGGCGGGTCTCCAACTCTTTCAGGGCCATGTAGAGATGATCGTTGAGGGCCGTGCCCCCCGCCGCGCGGACCTGGCTCAAGCCCACGGTCAAGATTTCCGGCGAGGTGGTGAAAGGGGTCAGATGCAGGATCCGGTCGGAGAAGACCAGGAGCCGTCCTTCATCCAGGGGCTTCATGCCGTTGAAGAAGGTCTTGGCGCCGCGCAACGCTGACTGGAGTTTCTCCCCCTCCATGCTGACGCTGGAATCCAGAAGCACCATGCCGGTGAAAGGGATGTCGCCGCGGGCGAAGGTCACCAGTTGCTGTCGCCTCCCCTCCTCGAAGGCTTCGAAGTCTTCCTCCCGCAGGTCCTGCACCGGTTGACCCTCCCGGGTGACGGTGACATAGAGCTGTTGCAGGTTGACGGAAACCTCTTCGTCAATGCGGAAGCTGGGGGTACTCAGGCCGCCGCGACCGGTGGCGCCGGAGACGCCGTAGGCCAGCACCTCGAAGCGGTGGGGCGCGTTTTCCTCCCCGAGACTGACCGGGAGTTTGTAGGGGGGAGCGGTGAGTTCCCCCACCACGATGCCATCGACATAGAACACCACCCGCTCGATCTCTTCCTCCGCGCCCACCACGGCGGCGATCTCCACCATGCCATAAGCGGGCGTGAAGGGGTCGGGGCTATCGAGGGTGACGACGATGGTCTCTTGCCCGGCGACAGCCCCCGTCGAGAGCAGAAGGGCCAGAGCCCAGGGGCACAGCGCGGTGGCGAGGTGGCGCGGATGCATCATTTTCCCTCCGTGGCCAGGGTCCTCAGGCGGTCCCGTAGGGCCGCCAGTTCGGCGTCCGCAGCCTTGGAAAGGCGCTGCCGAGCCTCCAGGAGAGGTCGGCGGGACATGTGGGTGTAGCGCAGTCGCGGGGAGTCCAGATTGCGCCCGGCGCGAGGATCCATGGCGGCCAGGATGTTGCGGGCTTCCCGGGGCCGCCCCCCGCGGTCGAGCACCGAGGCGAGTTGCAGGTACAGCCGCTGGTACTGCGGAAACTCCTGGATGGCTTCCTCCAACAGGGTGATGGCGGCGGTGGCCTGTCTCTCCGCAGCGAGGTGCCGGGCCAGTTCCTGATAGGCCAGCACCCGCACCCACTCCGGATTGTCGCCTTGGAGAGAGCGCCGCAGCAGGGGTTCCGCCTTGCGTTTGGCGCCCAGTCGGGCCAGGTTGACGGCCAGCCGCAGTCGTGCCTCGGGTCGTCCGGGGTAGACCTTCTGGTAGCGGCGCAGGGCATTGACCGCCTCGTCATAGTGGCCGAAGCTTTCATGGATGACCGCCAGGCTGAGGAGGGCCGCCTCCTGGTGTTCGTCGTATTCCAGGGCGACTTCGAAGGCCTTCTGGGCCGAGGGGGTGGCGCCGATCTCGTACAGGTACCCTCCCAGGCTGACCAGGGCGCAGGCCACCAGGGAGTGAGCCTGGGGGGTGTCGTCGGCGGCCTTGAGGTACGTCTCGGACAGATGCATGACCATCTGGCGGCTGTGGGTGGAGAGGCCGAAGTGTCGATTCTGGTGGTAGCTGCGGTACAACTCCTCGTGCACATCGATCAGCGGCAGCAGGTGTCCCGACTGCCGGTCGGCCAGCGCCTGGGCCACGCCTAGCTGACTCTGCGTCAGGCGTTTCATCTCCTTGCTGGAACCCTTCTCCAGCGCCTGGGCTTCCAGGGCACGAATCGCCTGGAGACCGTCATCGCGGCTGTTGGCGGCGACCAGCCGCAAGGCGTCGCGGTAGATCTGTTGCAATCGGGCCTGGTCCCGCTTCTCGCGGCGCAGGGCCGCCAATTCCTCCAGGCTCAACCCGGACTGCCCGCCCATGGCGCTCTGGGCGCGGGATCGCAGCTCGGTCCAGACCGGCAAGGTATCGGCGCCCAGGATGTCTTTGGGCAGGACGATGATCGGGGTCCAGGTGGCGATCTCCACGGGCTCGTCCTTCTTCTTGGCGCCGGGGACCGTGTAGGCGATTTTCAGCAGAAAGCGGCCATCCAGCCCGGTGGGGTTCAGTTCCGCCCCCAGCATCTCAAGGCCCGCCGGGCCGCCGGAGATGGATTCCAGGGTACCCAGCCCCAACTCCGCGACTTCCTCCTCCTGCTGGGTGGTGATCTGGGTGTGCAACTGGCGCGGCAGGTGGTGCCCCAGCAGGAAGAGGGGGGTGCTGGCGGAAGCATCGATCAGGGGGCGGGTGGCGGGCACCTCGGGGCGACCGTTCACCACCAGTGGGAAGGGGAGGCCTGGGGGGGCCGTGGGTTCCACGGCAGCCTCCACCAGGAGCCACCGTTCCGGCGCCTCGGGGAAGAAGGGGGTGAGCAGCGTGGGGACCTCCTCCAGGCTCCAATCGGGTACCGCCACGGTGAGGATCTGGAGCGCCAACCGTTGGGTCTGGCGGTTGAGCACCAGGAGGCGCACCGTGTGGCGCCCCGGCGGCAGATCCAGATGGCCCAGGAATTTGATCCCGGAACGGAGCAGCTGCTCCCGATGGTTTTCCAGGTCGAGGCGGAACGCCTGGGTCAGGGTGTCGAGCAGGCCCCCTTCCCCGTTGAAGGCATAGGCGTAGACCTCGGTGATCAGCGTATCCCCTTCATTCTTCTCCAGCAGGGAAGCGCCTTCCAGGTCCACGATCAGGGCGACCCGGGATTTCCCTTCCACGCCGGGCAGCGGCAAGGTCAGGGCGGAGACCGCCAGGTCCCCGGCCTCCTGACCGCTGAAGATCAAGGCCGCGGAACGGGTTTCCAGGCCACCGGTATCCAGGGCCCGCAGGGGCGTCTGCCCCGCGACCGGGGCGGCATCGAGGACCAGCAAAGTGGACAGAAGGCTGGCGGCGAGCAGAAGGGGACGTCGGACGGCAAGGACAGGATGTGGAACGGAAGAGATCATCATTCTCGTTGCGCCTCCCGGAGGGGCGGATCGGTGCTCTCGCTCGGATCCGCCGGATGGGCTACTTGGGCGTGAACCTCAAGGGCTAGATTGACAGTGGACTTGACCGCCGCGATTTCGTCGAGGACGGAGACGACGATCTTTTGGGAACCGCCGCGCATCTGTAGACGAATGCCGCAGGCGCCGCTGTTGGCCAGAGCGCCGGGCATCTCGGCGTTGGGGATCTGGATCGGACAAAGATGGTGCTGCACCGCGGAGGTGCGCCCCTGGCCATCGCGGACCGCCAGGAAGAGGGACACTTTCGCTCGGTGGGATTCCTCCCCGGGGAGGAGGATGACCTTGTTCAGCGGGACCTTGACCAGCAGGGGCACGATGAACTGGTCCCCGGCCTCCGTGGGCACGGTGGTCTGGGCTTCCAGGACCACATCCAGCGGGTTGTCGAAGGAGTCCAGAATCAAGGCCGTGCGGGTGCTCTCGGCGGCCTTTTCGAGCAAGCTCTTGTCGCGGAAGCTGTGGCGATAGCGCACCCGATACGGGGATTTGGGGTCCTTGAGCTTGACCTTGATCCGTCGGTCCTGACCGTCGGGTACCGGATCGGCGACATAGCCGAGGGAATAGAAGTTGTCGAAGTCGGTGAAGATCCCCTCCAGAGTGCTGGCGAAGGCCGCGTTGCTCAAGCCGTAGCGCCCCCCGGTCCCTTCCGCCATCAGGATCAGGGATTCCTCGCTGTTGCGTTCCTCGGTGGTCGCCATGCTATCGGCCCAACTGGCGAAATTCCCGACGGACCCCTGGGACTCCGCCGCGTTTCGCTGGGAGGCCGCGGGCAAAGAGGCGTCCACGGTGTAGAAGGTCACCTGCTGGGCATTGGCGTGGCGGACCAGTTGCTGGAAGGCGGGGGTGGCGTCGGTGCTGCGGCTCTCGGCCTCCGGGTTGGTGGTCGCACCCAACTCGCCCAGCACCTGGAAGCGGTTGGCGAAGGCCTCCCAGATGGCCTGGCCCGGACGCAGAGAAAGACCATCGCTGACGTAGATGATGGATTTGCGCCCCGGCAACCCCGCCGCCAGATCGACGAAACGGGCCAGGGTGCGCAAGCTGTCCAGGACCGCCTTGTAACGCTGCTGGGCAAAGGCGCGAATCTGGGGTTTGATGGCCTGGGCGCTGCGGGTCACCTCCTCGGTGAGCTCCTCCTGGGACCCGCCCCGGTTGTTGCCACCGCTGGAATCCAGGTCGGAGCCCCCGGAGCCCTCACGCTGCTTGGTGCCGAAGAGGCCGCTACCTTCCTCGATGGGAATCAACTCGATGGCGCGGATCAGAGCTCGGCGATCGACATCGAAGCGGGCGCTCTGGCTGACCACTTTCTCCATCTCGGCAAGGGCGGCGAAGATATCGTGGGGCACCGGGGTGAAACCGTGGCGCACGACCAGCTGCCGTTCGTTGGACACCAGCATGACTTCGGCGTTTTCGCGCCAGTTTTCCACCAGGAACTCGCGCAGCCGGGCGAAGGCTCGGGAACGGCTCACCTCCGCCAGGTTGATGTTGTCCACGTAGACGATCAGGTGAAGTTTGCGCTCCTCCTGGGGTTTCGGTGCCACCGGCGGAAAGGCTTCCTCCGGGGCGGTGGGCGCGGTCCCCGACGCGGTGGTCAGGCTCTGGGACTCGCCCCCGTCCACGGTGAAGAAGTTGCTGATCTCGACCGGCTGGCCGTCCTCCAGAACCTGGAAGGTATCGCGGTCCAGCCCCCGCACCGGCTTGCCGTCCTTGTCCGTCACCATGACCTCGACATTGACCACGTTGACCCGGGTGGTCTCGCCGAAGGAGGCGGGCCAGAGGGAACCGTCGGCGGCGGTCGTGGTGACCGGGATCGCCTCCTGGGCGCCGATCCCGGCGGGGAGAAGCACCGAGCACAACGTGAGGGCGAGGCCAAGATTCCGGATCCGGGTCATATTCCACCTCCTGGGTGACGGACCATGGCACCCCCGAAACCGGGAGGAAGCCCCGAGATCGCGGGGATTGGAAGTCTGCGGCCCATTCTAGCCCACCTCAGGGTTGCGCCGCGGCGGTTTGGGTGCCGACCTGGACGTCCAGGCGCGCCGTCGATTCGATGGCGGCGAGGTCGTCCCGCACGGACACGGCGATGCGCTGTTCCCCGCCGCGCATCAGCAGGCGCACGCCGCAGCCGCCGAGGCGACCCAGCGCCGTGAGCAACTCGTCGTTGGGGATGTGGATGGGACAGATGTGCTGCTGTACCTGGGAGGTCCGGCCCTGCTCGTCGCGCACCGCCACGAAGAGGGAAACCTTCGCCTGATGCTCCCGGGGACCGGGGACCAGGACCAGCTTCCCGAGGGGGATCTTGACCACCAGGGGCACGGTGAAGAGCCCATCTTTCTCTGGCTGTTGCTCCAGGGTTTCGACGGCGATTTCCAGAGGGTTGTCGATCCCCTCCAGGACCAGGGCGGAGAGCGTGCGCTCGGAGGTCACCTCGGCGGTGGTCTTGTCCCGGAAGATGGAGCGGTAGCGGATATCGACCCCCTTGCGCTTCTCCGCCAACCGAACCTTGATCTCGCGGCGCTTGTCCGCGGGCAAGCGATCCGCCACATACCCCAGAGAGTAGTGGTTGTCGAAGTCCGTGATGATGCCTTGCAGCGTCGTGGCCACGGCTTTGGTGGTCAGGCCGTAGCGCCCGCCGGTAGCCTGGGCCATGATGATCATCGTGTCCTGCTGGTTCTGTTGCTCCAGCGTGCCGAGGCTGGAATCCCAGGTGCCAAAGTTCCCGCCAGCACCGCCGGTGGTGGCGGCGGAGCCCCGGGTGTTGGCCGCCGGGGGTGCCCCGTTGATGGTGTAGAAGGTGACCTTGCTGGTGTTGGCCTGGGCCAGCACCGCCTGCAATTCATTCATCAGGCTGAAGCGGTCGTCATTCTGGTCCTGGGCCAGGAGGTTTGGGGCGTTGGCCATCGCTTCGAAGCGTCGGGAAGCCGCGTCGAAGAGGGCCTGGCCCGGTCGCATGGAGAGGCCGTCGCTGACGTAGACCACCATTTTTCGCCCCGGCAAACCCGCGGCGGTGTTGATCATCTGCGAGATCACCTGCAGGCTGCCTCGATACCATTGCAGTCGTTGTTCGGTATAGCCCCGGATCTGGTTGACGACGTTGGAGATTTGCTGCTCGATGAGCCCCGTGGCCTGTTCCTGATCCGTGGCTCCCACCAGGCCCTGCTTCGTCTCGAAGAGCCCGGAGCCCTCCTCGACGTTGATCGCCGCGATATCGCGGATCAACTGGCGGCGTTCCGCCTCGAAGAGGGGGGCTGGAGTGGCGCTGTCGGCGCTCTCGTCGAGGGCGCGGAGGAGTTCGTCGAGATCGGTGGTAAAGCCCTGATGAATGACCAGGGTACGCTCGTTGCTGGCCAGCATGGCGCGTATGCCGTCGCGCCAATTCTCGGTGAGGAATTCCCGCAGGCTGGTGAACAGTCTCTCTCGATTGTTGGGGGAGATGTTGATGTTGTCCACGAAGAGAATCATGCTCAGAGGAGGGCGCTGGGGCGCGTCCTCCCCAGCCAGGACCACCGCCTGGTCGGCGCCGGGGGTCGCTCCCTCCCCCTCCGCGGCGAAGCCCTCGCTCGCCAGGGGCGCCACCTGGCCGCCGGAAATCTCGTAGAAGTTGCTCACCTCGACAGGCTTGCCTTCCTCCAGCACGACGAAGTCCTCCGGCTTCAAGCCGGTCACCGGTTGTCCGTCCTGGTCGGTGACTGCGATCTCGACATTGACCACATTGACCTCGACGGTTTCACCGAAGATGGTCTGCCAAGGGGTGGAGCCGTCGTCGCCCGCCGGGGCGGTTCGTTCAGCGGTCGGGTCGGTGCTCGAAGGGTCGCCTTGGGCCACTCCGGGTCCTGGCAGAAGGCCCAAAGCCAGGAAGCAAAGGACTGTGACAAGAGCACAAGGCCACGCGTTCAGGCGTCTGATCATCGATGAACTCCCTTGGCCGTGGATGCCTCCGACCGGCAGATTCCGGAGTTGGCACCACGGGTTTCTTACGGTTTTGTTGACTCGCCCGGGTACAACAGATCAGGAATGTAGCTTATTCCCCGAGACGGGGTCGCGCCATCGTCCCATTCTATGCCTTCCGAGGCAGCCGTGGAGCGGGGCTCCGCCGGGAACCTCGTCGCCCGGAGTTGCGACGTTTCCTTGGGAGGGTCCGAGATCCATGATCCCTGGAGGTCTACCCTGGGGTGACTCGGGCGCCGGGCGTCGTGGTAAAGTGCCCAACTTGCAACACCACGAACCCTTCCTTCCTTGGCCGCTCTATTCCGGCGGCGCCGGGAGCGGTATGATGCCGTGATTACGATGAAAACTCACTCCCTTCCGAATCAGCAGGTCATCCACTACATCAAGCCCCGGCGCTGGATCGATAACCCGATCTATGAGACCGACCTGAGTGGCTTCTTCTGCGACATCCTGCGCCGGGCCAATGATTTTGTGCCTTCGGAGGCAGGCTTGATCCTGATCAAGGACTCCACGATGGAGGAAGAGGAGACTCCGGAATCGGTACCCGAGGAATTGATCGTCGTGGCCAGCTTCGGCGAGCAGGCGGAAGCCGCCATTGGCCACCGGTTGCCCGCCGCCGATGGATCCGCGGGGCAGGCGTACCGCAGTGGGCAGGTGGCGCTGGCGGCGGAGTCCAGTTCGGATCGGTTGTTGGGTTTGCAGCCGGAGGACGACCCCCTGGCCATCGGTCGGTCGGTGATCTCTCTGCCCTTGTCGGTGCGGGATGAGGTGGTGGGGGTCCTGGAATTGCTCAGCCACCGGGATGGCGAGGCGTTCAGCGAGCGAGAACTGGCGCTCCTGGAGATCTTCGCCCAGACCCTTTCGGTCTCCATCGCCAACGCCGTCGAGGCGCAACGGTCGAAGGAGATGGCGCGGCGCGATGACCTGACCTACCTTTACAACGATCGCTACCTGCACCACAGTCTGACCTCGGTGTTGAAATCCTCCGTCGATGGGGAGCAGCAGGATTGCGGCATCATCTTCCTGGATCTGGACTACTTCAAGACCATCAACGACCGTTACGGTCACCTGGCGGGCAGCCGGGTGTTGCGGGAGGTCGGGGGGATCTTGCGCCAGGTGTTGCCGGGGCCCGCCGTGGCGGCGCGCTACGGGGGCGATGAATTCGTCGTGATCCTGCCGGAGACGGGAGCCCAGGAAACCTATTGGGTGGCGGAAACGATTCGCAAATCCATCGAGGATCACGCTTTCTTGATGAAGGCGGATCCGGTGGATCCGGTGAATTATCCGGCGCTGAACGTGGAAGGGCGGCTGACGTGCAGCCTGGGGCTGGCGACCTTCAAGAAGGACATCGTGCCCCGGTTCAAGGATCGACCGATGCCCTTGACCGCCCTCAAGAATGAGATTCTCCGGGTGGCGGATGGGCGCATGTACCGGGCCAAGGAGGAGGGCCGGAATCAGACTCTGGCGGCGGAGGAAGCCCCGCTGGGGGTGTGATCCTGGTGGGTCGCCTGGGCTCCATCCTCTTCTGGTCGGTCATCGCGGCCGCCTTCATCGGTCCCGGCACGGTGACCACGGCCGCCTCCGCCGGGGCGGGCTTTGGTCCCCGACTGCTGTGGGCACTGACCTTTTCCACCCTCGCCTGTCTCCTGTTGCAGGAAGCGAGCGCTCGCTTGACGGTGGTTTCCGGTCGCAGCCTCGGCGAGGCGCTGGCGGACCGCTACCCCCGGGGGGTGGGGCGCGTCTTGACCCTGGTTCTGGTGCTGGGAGCGGTGGTGCTGGGGTGTGCGGCTTACGAAGCGGGCAACATCCTGGGGGGCGTGGCGGGGGCGGCGCTGGGGATCGCGCTGCCCACGGCGTGGCTCACCCTGGGGTGCGGCGCCCTGGCGGCCTTGCTCCTGTGGTGGGGGAGCCCGGCGGCGGTGGCCCGCACGTTGAGCCTTTTCGTCGCCGCCATGGGCATCGCTTTCGTGGCCACGGCGTTCTATTTGCAGCCGCCCCTGGGAGCGGTGGTGCGGGGGGCGGTGGTGCCCGAGGCCCCCGCGGGCTCGGCCCTCCTGATCCTGGCCCTGGTGGGGACGACGGTGGTGCCCTACAACCTCTTCCTGGGCTCGGGCCTGGCCCGGGGGCAAAGCCTGCCGGAGTTGCGCTTCGGTCTGACGGTGGCGGTGCTCCTGGGGGGGGCCATCTCCATGGCGGTGGTCGTGGTGGGAGCGACGGTGGAGGGGCCGTTCTCCTTCGCGGCGTTGGTGGCGGTGCTGGAGACCCGCATCGGCCCCTGGGCGCGCTACTTCTTCGCCGGGGGCCTATTCGCCGCCGGGCTTTCCTCCGCCATCACCGCGCCCCTGGCGGCGGCCATCACCGCCCGGGATCTCTTCCCCAACGCGGCTTGGGGGGAGCGTTCCCGCCCTTTCCGGGGGGTGTGGCTGGCGGTGCTCGCGGTGGGGGTGGGCTTTGGCCTCTCCGGGGTCAAGCCCGTCCCAGCGATCATCGCCGCCCAGGCGTTCAACGGTGTGCTGCTCCCCCTGGTGGCCCTCTATCTCTTCCTCGCCGTCAACGACCGCCGTTTGATGGGCGAGGCCCGCAACGGCTGGCTCGCCAACCTGCTGCTGGGCTCCGTGGTCCTGGTGGCCTGGGTGCTGGGGGCGCGGAACGTGTGGCTGGCTCTGGCGAAGCTGTGGCCCTGACACCGGAGAGGCTCACACTCCCTCCCGCCGCAACAGTTCCCGCTTGCGCTCCGTGCCCCAACGGTAGCCACCGAGCTTACCCCCCGCCGCCACCACGCGATGGCAAGGAACGACCACCGCCACCGGGTTGCGGGCGCACGCCTGGGCCACCGCCCGGGCGGCGGTAGGCTTGCCCAGCCGCCGGGCCAGTTCGCCGTAGGGGAGGGTGGTGCCCCGGGGGATCTCGGTGAGGGCCTGCCAGACCCGACGTTGGAACGCCGTTCCCGCCACATCCAGCGGTGGGCGCGCCGTCGTCCCATCCCCCTCGACGTGGGCCAGGACCGCCTCGATCCACGGCCTCAGTTCGCCGTCCTCGGCCTCCAGTACCGCCTGGGGAAATTCCTTCCGCAGGGCGGCCTGCAGGGCGTCGTCATCCTCCCCCAGCATCACGGAACAGACCCCTTTGTCCGTGGCGGCGACCAGCAGCCGCCCCACCCCGGAGGGGGCGATGGCGAAGCGAATGCGGACGCCGACACCGCCCCGACGGTAGCGCCCGGGGCTCATGCCCAGCCGGGTGTTGGATTGCCCGTAGAGCTGACTGGAAGAGCCGAACCCTGCTTCATAGAGAGCCGTGGTGACATCGTCCTCCTCCTTGAGCAGGCCCCGCAACCGCTCCAGACGGCGGGCGTTGACGTACTGGCGGGGGGAGAGACCCGTGCGGAGTTTGAACAGCCGTTGCAGGTGCCAGGGGCTGCACCCGACCTCCCTGGCGAGTTGTTCGAGGGTGACGGTCTCGTCCAGGTGTTCTTCCAGATAGCGGCGAGCGGCCTGGACCTTCGCCTCCGCCGGATCTTCCTTGCCCTGCCGGGGAGAGCATCGGCGGCAGGGACGGAATCCGGCGGTCTCCGCCGCATCCGGGGTCGGGAAAAAGCGCGCATTCTTGCGCAGGGGCCGCCGCGCCGGGCAGGAGGGGCGGCAGTAGATCCCGGTGGTGGTCACGGCGAAGACGAAGGCGCCGTCGTGGGCGCGGTCCCGGCGAAGGACGGCGGCCCAGGCCTGGCTTTCGTCGAATGATGGGTCATGGGACATGGTCGTTGGGGTCCATTGAATCATAGTTCTGTCCTCCTTCCGGACCATGGTGCCGCGTCCGGCGGTGCCGTGCTATCCGGACCTTGCGGTCAAACTTCTGGGATTTTGAGCGCAAGCTCCCGATAGCACCCCACCCCTGCGCTACGGCATTCTGAGACTCCGGTGGCCGCGGGCCGCCCTACCCTTTAGCCAACACTCGGAGGCATCATGCATACGACCATCGATCCCGCCATCCTCTACTTCGGCACCCCCGTGGTACTGGTCAGCTCCACCAATCCCGACGGCTCCGCCAACCTGGCCCCCATCTCCTCCGCCTGGTGGCTGGGGAAGAGCTGTCTGCTCGGTTTCGGAGCGCGCTCCCAGACGCCCGCCAACATCCTGCGCACGGGAGAGTGCGTCCTGAACCTTCCCTCCGTGGCCCAGGTGGCGGCGGTGGATCGCCTGGCCAAGACCACCGGTTCTTCCCCGGTGCCGCCCCACAAGATACGGATGGGCTATCGTCATGAAAAGGATAAGTTCGGCATTGCGGGGCTCACCCCCCTGTCGTCGGAGACCGTCACCCCGCCCCGGGTGGCGGAGTGCCCGATCCATCTGGAGGCGGTCCTGGAGGGGACCCACCCTCTGGCGCAAGGGGACCCGGAGCGGGCGGGCTACCTGGTGGCGTTGGAGGTGCGGGTGGCACGGGTGCACGTGGAGGAAGGCATAAGGATGCCGGGCTCCGCGAACCGCATCGACCCGGAGCGGTGGCGCCCGTTGATCATGAATTTCTGCCAGTTCTTCGGTTTGGGGGACATCGTCCACCCCTCGACTCTGGCCGAGATTCCGGAATCCGCCTACCGACCGCCGACGCAGCTCTTACGGAAGAGCGCTTGAGGGGAAGGGGAGGAGGGGCTGCTACCCCTCCTCGTGCTCCTTCTTGCACTCCGCGATGATCTTCTCTTGCAGATTCCGCGGTACTTCCTCGTAGTGGGAGTACTCCATGTGGTACCGCGCCCGACCCTGGGTCATGGAGCGCAGGGCCTGAGAGTAGTCGAGCATCTCGGCCATGGGGACGACGGCCTTGACCACCTGCTTGTCGCCTTTGACCTCCATGCCCTGGGGACGGCCCCGGCGCTGGGACAGATCGCCCATGATGTCGCCCATGAACTCCTCACTGGTGGTCACCTCCACCTGCATCATCGGTTCGATGATGGTGGGGGCGGCCTTTTCCATGGCGTCCTTGAAGGCCAGGGAACCGGCGACCTTGAAGGCCATTTCCGAGGAGTCCACGTCGTGGTACTGGCCATCCAGCAGGCGAATGCGGAAGTCCACCACCGGGTAGGTGGTGTGGAAGCCCCGGACGCGGGCCTCCTGGATGCCTTTTTCGACCGCCGGGCGGAAGCCCTGGGGAATGGAGCCGCCGAAGATCTCGTCCTTGAACTCGAAGTCCGCGCCCCGCTCCAGCGGCTCCATCTTGATCTTGCAATCCGCGAACTGACCGCGCCCACCGCTCTGCTTCTTGTGCCGTCCGTGGCCATCGGCGGCCTTGCGGATGGTTTCCCGGTAGGGGATCTTCGGCGGGTGGAGGATGACCTCGGTCTTGAAGCGGCTCTTGATTTTGGCCACGGCGATTTCGATGTGCAATTGGCCGGTGCCGGAGAGCAGGAATTCGTGGGTCTCCGGATCGCGCCCCGCCTTGAGGGTGGGATCCTCCTCCATCAGGCGGTGCAGGGCATCGCCGATCTTTTCCTCATCGCCCTTGGCCTTGGGTTCCAGGGCGTAGGAGATGGCAGGTTCGTTGAAGTCCACAAAAGCGAGCTTCACGGGCCGCTCTTTGACGCATAGGGTGTCGCCGGTGTGGGTGTGCTTGAGCTTGGCGAGGCCACCGATGTCCCCAGCCACCAGACGGTCCACCTGGGTGCCGGTCTTGCCCTGCACCACCAGGAGGTGGCCGATCTTCTCGCCGTTCTCGTCGCGGGTATTCCACGCCGCTGTGTCGGAGGTGAGGGTGCCGCTGACCACCCGGAAGAGGGTGATCTTCCCGGAGAAGGGGTCGGAGAGGGTCTTGAAGACCAGGGCGCTGAAGGGTTCATCCGCGTCGGTCTTGACCTCCACCGCCTCGTCGCCGACGTTGGTGGCCGGGAAGGTGCCCCGGGCTTCCGGGGAGGGTGCCACGGCGATCAGCGCGTCGAGCAGCGCGGCATTGCCGATGCCGTGGAGCGCGGAACTGACGGTGACCGGAAAGATCTTGCGCTCCAGCACCGCCTTGCGCAAGCCCGATTCCAGGTCGTCCTGGCTCAAGGAGCCCTCTTCGAAGAACTTTTCGAGCAGGGCGTCGTCCGCCTCGGCGACCGCCTCGATGAGCTTGTCGCGCCATTCCTCGACCGTGTCGGTCAGGTCCTCGGGGATCTCCGTCTCGCTACCCTTGCCATCCCCGTCCCGTTCGAAGGTGTACGCCTTTTGGTGGATCAGATCCACCACCCCGGCGAATTCCGCCTCCTTGCCGATGGGGATCTGGACCGGGGTCGCGCCGCGACCAAAGGAGCTATCGATACTTTCCAGGGTGCTTTCCAGAGACGCCCGCTCGCGGTCCATCTGGGTCAGGTGGAAGATCACCGGGGAGCCCACCTTCTCGGCGTAGCTCCACACCCGCTCCGTGTTGACCTCGACGCCACTGGCGGCGTTGATGCACATCAGGACGGCGTCGGTGGCGCGCACGCCGGACTGGGCCTCGGCGTAGAAGATGCCCTTGCCGGGGCAGTCCACCAGATTGATCTTGTGCCCCTGCCAGGGAGCGAAACAAGGCGCCAGGCCGATGGAAAAGCCCCGGGCCGCCTCTTCCGGGTCGAAGTCCGTGATCGTGTTGCCATCCTCTACGGTTTGCAAGCGGTTGCTCACGCCACTGGTGTAGAGAAGGGCACTGATCAGAGTCGTCTTGCCGGAATCGTTATGGCCGGTGACGGCCAGATTGCGGATTTTGGCTGGGCTTTCCACCTGCATGTAAGGTGCCTCCTGATAGGAAAATCCAAGGGCTGGCTGCTTTCTGGAGGCGCAAATATAGCACAGGGACCGGGGGTGGAAAGACGCACTTTGACGGACCCTCTCGCCTCAGCCTAGAATCGCAATCCGGAGTTCATGATGCCATCCAAGAGGCCCACCAAGCTGGGCCGCTACGAGATTCTAGAAGAGCTCGGCAAGGGAGCGATGGGGGTGGTGTATCTGGCGCACGATCCGCTGATCGGTCGGAGCGTGGCTCTGAAGACTTTCCGGGTGGGCTTCCTGGCGGACGATGAGGAGATGGAGCAGTTTCGGGTGCGCTTCATCCGCGAGGCCCAGAGCGCCGGGATGCTGAACCACCCGGGCATCGTGACCATCCACGACGTGGTGGAAATGAGCGATGAAGGGCTGACCTTCATCGCCATGGAATACGTCGAGGGCACGGATCTCAAGAAGCTGCTGCGGGACCGCGCTCGCCTCGATCTGCGCACCACGGTGGATATCATCGGCCAGCTGGCGGATGCCCTCGACTACGCCCATTCGAAGGGGGTGGTGCACCGGGATGTCAAACCGGCCAATGTGATCCTGACCAACCAGGGGGAGGTCAAGATCACGGATTTCGGCATCGCCCGGGTGAACACCTCCAATCTGACCCTGGACGGCCAGATGCTGGGGACCCCCAACTACATGGCGCCGGAGCAGATCCAGGGCAAGGACGTGGACCATCGGGCGGATCTCTTCTCGCTGGGGGTCGTGCTCTACGAGGCGCTGACCGGGTACAAGCCCTTCCAGGGGGACAACCTGACGATGGTCAGCCATCGCATCGTCCACGATTCGTACACGCCGTATCAGGATCTGGTGCGGGGCTTACCCCCCGGGGTCGATGAAGTGCTGGCCCGGGCGCTGGCCAAGGAGCCCGCGGAGCGCTACCAGAACGGCGGCGAACTGGCCGCGGACCTGCGCTTGCTGATCCTGGACAGCGGGGTGATCGAGGTCTCGCCGCCGGAGGAGTCCCCGGAGCCCCAGCCCGAGGCTCCAGCGCGGGAGGATGCCGCCTCGGGGCTCAACGACACCCAGGATCTCTCCGATAGCCTGCCGCCCCCGATCCCGCCCCCGATACCGCCGCCGATCCCCGGGCCGGAGACCCACAACCAGACATTGGTGTCGCGACCAGGCGTGACGGAACACGATGGCGATGCCACCCGCGTCGCCGCGGGGGAGCCGCCGCCCCTGCCGCCGCCGGAATCGGGAAGAGAACCGGCAACGGCACCGAAACCCGAGCCGAGGCCCGCCGCCGCCCCCGTCGCCGCCCCTGGCGCCAGGGGTTCCCGTCGCCGTTGGCTGCTGGCCGGGATCGCCGCCGTGTTGTTTCTCGCCCTCGCGGGGTCGGCGGTGTGGTATCTGGCGGGGGCTGGAGAGCGCCGCGAGACGGCGGAGCGGGCCCGTGAGCGGCTGGCCTGGGACGAGGATTTTGCCGCCCTCCTGGCCGCCGGGCAACAGGCTCTGGACGCTGCGGACCACGGCGCCGCCCTCGCGGCGCTGGGCCAGGCCACCGATCGCATCGCAGCCCGTCGCCAGGGGTTGCAACAGGCTCTGGCGGAGCACCGGCGGCGGGGCGAGGCGGGCGCGGTGCAGGAGCGTGAAACGGATCTGGAGCAGCTGGCCATGCAGGAGGTCACCAGCGAGGCCCTACGGCAACAGGCGGAATGGTCTCTGGAGGTCGCAACCCTGGCGCGGGTGGAGGAAGAGGCGGTGCAAGAGCGGTTGGCGGCGGCCGGTGAGGCCCTGGCCGCCGGTCGCGCCGCCGCCGCCCGCGCCGAAGCCTACGGCGTGTTGGAGATCGATCCCCAGAACGAGGCCGCCCGGCGCCTGGCCACCGACGCCGAGGCGGCGCTGTTGGCCGCCGAGCAGCGTCGCTCCCGAGCCGCTACACTGGTCCCGCCGCCGCCCCCGCGTCCGGTCCCGCAGCCGGTCCTGCCGCCCCCGGAGCCCACCCCGGCGGAACCCTTGCCCACCACGGCCACTCTGGAAGTCGTGCTGGAGAGCGAGGCCTCCCGGGGGGTGTTGATCATCTACTTCCAGGATCAGCAACTGTTGCGGGAAGATTTCCGCTTTGGAGGCGGGGGGTTGTTCCGTCGTGGCGACGAGGGGGGAACGCTGCGGCGGGAAGAGACGGTGGATGCTGGCACCGCGACCCTGAAAGTCTTCGTGACCAGCAAAGCGGGCCAGCCCGCGGTGGTGCGTGAACTGACCGCCAACTTCCTCGGCGGCAGTCGCCGCACGCTGCGCATTCGGGTGGATCGCGAAGGCGGCATGCAGGCCACCTTGCGCTGACTACAGTCCTTCGTCCTCGCTCGGATCCCACACCTGTACGGTGCCCAGGGGCTCCAACTGGGGCACCAGATCCGCCGCCGGGCCGACCGCGATGAGGACCAGGTGGTCGGGGTGCAGATGTTCCCGGGCGACCCGCAACACCTCGTCCTGGGTCGTCGCTTCCACCTCCTGCAGGTAGCTCTCGAAATAATCGTCCGGCAGGTCGTAGATCGACAGGGTGCTGAGCCGAGAGGTCAGGTCGTCGATGGTCTGCAAGTGGTTGACGAAGATTCCGTGCAGGTAACTGCGGGTGTCATCCAACTCTTCGCGGGTGACCGGCGCTTCCCGGATGCGGCGCAACTCCATCAGGATCTCGCTGCTGGCGGCACCGGCGACCTCGGTCCCCACGGCGGTGGCGATCTGGAAGGGGCCGGGACCCAGGCGGCCGTGGTATCGGCTGTGGACACCGTAGGTATAACCTCGTCGTTCCCGCAGGTTGAGATTGATGCGACTGGTGAATTTGCCCCCCAGGATGGCATTCATCACTTCCAGCGAGGTGTAGTCCGGATGCCGCCGGGGTACCCCGATGTGGCCGACCCGGAGTTCCGTTTGGGCAGCCCCAGGGCGGTCCACGATGTGCACTTCGATACCCGCCAGATCTCGCCCCGTGAGGGTGGGTTGGACCGGCGAGGGCTGCCCGGTGGCAGCGCCGAGGCGGGCCTCGATGGCGGCCAGGAGGGTGTCCGTGTCCAGGTCGCCCACCGCCATCAGGGTCCGTCCCGCCGGACCGTAACACTGCTGATAGAACGCCTCGATCTTTTCGCGGGAGAGGGCCTCAAGGCTCTGCGGGGTACCGTTCAGGGGGCGACCGTAGATGCCTTCCCCGTAAATCATGCGCACGAAATACCGATCCGCCAGATAGCGCGTCTCGTTGCGCTGCTGCATCAGATCCGCCAGGCGCTGCTGCCGCAGGCGATCGATTTCGGAGATGGGAAATGTCGGCTCCAGGGTCACCTCACAAAGGAGCTCAAGCCCCTTTTCCAGGTGCTCGGCGAGCAGGGAGATGCTGGTGCTGGCGACGTTCCAGCCCGCGCTGCACGTTAGCGAGCCTCCCAGTTGCTCCATCTGGCGAGCGATCTCCGTGGCGGAGAATCGCCGGGTTCCTTCGTCCAGAAGTCCGGCGGTGAAGGTGGCGAGACCGCTGCTGTCCGGTGGCTCGAACTGGGCCCCGGCGGTAGCCAGGAGGTCGAGTCGGATCAGGGGCAGGCGCGGCATTCGAGCCAGGACCACCGTCGTACCGTTGTCCAGTTGGAGGCGGCGGAACGGCGGGAAGTGAAACGAGCGCACCGTGCCGGCGGTCGGCGGACCGCTGCGGTCAAGACTCACGGGCCGCCTCGCTTTTGGGTACGAAGGTCAGGACCACCCGGTCGGCGCTTTGCAGATGCTGGGTGGCGAAGCGCTGCACAGCCTCCGGGGTCACGCGATCGTAGTGTTCCGGCTCTCGGCGGAGCCTGCCCGGATCGTTGAAGTAGGTGGTCAATTCGGAGAACAGATCCGCCTTCGAATCCAGGGTCTGGAGTTCCCGGAAAAGATCGGTCAGGGCCTTGTTGCGAGCCCGCGCCAGATCCTCTTCCGCCAGCGGCTTCGCCATGGCCCGGTCGATGTGACTCTGCACCGCGGCTTCCAGGACGGCGGGCTCGACCCCCGGGCTGCACGTGGCGACGATGAAGAACGTGGCCACCGCTTCCAGGGGGAGGACAAAACAACTGACATCCTGGGCGATCTGGCGATCGTAGACCAGATCCTGGTACATGGGACTCGCCTTGCCACCCGCCAAAGCGGTGGACAGGAGATCCGCGGCGTACCATAGGGGTTCGCCGAAGGCCGGGGCGCGAAAGCCCATGTAGATCCGGGGCAGTTGGATCGCGTCCTCGATCACCTCCCGCTGCTCGCCTCCCAAACTGTGCAACGGTGGAATCACGGGGGGCGGCGGTTCGACTCCGGGGATCGGCCCGAAGAAGCGCTCCACCTCCTCGAGGGCCGCTGGGGTCTCGAAGTCCCCGGCCAGGGTCAACACCGCGTTGGCGGGGGAGTAGTAGGTGCGGAAGAAATCTTGCACATCCTCCAGGGTCGCCGCCTCCAGGTCCTCGATGTAGCCGATCACCGGCCAGTGGTAGGGGTGGTCCGCCGGGTAGAGCAGCTCGTTCAACCGTTCGTAGGCGGTGCCGTAGGGACGGTTATCGATCCGCTGCCGGCGCTCGTTGATCACCACGCTGCGTTGCATATCCAGCTTTTCCTGGGTGATCGCGGGCAGCAGGTACCCCATCCGGTCCGATTCCAACCACAGGCCCAGCCGTAGATTGTGCGATGGCAGGGTCTCGTAATAGTTGGTCCGATCATACCAGGTGGAGCCGTTGGCGGATCCGCCGACCTGTTGGATATAGCGGAAATGATCGTTGGTGCCGACGTTTTCACTGCCCTGAAAAAGCATGTGTTCGAAGAGGTGGGCAAAGCCCGTGCGCCCAGGGCGTTCATTCTTCGAACCGACGTGGTACCAGAGGTTGACGGCGACCAGGGGCAGGCTGTTGTCGCGGTGAAGAACCACCCGTAGGCCGTTGGCGAGGGTGTGGAGTTCGTGCTCCAGATGCAGAGGATGGGTGCTCATGGTGCTTCGGGGAGAGACGCTTCCGGGATCGCCAGGCCTCGACGGTCGGTATCCGCGGCAGGCGAGGCGCAAGTCTATTGGTGTGACGGTGGGGTGTCAACGCGACGCATTCTACCATGATTAGACACTTGACTTACGCTGTGTTACCGCCTAGCATGGAGATCATGGCCACGAAAGCGATGCGTTACCTCACCGAGCGGCAGAAGGCGATTCTCGAGTTCATCCAGGCATTTCAGCGCGATCATGGCATCGCGCCCACCCACCGGGAGATCTGCGAAGAGTTCGGCTATTCCTCGTACGGTACGGTGTACAAGCACCTCAAACTCCTGGAGCGCAAGGGATACCTGACCCGCGACTGGAATCAGAAGCGCGGTATTCAGGTGAATGCCTCCGCCCGCGGTGGCGCCCGGGAGGAGCAACCCCCCAAGGATTCCTCCAGCCACGGGGAGTTGCCGCTGTATGGCCGGATCGCTGCGGGTCGGCCCATCGAAGCGATCGCCGACCAGGAGACCATCGCTGTACCGGATCACCTGCTCAATCGCCGCTCGGGGGGGCAGTTCGTGCTCCGCGTCGTGGGCGATTCGATGATCGAGGATGGCATTCACGATGGCGATCTGGTGGTCGTGCAGGGCCGCGAAGAAGCCGCCGCCGGAGAGATGGTGGTGGCTCTGGTCGATGAGGAAGTCACCCTCAAGCGCTTCTACCCGGAAGGGGAGTGGGTCCGCCTGCAACCCGCCAACGCCACCATGGAGCCACTGCGGATTCCGGCCCGTCAGGTGAAGGTCCAGGGTGTTGTTATTGGGTTAATGCGTAAATACCAGTAGTCAAGGGGGTTGCAAAGTCTGGCTTTGGCGTTAGAATCGCTCGGTTGTATCCGTCCCCCCGGAACGATCTGACCCCGATCTGAACCGATCTGAACCGATCTGAACCGATCTGAACCGATCTGAAGTGATCTGAACCGAGCGTGATTGATGGATCTCGACGCCCTACTCAAGTTCATGACCAAAAAGGGAGCTTCGGACCTGCATCTGAAGCCGACCCGACCGCCCTTGCTGCGGATCAACGGCAAGATCATCCCCATCGATATGGACCCGTGCAAACCCGGGGATATCGAAAAGATGATCTACGACATCCTGACTCCCAAGCAAAAGGCTAGATTGGACGAGGAGTTGTCCGTG
>Ga0210063_1000209_pt1 | contig 20227 bp, 15 predicted proteins | sample Muzzi_PWA_D1_FD_185529 | JGI IMG/M metagenome (GOLD analysis project Ga0210063, IMG submission 185529) | Wetland microbial communities from San Francisco Bay, California, USA, that impact long-term carbon sequestration - Muzzi_PWA_D1 (SPAdes) | ecosystem: Environmental > Aquatic > Marine >... | reverse complement strand
TCGTTTTCGAAGCCGACGAAGGTATCGCACCGGTTTTCCGCCACGTTGTAGACCAGCGTGTCGAAGTCCGAGTAATTGACGGCGGCGCAGGCGAACTGCACCCGGCTGGTCGCGATAAGGCCGTCTTGTGGCAATTGAATCGGCGCGTCGAAGCAGTTGCCGGTCAGGTTCAGACCCTTGAACAGCAGATGGAGGCGCCCGGCGCCGAATCCGCCGTACTGGAATGAACCCGTGCCTTCGGTTGGGTCTACACCCAGGATTTCATTCAGCGAATTACAGCCACCCAGGTTGTTTTCAATCAGCAGGTCGCCGTTTACATCCGGAATCCCGGCGCCGCCCGGCCCCGGGCCGGGCAGGGCGTCGTCGATGGGGTCCAGCAGGGTCACCAGGGCCGAACAGGCATCCAGTGAACTGTTGCCCCTGATTTCCACGCCCGCATTGATGCTGACCAGGTCAGCCAGCCCGTCCAGGTTGGTCAGCGATGTGTTATCTCTGATCAACATGTCGGAATACTGGTTTCCGATTGTTGTCAGTCCGGCCAGCTGATCGACGTTTTCGAGCAAATTATTGGAGCGCAGGATCAGGCCGCTCAGCTCAGTGAGGCCGGAAATGCCGTCCAGGCTGGCAAGTTTGGGGTTGAATCGAAAATCGAGCGTCGCCGTGAAACCTGACAGCCCCGACAGCCCGCTGATGCTGGCCAGATTGTCGTTGTATTGAATGTTGATGTTGGACGCGACGTGGGTCAATGCGGAGAGACCGTCCAGGTTGACCAGGGCGTCATTATTCGTGATGGCAAGGGACGCGGCCGTGCTGGTCAGGTTCGACAGGCCGCCCAGATCCGACAGGTTGGGATTGTCGGACAGTATCAGCGCGCCGCCCTGCAGGTTGGTGACGCCTGAAAATCCGTCCAGGTTCTCGAGTACGGCATTGCTGCGAATTTCTAACGGTCCCCTCGTTATGGTCAATGAAGAGAGCGCAGAGGTATCGGTCAGCAGCGCGTTATTGCTGATGTTCAGCCAGAATACGTTGGACAGGTTTTGCAGGCCTGCGAGACTGACCAGCGAGGTGTTACTGATCTGCAACCGGTGATTCAGGCCGTACGGGCCGACGGAGGATATCCCGGTCAGGCCAGCCAGGGGCGTGAGATCGTTGATCGAAGCGCCGTCGATGGTCAGGCCGGTGACGATCGTGTCGCAACCCGGGCCATGGTCCGTTTGGAAAGCGTCGACTTCGGTCTGCGATGACAGCGTGATTTCGTCAGGCGTGCAGTCGACGGCCAGGGCCGGCGCCGAAAGGCACAAGAGCCCCGCGAATAGCCATGGCGACAATCGATTCATTCCAGCTTCAGGGATTCCGGATCAGGGCGTTGGAACAGCCCAGTCGTCTTCCGCCGTGATGCCGCCGTCTTCCCAGGTCCAGATAATTTTCTGGTAGGTGATGGTGAGCGTTTCGTTGGCCGGTGCTGCAACACCGGTGCCCCAGTCATCGAGATCGTACGTCTTGTTGCTGTGAGTGATATTCACAATGTGCGCATTGAGCAGTTCGACCGTGAAAAACTGCTCTTCCTGTCCAGTTTTCGATGGCCGCCAGAACCGGATGGTGACGTTGGTCAACGTTTCGTTGATGGTCATCGCATTCATCAGGATTGGAGTGGCCCGGTCAATCTCTTTGGTCACGCGAATCGCCCGGTGCTGACGCTTGCCGGAAGGCAGCCCTGATGCGTTATCGATGGCCTGGCTGATACTGTGCCCATACTCGACAATTTCCATTTGGCCTTCCCTGCCGGCCTGAGTGGAACCACCGACGATCTCTCCCTGGGTTTCTCCGGTTGCAGTCATGTAGGCCTTGAGTGCAGCCGAAGCGCTCAGCGGCATGCCAAGAATGAGGAAGGCAACCACGGTTGCCGGCAACTTCGATAGGGCTGTACGGATAAATGTAGACACTGCTTCCTCCTGCTTGAAAGACCCCTTTGACGGGTTACGTTTTTTCGCGCGGTGAAGCCGGTAGCTCTTGTTTGGATATTCTTATCGCTTTGCGGACATCAGCCGAAAACTTTTCGTGTAATCGATAGTGAAGCAAAGGCGGACGGAAAATTTTCTGCCCGGAAAAGATTTTGCCGCCAGGTAGCCCGTTCGGGTTCGATTGAAAACGGGATGCTCCAAAAACTATATAGCATGACGCGTCAGAATGACAAACGGGTTTTGCTGTGACTGGACAGCGTCCGGGCGCCTTGTTCAGTCTTTTTGACCGCCGCAGTTGGGGACATGATTGGCGCATGCTGAAAAAAGGAGGCCGAAGTCATCTGACTCCGGCCCCGGCAATTTCCGGTTGAAATGAGTTTCTGCTACGGCGTTTCGATCTGAATGTTCCACATGTAGTCTGCATGAGAACCACAAATTTCGGTGAATTCCTTGCCAGCGGCGTTATCGTCACCGTACATGGCTTCGATCAATTCACCACGCGCGGCCAGCAAGGCCTTGTGCGTGGGCGCCGTCATGGTTTGAATCCGGCGGTATTTTCCGCCCACCTGGTGCGACTGCCAGCCCCATGAACTCAATTTGCCGTCCGCTACCGCCTTGTTGAGAATCGGCGCGAAATCTTTCGCCCAGATTTCATCCGCCCGCTCTTCCCTGACCTCGTTGCATACGTAATAAACTGAAAAACCGGCGTCGCTGCGGGTGTCGCTGCCGGTGCCGGACTCGACTTTCCAGATGTAGTCATCATGTGAGCTACAAATATTTCCGAATTCTTCGTCGCCGTTATCTGGGACGGCGTCGAATCGCTTGTCCATTTCAGCCTGTGCGTCGAGCAAACCGTCGATGCTGGGCGCCTGGTAGTACTGGACCCGGCGCCACTTGCCGCCGGTATGATGCGCCATCCAGCCCCATGACGAGATGACGCCATCTTTAACCAGTTGGTCAAAAACCGGGGCATTCTTGGTCTTGATGATTTCGTCGACCTGGTCCTGGCCGTTTGCGTCGCAATAGAAGTAGGTGGCGTAGGTGAACGTGGAAGGTGCTTCTTCCTGTGCCATCAAGGCGCCGCTGGTGGCCACCAGGCTGAACAGGATGATTGAAGTTTTTAAATAATGCATTGATTTCTCCTCAGACTGCGAAATGCAGTTTTCACTACTCTTATAGCAGAGTGGTGGACATCTTGCCGAGATATAACAGTTTGAGGTCGGAAGCCGGCTGAGGCAAATTCAACCTGACCCCTTTTTCAGCGGGTCGTTGCGGCCGAGTTGGTCGTGGCTGGATACCCAGTCCAGCGAGGAGATGGCCGCGGCCAGCGAAATCTCACCCGCCAGCACGGTGCCGGCGACGATTTCGGCGAACTTCCGGACTTTGCCCACCCCGTAGCAATCCATGGTTTCCAGGCACTCGCGCTGGGTGGGCAGGCCGGTGCCGCCGCCACAGGTGGCTACGATCAGCGACGGCAACGTGATCGACATGTAGAGGTCTTTCTCCGGCGTCAGTTCGGTGTAGATAATGCCGGCAGATGATTCGGAAACATTGGCCACGTCCTGGCCGGTGGCGATGAACATGGCCGTGATCGCATTGGCCGAATGACAGCCGTTGTTATTGGCGCCGGAAAGCGTGGACCCGATGCTGGCGACCTTGGAATGGTAGTAAATCGATTCGGTATCCGCGTCCATGATTTCCAGCAGCACATCGTGCTTGACCACCGCCTCGGCGGTGACCCGCTTGCCGCGGGTGCGCATGATGTTGATCATGGACGACTTCTTGTCGGTGGCGAAATTGGCCTCGAGGAAGAAGCGCTGGATTTCCGCCACGTCGCAGTGTTGCAGAATCCAGTTGCAGGCCGCGAACGTGGCTTTGCCGACCATGTTCATGCCGGCCGCATCGCCGGTGGTGAAATTGAATCGCAAGTAGGCGAATTTGCTGGCCAGGTAGTAATCCACGTACTTCAGGCGGATGAATGGATCGGTTTTCTCGCATACGGCCTTGATGTCGTCGTGACGCTGCACAATCCAGTCGGTAAATTTACGCGCCTGGGCGGCATCCTCGAATACGAAGGCGGGCGCGCGCTGCATGTTGTCGCCGACCACGGAACATTTCACGCCGCCGCTTCGATGCAGCACTTTCATGCCCCGGTTGTAGGAGGCGACCAGGGTTCCTTCGCTGGTGGCCAGGGGCACGTAGAACTCGCCCTGCGCGTGTTCTCCACGCACCAGCAACGGCCCGGCAAAGCCCAGCGGAATCTGCGCCACGCCGGTGAAATGCTCGATGTTGCCCCGGGTGACTGACGGATCGAACGAGAACTGCCTGACGTGGGTGAGTTCCGCACCGGTATGCTCTTGAATGAACTCCTGGCGGGCCGTAACGATGGTGTCGCCATAGTCATTTTCGGCATCACGCGGTATGGCGCCCGGCGCTGGCGATGCGGGTTTCATGGCGTCATGAATACTCAACTTCAGCTTGCCGAACGGATGGGCGAGGAATGCCACCTCCAGGTCGTGTTCTCCCTCATCCAGTGGCGAGATGTCGAGTTGGAAGGTTAGCAAGGTTCCGAGTGGGAAATCAATGTACTGATCAGAACTGATTCGGGTTGTCGGAATCGGTTCGCCGCCATCCACCGTCAGTTTGATCCGATCGAGTTCGATGGTGTGACCATTCAGCGCAACGGCAGTGATTTGTTCGAGCCGGGCGGGGCTGAGGCGATTTTTCACCGAGAAGCTCACCCCGTCGGGGGAGTTTCTCAAACTGGTTCGGTTGTACAACTTGTTCAGCAGTGAACTTGGAATCAGTGACATCAGATGCTCTCCAGAACCCTTTTCCGTCTGGTCATTATTGCAAAAGCATCTCTGACCCTTTTGATTTATGGCAACAAACATCAAATAAGGAAACGCATATCATGGATCAGCGGCGCCTTGTCGTTCCAAAATCAAAATAAACCGGTATCATTGGAGCACTCAACAGCACAAGAATTCGATGGTACTACCGGACCAACTGAAATCCCTGGGCTTTTTGGTGGTGGAGGACAACGCCTTTACCGCGATGGAACTGTGTCGGTCGCTCCGGTCGCTGGGCGCTTTCACGATCGAGGTGGCGAACGAGGGCCGCGAAGCGCTGCGAAAGCTCGACGCCATGTCTCCGGAACCCCGGATTCTCCTGGTCGATCTGCGCATGCCCGGCATGGGGGGTATCGAGTTGCTGGACCGGCTGGCCGAGCGGAAGTTTGGCGGCCACGTCATCATCTGCAGCGGCGTCGACAGCGAGACCCTGGCGGCCGTTGAAGAACAGGCTCGCGCCAGCGGCCTGCGGATGAAGCCAAGCATCAACAAGCCACTGGACAAACAGGCGCTGGCCGCGGCGCTGGAGGGTTTGACCGCATGATGTGTCTGGTTCACAACGGGAGCGTCGGATGACCGACGTCAAGGCCACACTTCAGAACAGCCCGCTGTTTGCGCATGCCAGCGGCGAGATACTTGAAACCGTCTTGCGTCAATCGGATCAGAAGACTTTCGAGGTGGGTGAACTGGTCATGAAGCAGGGAGACCCCTGTGATTGTGTCCTGATCGTGCTCGAAGGTCGCCTGGCGGTGATGGTGCGACGCGACTGGGGCGAAGAACGCATTCTCAGCGAGATCGGCCCGGGCGGCCTCGCCGGAGAAGTCGAAGTTCTCAACGGCGACAACGCCATGGCGGACATCCGGGCATTCGAATCCAGCCGGCTGCTGTATCTTTCCAAGCAAAACTTCGAACAGCTGTTGCAGGTGCACCCGGAAACCTGGAACGACATTTCCGAGATGGCCCGCGCCCACACCTGCAGACTGCTGGTCACTCGGCACCTGAACGATCTCTTCGGCACCGGCAAGATGAAAATCACCGATCCGTTGTTGCGCCTGAAGGCGGAACAGGAATGGCTGAATTTCGAACAGGAAGTCCTGCACACGATGGAGGAGAACATCGACTGGATTTCGCTGAAACGCGGCAAGTACCTTTTCTACCAGGGTGATGAATCGGACGGCGCCTACGTCGTGGTCTCCGGAGCGCTCCGGGTGAGTGTGACCGGCGCCGACGGAAAGGAGACGCCGATCGCGCGAATCAGCCAGGGCGAAATCCTTGGGGAACTGGCCCTGATCACCGATGAAACCCGCTCGGCGTCGATCTCGGCCCTTCGTGATTGCGAACTGTTTCGACTGCCCACCCGGGTTTTCACGCTGGTTTCCGAGAAATACCCGCAAAGCATGCTGAATGTGTACCGGACGGTCACCGAACGTTTCCAGACCACGCTCGCGCACTCCGTTTTCCGGGAAGAAACGCCCAACATCGCGATTCTACCCGCCACCGAAAATGTCGAACTGGGCGATCTGGTGCAGGAACTTTACGCCGAAATGAAGGCGCATCAACCTTCCGACCTGTTGAACAGCAGTGCCGTCGATGAACTGCTCGGGCGCGATGGCATTGCCAACAGCAGAAAGAAATCACCCGCCAACCTGAGGCTGGTGCAGTGGCTGAACGGCAGGGAGAGCAAATTTGACCAGTTGCTGTTCCAGGCCGACCAACCCTGGTCGCGTTGGAGCGAGCGCTGCATTCGGCAGGCGGATCGCGTCATCGTGGTTGCCAATGCGCAGGGCCGGCCTGATCTGGCGGCTATTCAAAAGCGGCTGGCCAAATTCCCGATTCCCTGGAGCCTGGTCCTGGTGCACACGCCTGAGACCACCAAGCCCACCCAGACCGCCCGTTGGCTGGATAACTCCTCGGCCCAGCAGGCCTACCACGTTCGCCGGGGCAATGCGCGTGACATGGCGCGCCTGGCCCGCATCCTTTCAGGCCGCGCAATTGGCCTGGTGCTGGGCGGCGGTGGCGCCCGCGGCTTCGCTCACCTGGGCGTTCTGCGCGCGCTGGAAGAGTTGGGAATTCCGGTCGACATGGTGGGTGGTTCCAGCATCGGGGCGCCTATCGGGGGCTGGGTGGCAACCGGCAAATCAGCGGCTGAGTGCCTTGCATCCGCCCGCCGTGCCTTCAAATCACTGATTGATATCACGCTGCCGACCACCGCGATGCTGGACGGCAAGCGGATCAGCCAACAGATACTGCGGGAAGCCGAAGGCTGGGACCTGGAAGATTGCTGGCTGCCGTTCTTCTGCGTTTCGACCAACCTGACGACCTCGCAGGTCGTCGTTCACCGTCGGGGTGTGTCGGCGCGGGCGGTGCGGGCCAGTGTCTCGATTCCCGGCGTGTTGCCGCCGGTGCCGGAAAATGGCGAGTTGCTGGTCGATGGCAGCGTGCTGAACAATTTGCCTATCGACATCATGCGCAACCTGAATCCGTCCGGCCTGATCATCGCCATCGACGTGGTGCTGCCCAGCAGTTTCACCGTCAAGGAAGATTATGGATTAAGCGTTTCGGGCTGGCGTCAGCTGATGTCCCGGTTCATACCGTGGATCAAACAACCCGATACGCCCGGTTTTGCCAGCGTCATCATGCAGTCGATGATGGTGGGCTCCAGCCGCTCACGCGAGCGCTTGCTGGAACAGGGACATGCCGACTACTACCAGAACATTCACGTTCACGGAGTTGGCATGCTGCAGTTCGAAGCCCTGGAAGTGGCCCAGGAAACCGGCTATGCCGACTCCATCGAGCCACTGCGCAGATGGGCGGAAAAAACAGGACTCATTCCACCGGCCTGAGATCCAGATCGTGGAAATCGTAGGAAAAATCCGTGTTCGGAGACACCGCTTTCATACGAATGCGCTCGATTTTTCCTTCCGGGCTGAGTGAGAACGAGACGTAAGCGTCCGCCATCAACTTGCGGTCGGTCCAGCGGGCAATGAACGTGTCAAATTGAAAATGCTCCAGCGGTCCTTGCAGGGGCTCGTTACGGTCCGAACTGAACCACAGGCCGCCGTCTTCCGCCTGCGTAATGTGAATATCGCCGTACCAGGTATCCCGATAGGTTCCGGTGTAAGCCTCCAGCGGCAGGCTGGGCGTGCTGGTGGTGGACCGTGCGGCTTCGGCCTCCGCCACGGCTTCGGAGCCGGTGGTCTGTCGCGCCTGGTACAGGTCACTCAAAATGCTGATCCAGTCCTGGCCCGCATCGGACGATACGCCGGCCAGGAACTGGTCGAGCAGGTCGTTGACCACCGCTCGCGGTGCGGCCGACATCAGGTTGTTGCTGGCGAACACGGCCAGGCCCTGGCGCGGCAGAACGGCGATGAAAGTGGTCATGCCCCAAAGCCCGCCCCCGTGAGACAGCATGGGCTGCCCGTAAAACGTCGATACCCCCCAGCCCAGCGCATAGGCGCCCAGGTAGGAACCCGCGTGCTCGACCATGTAGGATGGCTGGTCCAGCAGGGTGACGGGTTTCAGCAATTGCTCGAACTGCGCGGTGCTGATGAGTTGCTCGCCTTCCGGTGTCACACCCTTGTTGAGCACCAGCGTCATCCAGCGGGCCATGCTGTCGGCGCTGCAGTTAATGCCCCCGGCGCCGGCGGACACCTCGGTGATTCCGGCCCCGGTTGTTTGCAGCACCCCGTCGATCAGCAAATGAGGTGTCGCTTTGACGGCACCGGGGTCAGCGCCCTCGAAGGTGGCCGAGCAGTCCGTCATGCCCAGCGGTTGAAGTAAGCGTTTTTCCAGGAATTCCTCGAACGGCATGCCGGACACCCTGGCCACGACTTCGCCGGCAACGATGAACAGCAGGTTGTCATAGGCAAACGTCGACCGGAAACTGGTGCTGGGTTCCAGGTAACGCAGCGCTTCTATGATTTCTTCCCGCGTGGCGTTGCCCTCCGGAAACATCAGCAGATCGCCGGCTCCCAGCGGCAGGCCGCTGCGATGGGTAAGCAGGTCGCGAACGTTGAACTCGCGGGTCACCCAGGGATCGTAAAGGCGAAATTCCGGCAGGTAGTCGATCACCGGCGCGTCCCAGGCCACCTTGCCTTCATCCACCAGCAAGGCCAGGGAGGCAGCCGTCAAGGCCTTGGATACCGACGCGATCTGGAACAGCGTGTCTTCGGTCACCGGGATATCCGTGTCCATTTCGGCGATGCCGTGCCCGGCCGAATAATAGACCTTGCCGTCGTACACCACCGAAACCGTCATGCCGGGAACGTGGAATTCTTCCATCGCGCGCTCGATGGTCTGGTCGATCGATTTTTTCGAAGGGGCAGCCGCCAGCTCACCGGCTACGCAGATAAAAAGGCAGATCGCCAGGGCGATTTTGAAGGGTGCTGAATTTCGCATGAAGAATTTCCTTGGTTATTGAGACGGTGGTTTGGCACTGGGAAGTTCGCTTGCTGGCCGGCGCCAGATTTTCCAGAGACCGAATGTGCAAAGCGGAACGACAAAAACGGCAATGAACACCCAGGTCAGGGTGCCGTAGCCGCGGGCAATCAGGTCGATCAACCCGATTCTGCCTGCCAGCACGACGGCAAGCAACAGAGCGCCAAGCGCGACCCCGGTGCGCAGCCAGTGCGGCATGACCTTGCTTTTCTCGCGGTACACTTCGCTGATGCGTTCGTTGATCGCATGAATGAGCGCGGTTCCGGTCTCGACCAGCGTACCAAAGACCACGATGTAAAAAACCAGGCTCATCCATGACATGTCGAGCCGCTGAAAAATGAAATCAGCAGGCACGGCGGCATTTAGAATATCCGGATAAGATGCCGCCATGGCCAGGTAAAACAGGAAAGCCGGTATCATCGCCAGCGGCCCTGCCAGCATCCCAGCTGTAAACGCGTCTCTTCGCGAGGTCATGTGTGTGACGCAAAACAGGATAATCGGAATGACAGCCAGGTTGTAACCCGCGTACATGACCCCGCTGCCGAACCAGCCGGAAGCCACCGGTTCGAGGGAGAGTCTGAACAACAGGTCGTCGCCAAAACGCCACAGGCACAGGACGACGAGTACGGCATAAGTGAAATAAAGCAGGAACGACCAGCCGGCAAGCACTTTTTCGATCAGTGACGTGCCCCAGAAAACCAGCACCCCGATCAGCGCCATGAGCATCAGCGTTCCGGCCAGTTTTGCCAGGCCAAGGTGTTCCGTGACCAGTTCGCCGGAAGCCGCACCCAGCACCGCCAGGATCAGGATGGCAAGCGCCAGGTACGCGATTTCGAACAGAAACCAGCCCTTGCCCAGTAACTGGTGGAAAAAGCTGCGGTAGTTGTAGCTCAGCGTCATCCGCGCCAGTTCAAAACTGAGTGCGCTGATGATGCTGAACATGGCGGTGGCCACCGCCATGGCGAGCAGTCCGCCGAGCGGACCGGCCGACAGAAAGAACTCGACCAATTCCCGCCCGGTGGCATAGCCGCCGCCAATCATGACCGACTGCAGCAGGAAACCAGGAAGCCAGATACGCTGGAAGGTCGAATGACCTGTCATCTCAGCGCAGAATCCAGACGAATACCGCGAGGAAGGAGAAGACGCCCGTGATGAGTGCGAACATGAAAACAGAGTAAGCCACCTGGAGCAGCGCGAATTTCTTTCTCAGCACCGAGCCCAGTCCGTAGATGTTGCGGATCATGGTCTCGTACATGACGGTCTTGTCTTCGACAATGTCGATCATGCCTTCCACGAACTCGTCTTCGCGCATATTGGCGAAATTACCGAAAAACAGGATATTCCCCTCGCTGCTCCGCAGGTCCTGGAGACTGATCGGATGGCTGCTGACCCGCGGACGGGCTGCGAGGATCGCGTAGACGATGGAAACCAGGTTTCCCACCAGGAATATGGCGGTGGGAACGAGCAGCCAGGGATTGGCGTCCAGCTTGGGCGCAACCGCAGCGATGATGACGGAAATGATGATGCCGTTGATGCTGATCATCATGTTGGCCTTGTTGTCCGCCAGGCCGGTCAGGTCCATCTGCACGCGGTACGCGCTGCGAAGCATTGTCTCGATGCCGCGACTGGATCCGATGCTCTTTTTTTTCGGTGCTTTTTCGGCGGAATCCTCAGCCGGAGCGGAATCAGCTTCCAGTACGGCGGCCTTGAGCGCCTGGCCGGTTTTCTCCAGTTGGGCTTCGGCTTCGCTAATTTTTGTCATCCCGTGTCCTCGATCCGATGCGACCAGGCCCCGCATTCCAGGGCTGCCGGCATTTGTTGCTAATTCTATCTCTTTTGCAGCAGAAAAAATGTTCGTAATGCAGTATGTTAACAGCCTGTTGGATTCTATCCGGCCTTCCCTCATTGCAATCAGTCAAGTCGGATCGGCTAGCAGTTCTATTCAGTGTTAAGACAGGAGCTTCCTATGGAGTACACCGCCCTTATTATTCTTTTCGCCTTGCTACAGTTTCTGTGGTTCGGTGCACGTGTCGGCTACAACCGCGGCAAGTACGGCGTCAAGGCGCCTGCCACTTCCGGCGACGCAACCTGGGAGCGAATGTACCGGGTACAGCAAAACACCATGGAACAGTTGGTGATTTTTGTTCCAGCCCTGATCGCCTTCAGCGTTTATGTCAGTAGCCGTTGGGTGCTGTTGCCCGGTCTGCTGTTTTTGGTGGGCCGCCAGCTCTACTCCCATGAATACGTGAAAGACCCTGACAGTCGCGGTCCCGGCATGGGAATCACCCTGTTGTGTAACGCGGCGTTGTTGATCGGCGCACTGATTGGCCTGTTGATGGTCATGCTTTGACGACACGGCGAAACTTCGAACACGATCGGTCGCAAGCGCGCCGGTGTGACCATCGTCAAATACCGGGGCGATGGACTTGTATACGCTTGCCGGGTTCCCCTGACTCAGGCTGACTGAATTGAAATGAAAACCTGCGCATTCCTCACCCTCAAGGACCCGGCTGATTTCGTCATCGACGACAAGCACGCCTATGAGCCCATGGCCAACCTCGGCTGGGACGTATCGGCCGTGCCCTGGTGCCAGCAGGATACGCCCTGGAGCGACTTCGATGCCGTTATCATCCGTTCAACCTGGGACTATCCGCCGGTGCTGCAGCAATTCCTGCAAACGCTCGAAACCATCGATACGCAAACCCGGCTGGCCAATCCACTCAAGCTGGTGTGGTGGAACCTGAGCAAAACGTACCTGAGGGACCTGGAATCAGCCGGTGTCGGTATCGTCCCCACGCTGTGGATCGATGACCTCGACGAGGCTGCCCTGGGCTCCGCCCTGGAAATTTCACTCCCCGGCGATCGCGTGATCAAGCCGGTGGTCGGCGCCAACGGTGTGGACGCCTTTCATTTATCCGATACGGTCACGCCGGACCTGGTGGAAGAACTGGTCACGGTGTTTCATCAACGGCCCTGCATGATCCAGCCGTTCATGAACAATGTCATTGCCGAAGGGGAATTTTCGCTGTTCTATTTCAACGGCCACTACTCGCACGCCATCCTGAAGACACCCACCGCCAATGAGTTCAGAAGCCAGGAGGAGCGCGGGGCGACGATCAAGCTGGTCCGTCCCGAGGCGCTGCTGAGGCAGCGTGGTTTCCAGGCGCTGGAATGCGTCAGCCCGAAACCACTTTATGCCCGAATCGACTTCGTACGGGATGAACGCAACGATTTCCGGGTGATGGAAATGGAGTTGATCGAGCCGTCGCTGTATTTACGTATGCACCCGGATGCGCCACTGCGCTTCGCGCGCGCCATCGATGAGTGGTTTTCGGCCTCCTGAGAACAAAATCTCGCTTTTCAAGGGTTTGCTTGACCAAAGTCAATCAGTCGGCCGCGGCAGTCCCTGTGGTTTTGTCTTCAGTGTTCTAAAATAAAAAATGCACGGGGCTCTTGCGTGCACCAGATCACAGATGCTTCGCGTAAAGGCGCCGTGCGTTTTATTCACTTTGCGTGAGGAACTATCATGAAGTCAAAAATTGTTCCCTTGATCGCCGTGCTGCTGGTGGTCGCCGTGGCCGGTTTCCTGTATCTGAATCAAAAAGAACTCGACAAAGAGGCCAGCCTGCTGTCGGCCGAGGCTCAATTCCTGCAAGCCGAGATGTATGAACAGGGTTGGGGAAGACCCAAGGACACACCCGAAGCGATTCGCTGGTACGAGTATGCAGCGGACAACGGCAATGCAGAGGCGCAATTCAGATTGGGCAACCTGTATTACGAAGGTGTGCGCGTTCCGCAAGACCTTCACAAGGCGCTGGACTGGTATTTGCAAGCCGCAAATAACGGGTATGTCGACGCCGAGTATCGAGTGGGCCTGATGTACAAGAATGGCGAAGGCGTTCCGAAAGACCGGGTCGAGGCGGAGAAATGGCTCTCAATGGCGCGTCAGCAGGGTAAGGATAAGAATCAATCCTCCTCCGGCTAGCCATTTCGGAGTCGTCCGTTGCCACTGTTGGAGGCCGCCGTGCGGGCGATTGCGATCACGCTGATAAAGGTTGATCAATTCGCCCGCACGGCGGCCTCCAACAATGGCTGTCGGCCTCTTTAGCTATCGGCCTTTTTAGCTTGGCAGCCAGCTGCCCAATAACTCGATCGCGCGGTCGATTTCTTCGGGTTTGACCGCGAAGGAAAAGCGGACGAATTCGTGTCCATGTTCCGGGTCGAAATCAATGCCCGGCGCCAGCGCGACGCCGGTTTCCTGCACCAACCGTTTGCAGAACGCGAGGCTGTCACCAGTCAGGTGGCTGACATCCGCGAACAGGTAAAAAGCGCCGTCAGGTGGGGCGATGTCGCTAATTCCGATGCTTTCCAGGCCGGCGATCAGCCGATCGCGGTTCTGCCGGTAAATGTCCACCCAGGCGTGCAGGTCTTCCTGCGCGTCCATCGCGGCCAGTGCGGCAAACTGCGCCAGGGTGGGTGGAGTCAGGAACATGTTGATCAGGTAGGCGCCGAGGCGGCTGGCCCAGGCTTCCGGCACCACCATCCAGCCCAACCGCCAGCCGGGCATGCGGTACAGCTTGGAAAAGCTGTTGATGACAATGGCGTCCGGGTCCGATTCGAGAGCGCTGACGGCTCGCTCGCCGAATGTAATTCCATGGTAAATCTCATCGGATATCAGGTGAATTCCGCGCCCGCGGCACACCCGGGTAATTTCGGCCATGGCTTCGGCATCGAGCATGGCGCCGGTGGGGTTGGCCGGGCTGGCCAGGATGAAACCGGTGGGCGCCGGGTCAAGTGCGGCGAGCATTTCGGCATCGGGCCTGAAACCGTGGTCGGCCGTGCATCGTAATTCCAATGGATTCAGACCCATCCCGTTGAGGGTGTTGCGGTAGGCCGGATAACCCGGCGTGACCACCGCCACCGCGTCTCCCGGCTGAAACAGGGCCGCGAACGCCGCCACCAGCCCGGCGCTGGCGCCGGCCGTCAACAGGATTCGTGCCGGGTCGATTTCCAGGCCGTAGCTGTCGGCATAATGTTGCGAAATGCGCTGCTGCAACAGCACCGATTCATAATAGCCAAGCGAATTGCGGTCGAGTTGCTCGTGCGCACTCCGGATGGCGGCGGCCGGGGCGCCGGCGGTCGGCTGGCCAAAATGCATGGCCAGCACTTCCAGCCCGGCATGCACGCGGGCCGAGGCCAGGCGGCCGATATCACCGGCATAGAAGGTCGGGATGTCCGGCCCCCTCATTTCGCGTTTAGTCATGCGAGATCCCTCGTCCCGACTTGTCGGTCAGGATTATTCAACGGCAATGCCGGTTCCCACGTGTGGAATCCCTTTTTCGTTGGCCCAGTTGTTGATGGCGTCAATATATTCGCCCTGGATGTTCCACATCTCTGATTCCAGCGATTTCCAGTCGGCTGTCAGGTCACCCAGCCGCTCCAGCGCGCCTTCGGTCACCGGTGCGCCGGTATTGTCGATGACGTCCAGCAGGAAGCGGATTTGCCCGGCCAGCTTGGTTTCCCAGGCATCCTCGTCCTCGTAGGTCTGGTGCAGCACCTGGTTGATCTGTGCATCCCAGGCCGAGATTTTCTCGCTGGCGGCGGAGCCCATCCGCTGCAGGTCTTCTCGATCCGGGTAATCCGCCATCAGCGCCTCGATCTGGTCCTGCGCCTGGCGCATGTTGTCCAGACCGGTGAGCACATCGCTTAACAGGTTGGCGGTTTCTTCAACCCGCATGGACCATTCCCGGATCTCCTCTGCGGACGCGGTGACGCGGGGATCCGGCGTCAGCGTCACTGGCACGGTCTGTTGCTGGCCGCCGGCCGTCACCCGGATTCGGTAGTCACCCGGCGTCACGCCGGGGCCATCGAAACCGGCGAACAGGGCGATGTCCTCGGTGCAGGTCACGCCGTCCTGCTTGGTGTCCCAGGTCCATTTGTTCAGGCCTTTATTGGACGATGGATAGTCGAGTTCGAACGGCCGCCGCGGGTCCATGTTGGCAATCTTGCAGCGGTCGAAATCGCTTTCCTCGCTGGAGTAGTGCCTGACAACCCGGCCTGTTTCATCCAGGATTTCGATTGTCAGCGGCGAATTCTCGTCGGTCTCCAGTTCTTCCGCCAGGTAGTAATAGATTGGCACACCACTCTCCGGGTTGGCGCCTTCATTGTCACCGGCTGAACCGCCGCTGCGGGTCATGCTGACCGTTCCCGGGCTGAACACGTACAGGGACTGGCCGCTGATGTCCTTATTGGCCTCGCGTACGATGGACAGGTTGTCCAGCACCCAAAACGCGCGGCCCTGGGTGGCCGCCACCAGCTTGTCGTGACGAATCGCCAGGTCGGTAATCGGCACGGGCGGCAGGTTGAGCTGCAGGGATTGCCAGTTGCCGCCGTCATCGTAGGAAACGAACATGCCCAGCTCCGTTCCGGCGTAAAGTACGCCCTGCCGCGCCGGATCCTCGCGCACCACGCGGACAAAGGCATCGGCCGGCAGACCGGCATCGATCCGTTTCCAGCGCTTGCCGTAGTCGGTGGTCTTGTAAATGTAGGGCTTGAAGTCGTTCAGCTTGTAACCGGTGACGGCCAGGTAGGCCGTCGCCTTGTCGTGCGAGCTGAGCTCGATCGCGTTGATCATCGCCTCGCCGGGATGCTTCGGAGAAACATCTTCCCAGTGGGCGCCGTTGTCGCGGGTCACGTGCACCAGGCCGTCATCGCTGCCGGCCCAGATCACGCCCGGCTCAAAGGAAGATTCAACGATATAGAACAGGGTGTTGTAGAACTCGGCGCCGACGTTCTCCGGGGTCAGCGGCCCGCCGTTGCGGCCCTGCTTTTCCGGGTCGTTGCGGGTCAGGTCCGGGCTGAATTCAGTCCAGGTGGCGCCACGGTCGGTGCTTCTGAGAACCATCTGCGCGCCGTAGTAAATGATCGACGGGTCATGCGGGGAGACCGCCACTGGCGTATTCCAGTTGGCGCGATATTTCAGGTCTTTAGAATCCTTGCCGAACACCATGACCGGGTAAGGAATGATATAGCGCGTCAGTTCGGTCGCGTGGTCGTACTCGGTCAGCGTGCCGTTGATGGTGGTGGCGTAAATCAGCCGCGGGTCGTCCGGGTCGAAGGCGATGTGCGCACTCTCACCACCGCCGACGGCGAAATAATCTTCCACACCGATACCGCCATCGTAGGTCTCGCTGGCGATCGCTACGGTGGAATTGTCCTGCTGGCCGCCGTAAATGCGAAACGGAACCTGGTTGTCGGTGGTCACGCGGTAAAACTGGGCGGTAGGCTGGTTCATGATGCTGGACCAGGTTTCGCCGCCGTCGAAGGTGATGGTGGCGCCGCCGTCGTTGCCGTTGATCATGTTCTGATTGTTGTGCGGGTTGATCCAGTGGTCGTGATGATCGCCGTGCGGTGTGGTCATCTTGGTCCAGCTCTTGCCGCCGTCAATGGATTTCATCAGTGGCACGTTCAAAACATAAACGGTGTCTTCGTCCACCGGGTCGGCGGCGATATGAATGTAGTACCAGGCGCGTGAATGCAACACGCGGTGACCGTACATCAGTTTCCAGGTCTCGCCGGCATCATCGCTGCGCCACAGGCCGCCTTTGCCGTGCTCCGCCTCGATAATGGCGTAAATGCGTTCCGGATTGGCGCCGGAAACATCCACGCCGATTTTGCCGATCATTTCAGGCAATCCGCCAGTCAGCTTTTTCCAGTTGTCACCGCCGTCGATGGACTTGTAGATTCCGCCCTCGGTGCTGCCGGACAGGATAAACCAGGGCTTGCGGCCATGAGTCCACATTCCGGCATACAGGATGCGCGGATTGGACGGATCCATTGACAGGTCGGTTGCGCCGGTTTGAGCGTTGACTTTCAGCACGTGTTGCCAGGTTTTGCCGCCATCGGTGGTGCGGAAGACACCGCGCTCCTCGTTCGGGGCCCAGATCTGGCCTTGCACCGCCACCCAGGCGATGTCCGGGTTCTGCGGGTGAATCTCGATTTTGGCAATCTGCCCGGCAGACTTCAGGCCGATGTGCTTCCAGGTCTTGCCGGCGTCCTCGGATTTCCACATACCGTCGCCCTGCGCGGTGGTGACGCCACGGATCGGGGCTTCGCCGGTGCCGACGTAAATCACGTTGTGATCCGATTCCGCCACCGCTATGGCGCCAATGGTGCCTACCTTGAAAAAACCGTCGGACAGGTTTTCCCAGGTCACGCCCGCGTTTTCGGTTTTCCACACACCGCCGCCGGTCGCCCCCATGTAATAGAGCATCGGGTTATCCGCCACGCCGGTGACGGTGGTCACCCGGCCGCCCCGCCAGGGGCCGACCAGACGCCATTCCAGGCCGTCGAGCACGCTGGTGTCGGCCGCCCGGGCCTGGGCTGGCAATCCCAGGCCGGATACGATGACGCACAGTGCTGTTGCGAGCATCAAGTGAATAAAGCGGGGTTTGCGGGAGCGTAATAAAGTGAGTGTCATGGGAGTTCTCTTGGAAAAAATAGCATTCGGGGTCCGGGCACTTTATAACCACTGGGCACGCCTGTCCATGGTCGGCGTCCTGGTCGGAATGTCGGCTAAAAAATATGGGCATGGGAATCTTTTTCGATAACTCGGCTATGATCAGTCAATCGGTGCGCAGTGGGAATCGCGCCGTCCTGGAGATTGCGGGAACAGGAATGAGCAACAGATGAATTTTTATGCCCTGGGGCTTCTGGTCAGCATCCTGGCCTACCTCGTGGTCGGCAACTACGCCGGGCGAAAGGTCAAACACCTGGAAGACTACTTCGTGGCGGGACGCCAGGCGCCGACGCTGCTGATCGTCGGCACGCTGGTTGCCAGCCTGATGAGCACTAACGCGTTCATGGGCGAGGCCGGCCTGTCCTATTCGGGCTTTGGCCAGGTCACAGTCATGCTGACAGCCATCAATGCCATCGGCTATGTGGCCGGGGCGCTCTTTTTTGGCAAGTACCTGCGCCGCAGCCGCGCGCTCACCCTGGCGGAGTATTTCGGTCAGCGATTCAACAGCAGCCGGGTTCAGCGGGTGGCCGGAATCACCATCGTTCTGGGCTGCACCGGCTACCTGATGACGGTCAGCCAGGGCGTGGCGGCGATCATCAATGAAGTGACCGGCTTGCCTTTCGGGGCCACGCTGCTGATCGGATGGGCCAGTTACACCCTGTTCACCTTGTATTCCGGCTCGCGCGGCGTGGTCATCACCGACACGATGATGTTCCTTCTGTTCGGTATTGTGTCCTTCGCCGGACTGGCGTTCATCGTCGACGCGTCCGGCGGCTGGTTCGCCACCATCAAGGCGCTGGCGGTTTTCGAGGCCCGGCCCGGCATTATTTCCTGGGACGGAATGGCAGGACCCGGCCAGACCTGGGAGACCTCAGCCGAAGTGTTGATTTACTCCGTCATTTTGGGCCTGGCATGGAGTATCGTGGTCGCGGTCAGTCCCTGGCAGGCGAGCCGATACCTGATGGCAAAAGATGAGCACACGGTGATCCGCTCGTCCGTCATCACCGCCGCCGTGATCATGCTGCTGTACATTGTCCTGGGCATTTCCAGTGCGGCCGTCAACCTGATCAATCCCGACATCGAGCCGGCGCAGGAGGTGATGATCTGGGCCGCAATGAATGTCATGCCGACCTTTGCCGGTGTCCTGATGATGGCGGGCATCATGGCGGCAGGGCTGTCTTCGGCCACCACTTTTCTTTCGCTCTCCGGCTTCAGCGTCAGCAATGACATCTTTAGCCGGTCCACCGATGAGGACAGCAAGCGCCTGCACGAAAGCCGGGTCGCGATGTTGTTGGTCAGCGTGGTCGCGCTTGCGCTGGCCTGGCTTACGCCTCAGGGGTACTTGTACTGGATCGTGTATTTCGTTGGCACCCTGTTCGCCAGTTCCTGGGGGCCGGTGGCGTTCATGAGCGTCTGGAGTTCGCGCATCACCGAGGGTGCGGCATTCTGGGGCATCATCACGGGCCTGGCGGGCAATATCGGCGCCAACCTGCTGAAACTGTCGGGCCTGGTGGAACTGCCCACCGTGCTGGACCCGATTCTGCTGGGTGCGCTCGCCAGCTACATCACGATCGAAGCGGTGTCTCGCAATGGCGTCGTCAGCGAACGGGAGCACGAGTTGCGCGAACAGCTTCATCGAACACCTGAAGCCGAATTCGATTCAGGGAAATTGCACCGCACGCTGCAGTGGGCCAAGGCGGTGATCATTTTCGGCGTGTTGCTGGCTGTCCTGCTGGTGGTTTTCTACGTGATGCCGTATCAGCAGGCCGTCGATGAAAATGCCCTGAACCTGGCGCGGGGGGTCGGCCGATGACCGGAGAATTGATATTGGCTATCAGCGTGGGCCTGGCCGTGGTCGTCTGTGGCGTGCTGGCCTGGTGGGGCGCGGTCAAGTCGTTCAGCCGGCCGGGTAACGGGCGGGATAAATAGAAAAAGGACGTGTCCCCGCTAAGATGCCGTGGATTCGCTGGAAGGCCTGGATAAGGTTTACCAGGTATAAACCTGGTAAACATCACCCCGGTATTTGGTTCTGACCCACTTATAGCGGGTCTTCAAACCCGTCGTCAAACACCCCTTCAGGAAGATAAAGCTCCAGTTCGACCGCGCCGATATCACACCCATCGGCGTCGTTGTCGGGTGGGTTATCAATCACCCTAAAGCCCGTGTCGCCATTGGAAAACCCGCGTTGGTCAACCGTTTGCCCCGGGCAATTGCCGTGATCAACCGGCAGGCTGTCTGCCGACGGCGGCATGGTTGGGGTAGGTCCGCCAAAGTCTCCCAGGGCATTCAAGCCGGCACTGAGCGGACTGATCGTGGTGCCGACATAGTCATTGGAGCCATTCGGACTGCCAGCGGGAAATTCGGGGGCCGTATTGGCATTGGACCCGATCAGGTTGAAACCGGCGGTGACCAGGGAGTAACCGGGCCCCACGGCAATGTCAGGCCGGCTGAGGGGATCA
>Ga0210063_1000208_pt1 | contig 20361 bp, 11 predicted proteins | sample Muzzi_PWA_D1_FD_185529 | JGI IMG/M metagenome (GOLD analysis project Ga0210063, IMG submission 185529) | Wetland microbial communities from San Francisco Bay, California, USA, that impact long-term carbon sequestration - Muzzi_PWA_D1 (SPAdes) | ecosystem: Environmental > Aquatic > Marine >... | reverse complement strand
TCCGGCTTCCCCCTCGCCCCTTGGGAGAGGGGGACCGAGGGGGTGAGGGTCCGGGCCTGTTGGGGCCGAGGGGGGATTTTCTTCGCCAGGCCCTCGCTACCCAACTCCCCGCCCACTCCATTCCCGCCACCTTTGTGGTGCTGCGCCAGTTCCCCCTGACCGCCAGTGGCAAGATCGACCGGCGAGCGCTGCGTTCGTTGACGGCGAAGCCGGGGGGCGCGGGGACCCGCGCTCCTGGCGGGGAGGGGCGAGCCCCCCGAACGGGAGCGGAACGGGCTCTGGCCCAGTTGTGGAGCGAGGTGCTGGGGATCCCGGCGGGGGCGATGGGAGCGACGGCGAATTTCCTGGCCCTGGGGGGAGACTCCCTGGCTCTGTTGCGCCTGCTGGCCCGCGTCGCGGAGGTGTTTCGGGTGGAGGTGCCCCTGGGGGATCTCTTCGCCGCCCCTTCCTTGAGCGCGATGGCGGCGCGGATCGCCGCCGGATCGCGCCAGGCCCCCCTGCGACCGTCAGCACCCCCAGCCCCGATCCGGGCGGTGGCGATCGACACGCCGGTGCCGCTGACTTCGGAGGAACACGGGCTGTGGCTGGCCCACGGCCTGGATCCCACCTCCACGGCGTACCACGTCGGTATGGCGTGGCGCCTGGAAGGGCGGCTGTCCGTCCCGGCGCTGGCGGCGGCGTGGGCTGGGCTGGTGCATCGCCAGGAGATTTTGCGGTCGGTCTTCGGCGAGGATCCCCGCGATGGGGCACCGAGGGTACGCCGCGGTTCCGGCCCCATCGCCCCTCTCAAGGTCGTGGATCTGTCCCCGACGCTCCAGGATGCTGCCGTGGTGGCGCTGGGCGCGGCGTTCGTCGCCCGGCCCTTCTCCCTGAGGGCAGGGCCGCTGGCGCGGGCGCTCCTCCTGCGGTCGGCCCCGGATCGATGGCTGCTGGTCCTCGCGTTCCACCATCTGGTGGTGGATGGACCCTCGGAAGCGATTCTGGCGCGGGAGTTGGGTGCCCTCTATGGCGGCCCCCAACTCTTGCCGCTGCCGTCGCTGCCGTCTCCGCCGCAGGTACCGGCTCGGGTGAGTGCAGCTTCCCCGGGGGCCGAGGCGCCCCTTCGGTCGTTGCCGCCGTTGCCGCCGTTGCCGCCGCTGGCCCTCCCCACGGATCGAGTCCCGGGGGCCGCCCCGGGGCGCTCGCGCCGCAGTGGATCGGTGGCTTTGCCCCTGGCCCCGGCGGTGCCCGGGACCCCGGTGGGGGGCGTTACCCCGTTCCAGGGGGCGGCCACCGCGCTGATGGTGCTTCTGGCCCGTTGGACGAACACCGCGCGACCCTGGTTTGCCACCCCGGTGACCACTCGCTTTGGCGCCGCTCTGGACGCCCGCGTGGGCTTCTTCGTGCGCACCGCGGCGGTGGCGGCGACGGTCGATAGGGATCCCACCCTCGGGGATCTGCTGGCTCGGGTGGTTCCCCGGGTGGTGGCGGCGCTGACGGCGGGAGCCCCTGGTTCGGTATCGACTGGTGGGGCTGCCGGGGCTGCCGGGAGAGACGCGGTGGTGCTGGCGGTCACCGCCACGGCGGCGCTGGCAATGCCGGGGTTGCGGGCGGAACGGGTCGTCCTGCCCCGTCAGGGTGGGTGGCACGGGCGGGTGCCCCTGGAATTCCAGTGGAGCATCGAGCCGGGCGGTGGGGTGCTGCAACTGCTCTACGACGCGGACCTGTTCGACGACACCACGGCTCTGCGTCTCGCCGCAGCCTTCCGGCGCCTGGTGGGGGCGGTGGCGGCGACGCCCTCGGTGCGCCTGTCGGCGGCACCGTGGCTGAGCCCGGCGGAAGAGCATCAGTTGGCGTGGGAATGGTCCCGGGACGCATCGACGGTGCCGGGTTCGCCCGACGATTCCGCGCTGGCCCGGATCGCTGCCTGGGGTCGGCGCACCCCCACGGCGACGGCGGTGGCCGGGGAGTTCCCGTCCTGGAGCTTCGAGCGGCTGGTGGGGGAGGCGGCAACCCGGGCCGCGGTGGTCCGCCGTCGGCTTCGGTCCCCTGCGGCGGCATCGAGGCGCGAACCGCTGGTGGCGGTGTGTGGCGAGCGTTCCCCGGAATGGGTGGCGACGATCCTCGGCGTCCTGGGGGCGGGCGCCGCCTTCCTGCTGCTGGATCCGACAGCGCCGCAGCGCCGCCTGCGGGCGTTGCTGCGGCAAGGGGGCGTGGCGGGCGTGGTGGTGACCTCCGGCGGCGAGGGGGTCTGGGCGGCGCTGCGCGGCCTGGAGATCCCCCTGTGGGGGGAATTGGCCGGGTCCGGCGAGGCCGAGATCCTTGCCAAAACCGTCCCTCCCCTCGACCCGGCGGCGTTGGCCTACGTGCTCTACACCTCCGGCTCCACGGGGCAGCCGAAGGGGGTGGAGATCACCCACCGGGGCCTGGTGGGGCTGATGCACCATCAGGCCCGGCGCTTCCAATGGGGACCCGGTTCCCGGGTGTTGCAGATCGCGGCGCCGTGCTTTGACGCGGTGATCGCGGAAATCTTCGTCACCCTGGGGAGCGGGGCCACCCTGGTCCTGCCATCGCGGGCAGCGCAGCGGCCCGGCCCGGCGCTGCTGGAGACTTTCGAGCGCCAGGGGATCACCGCCGTCACCCTGATCCCTTCCGTCCTGGCGGCGTTGCCCCGGGCGCCCCTCCGGGGAGTGCAAACGTTGATCAGCGCGGGGGAGCCGTGCTCCGCGGCCGTGGCGCGTCGGTGGTCGCCGGGGCGCACCTTCCTGAACGCCTACGGCCCCACCGAAGGCACGGTCTGTGCCACGGTGGCGACCCTCACCGCGTCGGGGGTCGCCGCCCAGCCCGCGGCCCGGGCGCTGGCCGTGGGTCGCCCGCTGGCGCACGCCCGGGTCTACATCCTGGATGCGGCCCTGCGCCCGGTGCCCGCCGGGGCGACCGGGGAACTCTTCCTGGGGGGGACGGGGCTGGCGCGGGGGTACCGGGGCCAGCCTCGGCGCACCGCCGCGGCGTTCCGCCCCGATCCCTTCGCCGGGCCGGGGTGGGAGGGGGGGCGGCTTTACGCCACCGGCGACCTGGCGCGCTTCCGGGGGGATGGCCAGGTAGAGATCCTGGGCCGTCGGGACGACCAGTTGAAGGTACAGGGCGTGCGCATCGAACCGGCGGAGATCGAAGCGGTCCTGCTGAGCCATGGCAGCGTCGCCCAGGCGGTGGTCGCGGTGCCCGTCGAGGATACGGCGACGGCGTCGCGGTTGGTGGCCTATCTGGTGCCGCGGCCCGGTGAGCGGATCGTGCCGGAGGTCGTGCGGGCGTTTCTGGCCCGGCGTTTGCCGACGACGATGGTGCCCTCGGTCTTTCTCGAGGTGGCGGCCTTGCCCCGCACGGCCACCGGGAAGTTGGATCGCCGAGCCTTGCCACCGCCGCCCCGGTCCGCCGGGGGCAGACCGCCCTCGACCCCCACGGAACGCCGCCTGGCGACCGTCTGGCAAGCTGTGCTCGGTCTTGAGGCCGTGGCCGTGGAGGACGATTTCTTCGCTTTGGGGGGCAATTCCATCCTGGTCCTGAAGGTGGTGGCGGAGGCCCGCCGCCGGGGGCTGGCGCTGACGGTGGGGCAGCTCTTTGAGCACTCGACCCTGGGGGCCCTGGCGCGGGTGCTGGAAGTCCCCACAAGCCGCGCGACCCCGCGCTGGGGGGTGGCGTGAAGCGGCTTCTGGAACGGATCGGGGTGTTGCCGGACGAAGGGGAGCGCCTCGCCTGGCTCCTGGGCCACTCCCTGCTCAACGGCCTGGCACAATCCTTCTTCTACTCCGCCGCGATGGCCCTCTTCCTGGAGTCCTTCGGGGCGCCCATGGTGGCTACGGCGTATATCGTCTCGGCTCTCCTGGCCTACGGGCTCGTCCAGGGGGTCTCGGCCTGGGGGCGGCGCCTCGCCTTCCGCGCCCTGGTCAACCGGCAACTGATGTTGCTCTTCGGTCTGGTGGCGCTGGCCTGGTGGGTGACCCTCACCTTCCCGGAAGCCCGGGCGGTGCGTTTCGGGCTGTTCGTGGCCATCGGCCCGCTGTTCAGCATCCTGGGGCTGGAGTTCTGGGGACTGACCTCCCGCCTCTTCGATCTGCGCCAGGGCAAGCGGCTGTTCGCCCTGGTGGGTTCCGGCGAGGTTTTGACGACCTTCCTGGGCTTCTTGATGGTGCGCTTCCTCCTCGCCCGGGGGGTGGCGCCGATGCACCTGCTGGCGGTCTCGACGGCGGCGTTTCTGGCCCTGGTGCTCCTGGGGCGGGCTCTGGGATGGCGTTTCCGGGGGCGCCTCGACGCCAAGGCCAGGACCGGGAAGGAACCGACGGCGCGGCAGCGCACCGGGGAGGGTGGGCTGCGGTCGTTGATGCCCCAACCCTACTTCCGCAACCTCGCCCTGCTGATGATCGGCGCGGTGATCATCAACTACCTGGTGGACTTCAACTTCCTGACCCAGTTGAAGTTCGACTTCCAAGGGGAGCCCCGCAATGCCCAGGGGATCGCGCTCTTCATGAGCGTCTTCTTCTGTGCCGTCAAGTTGGTGGAACTGGTGGTGCGCCTCTTCCTCTCGGGGCTGTTTTTGAACCAGTTCGGGTTGATGGGAGGCTTGTTGATCCTCCCAGGGGTGCTCCTGGCCTTCGCCAGTCTGGCGCTCTATGGCCACGCGGTGGGCACCCTGGAGGTGCCGTTGTTCATCCTGGCGGCGTTGAGCAAGGGCGCCTTTCTGATCCTGCTGCCAGCGGTCTTCGAGCCTTCGTTGCGGGTGCTCTTTCAGCCCCTGCAGGAACGGCGGCGCCTCGCCTTCCAGACCCATGTGGAGGGCACCGCGAAACAGGGGGCCACCCTCCTCTCCGGCGTCGGACTTCTTCTGGTGAGCCTGTTGCATCCCCCGGCCCCTGCCCATCTCTTCGTGGCTTCGGTGCCGGTGCTGGTCCTGTGGGTTTTCATCGCCCAGCGCATGAACTCGGCGTACCAGCGGCAGTTGATGCAATCTTTGGCAGAGCAATCCGACCGGGGGCTGGCGGTCTCCCCGGTGGAGGAATTGAAGGCGCATTTGAAGCAGGTGCCAGCGGAGGAGATGCAGAGCGCGGTCAGCTTGCTGGCCCGGGTGGATGCGCCCGCCGTGGTGCCGTTGATGGAGGAGATGATCCGCGATGGCACCACGCCGCAGCGCCGGGCGGCGTTGGATCTGCTGGGCCTGATTCGCGCCGAAGGGGCGACCCCGACGGTGCGGCGGCTGGCGCGGGCGACGGCGGAGGAAGAACCGGACGGGGCCGTGCGGCGCACCGCCGGTTGGGCGCTGCAACGCCTGGAGGAGATGCGGCGGGTGGCCGAGAGCCCGGAACGAATCCGGGAGCTGGCGATTTCCGAGGACAAGGGCCATCGGGAACTGGCGGCTTCGGCCATCGGTTATGCCTCCGTGGCTGCGGTGCGGCGGATCCTCAATGGGTTGTTGGGGGATCCGGAAATCCGCGTGCGCCGCGCCGCGCTGGTGGCCGCCGGACGGCGCGGAGACGTCGATCTGTGGCCGCGGTTGATCCACAACCTGGGCATGCCGGAGTTCGCCAACGCCGCCACTTACGGCCTGATTCTGGTGGGGGAGCCGATCCTCTCGGATCTGGAACGGGTCTTCGGCAAGGCGCGGCCCGCGATGCAGGCGCGCATTCTACGGATCTATCAGCACATCACCCTGTCCCGGGGCGAGGCCCAGCCAGGGGGCCGAGCCCAGCGCTTGCTGCTCGACAAGCTTCACCTTCCGGATCGATCGGTGCGCCGCAAGGCGACCATCGCCCTCAGCCTGACCCGCTTCGCCGCCACCCGACCGGACGATGTGGCGCTGATCCACGACAACGTCGAGGCCGTGGTGGGAGAGATCGCATGGAATCTCACCGCCCAATCGGATCTGGGCGCGGGTTCCCGGGAGGAAGGGGTGCGCCGGGCTCTGGAATTGGAGATCCGCGAGGGCCGGGCGATGATTCTCCTGTTGCTCTCCTTGCTCTATGAGCCCCGTGCGTTGTTGGAAGTCCAGCGCAGTCTGGCCGGTGGCCAGCCGGAAGCGGTGATCTTCGCCCTGGAAGTGTTGGAGATGGTGCTCTCGCCGCAGCTCAAGCCGGTGGTCATGCCGGTGCTGGAACCGTTGACCCCGGCCCAATGTCTCCGGCGCCTTGAGGGGCGGTTTTATATTCCCCGGCAGGGGGTGGTGGATCGTCTCCACTCGATCCTGCATCGGGAACGGCGCCACCTGGATCTCTGGCCCCAGGCCCGGGCGCTGGAAGCGTTGATGGGGCATCGCGAGAAAGCCGGGGTCCGGGCGATATTGCAGCGCGATGTGCTCACCGCTTTCTACCATCCGGCGCCGCTGCTCCACGAGATGGCGGCGCACTACCTTCTGGCCCTGGCGCCGGAAGAGGTGGGGCGGCGCCGAAGTCGCTTACCGGAGGAACGGCGGGAGGCGCTGGATCGGTTGCTCGTCCAGGCGCGGGAGGGGGAGGAAAGTCTGGAGGCCCACTGGCGCTTCGACACCCTCTTCAGTCGCCTGGCCTGCCTGCGAGAGGTCGCCACTTTCCGCCCGGTGCCCAGCAACGACCTGCTTCGTCTCGCCGCCAGCGCGCGGCGGCTTCAACTGGAGCCCGGGGACCTCCTGGAAATACCGGTGGGCCGTGACATGGATGTCGTGATGGCGGGGAGTCTGGGGATCCTGGCGGACCAACGCGAGGCCAGCGAACCCAGGGGCGCGAGGGATACCAAGGACGCCGAGAACGCCCTGGGTCCCGGCGCCGCCCTGGTCCCGGACCCCCGGGCGCCACGCCTGGAAGCCCGGGAGGTGAGCCACCTGCTACACCTCGACGGGGAGGTGCTCTTCGAATTGATGGCCGATCACGGCGAACTGGTACCCGCCGTTCTCACTGCGGCGGAGGAATGGGGATAAAGGGGCGGGGGGTCTCCCGGGAACCGTCTGCGGGTCCCACCGCCACCGCCACCGCCGCGCCGCCGTCTCCACCGTCCGCACTGCTGTCCCCGCCGTCTCCGCTGCCCGTCGCCTGGGCGGGGCGTCGCCGCCCCCGTCCACCGCGCCGCCGTCGCCGCGGCTTCGAGGACCGGTCGTCGTTGGCCCCGTCGCTGCCGCTGTCCCGGTCCCCGGAATCCGCATCGGCGGCGGCTTTCGCCGGGTCCCCGGAGTCGGTCCGGTCTTGCAGACTCGCCGCGGAATCCCCGCTGCCCTCTGCGCCCTCTCCACCCCGTGGCTTGCGCTTGCGGGTACGCCGCCGTCGTCTGGGTTTGCCGGACCGGTCTTCGTTGTCGTCCTTCTCCTCATCGAGCGACCGGGAGGGCGTGGCCAGTTGGGCGGCTTCGACGGTGGGTTTGAGGGTTCGCGGTGACCGCTCGCGGCGGCCCCGGGGTTTCGCTTCCGGGGGGGCATCGGCGGGATCGCGATCGAACCAGTCGATCTCCTGATCCGGGCGGTGCAAACGGCTGGAGGCGATGACCTCGACCCGGATGCCAAATTCGTCTTCCAGGGCGGCGATCTCGCGGCGCCGACCGTTCTGGAAAGCGTCCGCCAGTTCGGGATGGAGGGCGATGCGCACCGCCTTGACCTTGCCGTCCGCGGCCCGGCCCTCGATCCGTCGTAGCAGGTTCAAACCCACCATCTCGGGGCTGGCGATCCGTCCGGTGCCGGCGCAGGTGGGGCAGGTGCGGTGGGTGCGGAGCCCCAATTCCTGCTGGATGCGCTGGCGGTTGATCTCCAACAAGCCGTTGCTGCTCAGGCGACCGACGGTGGACCGGGCCTTGTCCGGTTTCATGGCGTCTTTGAGGGCTTTTTCCACGCTGCGCTGGTGCTTCATGGGGCGCATGTCGATGAAGTCCACCACTACCAGGCCGCCGATATCCCGCAGTTGCAGTTGGCGGGCGACTTCCGCCGCCGCTTCCAGGTTGGTGGACAGGGCGGTATCCCCCTGGGTGGCACCCCGGGTGCTCTTGCCGGAGTTGACATCGATGGCGGTCAACGCCTCGGTACGGTCGATGACGATGGAGCCGCCGCTAGGCAGGGTGACGGAACGCTCGTAGATGCGCTCGATCTGGCTCTCGACATCGTAACGGGCGAAGAGTGGGGTGCGCTCCCCGTAGCGTTGCAACTGGGTCTTACCCCGGGGCATGAAGGCCCGCATGTACTCCTGGGCCTTCTCGAAGGCCTCGTCGTCGTCCACCAGGATCTCTTCGATGGCGCTGTCGAGGTAGTCTCGCAGCACCCGCAAGATCAGATCCTGGTCGCTGTAAAGGAGCTTGATGCCGCGCCCTTTGCGGGCCGCGCTGCCGACCTGTTTCCAGAGCCGCAGGAGGGCGTTCAGGTCGCGGGAAAGATCCCGTTTGTTTTGCCCCAGGGCATTGGTCCGCACGATGACCCCGGCGCCCTCCGGCACTTCGAGCTTGTTGACCACCTGACGCAGCTCTTTGCGGGTGTCCTCATCCTCCACCTTGCGGGAGATGCCCCGGGTGGAGTCGAAGGGGGTCAAGACCAGGTACCGACCGGCGAAGCTGAGGGCGGTGGTCAGCGCCGCTCCCTTGCTGCCTTCCGGCTCGCGGTTCACCTGGATGACGATGGGCTTGCCCCGCTCCAGAACCTCCTCGATTTTCGGTCGTCCCTTGCCCTTGGGGTCCCGATAATACGCCTCGGGGACCACATCCTGAATCGGCAGAAAGCCGTGGCGCTCGGCGCCATAGTCGATGAAGGCGGCGTTGAGGCTGGGTTGGATCGATACGATATTGCCGCGGTAGATGTTGCCACGGGTCAAACGGGAGTCGGCGGCTTCCACCTGGTAGTTTTCCAGGGTCTTGCCATCGACAACGGCGATGCGCAGCTCTTCAGGGCTTTGCGCGTTGATTAGCATTCGGCGGGTCACAGAGTCTCCGTTCTCTCTTTTTCCGAAACGAGTCGGCTAGGTCAAAACAGACCAGACGGATCAGGACCGTAGTTTTCTTGTTCAAACGGTTGTCCAGGGATTCGTCGGCCTTGGGGAGGCGCGCGCGGGAGATTCCCGGGGCCTCGACCCTTTGGGGGTCAGCGTAGTATAGCAGTGGTGGACGGCTTTGGGTCGATCTCGGTCCATTTCAGGAAAATAGGCGGCTCACTCCGCTGCGGAATCCCAGGGGAGGATCGCCGCTGGTATCCGGCCCACCGTGGTCATGGCGTGGGGGCTACTGGAGTCGTCGATGTCGTCGATGCCGCCGATGCCGCCGATGCCGCCTTCGGTTGGGTCGCGGGCCGAAACCGGAAGGTCAGCCGGTGGAAGAAGGTCTCCCATTCGAGGCTCAGATAGATCTTCAACCCCTGGACCAGCAGACGGCGGGCCGGGGCCCCGAGGCCAAAGGCGGTGACCAGGTGGCGCAAGCCCCGGTTGTCCCGACCATAGATGCCGATGCGCCGCCGGGTCCGGGCCAGGGCATTCATGCGCCGGTTGAAGAAGCGCATGCCCCGGTAGGCGATCGTGGCCTGTACGGCGGGGAGGCCGAAGACGGGATGAGCGGTGGCGGCGACATCTTTGTACAGATGCTCGACCACCCCCAGGTAGTAGAGGGCGGTCTCCACCAGGAAGGCGCACCCCACCATCTTGATGTCTCCCAGGATCTCGTACTTGCCCAGGTAAAGGGCGCTCAACCAGCGGTCGTAGGAGCGCAGGAAGCGCCGGTTGTGCTCGGCGACTTCCTCGGCGAGTTGGCCCTCCGCGGCGAATTCGCCTTCCAACTCCCCCGAGATCAGTTGGGTGGTGGCGTAGAGGGAGATGGAGGCGTGGTCCAGGCCCGGGCTGTAGTAGGGATCGATGAACGAGGCGGCATCCCCCACCAGGGCCCACCCGCGATCCATGTACTGGCTGGTGCGGTACGGCAGGTGGTTGTAGGCTAGCCAGTCGTCCTGGTCCAATTCCGCATCCCGGAGCAAATCCGCCAACCCGGGGCGGGTGGTGATGAAGCGGCGGAAGCGCTCCACCAGCGGTTCGTCCCGCTCTCCCGGCAGGGAAAAGAGTTCCTTGTTGTAGACCAGACCGATGCTGGTCTCGCCCCCCACCAGGGGGATGACCCAACACCACCAGCCGTAGCCGGTGAAATGGTTGGTGGCCAGGCGGCGGCTGGCGATGCGGCCCTCATGACCGTGGTCCAGCCGGGCGTCGGCGGGCAGCACGCTCGGGTCGTCCAGGTTGGCCACGCCCCGGAAGCGCGCCCAGACGGCGGCGGTGGGGTGTTCTTCCACCCGGCTCTGCAAGCGCAGGCGCCGGGCCAGGAAGGCGTGGCGACCGGTGGCATCGATCACCCAGCGGGCGGTGACGGTGCGGCCCTCGCCCTGGGGTTTGCCCTCCGCGTCACAATCCTTCAGGGTCAGGGTGTTCTGAGGCCAGGCCAGATCGATATCCACCACCTTGACGGGACGGGCGATGTCGCACCCCTCGCGCCCGCTCTGGGTCAGCAGGTACTCGTCCAGCTTGCCCCGGTCCAGTTGGAAACTGGGCAGCCCCGGGGCTTCCCACGGGCCGAATTCGCTCACCTCTCCCAGGGGCGTCATGGGTCCATCGGAACCCCAGAAGCGCAGACCATGCTTGTCCAGTTGCTCCGCGGCCAGGTAGTCGGTCAACTGAAGCACATGGTTGATGAAGAAGCTGGTGACCTCGACGGTGGATTCTCCCACCTTGCGCCCGGTCCGGGTCTGGTTTTCGACCACCAGGACGCGCAGCGCCGGGTTGCGGCGCCGCAAGAGCAGGGCGGAAGCGGCGCCGGCAAAACCGCCGCCGAGAATCGCCACATCGTAGTGGGGCGGGGTGGATTGGGAGTGCGGGTCGGTCATGGTGCCTTCATTATAGGGCGTAGGTGCTGACGGTCCCTTGAACCAGGGGGCGTGTCGCGGACTCCCCTTCCCGTCGAACGGTGATCTCGCAGAGGGCCAGCGCCGCCAGGGCGCCCGCCGTCTTCGCCGTCACCCGCAAGGGGACGTCCACCGGAAGATGGGATTCGTCGAAGCGGGCCTGGCGGATTCCCACCAGGTAACCCAGCCGCGGCGCCGCAGCGGGCTGGCCTTTCCCGTCCTCTCCAACCGGCTCTGGCGCGGGGTCGGCAGCCCTCGCCTGGAGAGCGGCATGGAGTCCCGCCGCCTGGGCGCCCATCTCCAGTCCCAGGATGGCCGGTGCCCGCCCCGCGGCCACGGTCGGATGGGCCGCCAGGATCCTGCCGCGGCATTCGATGCTCTGTGCATCGACCTCCAGGACGGATTCCACCAGGAGCATGGCCCCGCGATGGGGGAGGAGGGTTTCGACGGCGGGGATCACGGGACCCGGGTCCGTTGCAGCAAACGGGCGATCAGGTCGTCCGGGGTGATCTCTTCCGCTTCGGCTTCGAAGGTCGCCACCAGACGGTGGCGCAGAACGTCCGGTGCGACGTCCTTGATGTCCTCCGGCAGGACGGCATCGCGACCCCGCAGGAGGGCCATGCCCTTGGCGGCGCGGGCCAGGAAGAGGGTGGCCCGGGGGGAGGCACCGAAGGCGATGAGATCCGCCAGGTCGCCCAGCCCGTGAGCCTCCGGCTCCCGAGTGGCGGTGATCAGGTCCAGGATGTACCGTTTCAGTTTGTCGTCCAGGTAGACCCCATCGGCCACCTGGCGCAGTTCGAGCAGGCGATCCCGATCGAGCACCGCGCCCACCGCCGCGGGGGTCTCCACCAACATGCGGTCCAGGATGTCGCTCTCCTCCTCGCGGGTGGGGTAGGTGAGTCGCAACTTCATCATGAAGCGATCCACCTGGGCCTCCGCCAGAGGGTAAGTGCCCTCCTGCTCGATGGGGTTTTGGGTGGCCAGGACCATGAAGGGCTCATCCAGCGTGTAGGTGGTGTCTCCCAGCGTCACCTGGCGCTCCTCCATGCACTCCAGGAGAGCAGATTGCACCTTGGCGGGAGCGCGGTTGATCTCATCCGCCAGCAGCAGATGGGTGAACACCGGTCCCTGGCGGGGGGTGAAGCGCCCGCTCTTCTGGTCGTAGATCAGGGTTCCCACCAGATCCGCCGGGAGCAAATCCGGGGTGAACTGGATGCGCTGGAAGCTCAGGTGGAGCGCCCGCGCCAGGGTCTTCACGGTCAGGGTCTTGGCCAGCCCTGGCACCCCCTCGATGAGCACATGGCCCCGGGTCAACAGCCCCACCAGCAGGCGGTCCAGCAGGTAGTCCTGGCCGATGAGGACCTTGCGCACCTCCTCCTCGACGCGGCGCAGCACATCGATGGATGCGGCGAGGGGGTTCGAGGATGGAGCGGAGGGCATCACGCCGGTGATTCTAGCCCGCGACGCCACTCCGTGGCTACTGAACTACTCGAAGATCACCACTGAGTACCAACCCCCGCCGGTGCGCGGGGAGAAGGGTCCGAAGGCCCAGGCGGTCTCGTTACCGCCGCCTGCGCCGCCATGGAGGTTGTCTAGGGGGGGTAGCAGGTTCTGGATGTATGGAATGTTTCGACGCGGGAGGGTGGGGCGAACGCCGCGAGTGGGTCCTGGTCAAGTTTGGGTTCCCGCTCGCGGCCTGTGGTGCTATTCGAGGATAAAGGTGAAGTACCAACCCCAGCCGGTGGGCATCAGGAACGGGCCGAAGGCCCAGGCCGTCTCATTCTGCGTGATGCGACCGGTCTCGTTATCGACAATCACCACCTCGGCATGGGCCGCGGCGTAGAAGCCACCACTGAAGGCACCGGTCAGCGGCACCGTGTACTGCACCGTCTGGACGCAAGGATGGCGGTCCTTGTACGGGAACCGGCCCGGAGCGGCCTTCTGGGGCGGCTCGATATCGGCGAAGAAATGGGTCACCACAATGCACCACTCCGGTTCCGTGATCTGGTAGGTGGCGGTGGCGGTGGTGGCGTCGTTGGTGATCGTGACGGTGCCGACGGTCGTATTCTGGCCTGCGATGAGGTCGGTGACCATGGCGTCGGCGGAGGGGGCGAAGGCCATCAGAGTCAGCCCGGCGAGGGCCAACAGCACAGGGGAGGCAAATTTCATACTCGTACTCTCCTAAGGTTCGGACAGGGTACTGAACCCATGCTTTGTGGGATATCAAACGAGCTTGGATAGAGAGCAATCGGTGTGCCATCGGCAGCAGGTCGCAGGGACAAGAAACAACAAAGTCATGCTGTTATAGGGGTGTGGACATTTTTCCCTATTCCCATTTGGTACTTGGCGATCTTCCCGGAGCGGTTTTCAGGCAGGGAAATTTGGGAGGGGCAGGGAAATTTTCCGGGGTGTCTTGGAGGGGGAGTGAGGCGAAAGGAGACAGGAGCCGCGGGAGGGAAGAACCCGCCCGCGGCATCGAGCCACAGGGTGAGGACTTATTCCGGGACTGAAATGATGACCCGGAAGTAGGTGCCCCAACCACCCCGGAGGCGGTCGGTGCCCGTACCCCAGGCGGTCTCGCCCTTGCCGTCGGTGCGGTCCACTTCGGCGTGGGCCGCGACAAAGGGAGCGCCGGTGGTCAGCGGCACCCGGAACTCGAAGCTCTGGGCGCAGCCGGCATCCCCATGGTAGGGGAATTGGCCGGGAGCACCCTTGACCGGCGCGGTGTCACCCACGTAGAGGTGGGTCAGACCGATGCACCAGCCGGGTTCAGTAATCGTGTAGGTCACGACCAGTTCGGCGCCGTCAGCGACCACGCCAACGGTACCGATCTCGAAGTGGCGACCCGCCACGAGGCTCGTTTCCGCAGCGGAGGCGGTGTAGGGCAGCAAGACCATGACAGCCACGGCCAGGAAGACGAAGGGGAGGTACTTTCTCATTTGGGATCTCTCCTCAAGAATAGGAATGAATGGGGCTTCAGCACATCAAAGGGTTGAAGATCGGGGGGGAGATCGCCAACCATCTATACGTTTCAGTAGCAATCGGCATGCCAATCTGCGTGGTCACGGTGGTGCATCGCGAAGAGCTATAAGCACAACAGAAATTTAGCGTTTTTGGCGTCCTCTGCGACGCAGCATTGTACCATGGGTCGTAGGAAGGAATGGCTTGCATTTTCGATGCTAAAGTAGTCTGGTCCTTTCCAGGGAAATCGCCGACCGCCCTTGTGGGCGGGTGTGATCTATTGCGGGAATTTGGTTCCATTCTGGTTGCGGGAGGATGCAGTTGTCGCGGTCGCTGTTGCCAACCTTGGTGCGCTTGATGGCCGTTGCCGGACTGGCCATGGCGGCTCTGCCCTATGGGGCGGCGCCGGTGCCGGATCGGTCGGTGCCGGATCTGGCGGTGCCCTGGGATCTGGCGGGTTCCTGGCGCTTTCAGCCGGGGGATGACCCCCGCTGGGCGGCGCCCGACTTCGACGATTCCCAGTGGACAACCCGTAGGGTCCCGGGTGGTTTTGGCGCCACGGATGTGGTGGCGGAGATCGCCTGGTACCGGCTGACGGTGCAGTTGCCCGGGGGCCAGCGCCCCCAGGTCGCCGTAGCCCTCGGCGCGGTGGATAGCGCCTACGAGATCTACGCCGGTGGGGTACGGCTGGGGGGCGTGGGGCGGTTGCCGCCGCATCCCGAGCCGACGCCGGATTATGACCGTCACGGGGTGTATGCGGTCCCCGCCGACGCCATTGCACCGGACGGGCGTCTGGTGCTGGCGTTGCGGGTCTGGAAGTTACCGCAGACGCGCGGGTCGGTGGGGGGGCCGTACAGTGGCCGCCTGCTGATCGGATCACTGGAAGACTTGCTCCGGCGCGAGCTGACGGCGGGGATCTTGCCCCTCTTCCTGGTCTTTTTCTTCGTCTTTGTGGGCATTTTCCATCTGGAGCTCTACCGGCGGCGCCCGGCGCTGCGGGAATACCTGTGGTTCAGCCTGCTGGCGTTGACCTTCGCTGCCTACACCTTCCTGCGCAGCCCGTGGCGCTACGCTCTGGTGGACGACTTCGTGTTCTTGAAGGAGTTGGAGCATCTGGCGGTGTACTGCCAGACGGCGCTCTTCTTCCAGGTCCTCTGGCCTCTCCTGGGGCGCCGGATACCCCTGTGGATGCGGGGCCTTCAGGGCACCTACCTGATGGTCGGCGTGCTGGTGGCGCTGACCCCGGGGCTGGGACTCAACAGCTGGGCGCTGGGTGTGTGGCAAATCTCTTTGTTGCCGGTGGTGCTGGTGGGGACCTGGATCATCATTTCGGAGGCCTGGCGGCGGCACCCGGAGGCGCGGATCATCTCCATCGGGGCGGTGCTGGCGACCGCAGCCTTCCTGCACGACATCGCGGTCGATCGGGGTCTGATCGTCGGTCCGTGGCTCAGCACCCTGGGCTTTGGCGTCTTCGTCCTCAGCATGGCGTTTTCTTTGGCCAATCGGTTCGAGCGGGCGTACCGAGAATTGGAAATGCTGCGGCAGGATCTGGAGGCGCTGGTGGTGGAGCGGACCCATGAACTGGTGGAGGCCAACCAGGCGAAGAGCCGTTTTCTGGCCACCATGAGCCATGAGATCCGTACGCCTTTGAACGGCGTCATCGGCATGACCCGCCTGCTCCTGGACACGCCGTTGACCCCGGAGCAGAAGGAGTACGCGGAGATCTCCCGAGCCAGTGGGGATTCGCTGCTGGATCTGATCGATGGAATCTTGGATTTTTCGAAAATCGAGGCGGGGAAGGTGGATCTGGAGGTGGTTCCCTTCCAACTCCGCGAAGTGCTCGAGCGCTCGCTGGATCTATTGGCCCCCAAGGCGGCGGACAAAGGCCTGGATACGGCGTACCGGATCCTGGGGCCGGTGCCAGCGCGGATCGTGGGCGATCCCACCCGGCTGCGGCAGGTTCTGGCGAATCTGTTGGGCAATGCCGTGAAGTTCACGGAACAGGGCGGCGTGCTGCTGGAGGTGGAGTCGCGGCGGGTGGCGCCGGGGGACCAGGGGGAAGGCCCGGCGGTGGAGTTGGAATTCCGGGTGCTGGACAGTGGGGTCGGGCTCCCGGAAGAGGGATTGGAGACCCTCTTCGAAGCCTTCCAGCAACTGGACTCCACCAGTACGCGCCGGTTTGGCGGTTCGGGGCTGGGACTGGCGATTTGCCGCCATCTCTGCGACCTGATGGGAGGGCGGATCTGGGCGGAAGCGCGGCCCTCCGGCGGGGCGACCTTCCATTTCACGGCGCGGTTCCGGACCGCGACGGAGGGGACGCTGGCCCAGGAACTGGAGAGCGCCGCCGCGCTCCTTGCCGGTCGGCGTTCGATCGTGGTGGAGCCGGGCGAGTTGAGCCGCGTCGAGGTGGTCGGTCTCCTGGAAGGCTGGGGCATGGAGGTGGCGGCCCATGCCACCGTGGGATCGGCCTGCGAAGCGTTGGAGGCTGTCGGGGCGGTGATTCCGGAGGTGATCATCCTGGGATTGTGGGAAAAGCACGGGGGGATCTTTGCCTTGCAACAGGTTCGCCGGTGCGCGCCCCACGTGCCGCTGGTCGTGGTGCGGCGGATCAATGTTCATGACCGGCGCCATCGGCAGCGGGAGGATCCAACCCTGCGGCGGCTCCTGGCCCCGGTCAAGCCGCTGGAGCTCAAGGCGGCGTTGTCCGCGCTCTTTGGGGAGGCGCGCTCCGCCGAGGCCATCCCGTCACCGGCACCCTCCGCCATGCCGAGTTCGCTGCGTATCCTGGTGGTGGAGGACGAGGAGATCAACCGCAAGGTGTGCCTGCGCATGCTGGAGCGTCTGGGGTACCGGGCCGACGTGGCGGTGGACGGGAAGGCCGCTCTGGAGGCGCTGGAGTACCGCACCTACGACCTGGTGTTCCTGGATGTTCAGATGCCGGGCATGGATGGCCTGGAGGTCGCCCGTCGGGTCCGCCGCCGCTGGCCCCGGGGGCAGGGGCCGCGACTGGTGGCCATGACCGCCAATGCGTTCCAGGAGGATCGCATCGCCTGTCTGGAGGCAGGAATGGAAGACTTTTTGAGTAAACCCGTGGATCTGGACGCGTTGCGCCGGACGCTGGAAGAGTCGGCCCCAGAGCCCACCTCGGCGGCGCGGCCCGACGCCTTGCCGGAGACCGAGGTGGAGTTGGACAGTGCCATCCCCGTTCTGGACCCGGCGCTCTGGGAGCGGCTCGCGGCGCTGGATGGAGGGCAGGGCGCCGCGCGGCGGGGCCTGGTGGATCTGTTTCTGGAACGATCCGGCGAAAACCTGCGCGAGATGCGCGCGGCCCAGGAGGGCGGCCACCCCAAGATGCTGGCGCGGCAGCTCCACAGTCTGAAGGGCAGCGCCGCCAACCTTGGAGGGGCGCGGGTGGCCGCCGTCTGCACCGTCTTGGAAAGGGCGGTGGGCGCTGAGGGGGAGGTGTCCTTGGAGCCGTTGGAAGCCGAGTTGGAGAGCCTGACGCGGGCGATGCAAGGGGGGCTGCCCAGTCGGTCGGATCGGTCGGATCGGTCGGATCGGTCGGATCGGTCGGATCGGTCGGATCGGTTCGAGGCGGGTTGATGGCGGCCCTCGCGCTGCTGGCGGGTCTTGTGGCCGTATCCCAACTGGTTCTCTTGCTCGCTCCCCGGCGGCGCTGGCCCGGGGAATGGAGAGTCCCGACCGTGGCACCCTCGACGAGGCCGGATCGTGGGGACGCCGTGGTCGCCATCGTCCCGGCGCGCAACGAGGCGGCGGTGTTGCCCGCCACGTTGCCCTCGCTGCTCGATCAGTTGGGGGGCACCCTGCGGGTCGTGCTGGTGGACGACAACTCGACGGACGGGACGGCGGCGGTGGCGCGGCGAGTGGCGGAGGAACACGGCGCCACGGAGCGGTTGACGGTGTTGGCGGCACCGCCGTGCCCCGAGGGTTGGACCGGCAAGCTGCACGCCCTGGATTGGGGGGTGCGGCACGCTCCGCCGGAATCGCCGGAATCGCCGGAATCGCCGGAATCGCCGGAATCGGCGGAATCGGGAAGCACCGGGGCAGCCTCCTGGTGGCTCTTCACGGACGCCGATATCGCCCATCGACCGGGGGCGCTGGCCGGGCTGTTGGCCGTGGCGGTGGGGGCGCTGGCCGGGGCCGGGGGGCGCGATCTGGTATCGGTGATGGCGCGGCTGCGGGCGGAGAGCTTTTGGGAGCGGTTGTTGATCCCGCCCTTCGTCTTCTTCTTCCAGGTGCTCTACCCTTTCCGCCAGGTTTCGCGGCCCCCGTCCGATGGGGCTTCGGTGGCGGCGGCGGCGGGCGGCTGTGTGCTGTTGCGGCGAGAAAGTCTGGCGGCGATCGGAGGGCTGGCGGCGCTGCGCGGCGCGGTTATCGATGACGTGACCCTGGCGCGGCGGGTGCGGGATGCCGGTGGGCGGCTGTGGCTCGGTCTCGATCCCGGGATCACCTCCGTGCGGCGTTACGGTCTGGCGGATCTGTGGGGGATGGTGGCGCGGACAGCCTTCACCCAATTGCGCCACCGGTGGTCCCTGGTCCTGCTGGTGATGCTGGGGCTGGGGGTGGCCTACGGGGTGCCGCTGCTGGCCACGGGGCTGGGCCTGGCCACCGCCACCCCCCTGTTGACCCTGACGGGCCTCTTCGCCTGGACGGCGGCGGCGATTCCCTGCGCGCCGGTGGTGCGTTACCACCGCGTCCCGGCCTGGTTTGCTCTCACCCTGCCCTTCGCCGCCTTCCTCTACGGCCTGATGACCCTCACCTCCGCGATCCAGCACGCCCGGGGCCGGGGCGCCCGGTGGAAGGGGCGCAGTTACGAGTAGGTACCGTTGGCAAGGGCGACGGTGCGCGGCGGGGGTTCGAACTGCTACCCTTGGCCGGTGGCACCCCGTCTGAAAAAGGCCCTCGGGCAGCATCATCTGGTGGACGGTCGTCTCTGTCGGCCCCTGGTGGATTTTCTGCGCCCCCAAGGGGAGCGAGTGGTGGAGATCGGCCCCGGGGGTGGGGTGCTGACGGCGGAATTGCTGGCGGCGGGGGCGCGGGTCTGGGCCTGGGAGCTGGATTTCGAATGGGCGGCGGAACTGTCCCGCCGCCTGCCCCCGACGGCCCAGGGTGGGTTGTCGCCGGTGGTGGGGGATGCCCTGGAGATCCCCTGGGGGAACCTTCCGGCCCCCACCCTGGCGGCGGGCAACCTGCCCTACAACGTCGCCACCGCCATCCTGGAAAGGCTGCTGCCCCATGGGGATCGGGTGCCCCGGGCGGCGTTCCTGGTGCAGAAGGAAGTGGCGGATCGCCTGGTGGCGGGTCCGGGCGATGGGGCCTATGGCGCCCTCAGCGTGCTGACCGCAGCGTGGTGCCGGGCGGTCTTCCTGGCGCGGGTGCGCCGGGGGAGCTTCCGGCCTCCGCCCAAGGTGGAGGGGGCCTTCGTCGGCCTCACCCTCCACCCGCCGCCCCTCCCCGCCGCCGCCATGCCCGCCTTCGTCGCCACGGTGCGCCTGGCCTTTTCCCAACGCCGCAAGCAGGTGCGCAACGCCCTCGCTTCGGGTTGGGGTCGCGAGGCAGCGGAGGCGACCCTGGAAGCTGCGGGTTTGCCCCCGACGGCCCGGGCCGAGACCCTCGCCCTCGACCAGTTCCTCGCCCTGCACCAGGCCCGCCAGAGCACTGCGTAGAGCGGTCCCGGGGTAGAATTCTTGGTGTACCAGGGGGAAAAGTGGTAGTATTTATGGATATTTACGACCGCTTTCCTAGAAAGCGCCTGAAGAATCCAGCCGAGGAGCATCGAAACATTGTCCAGGTCCGCCACCACCACCGCCAAGGCCAAGGGGGCACCGCCCCGCGCTCGCTGGACCCTCTCCCCGGAGAAGGGCAAGGAACTGTTGGCGGTGTTGCTCAGTACCATCGGCTTGCTGCTGGCGCTGAGCCTGGTGAGCTTCCATCCGGACGATCCCAGTCTCCTCTACCACACCGCGTTTGCCGTCCAGCCGAAGAATTGGATCGGTCCCCTGGGAGCCCAACTGGCGGCGATCCTGTTCAGTTTCTTCGGTCTCGCCTGCCTGCTGCTGCCGTTGCTGGTGCTGGTGGCCGGGTTGCGCCGCTTCCTGACGACCGAATCGGATCCGGTACCGGGACGAGGTTTTGGCACGCTGCTGGTGCTCGTCTCGTTGCCGGGCCTCCTGCAACTGGTTCTGGGAGCGATCGCCTGGCGCGGCGTGCCCATCGCCGCAGGGGGTGGTTTCGGCAAGGTGGCGGTGGATCTTCTGGCCTCCCACCTCAGTTTCGTGGGCAGCCTCTTGATCCTTTCCGCGCTGGTGGTGACCGGGGGCACGCTGATGGTCCAGAGCACCCTGGGAGAGGTGGCGTCGTCCCTGTGGGCTCGCTTCGGGAGCGTCGTGGAGCGATGCCGGTTGGCCTATGCACGATGGCGCGAGCGGCGGGTCAAGGACGAGGCGCGGCGGCGGGTGGTGACCAAACATCTGAAGCGGGCGGAGGAGCGTCGGGAGGCGTTGCGCGAGACCCTCGAGGAGCCCACCCCGGCGATG
>Ga0210063_1000206_pt1 | contig 20449 bp, 24 predicted proteins | sample Muzzi_PWA_D1_FD_185529 | JGI IMG/M metagenome (GOLD analysis project Ga0210063, IMG submission 185529) | Wetland microbial communities from San Francisco Bay, California, USA, that impact long-term carbon sequestration - Muzzi_PWA_D1 (SPAdes) | ecosystem: Environmental > Aquatic > Marine >... | reverse complement strand
CCCCGCCTGCCCCACACCACCAACGTGGCCTTCCCCGGAGCCACCGGCCTCGATCTCCTCCACCGCCTGGACGCCGAGGGCTTCGCGGTCTCCACCGGCGCTGCCTGCAACACCGCCAAACCGGAGCCCAGCGCCACCCTGACCGCCATGGGCATCCCCGCCGAGGAAGCCCTGGCGACCCTGCGCATCAGTTTCGGGGTGCCCAATACGCTGGAGGAGGTGGAACGGTTCCTGGGCCTGATCGGCCCCTGGTTCGGAGCGGGATAGAGGTCGGAATATACTTTCCCGATGTCGCAGCACGCCAAGATCTTCAAGTCCGGTGGTAGTCAGGCGGTTCGTCTGCCCAAGGAGTTCCGCTTCGAAGGCCAGACCGAAGTGCTGATCCACCGCCGTGGGGAGCAGGTGATCCTGGAACCCATTCAGCGGCGCTGGAGCCCCGAGTTCCTTGCCCTGGCGGGCTCGGCGCCGGATTTCCCGGACCCCCCGGAACCGCCGCCCATGGAATCGGGACCGGACTTCGACTGACTGCTCTGCCTCCTCGACACCAAGGTCGTGATCGACTACGTCTCCCGACGCTTCCTCACCGTCCGAAAGCCCCAGTTTTTTCTCAATACCCGGTTGATTTGCCTCGCAATTCCCGCGTGGCGAAGCAACGGGTTTTCCAGTCCTGATGGAAGCCCTGGACCGGAATGCCGCTCGCGGGTCGAGCGGGCCAACAAAACTCCTGCCTATATGCGGAGGCCAGCTGATGCCACTTTCCAGAAGTTACTCGGTCACCCTACACACCCTGCTGGTCGCGATGGCTGCGGTCAATGTTGTCTTGGTGCTGCAGAATCACCAGCTGAAGAACCCCCCGGCGCCCCAGCCCAGTCTGCTCGAGCCGGGCGACACCGTCACGACCCAGCCCATGCTCGACCTGAGCGGCAACCCGGCGACCCTGACCTGGGACCAAAGCCAGCAGCGGGACCGCATGTTGTTCGTCTATACGACGACCTGCCCCGCGTGCCGCGAAAACCAGGCGGCGTGGCGAGCGCTCTACACCGACCTCGCCGAGCACGTGGATGTCGTGGGCGTAAGCCTCGATGGGCTCGACGCCGCCCGGGTCTACCACGCAGAGCATGGTCTCCCTTACCCGGTTGTCGTTCCTGCCGACCGCCAGCAGTTCTCCCAAGTCTTCGAGATCTCGGCAGTTCCCCTGACCCTCCACATCAGCCCGTCGGGCGAGGTGCGGAATGCTTGGTTGGGTGGCTTGACCGCCGAGCGGCTCCACACGATCGAGTCGATGATCTCCCCTTCTGGGGATCGCGGCTAATTCCCTGTCCTCTAGTTTGAGGACAAAACCTAGTCAGAAAGGAAGTTCCAATGTATCAGAACCCAAAGCGCGTGAACCTGCTCTTCAAGGCCGGATTCCTCTTCGCCCTGGCTGCTGTCCTTGGCTTTGGCTTGATCGGGGTGACCCACACCACGGATGCCGGCCCCTTGCCCTCCCCATATATCAACACCTGCCCAGCGAACGAATGCCCGACCGGCGTCCTGGTAACCTATTCCGGTCGGTGTGATTTGCAAACCTCCCCGACCTGCTTCTTCGATTGCACGGTCTACTCGATCGACTCGACGGGCGAACTCTGCTACACCAACTGCGTCGTAGAATAACCGCCGGGCACCTGAGCCTGCTCAGGACCTGAATTCACCACGCGCGCCAAAGATGGCGCGCGTTTCCCGTCCTGGAGCGGCCACTAACCGCCGTACTTGATGGGATCCCCCAAGGCATCGAGGGCGAAGTTGGCCATGATCTGGTGGCCGTTGAAGTCCAGGACCCGGATGTCTTCCTTCTCCCGCAAGTCCGCGGCCACGTTGTCGTAAGCCTCCGGGTAGCATTGCTTCACCGCGTCCAGATCCACACTGTAGGCGATGAACTTGTCGATCCCCTTGTAGCCCAACTTCCGTACCTGGCGTTCGTCGGTGAGGGTCGGGTACGTGGATAGCACCAGAATCGGTCCGGTACCGGTAAAGATTAGAAACGCGCGCATCTTCGACTCTGGCATCTGGCGATCTCCCCTTCCGTTTTCCCCGGCAAGCTAACCCCCGGCACGCACCATGTCAAGGGACCCTCCCGGGCTTGAGACGACGGCACCGGCGACGCGATGATAAACTACGACGCTATTCGGATGATCTAGGAGACACTATGGACAATCCGCGGTTCGTTCCCCCGCGTCAATTCCTTTTTGACGGCACACCGGAGATTCACGCCACTGACGCCAGCGGCAATTTCTCCTTCCCCCTAAAGATTGATGGCGAGATTTTTCTGCCCACCAGCGACTACGACGAAGTGCGCTTCGTCTTCTCGTTGTGGCACCCCTCCAGCCAGCGGTCCATCGACCTGGACCGAGCCTACGTCGAACTGCGGGCCGCCTTCGAGCCCGGCTCGGAACACTGGATCAAGATCGCCGAGATCGAACCCGTGGTGCCGCCCTATTCCGGCGGTGAAGCCTTCGACGGCTGGATCGTTCTGCCGGTGCTCGGCACCCAGACCTCCTTCACCATCATCGGCAGTGGCTTTGAACCCCGGGCGCGGCTGCAGATCAAGGCCAGCGCCTACATGGTCGCCTGAGGAGCCTACCCACCATGGATCACCACCAGAGCCTGCTCGCCCGACTCGCGCAGCCGGCGGATAGCCGTATTGTCCTCCTGGTCCTCGACGGCGTGGGCGACCTGCGAACCGCGGAGCAACCGAAGACCGCCCTGGAGGTCGCCCAGACCCCCAACCTCGATGCCCTGGCAGGCCGCTCCGCCCTGGGCCGCATCACCCCCGTGGCCACCGGCATTACCCCGGGCAGCGGCCCGGGGCACCTGGCCCTGTTCGGCTACGACCCCTCCCAGCCGGAGGCCGACATCGGTCGCGGCGTCCTGGAGGCGCTCGGGCTGGGCCTCAAGATCCGTCCGGGAGATGTCGCGGTGCGGGGCAACTTCGCGACCCGGGACGACGCCGGGAATTTGACCGATCGGCGGGCTGGTCGCCCCTCCACCGAAGAATGCCGCCGCATCTGTGCCCAACTTCAGGCCGCCCTGGCGGCGGAAGCCCCGGCGGGGATCGATGTGCAGGTGGAACCCGGGGAAGGGCACCGCTTCGTGCTGGTGTTGCGGGGGGAAGGACTGTCGCCGGAACTCGCCGACACCGATCCGCAGAAGACGGGAGTCCCGGTGCTACCGCTGCGGCCCTTGCGCGGCGGGGAAGATCCGGCGATCCAGAGCACCATCGCCCGCCTGGAGCCAGCCCTGGCCACCCTGCGCCGCGCCCTGACGGCGGAGCCCCGGGCCAACGAACTCTTGCTGCGGGGTTTTTCCGGGTTGCCCGCGCTGCCCCAATGGCAAGCGCTGTACAAGGTCCACGGCGGGGCCTTCGCGGGCTACCCTCTCTACCGGGGCGTCGCCGCCGCGTGTGGCCTGGAGGTGGTTCCCTGTGGCAAGAAATTCGCCGATCTGGTGGCGGAAGCGACGCGCCGGTGGCAGGATTTTGACTACCTTTTCCTGCACGTCAAGCAGACCGACCAGGCCGGGGAAGATGGCGATCTGGACGCCAAAGTCGCGGTGCTGGAAGAGGTGGATCGCGGCCTTCCGGCACTGCTCGAATGCCTCGATCCTGATCGCGACGTGCTGGCGATCACCGGCGACCATTCCACCCCGGTGCCCATGAAGGCCCACAGCTGGCACCCCGTGCCCCTGTTGGTGGCGGGGCCGCGCTGCTACCGCGACGACACCACCGCCTTCACCGAAGAGCACGCCACCCGCGGGCACCTGGGAACCTTCCCCGCCCGGGAGCTGATGGGTCTTCTCCTCGCCAATGCCGGACGACTCAAGAAATTCGGAGCCTGATGGCCTGAGACGACCGTCGTTAGCGGAAGCCGCGCCGCAGTTCTCGGCGGAACAAGCTGAAGGTCTCCTCGCCATACAGGCAGATCACCACCTTCTCCAGCTTGGTACCCCCTTGGAGATAACGGTGCACCTCGGTCAGCAAGATGCGCGCACACCGCTCCACGGGGAAGCCGAAAACTCCGGTGGAAACCGCCGGCAGGGCGATGGACCGCAGCCCATTGCGATCCGCCAGGGCCAACGCCGAGCGCACCGCAGAGGCCAGCTTGCGATCCTCATCGCCCTCCCCCATATGCGGTCCGACGGTGTGGATGACCTGTTTCTGGGGCAATTCCCCAGCACCGGTCATCACCGCCTGCCCCACGGGGGTATGGCCGATGCGATTGCACTCTTCTTGGATTGCCTCGCCACCCTTTTCGCGGATCGCACCGGCGACTCCGGCGCCGAGTTGCAAGTCCTCGTTGGCAGGATTGACGATGGCCTCGACGTCCAGTTCGGTAATATCGCCCTCAACCATCTCCAGCACCGTGCCGTCCATGTTGAGGGTGACTTTCAATTCTTCTGCCATAGTTTCGTCTGTTCCTCCAGGAGGCAAATCATATCAGGCCCACGCCGGAACGCACACCGACCCCCTGAAAAGGCCGCGAAAACCGTACAATACCGCCCAGGAGGAGAGCCCATTGAGTTCGTCGATCCAAGAAATGTATCTGCTGGCCGACAGCCAGCTGCTGTTCTGGCGCCCCCCCGGGGGGGATTCGTTGCTGCGGCGGGTGCGCGCCACCCTGGACGCCGTGGCGACCACGGAGCCTCGGGCTGCCTACGTGGGGGCCTCCAACGGCGACCAGCCCGCATTCTACGATCTCTTTCGGGGCGCCATGGCCGGGATCGATGTCACCGCCTGCCGCATGATCCCGGCGGAACCCACGGCGGAGGATCTCGATTTCGTCCGCCAGGCCCACCTGATCCTGCTGGCCGGCGGCGATCCGAAACGCGGCTGGGATGCCTTCGAGGCCAATGGTCTGGACAAGTTGGTGGTGGAGCGGTACGCCCAGGGTGTCGTCCTGATGGGGGTTTCCGCCGGGGCCGTGCAACTGGGCCTCCAGGGATGGCAGGAAGCGGACGACGGCGAGGGCCAGCTCTTTGAGACCTTCCGGTTGGTGCCCTACCTGATCGACGCTCACGCCGAGCCCGAGTGGCCCCGGATGCACCGCGCCTTGCCCCGCCTGGGTCGCACCACCCGCGGGCTGGGGCTGCCCACCGGGGGCGGCGCGGTGGTGCACCCCGATCTCACCATCGAACCCATCCGCCACCCCCTGACCGAGTTCTCCCTGGAAGACCGACAGGTCCACGAAGCGTTGTTGTTTCCCCCGGATCCCAACGCCCCTCAGGAAGAGGAGGGAGAGGCGGAAACGTTCGCCCCCCCGGTGCGCCGCACGGCATCGACAGAGGCCCCGGCGGACAACCCGATCATCGACATCGAACCGGAGTCGGTGAACTAGCGCCCCATGCGGTTGTGGGCCATCAGCGACCTCCACCTGGCGAACCGGCACAATCGGGACGCCCTGGAGCACCTCCAGGGGCATCCCGAGGACGGGCTGATCGTCGCCGGGGACGTGGGCGAGACGGAGGAGCAGCTCGACTTCGCCCTGAGACTTCTGACCCGACGCTTTCGGCAACTTTTTTGGGTGCCGGGGAACCACGACCTGTGGGTCCACCGGGATGATCCCTACTCGCGGCGGGGAGAGAACAAATACCGCCGTCTGGTGGAAATCTGCCGCGGCTACGGCGTGCGCACCCCGGAGGATCCCTACCTGCCGTGGGGGGACGATTACCTGGTCGCCCCCCTCTTCATGCTCTACGACTACTCTTTCCGCCCGCCGGAGGTACCGTTGGAGGAGGCCGTGGAATGGGCTGCGGAGTCCGGGGTGCTGTGCAGCGACGAAATCCTGCTGGACCCGTCTCCCCATTCCAGCCGTGGTGCCTGGTGCCGCCAGCGCCTGCGCTACACCGAGCCGCGCCTGGAAGCCGCTGCCGCCACCGGCAAGCAGTTGATCCTGATCAGCCACTTCCCCCTGCGCCAGGATCTGGTGCAGCTCAAGCGCATCCCACGCTTCTCCATCTGGTGTGGCACCACCGCCACGGAGGACTGGCACACCCGCTTCCGGGCCGCCGCCGTGGTCTACGGCCACCTGCACATCAAAGGCACCCACATCCGCGATGGGGTGCGTTTCGACGAGGTCTCCCTGGGCTACCCCCGCGACTGGAGCCCGTCCCTGGGTATCAACGCCTACCTGCGACGAATTCTCCCCGAACCGGATAGCTGGATGCTGCGGCGAGGAAGCTGAGACCACCTCGGTTTTCCACGGCTCCGGGTGATCAGGTGGGCACGACGGAGGCCCCGGGCAACAATTCTCCCCGCGCCACCAGCCGGGCGTCACCGATCAGGCGCCAGGAGCGCACGGCGACACCGCTTTCCCCATCGATTTCGCCATCGATTTCGCCATCGACCCGCAACACGAAACCTCCTTGGGTTTGCACGCGGACGGGAAGGTGCGTCTGCCCCAGGGCGATGCCCGCGGCGGTACAGGCCAGAACACCCGTGCCGCAGGCGAGGGTTTCGGCGTTGACGCCCCGTTCGTAGGTGCGAATCTCCAGCCGGTCGGGAGCGACGAAGCGGGCGAAGTCGATGTTCGCCCCGGCTTCCCCCACGGACCCGTGGTGGACCAGGGCCGCGCCCAGGACCTGCACCGGAGCCAGGGCCAGGTCGCCGGTCCACGGCAGGACCAGATGGGGCACGCCGACCGTCAAGAGAATGCCCTGGTACGGGGTGTCGTCCACCTGGATGTTGACGGCAGTGGGGGGCGTTGCGGGCGGCGGCACGGTCAGGGCGATGCTATCCCCCGTGTCCTCAGCGGCCTCCGCCAGGATGGGTCCCGCGTCGGTGTGGATGGTGACCCGGTGGTGGGAAGCCCAGCCCAATTCGAAGCTCAGGCGGGCGGCGCAGCGGGTGCCGTTGAGGCAGAGCCCCGCCCGAGTCCCATCGGCATTGAAGTGCACCATGGTGACCTCGCCGGGAGTGCGGGGCCGCAGCAGGAAAACCCCATCAGCGCCCAGGGAGATCCCCCGACGGCACCAGGCGCGGATCTCCGCCGCCGTGGGCGGGGTGGTGTCCGCAGCCCCGGGAAGGGCGATGAAATCGTTGCCGCTGCCGGAGACCTTGTAGAACCGCATGGGTCCCCCGTTCTGAAACTCACCGCAGAGTGGTCGTCACCTCGGTGCCCGCGTCGCTCTCGTTGCCCTGGGCATCGACGGCGGTGACCCGATAGACATAGGTGCTGCCGGTGCGCACGCGCTCGTCGATGTACTCCTGCTCCTGGACCGGTGCCCGGGTCAGGCGCACGAAGTCGTTCTGCCCCTTGCGGTAGACGTTGTAGCCCGCGATGTCCGCCTCCGTCCCGGCGTCCCACCGCAGGCGCACGCGGCTCGCTTCCGTAAGAGCCACCAGCCCGGTGGGGGCCGTCGGCGGGAAGCGGTCCTGGTAGAAGACCTCCGCTTCGCCCCCCACGCCACTCTCGATCAAGGGTTGGGCCTGGGCCACGGTGGTGACGGTGTAGATGTAGCGCTGACCGAACCGCGCCGAGCGATCCGTGAAGCGGTCCACCTCCGGGCCAACGCCTTGCAACCGGGCGCCGTAGCTGCGGTTGCGGGCATCCCGGCGGTAGATGTTAAAGCCCTCGGCATCGGCGGCATCGGCGGCATCGGGTGCGACCGCAGGTTGCCAGCGCACCTCAATGCCGTCGGCGCCGGGAATCAGGCTCAGATCCCCGGGGGGTTCCGGCGGCTGACGCGGGACGAGGACCACCAGATTGGAGAGCCCCGAGGCCTCCCCGTTGGTGGCGGTGACCCGGGTGCCGAAGACGCGGGCCTCGGTGGGCTCCGCGCTGAGGTCGCTGAGGGGCAGGCTGAGGGAGAGACGATCTCCGAGGGTCCCGGCGGCCAGGCGCTCGCCCGCGAATTCTGCGGTGGGCTGCGCGGCGGCGGCGAATTCCCGAGGCTGCACCTCCACCTCGAAGCCCGCCGCCGGAGCGGGACGGGCCAGTTCCAGCACTTCGACCTTGGCGACCCCCGGCAGGGCCTCGCCGCTCATCGTGGTGTTGGGGTAGGCCATCTCCAGATAGAGAACCTCGCCCTGTTGGCGCACCGCGAGATCCTGCACCGCTGCGGGAATGGTGCGTAGCGGTGGCAGAGGGTCCCCCTTCTTGCCACAGGCGGTCAAGGCGAGGGCTGCCAGGGACACGATCACGACGCTTCGGCTACAGAACATAACGGCTCAGATCCTGGTCTTTGACGATATCCGTGAGGGTTTTGCGCACATATTCGCCGTCCAAGGTGAATTGTTTGTCTTCCGTCTCGGGGGCTTCGAAGGAGATCTCCTCCAACACTCGCTCCAGCAGCGTGGCCAGACGGCGGGCGCCGATATTCTCGGTGCTGGCGTTGACCTCCACCGCGAGACGGGCGAGTTCGGAGATGGCATCCTCGGTAAATTCCAGTTCAAAGCCCTCGGTCGAAAGCAGCGCGATGTACTGGCGGGTGAGGGCGGTTTTCGGCTCGGTCAAGATGCGGACGAAATCGTTTTCCGTCAGCGCGTCCAACTCCACCCGGATGGGGAAGCGCCCCTGGAGTTCCGGGATCAGGTCGGAGGGCCGGGCCAGATGGAACGCCCCGGCGGCCAGGAAGAGAACGTGGTCGGTGCGCACCATGCCGTATTTGGTGGAGACGGTGGTGCCTTCAACGATGGGCAGCAGATCCCGCTGCACCCCTTCGCGAGAGACGTCCGGGCCGCGCCCGGCACCTTCTTTACCGGCGATCTTGTCGATCTCGTCGAGGAAGATGATGCCGCCCTGCTCCACCCGGCGCCGCGCCTCCCGGGAGACCTGCTGACGGTCGATGAGCTTCTCCGCCTCCTGCTGGATCAACACCTCCCGGGCTTCCGAGACCTTGAGCCGATCCCGCCGCCGCCGGGCGAAGAGCCCCGGCAGCATGTCCTTCAGGTTGATGCCCACTTCCTCAACCCCCTGGGGGGTGATCATCTCGAAACTGGAAGCGGGGCTATCCTCCACCTCGATCTGCACCTCCCGATGGTCCAGTTCGCCCTTGCGGAGTTTGTCGCGGAATTTTTCGCGGGTGCTCGAAAGGTCCTCGGTGGCACTCCCCAGCCCGACGCTGGGCAGCGGCACCAGGAGTTGCAGGAGGCGCTCCTCGGCGTGGGCCTCGGCGGTCTCGTAGACCGCGGCGCGCTTTTCCTCCCGCACCAGCCCGACAGCGATCTCCACCAGGTCGCGGACCATGGATTCGACATCCCGACCGACGTAACCCACCTCGGTGAACTTGCTCGCCTCCACCTTGATGAACGGGGCTCGGGCCATGCGGGCCAGACGCCGGGCGATCTCGGTCTTGCCGACCCCGGTGGAGCCGATCATCAGGATGTTCTTGGGGTAGATCTCGTCCGCCACCGCAGGGGGCAATTGCTGCCGCCGCCAGCGGTTGCGCAAGGCGACGGCCACGGCTTTCTTCGCCTTGTGCTGTCCGATGACGAACTTGTCCAATTCCGCCACGATCTGCCGCGGTGGCAGGTGGTCCAGTTCGATCCCCGAAGGGGTATCTTCCGGTACGTATCCGGCCATAGGGTTTCTTCTCTAAAGCTCTTCGATGGTGAGCCGGTCGTTGGTGTAAATGCAGATCTCGGCGGCGATTCTCATCGATTCTTCGACGACTTGCCGGGCGTTGAGATCGGTGTGTCGCATCAGGGCCTGGGCCGCAGCGCGCGCGAAATTGGAGCCGGAACCGATGGCCAGGATGCCCCCTTCGTCCGGCTCCATGAGGTCGCCGTTGCCGGAGACGAAGAAACTCTGTTCCTTGTCGGCGACGATCATCAGCGCTTGCAACTGCCGCATGGCGCGATCCGTGCGCCAGTCCTTGGCCAGTTCCACTACGGCTTTGCGCAGGTTACCCTGGTATTCCTCCAACTTCCCCTCGAACCGCGTGAAGAGGGCCAGGCCGTCGGCGGCGCCCCCAGCAAAGCCCACGAGGACTTTCCCATGACCGGTTCGGAGGACTTTGCGCGCCGAGCCCTTGGTGATGGTGTCGCCCAGGGTGACCTGGCCATCACTGGCCATACAGACCGCGTCGTCCTTGCGCACAAGCAGGACCGTGGTGGAGTGCATCTTTGTCATAGGAGAGGGATTGTAGCAGGGTCAACCCCACCCGGGTGCACGAATCCCCCTCCGGTTCCCTCGGAACGACCCCGAGGGAGCGAAGGGGGATTCTTCCGCCCGCTGAATCAGTCGAGTTTGATCGAATCCTTGGTCCGCTGGCGGCGACCCTGTTCCTTGGCGTCGTACTCCGCCATGCAACCATCCTGCCGCACCATGGCGCAATCCAGGTAGTCGGAGATCTCGATCACGATGGCGCGGATGGCCTTGCCCACCGGAGTGTTCTTCTCCTTCTCGAGGTTGCCCCCGAAGCCGCCCCGGTAGACGCCGACGTTGACACCCTTGCTGGAAGCCCGGGCCTCGACGGAACGGACGTATTCGATCTCGCCGGTGGTGGAATTGACCACCCGCAGATCGACCGCGAGGTACGCGTCCTGCTTCTTGCCGCCGACCCGGATGCCTTTGAACCTGACCCCGCCGCCGGTTTTTTCCACGCCCCCTTCAAAGGACGTGACGGTGGCCAGGACGATGTAGTCGGCGCCGGTCAACTCACCGATCTTGGCGCCGGTGCCGGGCTTGACCCGCCCGTAGTCGGCGAGATCCTGCTCCGCCAGCACCGACTCCAGCTTGTTGCGCTCCACGGCGGTGAACGCCCCGGTGCCCACCAGCTCGTTGGTCAGCATACCGGAAAGATCCCAGCCCACGCCGTGATTCCACCAGTACACGCCGGTGGCCTGGTTGCGGAACTCCGCCACCGCCAGGACCGGCTTTTCTGCCAGCGCCGGCAGGACGCCGGCGAAAATTGCCACACTGAAAAACAAGGCGAGCATCTTCTTCATAGTTGTTTCTCCTCCCTCAGGATTAAGGACAGTCCTCTCTAGTATAGCCGGGTAAGGTGGTCGATTGGGATAGCCCGATGGCGTCCGTCTAACTCTCCTGGGCATCGACGCCACAGATCACCGCCATGTTGACGATGTCGGTCACCTCGACCCCCCGTTGCAGCACGTGGACCGGCTTGCCCATGCCCAACAGGACCGGACCGATGGCCTCGGCGTCCGCCAGGCGCCAGATCAGCTTGTAGGCGGTATTGGCGCTTTGCAGCTCCGGAAAAATCAGCACATTGGCGGGAGCCTTGAGGTCGCTCCAGGGGTAGCTCTCCTGGAGGATGGACTCCATCACCGCGGTATCCGCCTGCATCTCGCCGTCCACTTCCAGCTCCGGCACCCGCTCCTTGACGATCTCCGTGGCCCGGCGCACCCTGCCGGCTGCCGGATGAGTATTGGAACCAAAGTTGGAGAACGACAGCATGGCCACCCGGGGCACGATCTCGAAGCGGCGGGCGAAGCGGGCGGTCAGCAGAGCGATCTCCGCGAGATCCTCCGCCGACGGGTCGATGTTGACGGTGGTGTCAGCGAAGAAGAAGAGTCTCTCCCGCAGGATCAAGATGTAGCAGCCGCAGACCCGCTGCACCGTCGGCTGGGTACCGATGGCCTGCAGGGCGGGGCGGATGGTGTCGCTGTACTCCTGGGTCAGGCCGGAGATCAGACCGTCGGCGTCGCCCTCGGAAACCATCATCGAACCGAAATAGTTGCGCGAGCGCATTTCCCGCAGGGCGTCCTCCTGGGTCACGCCCTCGCGGCGTCGGCGGGTGTGGAAGGCGTGGGCGTAGGCCTCGAACTTCGGCGATTCGAGATTGTGGACGATGGTGATCTTGTCTTCCGGCAGGTCCAGCTCCCGCAACTTGTCGAGGATCATCTCCCGGCGGGCCAGGAGCACGGGATGGGCGATGCCCTCGTCCACCAGCACCTTGGCGGCGCGGAGGATCTTCTCGTGTTCCCCCTCCGGGAAGACGATGCGCTTGGGGTCCCGCTTGGCCTGGTCCTTCAAGCCCTGCATCAGTTCAAGACGGCGGGAGATGAGCACCTCCAGACGGCGATGGTAGGCCTCGAAGTCCGTGATCGGTCGCCGCGCCACGCCGCTTTCCACCGCCGCCCGGGCGACCGCCGGGGAGACCCGCAACAGGACTCGGGAATCGAAGGGCTTGGGGATCAGGTACTCGCGACCGAAACGCAGACTCTCCAGGCCGTACGCCTTGAGGACCGAGTCGGGCACATCCTCCCGCGCCAGTTGCGCCAACGCCTTCACCGCCGCGTGCACCATGGCGTCGTCGATCTCCCGCGCCTGGACGTCCAGGGCGCCCCGGAAGATGAACGGGAACCCCAGGACGTTGTTGACCTGGTTGGGGTAGTCGCTGCGCCCGGTGGCCATGATGACGTCGGAACGCACCGCGGTGGCCTCCTCGTAACCGATCTCCGGATCGGGGTTGGCCATGGCGAAGACGATGGGGTTCGGCGCCATGGTTTCGAGCATCGCCGGTTTGACCAGCCCGCCGATGGACAGGCCGACGAAGACGTCGGCTCCCGCCATGGCTTCGGCCAGGGTGCGGCGGTCGGTGTCCTGGGCGAACTCGGCCTTCTGATCCGAAAGATCGGTGCGCCCCGTGTGCACCACGCCCTTGCTGTCGCACAGGAAGACATTTTCCTTGCGCATGCCCAGCGACAGGTACAACCGCAGGCAGCCGAAGGCGGCGGCCCCGGCGCCGGAGAACACGACCCGCACATCGGCCATCTTCTTGCCCACCAGTTCCAGGGCGTTGAGCAGCGCCGCGGCGGAGATGATCGCCGTGCCGTGTTGGTCGTCGTGGAAGACGGGGATGTCCATCGCCTGGCGCAGGCGGCGCTCGATCTCGAAGCATTCCGGCGCCTTGATGTCCTCCAGGTTGATGCCCCCGAAGGTCGGTTCCAGGAGCTTGACGGTGCGGATGAACTCTTCCGGGTCCTCGGTATCGACCTCCAGGTCGAAGACATCGATATCGGCAAAGCGTTTGAACAGCACCCCCTTGCCTTCCATCACCGGCTTGCCCGCCGCCGGACCGATGTTGCCCAACCCCAGCACCGCGGTGCCGTTGGTGATCACCGCCACCAGGTTGCCCTTGGCGGTGTAGTCGTAGACCTTCATGGGGTCGGCGTGGATCTCCTCGCAGGGAATCGCGACCCCCGGGGAGTACGCCAGGGAGAGGTCCCGCTGGGTGGCGGTGGGCTTCGTGGGGACGACCTCGATCTTGCCTTTGCGGCCCTGCGAGTGGTAATCCAAAGCATCCTGTCGATTGATCTTCTTCATGGACCGTAGTCTATCTCGATCCTGATACGCTGCTCTCCAGGAGGTTGTACTGTGTCCGTAACCTATGGCGAATACTTGAAAATCGATGAACTGCTGTCCTTGCAGCAGCTGCGCTCCGAGGATGAACACGACGAGACCCTGTTCATCATCATCCACCAGACCTACGAGCTCTGGTTCAAGCAGATCCTGCACGAGGTGGGGCTCTTGCAGGAGAGCCTGGAGCGGGACGATACGCCGATCGCCATGGCGACCTTCAAGCGGATCCTGACCATCCTCAAGATCCTGGTGGCTCAGGTCGATATCCTGGAAACCATGACCCCGGTTTCCTTCCTGACTTTCCGCTCCCGCATCGACAACGCCAGCGGTTTTCAGTCGCTCCAATTTCGCCAGTTGGAGATCGCCCTGGGACATCGTCGACCGGGGATGGCGAGCCACCAGCCGGAAGGCTCCCCGGGACGGGCGCGCCTGGAAGCCGGGATGGCGCGGCGCAGCCTCTGGGATTCCTTCCTGCGCTTCCTGGTGCACCACGGCTACGCCATCCCCCAGGAGGCCCTGGAGCGGGATCTTTCCCAGGGCGTGGAAGAGAATCCCCAGGTGCAGGAACAATTGATCCAGCTCTACCGCCAGGATCCTTACCGGCGCGAGGTGTGCGAGCGCCTGGTGGACCTGGACGAAGGCATCCAGGAATGGCGCTACCGCCACGTCAAGATGGTGGAGCGGACCATCGGCACCAAGCGCGGCACCGGTGGTTCCGCCGGCGCGGAGTACCTGCGTTCCACCCTGTTCAAGGCCCTGTTCCCGGATCTCTGGGCCATCCGCACGGCGCTTTAGATTCCATGGACGCCCTGCCTATCATGCGACCGGAAGACCTCTACGCCACCCCCAACGCCCTGGCGCCCCACTATTCCCGTTTTCGGGTGGCGGAGCGGTTGTTGCTCACCGGCCACTCCCACCAGGCGTGGCCGGATTGTGCCCGCGAGGGGCAGATCCTGGCCTGGGATGACGCGGCGGCCGCGGTGGATGGCAAATGGCCGCGGGCTTTCGAGCAGGCGGAACGGGTGCGCCGAGGCTACGCGGAACGCCTGGGCGACACCGGCGGCGCCGGTCTCTACGTCCTGGCGGCCAATACCCACGACGTGCTGGTGCGTTTTCTCTCCGCCCTTCCCCTGCGCCGCCGCCCGCGCTTGCTGACCACCGACGGTGAGTTCCACACCGTCCGGCGCCAACTGGACCGGTTGGAGGAGGAAGGGATCGCGGTGACGCGGATACCGGTGGGCGCCGGGACCGAGGCGGAGAGCGTCACCGCCCGGCTGGCGGCGGCCGTGGACGACTCGACGGCGGCGGTGCTGGTCTCCTCGGTCTTCTTCCGCAACGCCTTCATCGCCGAGGGTTTCGCCCCCTTGGCGGCGGCGTGCCACCGGGTCGGGGCGGAGCTGCTGGTGGATACCTACCACACCGTCAACGCCATCCCCTTCGAGCTCGCCGCCCACGGCCTGGAAGACGCCTTCCTGGTAGGCGGGGGCTACAAGTATTGCCAACTGGGGGAAGGGAACTGCTTCCTGCGGGTGCCCGCGGCTCGCAGCGCCACCTTCCGACCGGTGATCACCGGCTGGTATGGGGAATTCTCCGCCCTGGGGGAGCGCACCCCATCCGGCCAGGTGAGCTACGGTGAGGGGCCAGACCGGTGGGCTGGAGCGACCTACGATCCCACGAGTCACTACCGCGCCGCGGCGGTGTGGGCCTTTTTTGACCGGATGGATCTGACCCCGGAGCGGCTGCGCCAGGTGAGCCAGCACCAGGTGGGCTTGCTGGCGGAGAGCTTCGACGCGCTGGATCTACCACCGGCGGTGATCACCCGGGACCGCGCCCTGCCGTTGGAGCGCATCGCCGGATTCCTGGCGCTGACCACGCCCCGGGCGGGGGAGTTCAGCGACCGGCTGCGGGCAGCCGGGGTGCTGACGGATTCTCGGGACGACGTGCTCCGGCTGGGACCCGCGCCGTACCTCAGCGATCGCCAGCTGCGGGACGCGGTGGGGCTGCTGGGCGAGGTGGTGCGGGGGTAGCCGACTCCCGGCCCCCTCCAGACCCGCTCCAGCAGCCAGACGCACCCCACCCAGGGCGGCCCTGGGGCCGCCCCTGCGGGCACGGTACGTTGTCGCGATGAATCGTTGTCTTGGGGTGGGGGCTCAGCTGGCCGCTGCCGCGTCGCCACCGTCGCCCTTGTCTTCGTACTTGTAACGCAGATCCTCGGGGATCTCGAATTTCAGCTGCTCCGCGCAGAACGTCTTCCACTCGTCCGTGACGGCGTCGAAGATGTAATCCTCCTCCTCAAAGACATCCTTCACCACGGTGAAGTTGTCCTGAAGGTACACGATGGACTCGTCCGTCAATTCGTCCTTGTCCTCGCGATCCTTCTCCTGCCAGTTGGAGTAGGCGCGCAAATCTTTCAAGTGATAGGCCTTACTATATTCCCGCATAGTGTCTTCCTTTTTAGTTGGCCGCTTCCTGCTTTTTGGCGTCCTCTTCCATCTTCTTGCGCAAGCTCAAGGGGCGCATATCCGTCCACACCTCTTCGATGTGATCCAGGCACTCCTGCTTGGTTCCGGACTTGCCCACATCGTTCCAGCCGAGAGGGTTCTCCCGATCGACCGGCCAGATGGAGTATTGCTCCTCGTGGTTGATCACCACTTTGTAGACGGTTGTGTCTTCCGCTTCGTCATCCCAAGGCATCGTTCAACCTCCTTAAGTCGCACTAAATAACTGCCAGGCGTTGCAGTATCTTTCACTAAATCAATGGCTTCACTTCGCGTCAAGCCCCCTTATCGTAAATCGGTCGTGCGCCAATCACAAGCGTATAAGTGCTCGAAGCCGTACCTAACGGGACACCAGGGAAACAAACGCTTCTCCTGGGGACCTTGTTCCGACTCCGCGCGGTTACAATCGGCGCATGATTTTCTTTCCCGACACCCCGGATCACCTGGTGCTGACCACCCAGACGGACCATGCCTTCTTTGCAGCGGAACTCCTGGGATTGTGGCGCACCGATAGCCTGCCGGAGAACCCCCGGCGACCGGAGCTTCTGTTCGCCGCCCGAGAGCATGACAACGGCTGGCGGGAGGCGGATGCCGCTCCGCGAGTGCGCCCGGAGGATGGCCGACCCCATGACTTCATGACCACTCCAGACCCGGTGCGGTGGGAGATCTGGCAGCGAGGCGTGGCCCGTTTCGCCAGCCAGCGACCCTACGCCGGGCTGCTCACGGCGTGGCACGCCCAGACGCTACACGAACATCACCGGGGGGAGCCGGAGTGGCAGGACTTTCTGGAGAGCATCGACGCGAGTTGCGAAGAGTTGCTGGCGACGACCGAGGCCGACCCGGGGACCGTGGCCCGCGATTACCAATTCCTGGAATTGGTGGACCTGATCTCCCTATCGGCGTGCACGCGGTGGGAGCGGGAGTTCGAACTCCACGGCTACACCTTCCGTTGTGACATCGACACGCTGTTCCTGGATCCCCTGCCCCTGGCGGGAGCCACGAGTTTCGATATCCGGTGTCGGCGCATTCCCGACCGGCACTATCGAGGGGACGCGGATCTGGGGGTTGAACTCGCCGCCGCTCGTTGGGAGCGGCGGCGTGTGCGGGTGTGCTCGCCGTCTTGAGGGGCGCGCTTCCGCAAGCAGCTTATTGCCGGGCTAGCTGGAAGCCGACCTCCAACTCGTCCCCGGCTTCGACCTCCAGGGTGCGGCGCTCCGTGCGAAAACTGGGGTGGACGACCTCCAGGGTGTGTTCCCCGGCATCCACCAGCAGACCGGCATGCAGGCGCGAGAGTTCCTCCGCCGTGCCCAGGAAACGACCGTCCAGGTAGACGGAAGCATCCGCCGGTTCCAGGTTCAGCACCAACCGGGCGGGCTCTCCGCGAGCATCGAGGAGGCCGTCATCCCGGCGCGGAACGGCGGCCTGGTCCGCGGCCTGGTCCCGGTCCGGGGCCTGGTTGGCATCCCGCTGATTCAGGTAGCGCCGCGCCCGATCGCGCCAGCTCTCTTCCTGGTCGGAGCGCGCGCGGCTTGCCGCCACGGCCTCCGGCGGTTCGCGCATCCACTCTTCCGCCAGCTCCGTGGGAGCCACGGCATTGCCGGGTTCCAGGCGGTCCTGGAAATCGAGATCGATGCCCGGCAGCACGGTCACCTTGCGGGTCAACGTCTCGTACCCTTCCAGGTAGAAAACGATGTTGTAGGTCCCTTCCTTGAGCCACAGGAACTCCGGGAAGCCGTCGTAATTGTCGGCAACCCCAACGTACTGGCCGTTGACGTAGACCTGCGCCTTTTCCGGGCGGATGTCCAGGTCCAACGAGCCCCAGCGTTCGCTGCTGTAGTAGTGGTCGTAGCGATAGGGACCGCCGTAGTAGCCGTAGCTACCGTAGTAGTACGGATAATGGCCAAAGCCCAGGTAGAAGTACGGGTTGTAGCTGTAGGAATAGCCGCGGTAGTGGCTGCGACCGTAGTACCCACCATGATGACCACCATGATGGCCGCCATGATGACCACCCCGGTGCCCGCCGCTGTAGTGATTTCCCGATCCGGAGCTGCTGCTGCCGGAACTACCTCGCGAGGCCACCGACGCGGTGGCGGTGGATGTGGTGGCGGCGCCAGGGCTCAACTGCGTGCGGGCTCCGCCGCCGCGGGTTTGTACATCCGTGGCCTCTGCGGGTACCGCCAGCGCCGCCAGGAGCAGCGCCGCCGCTCCCGCAACGACCAGCGACCCGAGGCCGCGGTTTTCGGTAAATTCTCTCATGATCCTTTCTCCTTCTTGTGAGCTTGATCGCGCCAGCCCCTGTGAAGCCCCTGGATGTAGTGGGCACGAAGTGCCTCTTGCCAAAGCCGGGGAAACTTCACCGCGCTCACTGGACTGTGTTGCAAGGCCCTTGCCAGAGCTTCCCGCAGCCGCATGCCCCGCCCTTCCAGGGGCGGCGGCGGGCCTTCGGGACCCAGGCCCAAGAAGCCCCCCAACTCCGGGTGTAGGCCATAGAAGACGACGGCGGAGTAGCCCGCCTTCTCCTGGCGCTCCGCGAAGCGGTCAAAGTTGGTGGGGTGATCGTGCAGGGCCACAGCCTCCGGCTGGTAGAGCAGGCGCATCCCCTGGCGCTGCTGGAGCCGGTACCCGGCCTCGATATCTTCCCACGCCGCATAGGGAAAGCGCAGATCGAAGGGTTCCGCCCGCAGCAGTTCTCGGGGCATGGAAAGATTGGAGGTATAGAGAAAGTTGAACGGAACGTTGCGGGGATCCTCGATCAGGGCGTAGCCGAACTGGAGGCCGTGTTCGTTGACATAGTCCAGAAAGGCGTTGCGGCGCATCCGCGGATGCCAGCGGGTGTAGCCGATCACCGCCAGATGGTCGGCGTCGCCCCGTTCCCGATGGGCCTGGCGATGGGCCGCCAGCCATCCCGCCGCGGGGACGGTGTCGTCCCCCAGGAAGGCCACCAGCCGCCCCGTGGCCGCCTCCACGCCCGCGTTGCGCGCCGCTGCCGGACCACTGTTCTCCTGCCGCATCCAGCGCCCTGGGTAGGGAGGCTGCCACCCCTCCAACCACCCTGTGGTGCCATCGGTGGAGCCATCGTCCACCACCACCACCTCAAACGGCACCGTGGTGCGCTGCGCCCCCAGCGCCGCCAGGACCTCCGGCAGAACATCGAGGCGATTGTAGGTGGGGATGACGACGGTGACTTCGGGGGTGGCCATATTCTCATTCTATCCGCTCCGTCCCTCAGCCTCTCCTTCCCCCTCGCGCCTCTTCAAGAATGTGGCCCGGGGGAGGACGGCGGAAAGCCGGGCGGCCACGAGGGCGCCGCCCCTACCGGGTGGGTCGTGTAGGGGCAGGCCCCGGTGCCTGCCCTGGCCTTGGGGCACCCTTTACGGGTGGGGCAAGGCGAGAATATCGGCTAAGCTATGACAAAGCCTAACCTCTAACCAAGGGGACCAGGGGCAGGAGACCCAAGACATGACAGAACTTGAGCGGTACGAGCGCTTCTCAATCGAGATTTCCCAGGATGGACTCGCGGAAATGGACCAACGGCGCCGGAACGTTTTCGTCCCCCGGGCTGAGATCACGAGGGTCGAGCTGGCCTACGGACTCGGTTCTGAGAGGCCGGTACTGGTCGGCGTCCTAGGAGTCGTGATGCTACTAGTGGGAGCTTTTCCTCTTTACGGCCTGTCTATCTGGTGGAGGGAGGGCGGTGTTTTTCCAGGATACGCCATCATGATCTGTGCTTTCCTTTTTCTGGGCGTCTGGCTTCTAATCTTTGCATTTCGTCGGCGGTTGCACCTGCGGGTGCACACGCGGAGGGGTCCACGCAAGCTTCTGTTCCAAGGCAAGTTCCATCTGGATGGTTTGCTGGAACTGCTGCAGGTGGCTGAGCAGGCGTATGGCTTTTCTATCAAGAACGGTCTGCGCGACAGCGATCTTCGAAAGATCGGCCTTTCCCCCGCTGCCAGGGCGTGATCTGGCAGATATTCACCGACCATGCCTTGCTGATCGCCTCAGTCATTGCAGACCCTGGTGGCCCCATTCTTTTCCCCCATAGATCAGCCCCAGGGCGACGCACAGCTCCGTCAGGAAGAGCTGGCTGTTGGAGCGCTCATTCCCCGTCGCCCGCCGCCAGCGCTCCAGAAACTCGGCCAGGGCGCTAGCCAGGATTGCATCGTCTTCGTGGTGGTTGGACACGGGGGGTATTGTACGGGGAAATCCCTGACCGATGGGGGCTCCCGGGGGTGGCTGGAGCACAAGAAAAAGGGGCGACCGAAGTCGCCCCTCTTCCACCTGCCTTTGGAGTACGGTTCTTAGAACCGGATACCCGCAGAGATGCGGTACTCGCGAGGCGTAATGAAGCTCCCGTTGGTCGTAGCCTGACCAAAACGACTGCCTTCAATGTAGTTCGTCGGCAGGCCGTTGGAGTCCAGCGGACCGTTGAAGTCCGGAGAGACCGTGCGGTTGGCGCCGATCTGATCGTCGCTGTTGAACACGTTCCGGATGTCCAGCTTGATCCACGGCTCCAGCGACTTCCACACCGGGATGCCGTAGTTGATCGCAAGATCGAAGCTCGAACCGCTGCCGTTGGTGCCGGAACCCCGCTCACCGAAGAACAGCGTCTGGCTGGTCGGAGCCCCGACGTAGCCGGGGTCACGGGCCAGCTGG
>Ga0210063_1000205_pt1 | contig 20690 bp, 15 predicted proteins | sample Muzzi_PWA_D1_FD_185529 | JGI IMG/M metagenome (GOLD analysis project Ga0210063, IMG submission 185529) | Wetland microbial communities from San Francisco Bay, California, USA, that impact long-term carbon sequestration - Muzzi_PWA_D1 (SPAdes) | ecosystem: Environmental > Aquatic > Marine >... | reverse complement strand
AGGGTGTTTTCCGGGTTGCCGGCGGCTTCAGCAGCCGCTGCGTGGGTGGCGCCGGCCGTCAGGAAGGCTGCAAATGTAAACAACAATAATGATTTCAACGTAATTTACTCCAAAAATGAGGATTCCTGTTGGAGGCCGCCGTGCGGGTGAATGCGATCACGTTGATCAAAATCAATACGATCGCCCGCGTGGCGGCCTCCAACAGTCAGACTCCAAAAGTCAATCCAGCAGAGTTGTATCCCGCACGGCCCCGCGGTCCGCGCTGGTGACCATTTTGGCATATACCTTCAGCGCGGTGGTGACTTTCCTCGGCCGCTCTTTCACCGGCTTCCAGGCTTTCTCGCCGCGGGCATCCATATCGGATCGCCGCCGGGCCAGTTCCGAGGCCTCGAGGCGAACGTTGATGCTTCGTTGTGGAATATCGATCTCGATGATGTCGCCCTGCTGAACCAGCCCGATGGCGCCTCCGGCAGCGGCTTCCGGGGAAACATGGCCAATGGCGAGCCCCGAGGTGCCGCCGGAGAACCGTCCGTCCGTCACCAGGGCGCAGACTTTGCCCAGGCCTTTGGATTTGAGATAGGATGTTGGATAGAGCATTTCCTGCATACCGGGGCCGCCGCGCGGGCCTTCATAGCGCACGATCACGACTTCACCCGGCCGGACACGGCCGATCAGGATGTCTTCTACGGCATCTTCCTGGCTTTCACAGATGTGAGCGGGTCCGGAAAAAACCAGGATCGACTCATCCACGCCGCTGGTTTTCACCACGCAACCGTCTTCGGCAATATTGCCATACAGCACGGCCAGCCCGCCTTCGCTGGAATAGGCATTTTCGACCGAGCGGATACAGCCGTTCCTGCGATCCTCGTCCAGTGTCGGCCAGCGGGTGTCCTGGCTGAACGCCTGCTGGGTGGGAATGCCGGCCGGGCCGGCGGAATACAATTTGCGCGTCGCTTCGTCCTGGCTGACGGCGATATCCCATTGTTCAAGCGCCTGAGCCATGGAGGGACTGTGAACAGTCGGGCACTCGCCATGAAGCAGGCCGGCGCGGTCCAGTTCGCCGAGGATACCGATGACACCGCCGGCGCGATGAACGTCTTCCATGTGGTATTTCTGGGTGCTCGGGGCGACCTTGCACAATTGAGGAACTTTACGCGACAGGCGGTCGATATCAGCCATCGTAAAATCGCGCTCCGCCTCCTGGGCGGCCGCCAGCAAATGCAAAATCGTATTGGTCGATCCTCCCATCGCGATATCCAGGCACATGGCATTTTCAAAAGCAGCGATGCTGGCGATGCTGCGCGGCAGCACGGTTTCGTCTTCTTCTTCGTAGTACCGCCGGCACAGGTCGACAATCAACCGGCCAGCCCGTAGGAACAACTGCCTGCGGTCCTCATGAGTGGCCAGTACCGACCCATTGCCGGGCAGGCCCAGCCCCAGGGCCTCGACCAGGCAGTTCATCGAGTTGGCGGTGAACATGCCGGAGCAGGAGCCGCAAGTGGGGCAGGCGGAGCGCTCGTACTCGGCCACGGTCTCGTCGGAGACACCGTCATCTGCCGCCACGACCATGGCGTCGACCAGGTCCAGTTTGTGTTCCGAGAGTCTGGTTTTGCCGGCTTCCATCGGGCCGCCGGAGACAAACACGGTCGGGATGTTCAGCCGCATGGATGCGTTCAGCATACCGGGCGTGATCTTGTCGCAGTTGGAAATGCACACCATCGCATCCGCGCAGTGCGCGTTGACCATGTATTCCACCGAGTCGGAAATGATGTCGCGTGATGGCAGGCTGTACAGCATGCCGTCATGACCCATGGCAATGCCGTCGTCCACCGCGATGGTGTTGAACTCCTTGGCCACGCCGCCGGCCGCTTCGATTTCCCGCGCCACCAGCTGCCCAAGATCCTTGAGGTGGACGTGACCGGGCACGAACTGGGTGAACGAGTTGACCACGGCGATGATGGGTTTCTGGAAATCAGCGTCTTTCATGCCGGTGGCGCGCCACAGGGCGCGCGCACCGGCCATGTTGCGGCCATGAGTGGAAGTTTTCGAACGGTAGTCGGGCATGGTTCCTGATCCTGAAAATTGATGCATTAAGCGTAAAGGAAAATGGCGTGCCTAGGAAATGGATTTCGACATTTCAGGACCTGGTCAAAGGGGAGTTGGTGTACTATCGGCGGTAGTACAAACAATCAAAGGAATCGCCATGCCTGCCTCCGGTAACCGACTGTTTATCGTTACGATCTGTCTCGCTGTATCGTGTTTGCCGGCGGCGGCAAGCGCAGACGATTCAGCCCGGGCGCGGGACCTGGGCATCCCGTTTTCGGGCCAGCCCGGCCCCCTGAACGCGATCACCGATGTCGCGGGGGTGGAGGTGGGGCAGGTCACCCTGATCGAGGGTGAAGGCGCACTTGAAGTGGGCAAAGGCCCGGTTCGTACCGGTGTGACCTCGATCCATCCGCGTGGTAAAGATTCGCTCGACCCGGTGTTTGCCGGCTGGTTCACCCTCAACGCCTCGGGCGAAATGACCGGCACCACCTGGCTGGAGGAACGCGGCCTGGTGGATGGGCCGATTTCGATCACCAACACCCACAGCGTGGGCGTGGTGCGCGATGCCGAGGTGGCCTGGATGGTGCAGCAGGGCTGGCCGGCGGACTGGCATGCGCCGGTGGTGGCGGAAACCTATGACGGCGCCTTGAACGACATCAACGGCTTTCACGTGACCCGTGAAATCGCGCTCGAGGCGATGGCCAAAGCCAGCGGCGGTCCGGTGGAAGAGGGGGCCGTGGGCGGCGGCACCGGCATGGTCTGTAACGGTTTCAAAGGCGGCATCGGCACCTCCTCGCGCCAGTTCGAAGCGTTCGGTAACACCTACACGGTCGGGGTGCTGGTGCAATGCAACTACAACTGGAGCGGAGAGGGGCTGCGCCTCGGCGGAAAATTGGTGAGCGGCCTGCTGCCGGTGGGTGAACACTGTTTCACCGACCGTTCCATTGAACGGCACATCGACTGGTATCCCTATTGTGAACAACCCGAAGCGGATGAGCAGTCCGAGGCTACTCGCGACGGCTCCATCATCATCGTAGTCGCCACCGATGCCCCGCTGCTGCCGCACCAGTTACGGCGCGTGGCCAAGCGGCCGTCGCTGGCGCTGGGTCGGCTGGGCACCTTCAGCAGCGACGGTTCCGGTGACATCTTTATCGCCTTTTCCACCGCCAATCCCGGTCAGATCAGCGAAAATGAACTCAGCCAGGTCACGATGTACCCCAACAATGACCTGTCGAGCGTGTTCAGGGCCACGGTCGATGCGACCGAGGAAGCAATTGTCAATGCCATGGTCGGCGCCGAAACCGTCATCGGTGCTTCGGGATTCCGGGTGAAGGAACTGCCCGAAGACCAGGTGCGGGCGATTTTTGCAGAATGAGATTGCCGGGTGGTGAATACCGGCAATGTCTTCCTCAATATTTGTACTGCGGCAGGCCTAGGAGCTGCGACAAAAGCCAAGACACCGGCTTACCGGTAAACGCGGCGCCAGCGTAAACAGGTGGAGATGCTTTTCGCCCACACGTAGCGGGTGCTGAAAATGAATCGCTCGCGACTGCGCGGGATCAAAGGGGCCCAGGACGAGTTCATGCTGACCGCGACGGCTCAGAATCTCGGGCGCATGCAGCAACCCTGCTGTTGAACCCTCCGGTCAGTACACGTTGGGGCAAAGTTGAATAGAGTGCGTGAACAACCTTCACCGAAGCCGCAACTAGTCGTCAGCCGTTTTGAATGCCGCTGTCTTCAGATGAAACCGTCCCGAGACCGGCGCACCGGGTTCACTGGAAAAATCATCCAGCTCCAGTGATCCGCTGATGCCAAAGGCCGTTGTCTGGGCATCCGGCGCACCCGGCTCGCCCTGGCTCAGCAGGGCCCAGACGGTGAAGTGATCCACCGCCAGTTCGTTACTGCCTTCCCTCAGTTGGTGTGGGTCCATAGTGAGGGTGAGTCGCCACGGCGGATGGCCGGAATCCGAAGTGGCGATCAGTTCAATCACCGGGTACCCCTGGCGGATGAAGTCCGGATCACCAGGCGTGGTCCGCACGCCATAGTGGGTGAACGGTTGGTGCGGCTCGCCATCCACCGTGAACTCGATGTTTGCCGTGCCTGTTCCCAGCAGACTCGCCGGAACGTTGGCGAACAGGTTCAGCTCATCGGCTGGTGTTTCCTGGTCGGAATCGGCTGCAGGCACTTCGAAGGTCGAGGAAAACTCGCCGGTGACTTCCATGACGCCACCCGGGCCTGCGACCCCTTTTCGTTCGACTTTTTCCCAGTCAGCTGCCGGCAGATCGAGTTCAGCCTGTACTTCTCCGCGCCGGGACACGATGAATGACCGGATCGACTCATTGGTTTTTTGGGCAGCCGCAGGGGACACGTTGACGAAGGGCTCGATGAGGGCGTTGGCCTGGTCGAGTTGGGCCAGCATTTTGTCCTCGTTCCACACCTCGTTCAGCAGTCGCTGCATTTCCTTGCGATAGCGCGTACGTATTTCCGGCACCTCCCACAGGCGCTGGCAAAGATGTCCGCGTGCCTTGAATGAACGGGGCAGACCGGCCGGCAGGAAGGGGCCCGGATCCCAGAACGCCGAGTCGGGACCCCAGGGAATGAAATAGAACAGGTCCGAATTGGGCTCGCGGTAGATATAGTAATTGTTCCGATTGCTGGCGTAGCCGTCCCAGTGGCCGATCAGAACCTCACCGGCCCACAGCGTGAGGAAAGCATTGATGTCGAGCAGTTCCTCGAATGACGCCAGCGGGATAACATCAGGGCTCTGCAGCAGATCGTACAAGGCCTGCAGTGTCTCGCCCTCGTCGTCTTTACCGAATTTGTGGACAATGCGGTTGTAATCTTGCTCGGTGAAGTCACCGGCATAACCTTCCCACAGATCTCCTTTGGACTTTTTGAACAAACGCTTGATTAGCGAGTTGTCGACTCCCTCCACATGGGTATAGATCCCCAGGTCCTCGCCGTTCACGATGATGCGGGCGAAATTACTGCGTGGCGACTTGGCGCCGGCCTCGTTCATAAACCGGTAAACCAGGAACGACTGCACCCGGCTGGCGTCCTGGTTGTTGTTGTTGAACGTCAACGTATCCATTCCGCGGAAAGCCTGGTCTTCCACAAAACGGTCCAGCTTGATTTTCAGAGAGGGCCTCGTGGATATGGCCGAACCGAAAAAGCCTTTCTTTCGGACGGCGACCGATTTCAGTTCGAAACCGTCGACGGTCAGGTCCGCCCGGTAATAGTCATAGGGATTCTCGACGACCTGGGAGAAATCCTCACCCGTCACCCGGTGACTGATGCGCAGCGCATGCCAGTCCTCCGGCGCCATCTTCAATTCGACCTGAATCAGGTGATCGGGGGCGAAAAGCACGTCCGAGGCATGCGGTCTAGGGATCTCGGAATCCGATGCCGCGAGCTGAGAATAAAACAGCATGATAGCGAGTGCGGTCAGGACACGATTCATATGATTACCTTGAGCAGAGTTGTCTGGAAAACCCGGAAGAACAAACACGGAGTATAGAAGATATGGTCGCCTCCGTCCCTAGCTGATCCGAGGGCTGCCATCAATGATGGATACCTCAAATGGCAGGCCAAAAAGCTCAAACCATGAGACAAAAGCGGAGGCGTCGATATCTCCTGTGCTCCGGGCCGAGTCATGTGATTGGGATCTGCTCGATGGCGCTAACCCGGGAATATTTCCGATGCGAAGATCGATCGGCAGAGCCGGGATCAACGATCCGCCTGACATCCCGTTGCCCACGGTCGAAGACATTCATCGGATTCCATCGGCGAAAGGCTGGATGCAGAATGCCCTGCTATCGGAACAGAACCGCCTTGCCCTGGCGAATACATTCTGAGCGGCCCTGAATAGCCTGGCCGCTTACGGCGTCGTTTTTGCTGCAGGACAGGATCTCAAGGCAAATCGCCGCAGTTCGAAGAAAAGAACATCAAGGCTGATTACAGAAAGTAACGAAAAATATGCCAGTCAACAGGTCCACGAGGGAGTGCGGGACATTAAAAACGATGCTGCTGGAATTCCAGATGTATTGAATGTCGCAGGAAGTTGGCGCTTCGTTCATTTCACCGCAGAACGTTGCTTCAGTTTAACGATGGAAGCGGTAAGAACCCCATCGTGTATCCCGGTTAAGTCCTTGTCAGTACTCGTTCTGCGGCAAACCGTCGGTAATTTCGTAGTAGTCGCCCTTTTCGGCAACGAAAATATGAAAGGCCAGTTGGGTGTTGGTCAGCCCATCGAAAGCGCCCATCAGGATGCCGATCCAGTCGTGTTTTTGCTTGTCGAGCGGGTCGAAAAAAAGCGATGTGCCGCAGATGTCGCAAAATCCACGCCTCGCCTTGTCCGAAGAATGAAACCACTTGAGATGTTCTTCGCCCTCGAGCGTCAGGGCGGAGCGGGGTACATCCACCGACACCCCGATATGCCCCGACCACTTTCGGCAACGGGTGCAATGGCAGGCCTCGGCGCCGGGAAGATCGGCATCGAGTTCAAACGTAATCGCCCGGCACAGGCATGAACCCTTGTGCATGGTGAAAACCTCCTTCAGTTCGGAATGTTGGCAGAGCTGGCAGAAAGAAATTCAGCCGCTCTTTCCACGGCTTCGCGGCGGGATTCGAACCGTTCGGATTCGCGCACGCGCTTAAGGGCGCCCAGGCGTCCCAGCAATCTCGCCACCGGGTAGGTCATGCCTACGATCATCACGTGTTTTCCCTGGTCGACGGCGCGCCCAATCACTTCCTCCAGCGCCAGGGCGGCGGAGCCATCGACGTGGGGCACGTCCAGCAGGTCGATGATAAGCACCTGGTAGTCCCGGACGATGGAGAAGCGGCGCGTCAACTCATTCGCGGCGCCGAAGCTGATCGGGCCGGAAAGGTGCAGGAACATGAGTTCCTCCCGGTGCTGCCGGTACAGGGCGGCGGTGGCCTCATCGAAGACCGTTTCGTGTTCCGGGTCGCTAATGGTGCGGATGGACTTGATCTGCAATTCGGCCATTTCCTTCACCAGCACCAGGCTGGCCAGGATCACGCCGACCGCCACTGCCGTGATGACATCGACAAAAACGGTGAGCGCCAGCACCACCAGCATCAGCACCAGGTCGGTTCGGGGTGCGCGGAACATGCGTTGCAGATAGCGCCAGTCGATGACATCGATCCCCACCTTGATCAGAATGCCCGCCAGGGCGGCCAGCGGAACGTGCGCCACCAGCGGACCGAGTCCGAGCACGATGGCGAACAGCACAACGGCGTGCAGCATGCCGGACAGCGGCGTCCGGCCGCCGGCCTGGATGTTGGCCAGCGTGCGGATGGTGGCGCCGGCGCCCGGAATGCCGCCGGCAAAACCGGCCACCAGGTTACCGATTCCCTGGCCAACGAGTTCCTTGTCGGAGTCGTGATAGGTGCGGGTGGAGTTGTCCGCGACCAACGAAGTCAGCAGGCTGTCAATGGAGCCCAGCGCGGCCAGGACGACCGAGAAGATGAGCATTTCGTTAAGCAGTGGAAAGTCAATCACCGGCACCTGCCACTGCGGCAGGGCGCTGGGAATGCCGCCCAGCACCGGTGCGCCGGTCAGCAGAAAAGTCAGCGGCGTACAGACAATAAGGGCCAGCAATGGCGCCGGAAAGACACGATTGATTCGTTTAGGCATGAACATCACCATGACGAATGCCACCACGCCGATGACCAGTGCCTGCCAGTTGGGATTGGCAAGATCTGCCGGCAACACGGTCAGGGCATTGGTCACGGTCTGCTGGCCCGGGTAACCCAGCAGCAGGTCCAGCTGCATGATGATCAGGATACAGCCCACGCCGGTGAGGAATCCCGAAATCACCGGGTAGGGCATCAGGTTGACGTAGCGCCCCATTTTCAACCAGCCGAACAGGATCTGGAATCCGCCGGTCATCATGACCACCGTGAAGGCGAGCGCCGGCCGGTCGGCGAACTGGGTGAACACCGAGGCGGAAACAATCGTCATCGGCCCGGTCGGGCCGGAAATCTGGCTGGGCGTGCCGCCGAACAGGGAGGCGAACAGACCCACGCAAATGGCGCCGTACAGCCCCGCGATCGGGCCGGCGCCGGACGCCATTCCAAAGGCCAGCGCCAGGGGCAGGGCCACGACCGCGGCGGTGATGCCGCCATACATGTCGCCGCGAAAATGGTGCAGGTCGATCCGGTTCGGTCGAATGGTGGCCGGGAGCTTGAACATTTTTATTCCGGGTTTGGTATTGGTTTCGGATCAGGAGAAAGTGAATGGGAGCCGATGTTCTTTATACTCCATCGGCAGCACCATTTGCATGAATATTTTGCAGCAACAAGGCGAGGGTCAATTCAAGTGGAATCCGCGCCTGTTGTCGGGCGTGTTTGCCTGTCAGGGCTCGTAAATAACGTAAATCTTGCGCGTGGTCTCCAGCACTTCCCACTGACCCTTGAAGCCCCGGGGGATGGTGAAATTGTCGCCGGCTTTCAATTCGCGCTCCCGACCGGTTTCATCCCGGAGGATGGAGCGACCGGCCAGTATCTGGCAAAACTCGTTTTCGGTGTAATCGACTTCCCAGCAACCGGGTTCGGCCTCCCAGATTCCGGCGAAAAATTTATCGTCGTCACTGGTGAAGTGATGCCAGGTCCGCTGGAGTGGCTGATCGCGGATACACTTTTCCTCCGCGGTCAGGTATTCATCGAATTCGGGTTCGTGATCGTCGAAAAAAACCAGGTCGTTCAGGTTCATGAGGTTCAGGCCTTTACCGCTTTTTCAACAGTTTAACCTGTTTGTAATGCCTGGCCCGTCTCAACGCCAGATACTCTCCAGTTGGTACACCGTTGCACGGCTGAGTTCGACGTCCTGGCCATCGGCGCGAATGCTCAACTGGCTGAACGGCCGCGACGGGAAAAACAGTTCGGTCATCACATTTGCGCCGCCATCGGCGAACAATTCAGCCGAGGCCACATCGAAGAAAATGTGAAAGCGCAACCGGCGATCGCGAGTCAACCGGGGGCTGCGATGAACGCCGGCAAATTGGTCTGAAAATCCGGAAATTCCGGAGGAGGTTCGATCACTGAAAAATTCGTTGGTGAAGCCATCGTAACCGATCCGGTACATTTCACCAATCTCATTGGTCAGTTCCACCGACACCACTTGCCGGCCATCGGCAGGTAGCTGGAATTCGAGGATGACTTCGCTGGTGGCGATCGGGAATGGCGTCGGCAGGGGTATTGTTTCACCGTCAGCCAGTACCCGGGACTCCACCCGCCAGGTGCCTGATCGCAATTGCGCCAGCTCATCCACCGGCCTGGAAAGAACCCGGTAGTTGTCGCCGATTTTGGCCAGGGTCAGTTCCCGGGGCAGCGTCATGGCGCTGCGCCACGGCCAGGTGGGGACCTGCTGCGCGTATTCCCAGTTGCCCATCCAGCCGATGAACAGCGTGCGCCCGTCTTCTTCCGGGATATCGGCCCAGGTGACGCCGGCGTAGTTGTCCTTGCCACTGTCCAGCCAGACGGCTTCCCGGGTCTCCAGGGTCTGCCTGAAGCCATCGTCCAGCGTGAACGTCGTACCGTCAAAATCGCCGACGAAATACTGCGTGCCAGAGCCGCCCTGCGGACCGCCGGGGTTCAGGTTCAAGAGCAACACCCAGCGCGTGTCCGGGGTTCCGGCAACCGGCATTTCGACCAGGTCGGGGCATTCCCAGACACCCCCGTGGGCGCCCCATTCCCGCCCGAACTCGCTCAGCTTGCGCCACTCCCTGAGATTGCCCGACGCCCAGAACTGCACGTGGTCGGTGGCTGAAAGCGCCATCACCCAACGGTTTGACCGTTCGTGCCAAAACACTTTGGGGTCACGAAAATCCTGCAACTTCTGCGTGTTGGGCAACACCGGGTTTTCGCTGTACTTGGTCCAGCTTCGGCCCCGGTCGTTACTGAACGCAATGCCCTGGTACTCGTGGTTTTTGCCCTTGGCCTTGGCCAGTTCGGGGTTGTGGTAGGTGAATATGGCGACCAGGGGCGGCTCGCCGTCCTTGCCAAAGCCACTGGTGTTTTGCCAGTCGACGACCGCGCTGCCCGAGAAAATATAGCCCAGGTCATCCGGGTATAGCGCAACGGGCAGGTGATCCCAATGAACCAGGTCCCGGCTGACCGCATGGCCCCAGTGCATCGGCCCCCAGATCGTGTCGGAAGGATAGTACTGGTAAAACAGGTGGTATTCCCCTTGATAGTAAACCAGCCCGTTCGGGTCGTTCATCCACATGGCGGGCTGGGAAAAATGATATTGCGGGCGGTGCGGTTCCTGGTAAGTAACATCGGCCGGGGTAGGGATGTCCCGCGGAGCCGGCTGACTGCAACCGGCGCCGCCCAGGAGAAGCACCCATGCGAAAAACAGGAAACTGATTGGTTTGAAATGCCGTTTATAGTTCATGATTGATGGCTCGTCAGCGTTTATCAAAAATCGGATTACCCACCGTAACCCGCCCCCTTTATACTCCATCGGCCCGGGTGATTCGAATGCGGGCGCGCTGGTCTTCTCCTTCATTTCCGGAGATTATTGCGCCGCCCGAGCCCGTCACTGGTATATGGGAAACACCTGATAGAGCTGCTAAGATTTCCCGACAGGCCGCTGAAATTGGGGAAATCTAGTGCCGTCGGCATCGCACGAAGCCACTGCAGATCTCGGGCAATCGCTGCGTGGGCGATACCTCTTCGACGATTACGAGCTGGATCTGGGCCGGGGCAGCCTTGTTCGCGGCGGTGAAGAGATCCCATTGCGCCCAAAATCCTTCGCGGTGCTTCAGTACCTTCTCGAACACGCCGGCCAGTTGGTGACCCGTCAGGAATTGATGGCCGCCGTCTGGCCAGACGTCGTGGTTACCGACGATTCCATCGCCCAATGCCTGATCGAACTTCGCCGAATGCTCGGGGATGATCAGCGCAGGGTGATCCGTACGGTTCCGCGCCGTGGCCTGATTTTCGACCTTCCGGTCCGTTTCGAAGAGAATGCCTCGCCCGCCAGTGCACCTAGCAGGCGGCAGTTGTTTCGGCTCGGCTGGCCAGTCTTTGTCACGCTTGCCGTCGCAGCCGTGCTGCTGTGGTGGTCGACCGACTTGCACCTGCCTGGCGGCGGCCCGGACGATGAGGTGACCGAGGTTGCGAAGCCCGAGTCCATCGCCGTGCTGCGTTTCACCGACCTGAGCCCCGGAGGCGACCAGGCGTATCTCGCAGACGGTATAAGCGAAGAAATCATGCATATCCTGGCTCAGAGCCCCTCGTTGCGGGTCATTGCACGCACCTCGTCATTCGCTGTCGAGGGCCAACCGGTCGCAGAGATCGCCAGGACGCTCGATGTCACCCACGTCCTCGAGGGCAGCGTACGCAAGCAAGGCGACGAGATCAGGATTACCGCACAGCTGATCGACGCTGAGACCAGCTCGCACCTCTGGTCCCGGACCTACGATCGCACCCTCGAAGACATCCTCGGGGTGCAGAGGGAGATCGCGAACAACGTGGCGGAAGCGTTCGAAGTCGTGCTCACGGATAAGGGTGTCGTGAATCATGTCGATCCGCGTGCCTATCAATTGTTCCTGGAGGCGCGGTACCTGCATTTTCGGGGCGGAGACGGCGATCTGCTGAAGGCAAAAGAACGTTACGAAGCCTCACTGAAGATCAGCCCCGAATTTGCCCCTGCCTGGACAGGGCTGTCCGCCGCCTCCGGTAATCTCCTGCTGGAAAAGCAGCTTCGGGAACAGGATCCGGAAGAATACGAGCGCCTTCAGGAAATCAATCGAAATGCGACGATGCAGGCGCTGCGCTATGGTCCGGAGCTTCCAGAAGTGCAGATGCGTGCAGCCCGCTACCATTACTTCAACGGCGATCTTGCGCGTGCACGGGAACATGTCGAGGCGGCCCTCTCCATCGATCCCGATCATTGGCTGGTTCGTTCCGCACTGGTCAATGAACTGACGTATTCGGGTCAAATCGAAGATGCTGCCGAATTGCTTCGAAGCAGCGCACAGCGAGATCCGCTCAACATGTTCCTGCGGGAAAACCTCGTGATGACACTCGTTCGGGCGCGACAATACGAAGAGGCCCGTGTCGAACTGAAGAAAATCTCGGAACTGGTAATAGTGCAGGCCGACAAGCCCCGGCACCTGGATTCCCAACGGGCGCGAACACAGATCCTGACGGGTGACTTCGAGGATGCCGTGGCTTCGGCCCAGACCCTCACTCATGACAGCGACCGTCTGCATCTGCTCGCCATCGCTTATCAAGGCCTGAATCGGGAAACGGAATCGGCCGACAACCTGTCGAGACTCATCGAAGTCGCGGATGACAAGTGGAGCGCCCTGAACGTGGCCGAAGTCTTCGCACAACGTGGCGACATTGACCAGGCCCTGTCGTGGCTCGAACGGCTCGACCTGGAACCGAATTGTGACACTGACAATTTTGCGCCTGCCGTCTATTACTCGCCATTCCTGGCCGCTCTCGACGGAACGGCAGAGTGGGAGAGCTACCGGGCCGGCGTCCTGCAGGTCATGCGCAACTGCCTCCTGGGCCTGGATCTCGCCGCCACGCACCCGCTTTCGATGCATTAGTAGAAAATTAGCGGATAAATAGTCGCAATTTCATGCATTCCTCCGGGGCTGGCCTATAGGCTCGAACGACTGGGCCCAACACTGCATTCCGGCATGTTGAACCCCGCCCATATACCCGGACGAGGAGTTCTTGATGACCTGTCGATTCACGTTTTCATTTGGCGCCGTTCTGATCCTGGCAGGGATGTTGACTGTGCACACCGTTGTCGCGGACAGCATTCGCATCATGCCCGTTGGTGATTCCGACACCGAGGGTTACGGTGGCTTCGTGTCCTACCGCTACGACCTCTGGTTCATGCTCCGCGAAGCCGGCTACGATGTCGACTTTGTTGGCCGAAACGCCTTGACCGGAGGCGGAGTGGATTCTGATCTCTACCCGCGTTACGACGAGTTCGATCCGGACCACGAGAGCAGCTATGAGAGAGTGATCAGGGAACACGCAGATGTGGCGGCCTCGATGACCCAGGCCAACCAGCCGGACGTGATCTTGTTCCTGAACTCTGAAGACATCTGTAAATTCGGCGCGAACGCCACGGCCTCTGCCCGGTTCGACCTTCCCCGTTTCATCGACAACGTCCGCGCCGTGAAGCCGAACGTGCATTTTTTACTGGGGCAGATCTATCCATACGAAATAACGCTCTGCGACCCGAACTCACTCGAAATCATTCCCTTATTCAACCAGGAAATCGCAAACGTAGCCGCGAACAAGAACACGGCGCAATCACGCGTCCTGGTCGTGGACCATTACACGGGTTTCGATATCGACTCCATGTTCGCGGCTACCAAATTTCATGCGAACCGGAAGGGAGAGATGTTCATCGCGAAAAACTGGTTCGATGCCCTGGAAGACCTTTTGCCCCTGGTTGAACCATCGGATAGTAACTTCACGATCAACGCCGGGCTGAACGACGCCTGGTATGACCCCGCCACGAACGGCCAGGGATTCCTGTTGACGGTCTACGAAGACATTCCGCTTGTTTTTATGGCCTGGTTTACCTTCGACACCGTGCGGCCGTCGAGCAATGTCACCGCCCAGCTGGGCGAACCGGGCCACCGCTGGTTCACCGCGCAGGGTCCTTTCGCAGGCAACAAGGCCACGCTGGACCTCGTCGTGAGCGAAGGCGGAATTTTCGACAGCAGCGCACCACTGCCTGAAAACCGCGTGGACGGCACCATTGAACTGGAGTTCGAAGACTGCGCATCGGGCACCATCAATTACGAGATCGAATCGGTGGGACGGTCGGGTCAAATTTCCATCCAGCGTGTCGCCGAGGACAACATCGCCCTGTGCGAGGTTCTTTCCGAGGAGGATGCGCAATAAAGCCGCAGGCCATCAGACCAGGCAACGCGAAAAGCAGGAAACTTACTCGTTGTACGATTCAGGTTTTTGTTATCTGGCGACATTGATATCATGGTTTGCCATGAATCGTTGAGAATTCAGTTGTATTCTCTTTCATCAGCTTCGATGAAAACCGGAACGCAAGCCGATGAAAAACCGAAAAATCGCCTACTGGTCAATTACGGTCGCGGTTGCCGGCTTCCTGTTCGGTTTCGACGTCGCGGTCATCTCGGGTGCGGACCAGCCACTGCAGTCGCTGTGGCGGACCAGCGATCTGTTCCACGGCGCGTTCATCATGTCTTCCGCCTTGTGGGGTACCGTATTCGGCGCGCTGCTCGGCAACATTCCCTGCGAAAAATTCGGCCGGAAGCCAACGCTGATCGGCACCGGTATTCTCTTTTTCGTATCGGCGCTGGGCTCGGCGCTGGCGCCGGATCCTTACACATTTTCGGTGCTGCGTTTCGTAGGCGGACTGGGCGTAGGCGTCTCCTCTATCGTCGCTCCGGCCTATATCTCGGAAATTGCGCCGGCGGGAATACGCGGCCGCCTGGTCGCGCTCTACCAGTTCCAGATCGTTTTCGGCATCCTGGTGGCCTATCTCTCCAATTATGGTCTCTCGGAAGTTTTCGGACTCGACTGGCGCTGGATGCTCGGTGTCGAAGCTGTTCCGGCGCTGGTCTTCATGTTACTGGTCATGGGCGTTCCCGAGAGCCCGCGCTGGCTGATTCTGCGGCGGAATGACGAAGCGACCGCCCGGCAGATTTTGAGCTATGCGGATGATGGCCAGGTCGACCGGGTAGTGGCGGAAATTCGCCATGCGCAGGGTGAATTCAGACAGGACCGGCTGTTGTCCAGGGCCTACCTGTTTCCGGTCGTGCTGGCGTTCCTGATTGCTGCTTTCAATCAGCTAAGCGGCATCAACTTTATCATCTATTTTGCACCGCGCGTGTTCGAACTGGCCGGCCTGAGCAGCAGCACCGCCCTGCTGTCGAGCGCAGGGATCGGCCTGGTCAACCTGGTCGCCACCCTGCTGGGCATGTTCCTGATCGACCGGGCCGGGCGCAAAACGCTCATGCTAATCGGATCCATCGGCTACATCCTGTCGCTTGGCGCCGTGTCCTGGGCGTTCAGTTCGGGCGCCGGCGGCATGCTGGTGGTCTGGTCGATATTCGTGTTCATCGCATCGCATGCGGTGGGGCAGGGTGCGGTCATCTGGGTGTTCATCGCCGAGATATTTCCCAACAACGTGCGCTCCAGGGGCCAGTCCCTTGGCAGTAGCACGCACTGGATTTTTGCCGCCCTGATCGCACTGCTGATGCCATTCGTTCTGAGTGCGTTTGACGGCGCCACCATCTTCGGCTTTTTTGCCGCGATGATGGTGTTGCAGTTGATCTTCGTAGTCTTCATGATGCCGGAGACCAAGGGGCGCAGCCTCGAAAACCTGGCCGAGGGCTTGTCCCGCCATGAACAGGGAATGGGGTAATTGGAATAGTAATGAACAGGGAGATCGCGTGATGGATAAAAAGTTGCCAACGGATGACAGCACGACAGCATCCTCTCCCGACCTGGCCCGGCGCCGGCTCATCGTGGCCATGGCCAGTGGCGCCGCCGCTTCCGCCTCGGCGATGCCGTGGGGCACGGTGTCCTCAGCCACCGGGAATGCACCAAGCAGCACACCGGTCCATTACGCCAGCTTGATGGACGCGGCAGGTTCGATCCAGACCGGCGCAATCAGCCCGATCGAGCTGACCCGGTTGCAACTCGAACGGATCGCGGCCATCGACGGAAACCTGCACAGCTACGTGACCGTGATGGCCGAACAGGCCATGGAAAGCGCGCAAAGTGCTGAAGCTGAAATTTCGGCCGGCCAGTATCGCGGACCACTGCATGGCATGCCCATTGGAATCAAGGATCTTTGCTACACGAAAGGTGTCCGCACCATGGCGGGGACGCGGGTGCTGGCGGACTTCATCCCGGATTACGATGCAACCGTGGTCGCAAAACTGGAGTCCGCCGGGGCCGTCGTTCTCGGCAAGTTGACCCTGTGCGAAGGTGCGCACGGGCCCTATCATCCGGAACTGGACGTGCCGGTCAATCCCTGGGATGCAACGCGTTGGAGCGGGGTATCCTCCAGCGGCAGCGGCGTGGCGACGGCGGCCGGACTGTGCTTTGGTTCCGTCGGCACCGACACGGGCGGTTCAATCCGTTATCCTTCCGCCGCCAACGGGTGCGTCGGGCTCAAGCCGACCTACGGGCGAGTCAGCCGCTATGGGGTGTTTGCGCTGGCGTGGTCGATGGATCATATCGGGCCGATGACCCGGACAGTTGCAGACGCGGCCGTCCTGTTTGAAGCCATGGCCGGATACGATCCTCATGACCCCACCTCCCTGAGTGAACCGGTGCCGGACCTTTCTTCCGCACTGGGGCGTGGTGTTGCCGGACTGCGAATCGGTTTCGACCGTCGTTATGCCAGCCACAACGTCGATGCCGACGTGGCGCAGGCTATCAGCCAGGTTGTCGTCGAGTTGGAAAGCCAGGGCGCTGAAATCGTGGAAGTGGAAATGCCCGAAATCGAAAACCTGGGGCTAACCTGGTACACCATTGAAACGGTGGAGGCGCTGATCGCCAATGCGCAGACCTTTCCGGCACGGGCGGATGAATACGGTCCGGGTTTTCGCACCGCGCTCGAATATGGTCAGCAGGTCAGCGCCACGACGTATGCAGACGCCGTGCTCCAGCGCGCCGAATACTCCGCCCGCCTGCACCGCATGCTGGCCGGCATTGACTGCCTGGTCTGTCCCTCGATGGGCACTGCGGCCCGTACCAAGTCGGTTGACCCGACCGTGGAAACGGACGAGGACTGGAACCACCTGGTTCCCAATGACGTTTTCACCAAGCCCTTCAATTTCGCCGGCGTTCCGACGCTGTCCGTTCCCTGTGGATTCTCAGCCGACGGTCTGCCCCTGAGCGTCCAGTTCGTGGGCTCGCGCCTGGACGAAGCGACTGTTTGCCGCGTGGGCTTTGCCTACGAGCAGGCCACGCGGTGGCATACCATGCACCCGCCCGTGTAACCGATTGAATAAATCGGGTCGGGGACCGCCTGCATTTTTGATTCAGAAGGCCATGGACCGATCAAACACGCTTGTCAACCTGTCGAGCAAGGCCTGGTTACTGTGCTTCAGCGGATCACCCACCGCGTCGGCCAGGCTCAACATGGTCATCAGGCCCAGCGCGGAGGTCCAGGCCACGAAGGCCAGTTGCCTCATCTGCTCCCGTTTTTCCCTGCTCATCGAGTCGTCGGCCAGGCGTGCCTCGAGGAGGTCGAATAGCTTGTGGGTTCTTGGATTGATTTCGTCCCGAATGGTCGTTTCGTCCATTCCGATTTGGTTTGGAGGGCTCAGCTGCGACAGGCAGTAAACGGTTCGAAACGCTTCCAGGTTTTTGATGTAGTGGCTGTAAAACGCGCGGATCATCGTGCTTAGGGTCGACTGACCTGAATCCGCATGCGCCACGGCCAGCAAGAGCGCGTCGACCTCTTCTTCCAGAAGCGAGGTGATCAGCGCTTTCATCAACGCATCCTTGGACGGGAAATAGTGATAGATCGCCTGCTTGGTCATGTGCAGCCTGCCGGCCACTGATGCCAGCGTCACGGAATCAACCCCTTCAGTACGCAATATCGCCAGTGCTGCCTGAAGAATCTCTTTTCGAGCCTGCTTTCGTTTCTTGCGAATACGCGGCGAAAAGGGTGGTTTTTGCGCAGGTTCGGATTTCATGATGAATGCCTATAAATTTAATCTTGTTAAAATATTTTAACCATGTTAAATTAATTATGCAAACCCGATCTCCATCCGTCATCCAAATACCGGAGAATCATGAAATGGCCATACAACCTGTCACACTGAATCTCGACAACCCGGTCTTCCATACCTATCTGCTGGCGGCCAGCATCATGCTGCTGAAACTGATGATCCAGCCCTGGATAACGGTTCAGCGAATGATGAAAGTTCGCGCCGGCTTTCGCAGCCCGGAAGACTTGAAACAAACCCCGCTGAATCCGAATCCCGATCCCAGCCAGTTGGAGGTCAATGAATACGTCGAGCGGTCGCGTCGTCTCAATCTGAATGACCTGGAAAGCATTCCCGGTTTCCTGGCGGCGGGATTTTTGTTCGTACTTACCAATCCACCCGTGTTGCTGGCGCAAATACTCATCTGGACCTACGTGGCGGCCAGGGCGGCGCACTTCATCGCCTACGCGACATCCCAGATTCACGACATTCGCGCCACTTTCTGGTCATTCAGTTCGTTGGCCGTTATAGCGATGATCGTCCTGACGCTCGTCAGCCTTTTCTGAACCGGCAGCCTGGCGACGATCCGGGCGATACCACTGTTGGAGGTCGCCGTGCGGGCGACCGGATCATTTCAAATTCGCGTGATCGCATTCGCCCGCGTAGCGGCCTTCAACAATTGCACTGTTCCCCTGTCAGAAAACTCCGATTCTTCCGGTCATCTCATATGGCGCTCAATCCGGGTGCACGCTGTTCGGAGCGCTCAGTCGCAACGCAGGAAAGCAGGCCATTAGCTGTCAAATCACTCGGAATACCCTGTTTTGTCTTGAGCTCATCTTCCGGGATGTGCAAAATAATTTGAAAGGAGTGTAAGCTGTTGGTGTAATTCAGTTGACTTTCGAAGCGGTATGCCTGTGAAAACATTCTTACAACAGGCCAGGGCTGCATCGACGAAACCGCTGTCTGGGTTGCTCCAGAAGCAATCCTTGCTCGGTCTGGGATGCATCGTGGCCGTTCTGCTGTCTGCCGGTCCCGCATGGGGTCAGGCGGTCGACCTGGGCCATATTACGCCCAGCGAAACGGCGGACGAGTACCTGGCCGCGATCGACCGGATCGAAGCGGACTATGGCCCTTATGCCGTGGAATTGTCGGACATGTTCATGGGCCTGGGTCAAACCCTGATGAACAGCGGCGACTTCGAACAGGCGCGGGATGCCTTTCATCGCGGCGTGATGGTGCTGCGCGTCAACAACGGGCCCAACAGCCCGGAACAGACCAATCAACTCTACATGCTGGCCAATATCGAGACCATTCTGGGCAACGATAGTGAAGCCGACAAAATTCTTCATAACGTCTATTTCGTCAACTCCGAGTTCTACGGCGAGAACAGTCCTGAAATGCTGCCCGTGCTCGAGCGTATCTACGATTGGTACGAGCAGCGGCGGCCGCTGGGTTCGACCATTTCAAAATATAAGGACTACGACCGGAACATCGAATTGACCAAAGAGATGGCCGATGTCAGTGAAGAAGTCCATGGGGAAAATAGTCCCGAGACGGCGCTGGCCCTGAAACGCTATGCCGAGGCTGAGTTCCAGATGGTGCGTCACCTGACCGGTCTGGGGATGACCATGACCCGTGAAGATTACACGCTGGCCACCAGCGGTAGTCTCGTTCCACTGGGCCTGGGTGAAGAATCCGTCGATGACCACAACAACGACGGCCGCAGAGCATTCAAGAAATACCTGGCCATTCTGGAAGCAGATCCGTCAACCACGCCGATGGATTATGCGCAGGCCCTGGCCGACCTGGGCGACTGGTACATGGTTTTCGACAAGAACAGGAAGGCGCGTAACCTGTATGAGGAGGCCTATGCGGTTCTGGCCCAAAGCCCGCAATATGCCGAACAGGCCAAGGCGTTCATGAACCAGCCGTCGCCGATGCATTTCATTCCCAAGCCCGAACCGGGTTTTACCGAGAAGGCCCCGGTGCCAGTCAAGGAAATCGATCTCGAAATTTCCATGACCGTCACCAGCCAAGGCAACGTGCGCGACGTCGAGATACTCAATGCGCCGGAAGAAATGCTGGAAGATGATCTGTGGCAAATCAAGAAACAGGTCCAGGAAACCCCATTCCGGCCGGCAATCCAGGATGGCGAGGTCGTGACGACCAAGGAATACTTATGGAACTACCAGATTCTGATTTACGGGGAGGCCTCATGAGATTTGCCAGGCTTGCGCTCGCTACTTCCCTGGTCCTGCTGTTGGCGGCCTGCGCCGCACCGCAGCAACAGTCGAGCTCGAGCAGTTCCTCGGGTTCATCCGGTAGCCAGGGGTCACAGGGTTCGCAAAGTTCCTCAGGCTCTTCAGGGTCGTCGGGTTCGTCGGGGTCTTCCGGATCATCCGGCTCGTCGGGCTCCTCGGGTTCGTCCGGTTCCTCAGGGTCGTCTGGCTCTTCGGGTTCGTCTGGGTCCTCGGGTTCGTCCGGCTCTTCAGGCTCTTCGGGATCCTCAGGTTCTTCAGGTTCTTCGGGCTCCTCGGGCTCCTCGGGTTCGGCCGGCAGCGACGGGGGTATCACCTCGGGCGCGCAACTGCCCTGGCCGTCGATGGAATCGGGCTCCGCTGGCGGCGGTGGGCTGGAAGGTGAATTCGAGGATTCGTTGGGTGATTTCGACGAGACCGTGATGGGCGGAACCGCTGGTGGCGGCGGTGGCAGTGAAGAGGAAATCGACATTCTCAGCCCGACCGGGGAGGGCAGTTCCGGCCCGCCGACCGGTGAACCGCTGTTCGAGGAAGGCGACCTGGGCGAGGACGGCAGCTCGGCCGAAAACCAGAGCGTTGCGCAACGGGCGGAAGCCGGCAGTTCAGAAGGCGGGTCTGAAGGCAGCCAGCAGGGCGGAGGCGGTTCGGAAGGTGGCGGCCAGGAGTCCCAAAGCGG
>Ga0210063_1000204_pt1 | contig 20693 bp, 21 predicted proteins | sample Muzzi_PWA_D1_FD_185529 | JGI IMG/M metagenome (GOLD analysis project Ga0210063, IMG submission 185529) | Wetland microbial communities from San Francisco Bay, California, USA, that impact long-term carbon sequestration - Muzzi_PWA_D1 (SPAdes) | ecosystem: Environmental > Aquatic > Marine >... | reverse complement strand
CAGGGTGTTGCCCTCGATCGCGGTGGTGGCGAGCATCCCCTTGACGAGGTAGACCTCGAGCAGCTCGGCGGCGGCGCCGGGAGACAGGAGGGCGCGCCCCACGTGCTGGCTCTTCGATTTGGCCTCGCCGAGGAGAACCCAGGTCAGCGCCGATACCGGGCGCAAATCGAGCTTGAAATCTATATGCGGATGGCTCTTGGAAAACCCCTTGTCACCAGGCATTCCGCGATTATAGGGCGTTATATGTCCAAGCCTGTGTCTAAGAAGGTGTCCGGAAGTTTCGTGCCGTGCGAATCAGCCGCGGTGGCTGAACAGCTCGAGCACCCGGTCGCCGAGGCGTAGCTCGCCGGCGCGGGCGTCGTCGAACCGGATCACCTCGCCGTCGCGGACGATCGCCAGCACGACCGGCGTCGCGTCGCGGCCGGCGGCCGGGCCGGCCTCATCGGGCCCGATCTCGCGCTCGGCGATGTCGAGGCCCTCGCCGACCGTCAGCAGGTCCTCCATCACCTCGGTCACCTGCGGCGTCTCGGTCGAGAGGCCGAGCAGCCGGCCCGCCGCGCCGGAGGAGGTGATCACCGAGTCGGCGCCGCTCTGGTGCAGCAGGTGGACGTTCTCCTCCTCGCGCACCGAGGCGACGATCGTCGCGGTCGGGTTGAGCTCGCGGGCGGTCAGGGTGACCAGCACCGCGGTGTCGTCGCGGTCGGGGGCGACGATCAGAGCGGCGGCGTCGCGGGCGCCGGCCTCGACCAGCACCTCCTGGTCGGCGGCGCTGCCGGCAACCGCGGCCAGCCCGTCGGCGGTGGCGCGGGCGCGGGCGTCGGGCCGCGGCTCGATCGCGACTATCCGGCCCGGGTCGGTGCCCTTGCCGATCAGGGTCCGGACCGCGCTGCGGCCCTTGACCCCGTAACCGCAGACGATCGTGTGGTCCTTCAAGTTCCTCCTCCAGCGCGCCACCCGATAGGCCTGGCGGCTCCGTTCGGCGAGTATCTCCAAGGTCGTTCCGACCAGCAGTATGAGGAAGAGGATGCGGACCGGGGTGACGAGGACGGTGTTGATCAGCCGCGCCTCGTCGGAGACCGGCCGGATGTCGCCGTAGCCGGTGGTGGTGACCGAGACGGTCGAGTAGTAGAAGGCGTCGAGCAGGCTGACCGAGCCGTCCTCGGGGTCGACGTAGCCGGCGCGGCCGGCGTAGGCGATCAGGGCGACCAGCGTCACCAGGGCCAGCGCGATCAGCACCCGGCCGCGGATCTTGCGCAGCGGGCCGGGCTCGCGGCCGGGCAGCTCGACCGCGGAGGCGGGCAGCGGCGCAGGGGCTGAGCCGGCCATCGCGCTAGGCCGCGGCGGCGGCGAGCTGGCCGCAGGCGGCGTCGATCTCGCGGCCGCGGGTGAGCCGCACGGTGGCGGTCAGCCCGCCCTCGGCGAGGATCGCCCGGAAGCGCTCGATCCGCTGCGGGGAGGAGCCGTCGTAGGCGCCGGTCGGGTTGTAGGGGATCAGGTTGACCTTGTAGCCGCGCGGGTCGAGCAGCGCCACCAGCTGGCGGGCGTGCTCGGGCAGGTCGTTGACGCCGTCGAGCATCACGTACTCGACGAAGACGCGGCGCCGGCGGCGCGCCCGGTAGCGCTCGCAGGCGGCCAGCACCTCGGCCAGCGGGTGGCGGTCGTTGACCGGCATCAGCTGCGAGCGCAGGCCGTCGTTGGGAGCGTGCAGCGAGAGCGCCAGGCTGAGCGGCATGTCGCACTCGGCGAGGCGGTCGATCCCCGGCACCCAGCCGACCGTGGAGATCGCGGTGCGGCGGTGGGTGACCCCCAGCTCGGGCAGCCGCTCGCAGGCCGCGAGCACGTTGTCGACGTTCATCGTCGGCTCGCCCATCCCCATGAAGACGACGTGGTCGATCGGTTCGACCCGGCGGAAGTGCAGCGCCTGGTCGAGGATCTCGTCGGCACCGAGGTTGCGGCCGAACTTCATCTGGCCGGTTGCGCAGAAGGTGCAGGTCAGCGGGCAGCCGGACTGCGAGGAGAGGCAGACCGACCGGCGCCCGTCCCGGTAGCGCATCAGCACCGCCTCCAGCGGCCGCCCGTCATCGGTCCGGAACAGCGCCTTGACGGTGCCGTCGTCGGCCTTCGCCTCGGTCTCGACCGCCAGCGTGGAGAGCGGCACCGCGTCCGCGAGCCGCTTGCGCAGGGCAGCCGGCAGGTTGGTCATCTCCTCGTAGGAGCCGGCGCCGCGCGCCACCCACTCCCAGACCTGCGCCGCCCGGTAGGACGGCTCGCCGGCGGCGGTCAGGGTCGCGTCAAGCAGCGCTCGGTCCACCCGGCGAGTCTACGACGGTAACCCCGCCCCGCCCGCTGAAGACTTTTCAGGCCCATGGCCCCAAAAAGTCTTCAGCCTTCCAGCCGAGCGAGGAGCTGGTCCGGGTCGAGGCCCTCGACTCGGACCAGCTTGTGGCGCGACTTGGCGCCGCGGACGAGGGTGACCCGCGAGGGCGCCACCCCGACCCGCTTGGCGATCAGCCGGCAGAGCGCCTTGTTGGCCTTGCCGTCGACCGGCGGCGCGGTCACCCGCGCCTGCAGCACGCCGTCCTCGACCCCGATCAGCTCGTCGCGGTGGCCGCGGGGGCGGAGGCGGACCGCGATCTCCGCCACCGCCGCCCCTCCTACAGCCCGGCCGCCTCGGCCAGCAGGTCGACCTGGTCGGGGTCGGCGGTGCAGGGGAAGAGGATCAACTCGTCGCAGCCGGCCTCCTCGTAGGCGGAGAGGTACTGGCGGACCTGGTCGAGGTCGGTGGCGGCGCCGGCGATGATGTAGCCGGCGATCTCCTCGCCGAGCCAGGCGTAGTAGTCGCCGAGCGCGGCGCGGGCGTTCTCCCCCGCCCCGTCGCCCAGCGAGTAGTAGCCGAGCGCCATCGTCCGCAGCTCGCCCTCGTTGCCGGCGTCCTTCCACGCCTGGCGCGCCTTGCCCGCCATCTCGGCGAATTCTTCCGGGCCGGACCCGCCGGCGATCCAGCCGTCGCCGAAGCGGGCGGCGCGAGCGAACGCGGCATCGGCGTGGCCGCCGAGGACGAGCCGCGGCCGGTCATCGACGAGAGGCCCGACCCGATCCTCCGCCCAGGTCTGCCGGATCGTCTCCAGCTGGGCGTCGAGGAGGCGGGCACGGCCCTGGTAGTCGACCCCGCTCACCTCGTAGTCGTCCTCGCGGGCGCCGAGCGCGATCCCGAGAGTGAGGCGGCCGCCGGAGAGCGCCTGCACGCTCAGCGCCTGCTTGGCCAGCAGCACCGAGTTGGCGCGCGGCGGGCCGACGAGGACGGTGGTGCAGAGCCCGATCCGCTCGGTCACGGCGGCGGCGCCGGCCAGCGCGGTCAGCGGCTCGTAGTTGTCGTAGAGGATGCGGTCGATCGTCCCGAGGCTGGAGAAGCCGCGTCGCTCGGCGCGGCGCGCCCACTCGATCAGTTGCTCGCCGGTGGCGCCGGGGACAGCGTTGGGCAGGCCGATTCCAAGGTCCATCTCAGTGCACGCTCCGGGGGTCGGGGGAAGGTGGCCGAACCCTAGCGGGGCGGGATCGCCGGCCCGAGCGGCCGGCGGCCACTGACTACGATGGCTGGCAGGACAGGGCAGAAAACCAGAGGAGGCGAGGTATGAGCGGACAGGCGAAGCGAATCGACGAGATGGAGGCGGTCTTCCTCGGCGCGTTCAAGCGCGCCCGGGCCGAGCTCGGGATCGAGTCGTTCGGGATGCAGATCATCGACATGCCCCCGAATTACGACAACTACCCCGAGCACGACCATTCCGAAGACGGCCAGGAGGAGGCATACCTGGTGCTGCGCGGCGGCGGCGAGATCGAGATCGACGGCGAGCGCTTCCCGCTCGACCCCGACCACGCCGCCGGGGTGGCTCCGGGAACGCCGCGCAAGGTCTGGCCGGGGCCGGAGGGGATCCGGCTGGTGGTGATCGGAGGCGTCCCCGGCAAGGCCTACGAGGCCCCGGAGATCTCCAAACTGGGTTCCCCCGACCCGATGGCGGCGAGTTAACCTTTAGGACGTGCTCAGGCGCCTCTCGTTTGCGGCGGCGTTGCTGGCGACTCTCCTGGTCGCAGGGCCGGCGGCCGCCGCGGCGGCGCCCACCAACGATCACGACGGCGACACGGTCGTGGTCGTGGTCGGCGACGTAACGGTCGGCCCGGCCGAAACCGTCGACGGCGTCTTCGTGGTCAGCGGCGACGTAATCGTCGCCGGCGAGGTCGACGGCACGGTCGCGGTGCTGAGCGGCGACGTCCAAGTGTCCGGCCGGATCGACGGCGATCTCTTCCTGGCCAGCGGCAGAGCGCGACTGCTGCCCTCCGCCGAGGTGACCGGCGACGTTCGCTACGGCGACGAGGTGCCGGCGATCGCCGCCGGCGCCACGGTCGGGGGCGAGGTCGAGAAGGAGGACTGGCCCGAGCTCGGCGCCGGCGCGGTCTGGATCGCCGGCTTCGCGGTCTGGCTGGGGATGAGCGTCTCCGCCGCCCTGCTCGGTCTCTTCCTGATCCTGCTCGCGCCGCGGGCCGCCGACGCGGTCGCCGCCCGCTCGCGGGAACGGATCGGGCCGCTGATCGCGATCGGCATCGCGATCGCGATCGCGATGCCGCTGGCCGTGGCGATCGCCGCGGTTACGGTGCTGGGCCTGCCGCTGGCAATCGCGATCGGGCTGGCGCTGCTGCCGGTCGCCGCCGTCGCCTACGTCTCCTCCGCCTGGGCGCTGGGACGGCGGATCGTCGGCCCCCCGCGCGACCGCTACCTCGCCTTCCTGGCCGGGATCGGGATCCTCAGCGCGGTCGGGCTGGTCCCCGTCCTCGGGCCGCTGGTCTGGCTGGCCGCCACCGTCTTCGGCCTCGGCCTGCTGGGCGCCGCTATCGGGGCGGCGCGTGAGGCGCCGGAGCCGGCTCGAACCCCGGGCAGCTGAGCACCGGCAGCGGCGGGTAGCGCGGGAAGCGCTCGTCGTCGCGGGAGCGCTCGCAGAGCGAGAAGACCGAGCCGCGGGTGTTGGGCACCAGCCGCCGGTGGCGGCAGCGGTCGCAGAGGCCGGCCTCGATTTCCGCCCAACGTGCCAGGGGGGCAAGGATAGAAGGGCGGGCGCCGCCTGCCCGATGGCTAGCTTTGGGACGGTGAACGGGACGGCAAGCCTCTTCGACGCCGACGCCGGCGCCTACACCGGGACGGTCGAGGTGGTCGGCGTGATCTTCCGCGCCGAGGACGACGGCTACGCGGTGCTGGAGGTGCAGGAGGCCGGCTCGGGCGAGGGCTTCGCGCTGGTCGGCCCGGTCGCCCACCTCGCCGCCGGCGACCGGGCCGAAGTGAGCGGCGAGTGGCAGACCCACTCCCGCTACGGGCGCCAGCTGCGCGCCCGGGGCGCGCTGCCGCTCGACCCGGCCGACCGCGAGGGCCAGGTCGCCTACCTGACGACGCTGCGCCACATCGGCCCGGCCCGCGCCGAGCGCCTCGTCGACGAGCACGGCGAGGGGGTGCTGCAAGCGATCGCCGCCGACCCGCAGCGGGTCTTCTCGGCGCTGAAGGGGGTCAGCGCCGACCAGGCCGCGGCCGCGACCGAAGCCTGGCACGCCAGCCGCGCCGTCCGCGATCTGCACGTGCAGCTGGCCCCGCACGGGCTGGCCCACCTGGCGGCGCCGATCCACGCCCGCTACGGCGAGCGCTCGATGACCGTCCTGCACGAGGACCCCTACCGGCTGACCGAGGTCGACGGCGTCGGGTTCGCCCGCGCCGACCGGATCGCGCTGGCCGCCGACGTGCCGCCGGAGTCGAGCCGCAGGGCCCAGGCCGCCGCCTACTTCGCGCTGAGCGAGGCCGAGCAGCAGGGCAACAGCTTCCTGCCGCTGGACGAGCTGGGGCAGCGCACCGCGCGCCTGCTGGGGCTCGCCCCCGACCCCGACGTGCTGCTCGAAGCGCCGGGTCTGGTCGAGGACGAGGGCCGGGTCTACCGCGACCTCACCCACGCGAGCGAGCTGGCGGTGGCGGCGACGCTGCGCGAGCGGCTGGCCCAGCCGCCCCACCTCGACCACGACCCCGGCGAGGAGCCGGGCGAGCTCGACAACGGACAGCGGCTGACTGACGAGCAGTGGGCGGCGGTCCGCGGCGCCTTCGCGTCCCGGGTCTCGGTCCTGACCGGCGGCCCCGGGGTCGGCAAGACGCTCTGCACCAAGGGGATCGTCGCCGAGGCGGAAGCGGCGGGGCTGCGGCTCGCGCTCTGCGCGCCGACCGGCCGCGCGGCGCGCCGGATGGAGGAGGCGACCGGCCACGAGGCGATGACGATCCACCGCCTGCTCGAGTGGATGCCGGGCCGCCAGCCGACCCACCGACCCGGCCACCCGCTGCCCGCCGACCTGGTGATCGTCGACGAGTCCTCGATGCTCAACCTGCGCCTGGTCGAGGTGCTGCTGGGCGGGCTCGCCGAGTCGACCCACGTCGTCTTCGTCGGCGACGCCGACCAATTGCCGCCGATCGGGGCGGGCAAGCCGTTCGAGGACCTGATCGCCTCCGAGGCCGCACCGGTGGTGCGGCTGACCCAGATCTTCCGGCAGGCGGCCCGCTCGATGATCACCACCGCCGCCCACGAGATCAACCGGGGGCGCGAGCCCCACCTCGAGCCCGGCCCCGAGCAGGACCACGACTTCTTCTTCATCGACCGGGCGAACCCGGACCGGGCACTGGAGACCGTGGTCGAGGTGGTCGCCGAGCGGGTGCCGGCGCGGTTCGGGTTCGACCCGGTGCGCGAGGTGCAGGTGCTGGCCCCGATGTACCGGGGGGCGGTCGGGATCGACGCCCTCAACGAGCGTCTGCAGGCGCGGCTCAACCCGGACGGCAAGCGGGCGCTGAGCGACCGCTTCCGGATCGGCGACCGGCTGATCCAGACCCGCAACTCGCACGAGCTGGGGCTGATGAACGGGTCGATCGTCTTCCTGCGCTCCGACGACCCGGCCGAGGAATCGATCGTGGTCGACACCGACGAGGGCGGCACCCTGGTCATCCCCTACGGGGAGACGGCGACCCTGAAGCTCGCCTACGCGATCTCGGTCCACAAGGCGCAGGGCTGCGAGGTGCCGGTGGTGGTCGGGGTCTGCCACCGCTCGCACGCCCGGATGCTGACCCGGCCACTCCTCTACACGGCAATCACCCGCGCCCGCAGCAGCTGCGTGCTGGTCGGCGACCGGTCGGTGATGGCCGGCGCGGTGCGGCGCGACGAGGGCGGCGGCCGCCACTCCGGGCTGGCCGAGCGGCTGCGCGGCTGAGCCCCGGTCGCGTCCGGGCCGGAGGCCAGGGTTCAGGGTCCTCAGGCCAGAACCTCGCAAAGGACCCACTCGATGAAACGTCTTACCGCGATCCCCGTCGCAGTCGCCGTCGCCCTGCTCGCCTGCATCGCCCTCCCGACCGGCACCGCCACCGCCGCGCCCGGGAAGCCGGCGGCGCTGCCCGGCAAGCAGGTGGAAGCGATCGTCAACCTGAGGCGCCCCGGCGGCCTCAACAGGTTCGTGCGCCGCGTCTCCGACCCGAGCTCGCGCCACTACCGCCGCTACGCCAGCGTCGAGCGGCTGGTCGCCCGGTTCGGCGCCAGGCCGCGGACCAGGAAGCGGGTTCTGGCCTGGTTCGCGGCGCGCGGGGTGGCGGCGAGAGCCGACCGGACCGGCAGCTTCGTCACCGCCACCCTCTCGGCCCGCCGCGCCGCCCGGATCTTCCGGGGGGCCGGCGACGCCACCGCCAGCGCCTCGGTCGTTGCCCCGGCCGTCCCGGCCGGGCTGCGTGGCGCCGCCCGCGACGTCGCGCTGATCGACGCCGATCTCGCCCCGACCCGCCACTCGGCCTCACCGGCCAGCGCCGCCGGCCCGGCCGCCGCCAGCGCGAACGGCAAGGGCATCTACTCCTCGCCGCTCCCCCACTCCGGCGCCTCGCGGGGCTGCGCCGCCGGCGGCAGCGGCGGCGAACCCGGCTCGCCGCCTTTCACCCCGAACCAGTACCTGACCGCCTACGGCCATGCCGCGATGCACGCCAAGGGCCTGAAGGGGCAGGGACAGACCGTCGCCGTGGTCGAGACCGGGGGCTTCAAGCGCGCCGACATCGAGACCTTCGCGCGCTGCTTCGGGGTCAAGGCGCCGCCGACCCGAGCGATCCCGGTTCTCGGCAAGCGGCCGCTGCCCGCCGAAGACGAGACGACGCTCGACCTGGAGATGCTCTCGGTCGGCGCCCCGCAGCTCGACCGGATCCTCGTCTACGAGGGCCCGAGCTCGCTGGTCGGCGTCGTCGTCACCGCCGCCTCCGCGCTCGGCAACCGCGGTCACCGTCCCGACGTGATCTCGATCTCGCTGGGCTTCTGCGAGCCGCAGATGCGCGGCAACCTGGCGCTGCGCAACGCGATCGACGCGGTCTTCGGGTTTGCCGCCGGGGCGGGGATCTCGGTCCTCGTCTCCGCCGGAGACCAGGGCTCGAGCGGCTGCCGGGTCGAACCGGAAGGGGAAATCAGCGCCCTGCCGGTGCTGGCCGTCAGCCTGCCCGCCTCCTCGCCCTACGCAACCGCGGTCGGCGGCACCAACCTGGAGCTGAGCGCCAAGAACCGGATCAGGCGGGAGATCGTCTGGAACGACTCGCCGGGCATCCCCTGGGGCGGCGGCGGTGGCGGCAGCATCATCTCCCCCCGCACCCCCTGGTGGCAGCGAGCCTCGAAGCGGTACGGCCCGGGACGCAAGGTGCCGGACATCGCCGCCCTCGCCGACATCGTCCCGGGCTACGCCTTCTACTGCACCGCAGCGCCGTGCCGCAGCGGCGCCGAAGTCGTGCCCGGCTGGTCGCGGGTGGGCGGGACCAGCGCCGCGGCGCCGCTGATGGCGGCTGGTATCGCGCTCGCCAACCAGTACGCGGAGCGCCGCGGCCAGCAACGGCTCGGCTTCCTCAACCCGCTGCTCTACGAGCTCGGCTCAGACAGGCGGAAGCGGCGCGGGGCCTTCAACGACGTCACGGTCGGCAACAACGACATCGGCCGGGCGCTGCCGCCCGCCGCCGGAGGCGGCTCGCCGCTCGGCTGCTGCTCGGCCAGCCGCGGCTACGACTGGGCGAGCGGCTGGGGCTCGGTGAAGGTGCCGGGCCTGGCCAAGCTGGCGGCTGGCGCCGCGAGGCGGTAGGCGGCGCAACCTCAGGGCAACCCGGCCCCTGGGCACGGCGGCAATACTGCGGCGGTGGGCGAGGGGGCGAAACCGCGGCTGCCGCTGGCCGAGATCGCGATCACCCTGGCCGGGATCGCGCTGATCGCCGGCCTGGTGGTGGCGGTGCCGGCCTTGCGCGAGGCCTTCTCCTCGGCGCTGCGCGGCGACCACGAGGCGGTCCGCACCGAGATCGACAGCCTCGGCGTCTGGGGCCCGGTGCTGATCGTCGCCCTGGCGCTGATCCACGCGGTGGTCTTTTACCCGGCTGAGATCGTCGACGCCGCCGCCGGCTACGCCTACGGCTTCGGCCCGGCCCTGGCGCTGACGATGACCGGCTGGGTCCTGTCCGGGCTGCTCTGCTTCGCGGTCGGACGCTCGGTCGCCCGGCCGCTGCTCGACCGCTGGCTCGGCGAGCAGCGGTTCGAGCGGATCGAGGCGGCAATCGAGCGCGGCGGCGCCGGCCTGCTGATCGCGATGCGGCTGATCCCGATCCTCCCGTTCAGCATCGTCTCCTACGCGGCCGGCGCCGCCCGGGTCCCGACCTGGCGCTTCGTATGGACCACCGCCATCGGCTATATCCCGATCACCGCGATGTTCGTCTACCTCGGGACCAGACTGGAGAGCATCTCGGTGACCGACCCGCAGGTCCTCGCCGGCGCCGCCGGCCTCCTGCTCCTGCTTGCCGCCGGCCACTGGGCACTGCGCCGCCAGCGCCGCCGCGACCCAGCCTGAAACCCATCGCGCGGTTCCTTTCGGACGCATCGCGTCCGAAAGGAACCGCGCAGCGATTCTCGTTCGGGGCGGCCCGAGCGCGGGCGCTTGAACACGAGTTCCTGCTACGGTGCCCCCGTTAGGGCCGGTTGAGACCGGCAAAGTTTGTGCCTAGCGCTCGCGTCGTTGCTTCACCGCATGGTCCGCGTTCGCAGCACACTATGTGGAGGCAATAGATGCCCACTGGAACGGTTAAGTGGTTTAGCGACGACAAGGGCTACGGGTTCATCACGCCCGACGACGGTTCGAAGGACGTTTTCGTCCATCACACCGCAATCGTCGGCGAGGGCTTTCGGTCCCTGACCGAGGGCTCCAAGGTGTCCTACGAGTCCGAAGAAGGCCCCAAGGGCCCGGCCGCCGCGAGCGTTCAGCAGACTTCCTAAGTCCGCACCGCGCTTCAAGCAGCATCGAAGCCCGCCTCTCGGCGGGCTTCGTTATGAAGGGACCCGAATGAGCAGCCGAGACGACCTCCGCAACATCGCGATTATCGCCCACGTCGACCACGGGAAGACGACGCTGGTCGACGCGATGCTGTGGCAGACCGGCACCTTCCGCAAGGGCCAGGACGTCGCCGAGCGGGTGATGGACTCGATGGACCTGGAGCGCGAGAAGGGGATCACGATCCTCGCCAAGAACACCGCGGTCACCCGCGGTGAGACGAAGCTCAACATCGTCGACACCCCCGGCCACGCCGACTTCGGCGGCGAGGTCGAGCGGGCGCTGACCATGGTCGACGGGGCGCTGCTCCTGGTCGACGCCTCCGAGGGGCCGCTGCCGCAGACCCGTTTCGTGCTGCGCAAGGCGCTGGAGCGCAAGCTGCCGATCATCCTCGTCGTCAACAAGGTCGACCGGCCGGACGCCCGGATCGCCGAGGTGGTCGACGAGGTCTACGAGCTGTTCATCGACCTCGACGCCGACTCCGACCAGATCGACTTCCCGATCGTCTACACCAACGCGAAAGCCGGCTGGGCCTCGCTCGAGGAGGGGGTCGAGGGGACCGACCTCTCCCCCCTGCTCGACCTGATGCTGGAGAAGATCCCGGCCCCGCAGTTCGACCCCGAGGCGCCGCTGCAGGCGCACGTCACCAACCTCGACGCCTCGCCCTACGTCGGGCGGCTGGCGATCTGCCGGGTCCACCAGGGCGAGATCCGGTCCGGCCAACAGATCGCCTGGTGCCGGGCCGACGGCAGCGTCGCCCGCGCCGCGGTCTCCGAGCTCTACGTCACCGAGGGGCTGGAGCGGGTCGCGGCCGAGCGGGCCGGGCCGGGCGAAATCATCGCCGTCGCCGGGCTCGACGAGGTGACGATCGGCGAGACGCTGGCCGACCCGGAGGACCCACGACCGCTGCCGGTGATCACCGTCGACGAGCCCTCGCTCTCGATGGTGGTCGGGATCAACACCTCGCCGCTGGCCGGCCAGGAGGGCCAGAAGCTGACCGCCCGCCAGATCCGCGCCCGGCTCGACGCCGAGCTGGTCGGCAACGTCTCGCTGCGGGTCAACGACACCGACCGGCCCGATGCCTGGGAGGTGCAGGGGCGCGGCGAGCTGCAACTGGTCGTGCTGCTGGAGATGATGCGGCGCGAGGGCTTCGAGCTGACCGCCGGCCAGCCCCAGGTCCTGACCCGCCAGGTCGAGGGCAAGCTGCACGAGCCGGTCGAGAGGCTGGCGATCGACGCCCCCGAGGAGCACGTCGGCGCGATCACCCAGATGCTGGCCGGGCGCAAGGGCCGGCTGGAGCAGATGGTCAACCACTCGACCGGGTGGGTGCGGATGGAGTACCTGGTCCCGGCCCGCGGCCTGATCGGGTTCCGCACCGAGTTCCTGACCGAGACCCGCGGCAGCGGCCTCCTCCACCATGTCTTCGACCGCTGGGAGCCCTGGGCCGGAGAGCTGCGCACCCGCCAGACCGGCTCCCTGGTCGCCGACCGCCGCGGCCAGACCGCCGGCTACTCGCTGATGAGCCTGCAGGACCGCGGGACCCTCTTCGTCGGCAGCGGCGAGGAGGTCTACGAAGGGATGATCGTCGGCGAAAACGCCCGCTCCGAGGACCTCGACGTCAACCCGACCAAGGCCAAACAGCAGACCAACATGCGCGCCGCCAGCGCCGACGTCCTGGTCCGGCTGGCGCCCCCCACCCGGCTCAGCCTCGAAGCCTCGCTGGAGTTCGTGCGCGAGGACGAGTGCGTCGAAGTCACCCCCGAGTCGGTCCGCCTGCGCAAGCTGATCCTCGACAGGGTCCAGCGCGCCAAGGCCGCGAAGCGCCGCGACGCCGCCCCAGCCGCCTGAAGGCTTGGTCCCGGGGCCGTCGCGCGACGCCCGAATCAAGATCCCCCGCGGCGCTCGATCAGCGCCGCGAGCCGCTCGATCACCTGCTCCGGTTCGCTTTCGAAGACCTCGCCGGTGACGATGGAGACCGTGTACCCGGCGCGCTGCAGCTGCTCGCGGCGCTCGCGGTCGCGGACGAACGCGCCACGGGTGCCGTGGGTCTCGAAGAAGTCGAGTTCGACCACGAGGCGCAGGTCGTCCCAGAAGAAGTCGAGCTCATGGCCGAGCAGGTTGAAGCCGGTCGGCGGCGCGGGCAACCCGCGGCGCTCGATCCGATCCAGCAGTGACCGCTCCGCCTCGGAACGCGTGAAGCGAGGCGGCCGATAGCCAGCGACCGCCTCGCCGAGGGAACGGGCGCCGCGGTGACCGCGGTTGCGCGCGACCACGTCGTCGATCTTGCGGACATCGATCAGCCCCAGCTCTTCGGAGCGCTCGAGCATGCGGTCGAGCCGACGCCGATCCAGCTCCGCCGCCTGGTCGAGCAAGGTCCGCGCCGGCGAGGTAACCGGGATGTTGTGCACCAGCGCCCGATCGGCGTCGGTGAGCGAAGCCGACCGGTGCAGGCGGAGCGGCGGGCGCGCCGAGCGGGGGCTCGGGGCGGTGACGTGGAACGGGGAAGGGCTGTGCCGCGCCAACCCCCAGAGCCAGGCCGCGGAGTAGTGGCTGAGCAGGGCGCCGCGACCGCAGGCGAGCACGGCTCCCAGGCACTCGCCGTGCGGAGACAGGTTCGTGTGCCCGACCGCATAGACGCCTCGATATAGGCGATGGAGGAAGCCTTCCTCGCAAAGGCGAGCCACCGATCGCCTCGAGTATCCCAGTGGCCCGGTCAATTGCCGGATCGAGACCACACCGTGTTGCCGCTGCGCCAGAGCCGCCATTCGCCCATGCCGCGCCACCACCACGGGACGCTGTCGAGCTTTGGGACCCATGCAGTGCAGAAGCTCTACAGCGCCCCCTTCTCTCCCCCCCTTCGACAGGAGCAATAGGCTGCGGCCGTGGCAAAGTGGAGCGTTCTCACGGTGCTGGCGGCGGCTCAGTTCCTGATGGTCCTGGACCAGGCGGTGATGAACGTCGCGATCTCGCAGCTGGTCGAGGACTTCGACACCACGGTGACCACGATCCAGGCGGTGATCGCGCTCTACGCGCTGGTCATGGCCGGGCTGATGCTGACCGGCGGCAAGCTCGGCGACCTGCTGGGCCGGCGGCGGGCATTCGCGATCGGGCTCTGCATCTACGGCGCCGGCTCGGCGCTGACCGCCGCCTCCTGGAGCGTGCCGACCCTGACCCTCGGCTGGTCGGTGCTGGAGGGGATCGGCGCGGCGCTGGTGCTGCCGGCGATGGTCGCCCTGGTCGCCGGCAACTTCCAGGGCTCCGACCGCGCCCTCGCCTACGGCGTCCTGGGCGGGGTCGCCGGGGCCGGAATCGCGGTCGGCCCGATCCTCGGCGGCTGGGTGACGACCGACCTGACCTGGCGGCTCGTCTTCGTCGGCGAGGTGGTGGTCGCGCTGGGGATCCTGCTCGGCACCCGGGTGATCCGCGAGCCGGAGCGGGTGGCGAGCGCCCGCGGCCTCGACTGGGTCGGCGGGGTGCTCTCGGCGCTCGGCCTTGGCCTCATCGTCTTCGGCGTCCTGCAGGCCGGCACCTGGGGCTGGCTGTTCCCCCAGAACTCGCCGGTCGAGCCCTTCGGCTTCTCGCTCGCCCCGTTCGTGGTCGCCGCCGGCGGCCTCGTCCTCGCCGGCTTCCGGGCCTGGGAGCGGCGCCGCGAGACCCGCGGCGAGGAGCCGCTGCTGCACTTCCGGCTGCTCTCGATCCCCGGCCTGCGCGGCGGGACCGGGATGCTGCTGGCCCAGAACCTGGTCCTGATGGGCATCTTCTTCACGGTCCCGCTCTTCCTCCAGATCGTCCAGGGCCTCGACGCGCTCGACACCGGGGTCCACATGCTGCCGGCCTCGGCCGGCCTCTTCGCCAGCGCGATCGCCGGCTCCGCCCTGGCCAAGCGGTTCGCGGCGCGGGGCCTCGTCCGGGTCGGCCTGGCGATCGTCTTCGTCGCAACGCTGCTGCTGCTGGAGACGATCGAGCCCGAGCTCGACAGCGGCTCGTTCCTGGCCGCGATGGGCGTGCTCGGGGTCGGGATGGGGCTGATCGTCTCCCAGCTCGGCAACGTCGTCCAGTCGGCGGTCGGGGACAGGGACCGCAGCGAGGCGGGCGGCATCCAGTACACGGCGCAGCAGCTCGGCTCCTCGCTCGGCACCGCGATGCTGGGCGCGGTGGTGATCACCGGCCTGCTCACCGCCTTCTCCGCCAACGTCGCCGACAACCCGGCGATCGGCGACCAGGTCGAGCAGCAGGTGGAGGTGCGCCTCAGCTCCGGCGGCAGCTTCGTCGCCGCGTCCGAGGTCGAAGCGGGGGCCGAACGGGCCGGTCTCGACCCGCAGACCACCGCCGCCCTGGTCGATGACTACGAGGACGCCCAGCTGAAGGCGCTGAAGACGGCGTTCCTGATCGCGGCGCTACTCGTCCTCGCCTCCTTCTTCGCCACCCGCAACCTGCCGACCCGGCGCTTCGAGGAGCTGGAAGCAGAGGGCGAGCGGGCGCCGCCCACCCCGGCCTGACCCCGGCCGGCCGCGCTCAGGCGTCCCGCGCCTCGACCCGGCCGCCGGCGATCGCCTCGACCAGCGCCGCGTGGTCGCGCTCGCTCTGGTCGGCGTAGGCCTCGGCGAAGGCGGCGAGTGCCCGCTCGAAGGAGTCGCCGCGGCCGAGGTAGGCCCCGATCGCGACCCGGTCGCCGGAGCGGGCGTGCGCGCGGGCCAGGGTCCAGCCGCAGATCCGCGCGTAGAGCTCCAGCGCGTGGGGGGTCATCCGCTCGACGTCGGCGGAGCGCTTCCAGTCCCAGAGCTGGCGGATGTAGAAGTCGCGCGGCCGTTCGTCCAGCCCCGGCGAGCGGCACCAGCCGAGGAAGATGTCGGAGGCGGACTGCATCAGCCGCTGCCCTTCGACCACACGCTGGCCCTGGTTCTCGAACCCGGACGCCCCGGCATGGCGCTCGAGGACCGACGGCGGCGCCTCCTTGGCCTGGAGGAAGAGCGGGTCGCGGTCGTCGGCGCCGGTCAGCAGGATCACCCAGGAGCGGGTGCCGACGCTGCCGACCCCGACCACCTTGTGGGCGAGGTGACGGAAGCGGTAGCCGTCGAACAGGTGGCGGCGGTCGCCGGGCAGGCTCTCGCGGTAGTGGCCGAGGACCGTCCGCATCGCCCGCTCGAACCGGCCGGCGTCGTCGGGCGGCAGCAGCTGCTCGACCGGGACGATCAGCGGCGGGTCGGCCCGGAAGCGCAGCTCCCCGTCGACGTTTTCGGTCAGCCGGTCGAGGGCCCGCATCCGGTCCTTGCCGCGCGCCTTCGCCACCCCCCTGCGGACCCGCTTCGCCAGCTTCGCTTCCGCCTCGATCTCCCCCAGCACCGACTCGACGTCGAGCCGCGCGTACCAGAGGTCGAGGTTGGTCCGGGAGCCGAACTCGCGCATCGCGGTGCGGTAGCTGCGGGCCGCCTCGAACACGGCGCGCCGCCGCTGCTTGCGCTTGAAGCCGTTTTCGCGGCCGGCGATCGCGAAGCTGGCGGCAAGCCGCTTCACGTCCCACTCCCAGGGTCCCGGCAGCGTCTCGTCGAAGTCGTTGAGGTCGAAGACGAGCCGGCGGGCCGGCGAGGCGAAGGCGCCGAAGTTGGCCAGGTGGGCGTCGCCGCACGCCTGCACCCGCAGCCCCGAGACGGGGGTGCGGGCGAGGTCGGCGGCCATCACCGCGGCGGCGCCACGGAAGAAGGCGAAGGGCGAGGTCGCCATCCGCGCGTGGCGGATCGAGACCAGGTCGGGGACGCGGGTCTCCGCTTGGCGCTCGAGGATCGCGACCGGGTCCTCGCGCCCGGGACCGGCCTCCCACTCCGCGTGGGAGGAGCGGGGCGCCCCCGCCCGCGCCGCCTTACCGGTGGCGGCGCGTTCGGAGGCGTCCATGCCCTAGACGGTAGCGGCGGCCTGCTCGGACTGCGAGTCGCGGGCGCCGTCGGCCTGCTTGGCCTCGGCCTCCGGGGTGGTCTCGTCGATGTTGCGCGGCAGCAGCACCTCGCGGGCGATCACCAGGCGCTGGATCTGGCTGGTCCCCTCGTAGAGCTGCATGATCTTCGCGTCGCGCATCAGTTTCTCGACCGGGTACTCCTTGATGAAGCCGTAGCCGCCGTAGACCTGGACGGCGTCGACGGTGTTCTCCATCGCCGAGTCGGCGGCGAACCGCTTCGCCTCCGAGGAGACCAGCGTGTTGCGCTTGCCCTGGTCGAGCGTCACCGCCGAGTTCCAGACCAGGAGGCGGGCGGCGTCGACCTTGGTCGCCATGTCGGCGATCATGAACTGGATCGCCTGGTGCATCGCGATCGGGACCCCGAACTGGACCCTTTCTTTCGAGTACTCCGCGGCGTACTCGAAGGCGGCGCGGGCGATCCCGACCGCCATCGCCGAGACCCCGGGCCGGGTCCGGTCGAGGGTCATCATCGCCAGTTTGAAGCCCTTGTTCTCCTCGGCCAGCAGGTTCTCGGCCGGGATCTCGACTTCGTCGAAGGAGATGGTCGCGGTGTTGGAGGCCCGCTGGCCCATCTTGTCCTCCTTCTTGTCGACCGTGACCCCGGGCAGGTCGGCGTCGACCACGAAGGCGCTGATCCCGCGGTGGCCGGCCTCCGGGTCGGTCTTGGCGTAGACCGTGAACCAGTTGGCGTAGCTGCCGTTGGTGATGAAGCACTTGGAGCCGCTGATCACGTACTTGTCGCCCTTCTTCACGGCCCGCGTCTTCATCCCGCTGACGTCGGAGCCGGCGTCGGGCTCGGTGAGGCAGAAGGAGGCCAGCTTCGGCTCCTCGCAGAGCATCCCCAGGTACTTCTTCTTGGTCTCCTCGGAGCCGCCGAGGGTGACCGGCGCCGAGGCCAGCCCGTTGGCCATCAGCGAGGTGCCGATGCCCGAGCAGCCCCAGCCCATCTCCTCCTCGATCAGGCAGCCGGAGAGGTAGTCGAGCCCGGGCCCCCCGTAGGTCTCGGGGATGTGGGTGTTCATCAGCCCCACCTCCCAGGCCTTGTCGACCACGTCCTGAGGCCAGGTGCCGTCTTTGTCGTACTCCCAGGCGACGCTGCGCATCTCTTTTTCCGCGAAGCTGTGAGCCAGCTCGCGCAGGTCCTTCTGCTCGTCGGTAAGCGTGAAGTCAACCACCGGTCGGACTCCTTTTTCGTCGGTGCCTAAGTCTGCTTGGCGCGCGCCGCCTGCCACGGAGGCGTTCTGCCGATTGACTGGTCAGTCAACCAACTGAAAGATTAGCGAATGGCCCTCCCCCATGCGGGGGGTACCCTGGGTTTCGTGGAGCTTGCGCTGGCGCTGACGACGGTCGAGAAAGGCACCGTCCTGGTGCTGGTCTGCGTGCTCGCCGCCCCCATCGCGGCGCTGATGTTCGCCCGCTCCGGCGAGGCCTGGCGGTCGCTCGGCAAGGGGCCGCTGGCGATCGAGCCCGAGCAGCGACCGGCGCCGGGCCGCGAGCCGAGCCCGGCGGTGGAGCGCGCCGTCCGCGCCGCCGAGGTGCGGCAGATGCTCGAGGCGAAGGCGGCCCGGCAGCGACGCCGCGGCGAAGCGCCGCTCGATGTCGACGCGGAGCTGAGGCGACTGCTCGGCGCCGACGCCGAGGCGGACCGCTGGCTGGCCGATTTCGTAGGATCGGGTTGATGCCCGAAGACCCCGCAGAGAACCTGTACGAAGTGGACGAGCTGCTGGTCCAGCCGGGGACCTACTTCAACCCCCAGACCGAGGTCGTCGTCGTCGTCGACGACTCCGCCTCGATCGACCAGGAGGTCTTCAACATGGAGGCCTACGAGGGCGCGGAGTGGGTCCGGATCTCCGAGGAGATCCCGATCGACGAGGACGGCCGCGACCGCGTCCTCGAGACCTTCCAGACCCACTACCACCCCGGCGCCTCCGGCTCCGTCTCCACAACGGCCCTCGAGCAGGGCGACGAGGAGACCGACGCCGACGAGGACGGCCAGGACCCCGGGCGAGAGGACTAGGCCAGATGCTTTCCGAAGGGGACAAGGCGCCCGACTTCACCCTGCCCGATCAGAACGGCGACCCGGTCACGCTCTCCGAGCTGCGCGGGCAGACCGTCGTCCTCTACTTCTACCCTCGCGCCGACACCCGGGGGACCTAGCGTAAGCGGGAAAAGCGGTTCAGGCTGGGAAGGTCTCGACAGATTGCCAAGTCTTGGCTATTATCACCGCCCGTCGGGAAACCGGCGATCTTTTGATGGGCCCCCCTTTGGGGGCCCTTTTTTGTGGGCTCATCGGTTGAGATACCCGAATGGCGTGCTAGTTTTCTCATGCTGGGCAATTCGCTCGGTTCTTGGTGAGCCTCCCGTTGGAGGCTCTTTTTTTTGGGGGGGACATGGACCGAAGCGCAATTTTTGTGGATGCCGGATATCTGCTGGCCGCCGGAGGCACGCTGACTTGTGGCAAGGCAAGCAGGTCTGCCTTTTCATGCGACTTCCCCGGTTTAACCGAGAAGCTCGCAGCATGGGTAGAGGAGCACAACGGCGGGCGCCTGAGTTGTCTCCGGACCTACTGGTACGACGGCGCAGTCAACGCGATACCCACCTCAGACCACGAGAAGATCGGTGGTCTTCCCTATGTGAAGGTCAGGCTTGGACGAATCATCAAGGGCGAACAGAAGGGCGTCGACGCCCTGATCTACCGCGATCTGATGACCCTAGCTCGCGAGCGCGCAATCTCCTGTGCCTACCTCGTCTCGGGCGACGAGGATCTCCGTGAGGGGGTTGTCGCAGCACAAGACATGGGCGTCCAAGTTGTCCTTGTCGGGATACCCGGAAGCAGGGCGAATCAATCGGCAGCCCTAATCCGAGAGGCCGATGAGCACGTGGTTCTGCCGAAGGATCATTGGGCTGAGCATTTCTTCCCAGTTGACGCACTTCCGGCGGAGGGCAAGAATGCCGACCCCGCGACAGCACACACGGCAGGTCGTGCGTTTGCGGTCGAGTGGGCGAATAAAGCGTCGGGCACAGAGCTTGACTCCCTACTCCAAGTCAAGCCAAGGATCCCGCGAGAGTTGGACGGCGCGCTCTTGTCTGAGGCAGAAAAGTCAATTGGCCGACTCCCCGAGGACGAGCAGGATCTTCGTAAGGAGCTGCGGGCGGGATTCTGGTCTGCGATCGATGACGCGAAGCGAGCCCTGACTCCGCCAGCAACTTAGGCAGCCGCCCCGCTAACGTTCGCTTCCTAGATGCTCCAACCCGGCGACAAGGCCCCCGACTTCACCCTGCCCGATCAGAACGGCGACCCGGTCACGCTCTCCGAGCTGCGTGGCCAGACCGTTGTCCTCTACTTCTATCCCCGCGCCAGTACGCCCGGCTGCACCACCCAGGCCTGCGGCGTCCGCGACCGTTCCGCCGAGTACGAGGCGGCCGGGGCGCGGGTGCTGGGCGTCTCGCCGGACGAGCCTGAGGCGATCAAGAAGTTCGACGACAAGCACGGGCTCGGCTTCACCCTGCTCGGCGATGTCGACCACTCGGTGGCCGACGCCTACGGCGCCTGGGGCGAGAAGTCGATGTACGGCAAGAAGTTCATGGGGATGCTGCGCGCCACCTTCGTCATCGATGCCGACGGCGAGGTCGCCAAGGTCTTCCCCAAGGTGCAGCCCAAAAAGCACGACGACCTGGTGCTGAAGGCGCTCGCCGAGCTCGCCGCAGCCTGAATCTCCGGGTTCGTCTCCTCGACACGAAAAGATGGAATAGTTCGTCGCGGCGTGCCGACGAACAGCCCGAAAGTCAAACGGGACCAGGGTCGCGCATTTGCGATCCCCGTCTCCTTAGCCGCACCAGTAATCCTGGCCGTCACCGCAGGAATATTCATTTACCTGACCGACGCGGGCTCCCTTCCCGTGCCTGATTTCTACGGTCTCGCCGCTCAGATCATCCCAATCCTGATGATCGCGTTCGCGCTGGAGGGACGCGCCACCGACCTGTTATCCGATCCACAACTGAAGCTCTACCGACTACAGCTGTTCCTCTTCCTGCTGGGTGGCGAGATCTTTGCGTTGATCGGGGCCTCGGGTGTTCTCCGCGGCGACGTCAGAGCCGCGCAGTTTGCTGAAGGAATGGTCGTCGGGAGCGAAGGAGGGTCCAATGTCGTCGCGGCATTCACCACGGCGGGCCTCGTTGGCGGCTTCGCCATGCTCACCGTACTGGCGCTTTTCTGGGGGCCGGGCTGGATCTTCCTCAGCGTTGGCCGCGAGACTGAAACCGAAACCGAAACCGCCGAGGAACTACGCCAGCGCCTCAAGGTGATCGAATCCCAACTCGAACGGCCTTCTGAGTAGGGGCAGCACGGTCGGGCAAC
>Ga0210063_1000203_pt1 | contig 20694 bp, 20 predicted proteins | sample Muzzi_PWA_D1_FD_185529 | JGI IMG/M metagenome (GOLD analysis project Ga0210063, IMG submission 185529) | Wetland microbial communities from San Francisco Bay, California, USA, that impact long-term carbon sequestration - Muzzi_PWA_D1 (SPAdes) | ecosystem: Environmental > Aquatic > Marine >... | reverse complement strand
CGATTACCGTCACCGGCGCCAACGATGCTCCGGTCATCGCCGTGGTCGACGTCACCGGCAGCATCACGGAAGGCGGTACCCTGAACGAGACCGGCTCGATTACCTTCACCGACCTCGACCTGACCGCGCTGCTCGATGTCCACGAGCGGCGCGAAGCGCGGGCGACGATCGCCCTCTACCCGGTCGAGGATTCCTCGGCCTACGGGCTGGTCGAGGCCGGCGGGGACGGGGCGGTGGAACGGTTCGCCGAGAAGACCGAAGAGCCGGTTCCCGGGGAGATCAACGCCGGCGCCTACTGCCTGCAGCGCTCGGTCCTAGACCTGATCCCGCCGGGCCGCGAGGTCTCGATCGAGCGCGAGGTCTTCCCGCGGCTGGTCGGCGCCGGTCTCAGCGCCCTCCGCCTCGACGGTTACTGGATGGACATCGGGACCCCGGAGCGCTACCTGGAGGCGAGCTGGGACATTCTCGAGGGCCGGGTCGAGACCCGGGTGCGGCCGACCGCGCCCGGGCAGCTGATCGACCCCGGCGCCGAGCTGGCGGCTGACGCCGAGGTCGGGCCGCGCGCGGTCGTCTCGGCGGGGTGTCGGATCGGGGCCGGCGCCCGGGTGCGGGACTCGGTGCTGCTGCCGGGGTGCACGGTGGGCGCCGGCGCGGTGGTCGAGCGCTCGGTGCTCGGCCCCGGGGTCGAGGTCGAGGCCGGGGTGGGGCTCGCCGACGCGGTCGCCGGCCGGGATGAAAGGGTTGCCAGCCGATGAGCATGGTCGACGACATCCTCGGCATCCCCGATCAGCTTCGTGACGCCCTCTGGCGGGTCGAGTCGGCTCGCCTGCAGCCGGTCGATGCGGCCGGCCTCCTCGTCTGCGGCATGGGTGGCTCGGCGATCGGCGCCGATCTCGCAGCCGCCGCCCTCGGCGATCGCCTCACCCGACCGCTGCTCGCCAACCGCGGCTACGCGCTGCCGAGCTGGGCGACGCCCGAGTGGGCGGCGCTCTGCTCCAGCTACTCGGGTCATACCGAGGAGACGCTGGCTGGCTTCGAGGCGGCCGGTGCGCTCGGCGCCGATCGCTTCGTCGCCAGCACCGGCGGACCTCTGGTCGACGGCGCCCGCGAGGCGGGCGTCCCCGTGGTCGGGCTGCCGGGGATCTTCCAGCCTCGCGCCGCCGTCGCCTACATGTTTGTCGTCGCGGCCGAGGTCGCGGCGCTGTGCGGGATCTCACCCCGGATCCGGGGTGAGATCGAGGAGACGGCCGACTTTCTCGCCGAGCGGGCCGACGCGCTGCGCGGGCGCGCCGTCGAGCTCGCCGCCGAGCTCGGCGGCCGGGTACCGGTCGTCTACGGCGCCGGCGCCACCGCCGCGGTCGCCCGTCGCTGGAAGACCCAGGTCAACGAGAACGTCAAGCTTGCCGCCTTTTTCTCGGAGCTGCCCGAGGCCGACCACAACGAGGTCTGCGGCTGGACCGCCGAGTCCGCGGGCCGGTTCGGCGCCGTCCTGCTCGGCGATGCCGACCAGCACCCGCGGGTGCGGCGCCGGATCGAGCTGACCGCCGGGTTGGTTGAGGCCGCCGGCGCTCCGGCGCTGCGGGTGGAGAGTGAGGGCCCGAGCCGCACCGCCCGAGTGCTCTGGGCGACGATGCTCGGCGACCTGGTCTCGCTCGAGCTGGCCCGCCTGGCCGGCGCCGACCCGCTTGAGATCGAGGCGATCGAGCGCCTCAAGGCGGGGATGGGGCAGCCCTAGTCCCTGGGGCCGCCGGAATGCTGGGTGCGTCAGGCCGCCTGGCGGTCGCTTCGGTCCTCGTCGGACTCGCCGATCGGCGCAATCGAGGTGACGGGCACGGTGGGATCGACCACCCGGACCCCAAGCTTGCGCAGGCCCGAGATCAGTCCCAGATACCGATCTCGCTGGGCGACGGCCATCGCCGACCGGTCATCCGCACGCTCAGCAATGATCCGGGCATGGAACTTCGCATACCAGGTCGCTGCGCTGCGCATCTCGGCGAGCTCGTCGTCGGTGAGGTCGTTGATCTGGTCCCGGATTTCCATTTGGGCAATCTAATAGTTCGACGAGACTGAATTCCGCGCGATTCGGAGGCTTTGCACGGAGCGCCGGGCGATCGGACAGAATGCGCATCGATGGAGAGATCAGAGGCAATCCCAAGCGGTTCTACGACTGACGTCGAAGCGCTGCTCATGCGGCGGCCGGGAGCCGAGTATCTGCGCGCAGACCTACAAGTGCACACCCCGGTCGACCCCGCATTTGACCCTGGACCAGAGCCGAAACAGATGAGTGAGCGTCGCGCTCTTGCCGAGCGGTATCTCGGTGAGGCCAAGGCGCGGGGGATCGAACTGGTCGGGATCACCGAGCACAACGACGTCTCTTGGGTCGAGGAGCTGCGGGCCGCAGCAGAGAAATTGTCGCTGCACCTTCTCCCTGGCTTCGAGGTGGAGAGCAGGGAGGGGGTGCATATTCTCTGCCTGTTCGACCCGGACGCTTCGATATCTCATCTCGAGGACACGCTTGTGCAGCTCGGGTTGACGGCTGCAAAGCGGAAAAGCAATCGGCTCGAGTTGCGCACCAAGCAGAACTTCGCCGAGGTTCTTGACCTGATCCAGGATGAGTGTGGGGGCATTTGTATAGCCGCTCACATCGAGAGCAATAAGGGACTGCTGGCCGCCCTTCGTCAAGGCGCGCGGGTTGATGCCTGGAAGACTTCAGGTCTCTTGGCGGCTCAAATTGCGCAGCCTCCGGACCAGATCTCCAGCGGGAATGGTCGCATTATTCGTGGCGAGGAGCCGATCTATCATCGCCCGCGACTTCCGGCGTACGTCCTGACCTCGGACTGTCGTTCCATTGACGGAATCGGCGAAGCTTCTACGTGGATCAAGATGGACGCCGTGGGCGTGAGCGGGCTGCATCAGGCATTTCTTGATCCGGAGTCACGAATCGCCTACGAGGACCCCGCTCAATGGCGGCGCGGAGCTCGTTTGCTCGCCGTCTCATGGGAGGGGGACTTCCTGGATGGCGTCGAATTTCGCCTCAACCCCGAACTGAACTGCCTGATAGGCGGCAAGGGGACCGGGAAGTCGTCGGTGATCGAGACGATTCGCTACGCGCTCGATATCGGATTCAGGGTAGAGGACGTGGAGGGGGCGGCGAAGACCCTCCGAGAGCACGCGTTCAGATCGGGGTCGAAGGTCTCGGTGGTCATCGAGACCGGCGACCCAAAGCGTAGGTACGTGATTGAGAGGACCGCGCCGCATGCGCCGGTGGTCCGAGAAATGGATGGAACGGCTCGTCCCGAGTTGGACCCTCGGTCCCTTCTGGCGCCGAAAATCTACGGACAGAAAGAGATCTTCGGGATCGCACAGGATCCGCAGGCGAGACTCGACATGATCGACGGATTCGCCGTTTCGGAGCTGAACGACGTCGTCCACCGAGAGAGGGATCTGCTCGCGCGCTGCGAGGAGAACGGCACCGTGATCGCGCGCACCCTGCGTCGGCTTGACGAGGCGGAGTCCAAGTTGGCGGATCTCCCCAGCTTGGAAGAGCTGCGCGAGCGATTTCGAGAGGCTGGCTTTGAGCAGTTGCTTTCCGAGCGTCGTCTTCTGGATCGCGAGGGCAAGTTGTTGGAGAGCGCCGGGAACTTCCTGGAGGAGCTGAGAGAGCGCGTGAGCCAGCTGCTGGAGGACGCGAAGCCAACGTCTCTTGCGGTTGGCAAGGCCGATGCCGGTTCCACCGGGGGCGACACCGACGCTCTCCCAAACATGGACTTGGTCAATCGCGCCAATCAGATCGTTACCACCGCTGCCGATAAGGTCCACTCCGGCATCGAGGCGCTGCTGTATGAGTTGGAAGTCGACCAGGATCAGCTGGTCGAGGTGCGTCGGGAATGGTCGGTCCAGCGAGAAGCACGCTCGGCTGACTTCGACAAAGCTCTGCGGGATCTTCAGGCCAAGGCTCCCGAGGTCGACCCCGAACGCTACCTCGAAGTGGAGAGGCGAATCGAGCAACTGACGCCCCTGCGAGGCGCGATCGAGGAGTTGCGCGCCCGCTTGGAGCAAGCCCGCAGGGAACGCCTCTCGTTGCTCGTTGATCTCGCCGACGTTCGTGGTGAGAAGCACCGAACCCGACGACAGGCAGCGGACAGGCTGAATGATGCGCTCGACGGCAACGTGCGCATCGACGTTGAGCACCAGGGGGTGCGTCAGCCCTTCGTCGAACGTCTCGCCTCCTACAAGACGAAGGCGCGCCTGGATGGCCTGCGGAAGCTCGTCGAGCAAGAGGCGTTCTCGCCGTCGGCTTTTGCTGCGGCGATTCGCGACAGGGCGCTGGAAGAAGAGTTCGCGGTCCCGGCGGGACAGGCCTCAAACCTGGAACGCGCCTTGGATGAAGAGACCCTGCTCGATCTGGAGCTTGCCGAGCTGCCAGACCGCGTTGTCCTCGCGCTCGATGTCGCGGTCGGCGAAGCGGGCCGCGACTATCGAGATCTCAGCCGCCTTAGCCCCGGCCAGAAAAGCACCGCGATTCTCTTGCTTGTGATGCAGGAGAGCGAGGATCCGCTGCTCGTCGATCAGCCGGAGGACGACCTCGACAACCGCTTCATCTACGACGACGTGGTGAAGCGATTGAAGGCGGCGAAGCCCGAGCGCCAATTCCTGATCGCGACTCACAACGCCAACATTCCGGTGCTCGGCGATGCAGAGCAGATCGTCACGCTCGACGCCGAGGAGCGCAGCGGAGCCGTTACGAGCTTCGTTCGCGCGCACGGTTCAATCGACTCTGACGAGGTTCGTGAGGCTGCCGAGGAAATCCTCGAGGGCGGCCATGAGGCATTCGCTTTGCGGCAGGCGAAGTACGAAGCATGATGGGTCCGCTGGCGAAAGACGAGCTCGCGGAGCTGGTCGCCTCGGGTGAGAACAGCTACGTCGAGTTCAAGGACGCGCGCGTGGCGAATCGCGAGTTGTCGAAGGAGATGTGCGCCTTCGCCAACGCCGACGGGGGACGGATCCTGATCGGCGTCGGCGATGAAGGCACCGAATTGCATGATGCGGGCGACTGGAGTGAGGAGCGGGTGATGAACCTTGCTCGCACCTCGATCGATCCGCCGATCGTGCCGACCTACCAACGGCTGCGCTGGGGCCAGGACAGGGCGATTGCGATTGTTGGAATAGACCTTGGTGTCGAGAAGCCATATGCGCTGAAGGACGGCGAGAGCCGCCGCTACTACCTGCGCGTGGGCAGTACCTCCCGGGAGGCAAGCCGAGAGGAGTTAGTCCGTTTGACCCAAGCGTCGGGATCGGTCGCCTCGGACCTTCGGCCGGTGCTCGGTGCCTCGCTCGACGATCTCGATGCAGAGCGAGTGTCGGCGCGGTTCGCCGGTCGACGGACGATTGAATACGCCAAGCTCGACGTTGAGGAGAGGCGACGCATTCTTGCCGATGCCGAGATCCTGCACGAGGAGAGCGGCTGCCCAACGATTGCTGGGCTGCTCTGCTTCGGACTGGACCCACAGGCCCATCTCCCGTATGCCGAGCTGACCTGTGTCTCCTACCCTGGCGAGGAACCAGGCCGTGAGATTGTCGATAGGGCGAACGTTGGGGGCCGGGTGGACGAACAAATCGAATCTGCAGTCGGGTTCATCCGGCGAAATATCGCTTCAGGGTCAAACGCCGTTGCTCACCGCCACTATGGGATCCAGGGTCCTGCGCAGGTCCGGGTGTACTCCAACCGCATCGAGGTGACGAGTCCCGGTGAGCCTCCCAACGGGGTCACTCCTGACAGCATGCGTGTCGGCGTTTCGGTAAGACGCAACCAGTTCTTGGTCCAGTATCTGCTGGAGCGGGGTTTGATCGACGCCCTCGGTCGCGGCGTAGTCCTCCTCTACGAGGATGCGGCGGAGCTTGGCCTCGCACCTCCAACCATCGTCGCCGAGCATCATCTAACCGCAGTCACGCTTTCGCTTGAGCGCGCTTCAGGCTAGTGAAGACGGGATACCGCGGTAAGTCTGTTGCCGCCGGTCCGCTACCGTCCCGTCCCGATGAGAGCGATGCTGCTTGCCGCCGGTCTCGGGACCCGGCTGCGACCGATCACCTACGAGATGCCGAAGCCGATGGTCCCGGTCGCCAACCGGCCGGTGATGGAGCACATCCTGCGGTTGCTCGCCCGCCACGGCTTCAGCGACGTGATCGCCAACCTGCACTGGTTCCCGGACCTGATCCGCGACCGCTTCGGCGACGGCTCCGGGGTCGGCGTCGCCCTCTCCTACAGCCCGGAGGAGCAGCTGCTCGGCACCTCCGGCGGCGTCCGCAGGGCCGCCGAGTTCCTCGGTGACTCCTTCCTGGTGATCTCCGGCGACGCGCTCACCGACATCGACCTCGGGGCGATGCGCGACTTCCACGAATCCCACGACGGGATCGCCACCCTGGCCACCAAGCGGGTCGCCGACACGACCCAGTTCGGGGTCGCGATTACCGGCTCCGACGGCCGCATCCAGGGCTTCCAGGAGAAGCCCGAGCCGGCCGAAGCGCTCTCCGACCTCGCCAACTGCGGCATCTACATGTTCCGCTCCGAGATCTTCGACTTCTTCCCGCCACCCGGGACCAGCGAGGCGGCCGGACCCGGCGACCCCGAGGGCTTCGCCGACTGGGCGATGGACGTCTTCCCGCGCCTGCTGGGCGGCGACGTGCCCTTCTACTCGCACGAGATCGACGCCTATTGGAACGACATCGGCAACCTCGAGGAGCTGCGCTCCGGCAACGTCGACGCGCTGACCGGCACGGTCAAGCTCGACCCCGACGGCGAGCTGCACCAGGGCTTCCGGGCCGGCGCCGCGCCCCAGGGTGAGGACGAGCCGAAGGGACCGGTGCTGCTCGGGCCCGGCTGCGAGATCGGCGAGGGCGCCCGCATCGACGGCCCCTCGGTGATCGGCGCCGGGACCCGGATCGGGGCCGGGGCCAGGCTGCGCGAGGTGATCGCGCTGCCGGGCGCCGAGGTCCCGGAGTCGGCGGTCCTGGTCGGCGCGATCGCCGCCCGCGCCGGGGGTTAGCCCCCGCGCGGATCGTGCGGCCGGCCCCAGCGCGGACACCGGCTGGACCCATTGTGGGCGCTCGCCCGCTCGACCAGCATTGGTGGCATGCGAACGACCGCGCCGCACCCGTCCCGGCTCAACCTCACCGCCCCCGCAGGTCGCTGGCCTTCGCCTTCGCGCTGGGTGGGAGGCGTACGATCGCGCTATGAGCACTGAGCGTGCCGCCGGCGCGCGGCTTGGCGCGATCGCCGGCCGGGTCGGCCGCGACATCGCCTACGTGGTGGCGATCCTCGCCACCAGCGTCCTCGCCTTCACGCTGGTCGTCACCGGCCTCTCGCTCACCCTCTCGTTGCTTGTCTTCGTGATCGGGGTCTTCGTCTGGATCGGGACCGTGTACGCGTTCCGGGGCATGACCTGGATCGAACGGCGGCTGGCCGGGTGGGCTCGCGGCGAGCGGATCGAGGGCCGTTACCGGCAGCCGCTCAAGCCCGGCCCCTGGGACCTGCTGAAGACGCTGACCACCGACCCCCAGACCTGGCGCGACCTCGCCTGGCTGGTCGTCAACTCGTTCCTCGGCTTCGCCCTCGCGGTGCTCTCGCTGACCGCGCTCACGGTTGTCTTCGCCTATGTCTCGCTGCCGGTCTGGTGGTCCTATCCGGCCGACCCGGACGAGCTCTACGGGATCGTCCAGTTCGGGGTCTGGGAGGTCGACTCGACCGGCCGCGCCTGGATCGTCTGCGGCGTCGGGCTGGCGCTGGCGCCGCTCGCGCTGCTGCTCAACCGCGGCGTCGTGCGGCTGCACTCCGGGCTGGCGGCGAAGCTGCTCGGACCGGGCCGCGAACGCGAGCTGGCCGAGCGGGTCGACGTGCTGACCCGGACCCGGCGCGGCGCCCTCGACGTGCAGGCGGCAGAGCTGCGCCGGATCGAGCGCGACCTCCACGACGGCGCCCAGGCGCGGCTGGTCTCGCTCAGCATGCAGCTGGGCCGGGCCGAGGCGCGGGCCGAGGCCGGCGAGGACGTGACCGAGATCCTCCGCACCGCCCACGGCGAGGCCGACGCGGCGATCGCCGAGCTGCGCGACCTGGCGCGGGGGATCGCGCCGCCGGTCCTGGCCGACCGCGGCCTCGCGGCGGCGATCGAGGCGCTCTGCGGGCGCACCCCGATCCCGACCGTCGTCTCCGTCGAGGTCGAGTCGCGGCCGGTGCCGGTGATCGAGACCGCCGCCTACTTCGTCGCCGCCGAGGCGCTGACCAACGTCGCCAAGCACGCGCCGGGCGCCGAGGCGCGGGTCTCGGCGCGGCTCCGCGACGGGGTGCTCGAGGTCGAGGTGCGCGACGACGGCCCCGGTGGGGCGGACCCGGAGGGGAGCGGATTGGGTGGACTGCGCAGCCGGGTCGAGGCGCTCGATGGCCGGCTCTTCGTCGGCAGCGACCCCGGCGTCGGCACCACCGTGAGGGCGGAGCTGCGATGCGAGCCGTAGTGATCGAGGACCACGCCCTGCTGCGGGAGGGGATCGTCGCCCTGCTGCGCGAGCACGGGGTCGAGGTCGTTGCCCAGGGCGAGGACGCGCCGGCCCTGCTGCGGGCGCTGAGCGGGCACCGGCCCGACGTCGCGGTGGTCGACGTGCGGTTGCCGCCGGGCTTCGCCGATGAGGGCGTGCGGGCGGCGCTCGAGGCCCGCGAGCGCTACCCGGAGGTCGGGATCCTGATCCTCTCCCAGTACGTGGAGCCGGTCTACACCGCCGAGCTGTTGGCCAGTGGCGAGGCAGGGATCGGGTACCTGCTGAAGGAGCGGGTCGGCGACGGCCCGGCCTTCGTCGACGCCGTCGAGCGGGTCGCCTCCGGGGGCACGGCGCTCGACCGCGAGGTCGTCGCGCAGCTGGTCAGCGCCCGCCGCTCCAACGACGAGGGGCCGCTGGAGACGCTCTCGGCGCGCGAGCGCGAGGTGCTGGCGCTGATGGCCGAGGGAAGGACCAACGCGGCGATCGCCCGCGTGCTCGTCGTCACCCCCGGCGCGGTCGAGAAGCACATCTCCAGCATCTTCGGCAAGCTCGGCCTGCCGCCCAGCGACGACGACCACCGCCGCGTCCTCGCCGTCCTCACCTTCCTCCGCGAGACGGCCTGAGCGCCGCAAGGCGCTTTCTTGAACCAGAGGTTGAGAAAAGCGCCTTGCCCGACTGCGGTCACGCGGTTGGCACGCAGCTGACGCTTTTTGCGCGCCACGGGTGCGCGGTTGCCGCCCAGGATCGGGGCATGGAGCTCGTGCCCTCGCTTGCGGCCGCCCTGGTGCCGCCGACCTGCGCCGCCTGCGGCCGGTCCTGCCGGCCCCGGGCGGTCGTCTGCACGCGGTGCGCGCGCCGTCTCGCCGCCGCCGAGCCGCTGCTCGGCAAGGGGCCGCCGGGGCTCGACCGGGCCTGGTCCTCCGCCTCGCACGAGGGCGTCGCCCGCGACCTCGTCGCGGCGCTCAAGTTCCGCCACCTGCTGCCGGTCGCCGAGCTGATGGCGGACCGGATCCACTGGCTCGCCCCGGCGCACCTGCTGAGCGGCGCGGTCGTCCCGGTCCCCGCCTCGCCGGCCCGGTTGCGGCGGCGCGGCTTCGACCCGGCGGGGGAGCTCGCCGCGGCCCTGGCCGACCGCCTCGACGCCGAGCCCTGCCAGTGCCTCGCCCGCCGCGGCGGCGGCCGTCAGGTCGGGCAGCGACGCGGCCAGCGGCTCGGCCGCCCGCCCCGGATCGAGGCCCTCGGCGCCGCCCCGCGCTCCGTCCTCCTAATCGACGACGTCCTAACCACCGGCGCCACCCTCACCGCCTGCGCCCAAGCCCTCCGCAGCGCCGGCGCGAAGCGAATAGTCGCCATCACCTTCGCCAGACGCCTCTGATTCAGCCATCTCAAACCAAGGCAAACGCGCACCCCACCACTCGACCGGCCGCAGTCGCCCCCGAATCACCAAGGAGGGTGGGGTGCCCCTCCGAACGTTTTGCGGAACTTTGTCGGAGCGGGCAGCACGGACGACCGGAGCTCGCCCCTCAAAGGATCCGAGTGAGGAGGGGTACCCCACCCTCCCAGGCGCCTCAGGGTCAGCCGAATTCCGCCCCCGACTGGCGCTACGGGTGCGACTCCGCCGGCCGTCCCCGCATCCGGTCGACCAGGCGCCGCGTGCGGCTGCGCTTGCGCCGCAGCTCGCGGTGCTTCTTGACCTGGCGCCGCACGTTCTCGGCCAGCTCGTGGACCGAGTGGGTCATCTCCGGCGAGGCCTCGCTTGCCCTCAGGGTGACGCCCTTCAGGTGGAGGGTTGCCTCGGCGACCTGGCTGTCGGCGATCCGCGGGTTGCGCTCCTCGGAGAGGGTCACTTCCAGGGTCGCCACCGGCGAGACCTGCCGGCTGAGCCGCTGGAATCTCTTCCTCACCATCTCATGCAGGTCATCCGTCATCTCGACGTTCCGGCCACGAATCTCAATCCGCATGAGTGCCTCCTTGTCGTTTCTGCCCCCCGATCGTACGCCGAGCCGGCCGGAGGGGCAAGGGCCAACTCGCCCCCGCTACTCTTGGTCCATGCCAGCGATGGACCTCGTCACCAAGGCGCTGCGCGCGGGGGAGGGTCGGAAGTTCAAGGCCTACCAGAAGCGCGCCGACGCGATCAACCGGTTCGAGCCGGAGATGGAAGCGCTGACCGACGCGGAAATCCGCGAGGAGGCCGACAAGCTGCGCGAGCGCGCCCGCGGCGGCGAGTCGCTGGACGACCTGCTGCCGGAGGCCTTCGCGCTGACCCGCGAGGCGGCGCGCCGGACGATCGGCCAGCGCCACTACGACGTGCAGCTGATCGGCGGCATGGTCCTCCACGACGGCGCGATCGCCGAGATGCGGACCGGCGAGGGCAAGACCCTGACCGCGACCCTGCCGGTCTTCCTCAACACGCTGGCCGGCGGCAGCGTCCACCTGGTCACCGTCAACGACTACCTGGCCCGCCGCGACTCGGAATGGATGCAGCCGGTCTACGACGCGCTCGGGGTCACCGTCTCAGCGCTCCAGGACGCCGACGACCACGACGTGCGCCAGGTCAAATACGCCTGCGACGTCACCTACGGCACCAACTCCGAGTTCGGGTTCGACTACCTGCGCGACAACATGGCGCCGGCGCTGGAGCACTGCGTGCAGCGCGACCACAAGTTCGCGATCGTCGACGAGGTCGACAACATCCTGATCGACGAGGCGCGGACGCCGCTGATCATCTCCGGCGCTCCCGAACAGGCGGCCCAGACCTACTACACCTTCGCCCGCCTCGCCAAGAAAATGGTCGGCGTCGCGGCGAAACAGAAACTGAAATCGCTGGGCGAGAGCAAGGACACCTCGGCCGCCGAGTACGACTACGAGTACGACGAGAAGCACAAGACGGTGGCGCCGACCGAGCGCGGGGTCAAGGAGACCGAGCGGTTCCTCGGCGTCGACAACCTCTACGTCAGCGAGCACGGCAGCCTCGTCAACCACCTCGTCCAGGCGTTGAAGGCCGAGTCGCTCTACAAAAAAGACAAGGACTACGCGGTGATCGACGGCGAGGTGATGATCATCGACGAGTTCACCGGCCGCATCCTCGAGGGCCGGCGCTGGTCCGAGGGTCTGCACCAGGCGGTCGAGGCGAAGGAGGGCGTGGCGATCCGCGAGGAGAACCAGACCCTGGCGACGATCACCCTGCAGAACTACTTCCGCCTCTACGACAAGCTCTCCGGGATGACCGGCACGGCGCTGACCGAGGCGACCGAGTTCATGAAGATCTACAAGATCCCGGTGGTCGAGGTGCCGACCAACCAGCCGATGGTCCGGGCCGACGAAAACGACCAGATCTTCAAAACCAAAGACGGCAAGTGGAAGGCGGTGTTGGACGCGATCATCGACCGCCACCGGGCAGGGCAGCCGATCCTCGTCGGCACCGTCTCGGTCGAGGTCTCGGAGATGATCTCGGAGGCGCTGAAGCGCGAGGGGATCGAGCACGCGGTCCTCAACGCGAAGCCCGAGCACGCCGAACGAGAGGGCGAGCTGATCGCCCAGGCCGGGCGCAAGGGCGCGGTGATGATCGCCACCAACATGGCCGGCCGCGGGGTCGACATCAAGCTCGGCGGCGACGCCGAGCAGCTGGCGATCACGGCGTTGAAGAAGCAGGGGGTGACGCCCGACCAGGAGGGCTACGAGGAGGCGCTGGCGGCGAAGACGGCCGAGCTGGAGCCCGAGTGCAAGGCCGAGGCCGAGCAGGTGCGCGAGCTCGGCGGGCTGTTCATCTGCGGCACCGAGCGGCACGAGTCACGTCGCATCGACAACCAGCTGCGCGGCCGCTCCGGCCGCCAGGGCGACCCCGGCGAGTCGCGCTTCTTCCTCTCCGCCGAAGACGACGTGATCCGGCTCTTCGCCGGCGACCGGATCTACAAGATCCTCGATCGCCTCGGGCCGGTCGACGACGACGGGACCGAAGTCCCGCTCGAGGCGAAGATGCTGACGAAAACCGTCGAGAACGCCCAGAAGAAGGTCGAGGAACAGAACTTCCTGATCCGCAAACGGGTGCTCGAGTACGACGACGTGATGAACGAGCAGCGGCGGATCATCTACCGCTACCGGCGCGAGATCCTCGAAGGCCGCGACATGTCCGAGACGGCCCGCGACGAGCTCGAGGGCGTGGTCGAGCGGCTGGTCGACGAGTACACCTCGGCCGAGCTGCTCGAGGAATGGGACATGGAGGAGCTGGAGACCCAGCTGCGCCAGATCTGGCCGGTCTCGGTCGAGGTAGCCACCCTTGCGCCGGAGGCGGTCGACCGCGAAAAGCTCAAAGACGAGCTCGACGACGACGCGATGAGCGCCTACGACGAGCGCGAGGCGGAGCTCGGCGAGGAGCTGATGCGGTACCTGGAGCGCTCGATCCTGCTGCAGGTGATCGACAACCGGTGGCGCGAACACCTCTTCGACATGGACTACCTGCGGGAAGGGATCCACCTGCGCGGCTTCGCCCAGATCGACCCCCTGGTCGCCTACAAAAACGAGGGCTTCTCGATGTTCGAGGAGCTGATGCACTCGATCTGGGAGGAGTTCGCGAAACTCGTCTTCCGGGCCGAAGTCGAAATCGACCCCTCCGAAGTGGGGCCGGTGGCCGCCGCCGACGGCGGCGTCGAGGAGCTCGACTACTCCGGCGGCACGCTGGAGGCGCAGCCCTCGGCGCTGCAACAGGTCGCGGCCGGCGCCACCGGCGCGGCGGGAGCGGCCGGGGTCGCGGCAGCCGGGGCGGCCGGTGGGGGCAACGGCGGCTCCGAGGTGGTCGAGACCGTGGTCAAGGACGAGCGGGAGAAGGACATCGGCCGCAACGACCCCTGCTGGTGTGGGTCGGGCAAGAAGTACAAGAAGTGCCACGGCGCCTGAGGACGCCTAGCTGGCGCGCCCTCAGCAGTGACCCTCCACCACGATCCCATCCGCGAGTTCATCCGGGCCTTCAACGAGCGCGACCTGGACGGGTTCGTCGCGGTGCTCGACCCCGAGGTCGAGCTGCACTCGATGCGGGGGCTGCGCAAGGGGCGTGAGGCAGCGCGGGTGTGGGCGACGCGGGCGCCGGGCGGGGTGCAGCAGACGATCGAGCTGGAGCGGCTCTACGAGGAAGGCCTGGAGGGCGGCGGCGGCCGCGCCGTGGCGCTGATCCGCCGCGCCTGGCACTGGGACGAGGACGGCTCCGACGCCGGTGCCGACGAGATGGCCTGGGCCTTTGAGCTGCGCGACGGCCGGGTGCGCAGCTGGCGCCCCTACGAGGACCGCGCCGCGGCGCTCCGCGCCGGCGGCTTCCGCCCCTGAGCGCCGCCGCAGATAAGCTGCGCTGGATGGCCGACGCCCAGGCTGAACCTGTAGCGCCTCGCCTCGCCTCTGTCCGCGAGCAGCTGTCCCTGCTCTCGGACTACCTTTGACCCCGATGCGCTGAGGGCCGAGGCGGACCGCCTCGAAGCCGAGATGTCGAAACCGGGCTTCTGGGACGACCAGGACGCCGCAGCTGCCACCTCGGCCGCCCACGCCCGGGCGAAGAAACGGCTGGAGCTCTTCGAGGGGCTGGAGGCCGACGTCGGCGACCTCGCCGACCTGGCGGAGATGGCGGAGGAGGACGAGGAGATGGCCGCCGAGCTCGACACCCAGCTGGGCTCGGTCGAGCGCCGCCTCGCCGAGCTCGAGGAGGCGCGCCTGTTCAGCGGCGCCTACGACAGCGGGGACGCGGTGGTCAGCGTCCACGCCGGGGCCGGCGGCACCGACTCCCAGGACTGGGCCGAGATCCTGCTGCGGATGTACCTGCGCTGGGCGGAGCGCCGCGGCTTCGAGGTCGAGATGAAGGAGGCCTCGGCGGGGGAGGAGGCCGGCCTCAAGTCGGCGACCTTCATCGCCCGCGGCGAGAACGCCTACGGCCTCTTCGCCGCCGAGCGCGGCGTCCACCGCCTGGTCCGGATCTCCCCCTTCGACTCCTCCTCGCGCCGCCACACCAGCTTCGCCCAGGTCGAAGTCGGACCGGTGGTCGAGGACGACGTCGAGGTTGAGATCGACGAGTCCGACCTGCGCATCGACACCTACCGCGCCTCCGGGGCGGGCGGCCAGCACGTCAACAAGACCGACTCCGCGGTGCGGATCACCCACGAGCCGACCGGCGTCGTCGTCCAGTGCCAGAACGAGCGCTCCCAGACGCAGAACAAGGCGGTCGCGATGCAGCTGCTGCGCTCGAAGCTGATCGAGCTGGAGGAGCGCAAACGCTCCGAAGAGCTGGCCAAGCAGCGGGGCGAAGTCAAAGACGTCGCCTGGGGCTCGCAGATCCGCAGCTACGTTCTCCACCCCTACACGATGGTCAAGGACCACCGCACCGAGCATGAGGTGGGGGACGCGCAGCGGGTGCTCGACGGCGACATCGACGAGTTGATCCGCGACTACCTGAACAAGACGGCCGCGTCCTCGGCGACCGGCTAGGGCCGGGTTCGACGCAAACCGGGTGGATCGGACTAGATCGCCGCCTGGGCCGAGTGGGCGAGGCTGAGCGCGATCACCAGCCCGACGGTGGCCACGAACGAGACCAGCGAGGCGACTCGGATCTGGCGGGCCTCACCGGTGGAGCGGGCGGAGCGCGATCTCATACCGGCCTGATCGGCTTCGAGACCGGACAGCTTTAGTGCTGGCGCCGCTTTGGCGCTCAGTCGTCGAGAACGCCCTCCAGCCGCAGCAGCCCCTCCTTCATCGGCAGCCCGCCGCCGTAGCCGCCGAGCCCGCCGCCGCGGCGCAGCACCCGGTGGCAGGGGACGACGAGCGGCAGCGGATTGCGACCGCAGGCGGTGCCGGCGGCGCGGACGGCGCGCTCGTTGCCGGCCTTCGCGGCCATCTCCGTGTAGGTGCGGGTCTTGCCGTAGGGGATGCGGGCGATCGCGCGCTGGACGCGGCGCTGGAAGCCGTCGCTGAGCTGCCAGTCGAGCGGCAGGTCGAAATGCTCCAGCTCGCCCTCGAAGTAGCGGTCGAGCTCGCGCCGTGCCTCGTCCAGCTCCGCCGGCGCCTCCAGCACCCGCGGCGAGACCCGCCGCGCCAGGTCCTCGAGCAGCTGCTCGGGGTCCTGGTTGGGCAGGCCGACCCGGACCAGCCCACGTGGGGTGGTGGCGAGCAGCAGCAGCCCGAAGGGCGAGTCGGCGGTCGCGTAGGCGACGTCGAGCAGCCCCTCCTCCGCGGCGCGCGCGGCGAGTCGTTGCAGGGAGTCCTTCATGCCAGCTCCTTTCGCAGGCGCTTGATTCCCTCGTGAAGGCTTCGTCGGGCCGCCTCGGGGCTGCAGCCCAGGGCGGCGGCGATCTCGTTGTGGGGAAGGTCGGAGGCGTAGCGCAGCGTTACCGCCGCCCTTTGTTTCGGCGGCAGCGCCGCGACCAGCTGCCAGATCTCGTCGTCGGGCTCGGGGTCGGTGACCGCGACCTCCTCGACTTCGGCGACCGGGACCGGCCGCCGCCCCCGAGCCCGGTGGTGGTCGATCGCCTTGCGGTGGGCGATCGTGAACAGCCAGCCGCGCAGGTTGCGGCCGTCCTTCAGCTTCGGGTAGGCCCGCAGCGCCGAGAGGAAGGTCTCCTGGAAGCAGTCCTCGGCCCCGTCCCGCCCGACCGCGCCGCGCAGCACCCCCAACACCTCGGAGGCGTGCTCATCCAGCAGCGTTTGGAATGGAGGCAACGTGCTCACCCGTCCATTAAACGCCCCGGGGCAGCGAAAACGTGAGGCAGGGCAGCTGGTCTAGGCTGGCGCGGTGACCCAGGCTGGCGACTCGGTGCGGGAGCTGGTGGCGCGGGCGTTGGCCGAGGACCTCGGCGGCGGCGACGTCACCTCGGAGTCGACCGTGCCCGCAGCGGCGCGGGCACGGGCGCGGGTCGTGCAGAAGCAGCCGGGGGTCGTGCACGGGCTCGCGGTGGTGGCCGAGGCGATGCGCCAGTGCGGGGTCGAGGACGTCGACAACCTGGTGGTCGAGGGACAGTGGCGCGAGGACGTCCCGGCCGACGTCGTCTTCGCCGCCGGCCCGGCCCGGGCGCTGCTTGCCGCCGAGCGCACCGCGCTCAACTTCCTCGGCCATCTCTCGGGGATCGCGACCCTGACTGCGCGCTTCGTCGAAGCGGTCGCCGGCACCGGCGCCCGCATCCTCGACACCCGCAAGACGACGCCGGGGCTGCGCGAGTTGGAGAAGGCGGCGGTCGCGGCGGGCGGCGGGCGCAACCACCGCATGGGCCTCTACGACGCGATCCTGATCAAGGAGAACCACATCGCCCTCGCCGGCGGGGTGGCGAAGGCGATCCACGCCGCCCGCACCGCCCACCCCGAGCTGGCGGTCGAGATCGAGGTCCGCGACCTCGACGAGACCGCCTACGCGCTCGGCACCGGCGCCGACCTGCTGCTGCTCGACAACATGGACACCGAGACGCTGCGCGCCGCGGTGAAGTTGCGCGACGAGCAGGCGACCTCAGCTCGTCCCTCGCTGGAGGCCTCCGGCGGGGTCAGCCTGGAGACGGTCCGGGCGATCGCCGAGACCGGCGTCGACTTCATCTCGGTCGGCGCCCTCACCCACTCCGCCCCGACCCTCGACTTCAGCCTGCTCCTCGAGCCCGCCTAGGGCGTGTCGAGTTTCCTCGGGAGGGCCGAGGGAAGTCGACACGTCTCACTTGAGGAGCTTGGAGAGGCGGCGGTCCTTGAGCACGCGGCCGCCGGTCTGCTCGGCCGGGCAGTAGTTGGTCTGGTGCTCGGAGAAGTAGACGGCCTCGATCGTCGTCCCGCAGCGCGGACAGGGCTCGCCCTCGCGGCGGTGGACGCGGAGCGGCATCGGCACCTTGTCGGGGACGTCGGGCCCGATCGTCTCCTCGTAGCGGTCGATCGCGTCGCCCAGCACGTGCAGCGCCGCGTGCAGCCGCTCGACCTCCTCCGGCGTCAGCTCGGCGCCCTGCCTGAAGGGCGAGAGCCGCGCCTCCCAGAGGATCTCGTCGACCCAGGAGCGGCCGATCCCGGCGATCTCGCGCTGGTGGCGCAGCAGCGGGTGCAGGTGGCGCGGCTGGTCGACCGCCGCTGCGAACTCGGCGAGCGGGGGAGGGGGCCAGGCCTCGGGGCCGAGCGTCCGCACCGCCTCGTCCTCGGCGACCGCCTCGGTCGGCAGCAGCTTCGCCCAGGCCCGTTGCTTGGTCCCGAACTCGCGCAGCCGCAACTCGCGGCCGTCGCCGAGCCGCAGCAGGACGCGCGAGGCGCGGTCCTTCGGCGAGGCGCGCTTCTCGAAGACCCGCAGCCGGCCGCCCGACATCAGGTGGACGAGCAGCGCCAGGTCGCCGAGCTCGACCACAGGCATCTTGCCGATCCGCCGCACCCCCGTCACCGTCCGCCCGGCCAGCGCCTCCAGCGGCGGGTCGAAGGTCTTCATCACGTTCATCCCCGGCGCCAGCGCCGATTCGACCTCGGCCCCGCGCACCGCGGCGTCCAATCGGCGGGCGACGATCTCGACCTCCGGCAGCTCCGGCATCGGCCCAAGTCTGACGGCCCAGCAGGCCCGGGGAGTAGACTGGCCGCAGTTCATTCGACTGGACTCCGGCGCGAGCCGTGCCAGCGAACATACGATCACCGTCCGACCCACGAGGCCCGTAGGGGCGTTTCGAGGCACCCGATGAGAGAGCTCCCGACGATCAACGAGCCGGTCCCGGTCCTCGACCTCTCGCCGCAGGAGATCGAGGAGCTGAGCGCCGAGGTGCGGCAGCTGGCCCGCCAGCGCGACGCGGTGATCCTCGCCCACAACTACCAGGTGCCCGAGGTCCAGGACGTCGCCGACTTCGTCGGCGACTCGCTGGCGCTCTCCCGCCAGGCGGCTGCGGCGGGCGCCTCGACGATCGTCTTCTGCGGGGTCCACTTCATGGCCGAGACGGCCGCCGTCCTCTCGCCCCGGAAGACGGTGCTGATCCCCGACCTCGAGGCCGGCTGCTCGCTCTCGGACTCGATCACCGCCAGCGAGCTGCGCAACTGGAAGGCCCGCCACGGCGAGGACGCGGTGGTCGTGATGTACGTCAACACCTCGGCCGAGGTGAAGGCGGAGACCGATTACTGCTGCACCTCCTCGAATGCGGTCAAGGTGGTCGAGCACATCATCCGCGAGCACGGCCCCGAGACCGAGATCCTGTTTGGCCCCGACATGTGGCTCGGCTCCTACGTCGAGCGCGAGACCGGCCACCGGATGCACGTCTGGCCGGGCGAGTGCCACGTCCACGCCGGGATCCGGGCCGACGACATCAGCGCCCAGCGCGCCGCCCATCCCGACGCCGATTTCCTCGTCCACCCCGAGTGCGGCTGCGTGACCCAGGTGATGGAGTACGTGGCGGCCGGGGAAGTCGACCCCGAGGGGGTCCACATGCTCTCCACCGGCGGCATGATCGAGCACCTGAAGAGCCACCCCGAGGGCGAGTTCATCGTCGCCACCGAGAACGGGATGCTGCACCCGCTGCGCCAGGTCGCCCCCGACGCCAGCCTGATCGAGGCCAACCGGATGGCCTACTGCAAGTATATGAAGATGATCACGCTGCCGAAGCTGCGCGACGCCCTGGCCGAGACGAAGCACGAGGTCAGCGTCCCGGCCGAGATCGCCGAGCGGGCGCGGGTCCCGATCGAGCGCATGGTGGCGATCGGGTAGCCACCCGGCGCCGTCGCTCAGAAAACGCTTAGGAAGCGCTAAGGAGCGCCAAAGCAGGGTAGGGGAGGCTCAGGGTGAACCTAGGGAAGGAGCCCCGATGCCCGCCACCGAGAGAGTGCTGCTGGTCGCCGACCGCGACGCCGACGCGCCGCAGCTGTTGACCGCGCTGCGGCGGCTTACGCCGCACCCGGCCAGGGTCACGCTGCTGGTCCCCGCCTTTGCCGCCGCCCGCGCCTCCGCCGCTCGGGTCGAGGTGGCCTGGGGCGCGGCGGTCGACCGCGCCGAACGCTGCGCCGCGCGGCTGCGCCTCGCCGGGGTCGAGCTCGAGGAGGCGATCGTCGGCGACCCCGACCCGCTCGCCGCCGCCGAAGACGCCCACCACGCCCGTGGCTTCGACCGCCTCGTCTTCGCCACGCCCAACGCGGGCCAAGGCGCTTTTGTCAACCAGAGGTGAAGAAAAGCGCCTTGCCACCGGACTATGAGCAAGTGCTCATAGTCCGCTAAGCTCTCGCAAATTCTTTTGGGCGCATAGTTGCGCTGCCCGCGGCGCGAAGGAGTCACCCTGTGTCCGCAGAACCGAGCCCCCGCATGGCGAGATCGAAGAAGAACAAGCAGCGCGACCCGGAGCCGTCCCCGGAGCAGAGCGGTGCGCGGCCGCGCCGCGCCCCGATCATCGAGCTGAACGAAGCGACCAAGGTCTACCCCGGCGGCCACATGGCGCTGGACCGGGTCAGCCTGGCGATCGGTCGCGGCGAGTTCGTCTTCCTGGTTGGCCCGACCGGGTGCGGCAAGTCGACCCTGATCAAGATGCTGATCCGCGAGCTGCCGGCGACCGGGGGCACGGTGAAGATCGCCGGCCGCGACATCGGCGCGATGCCGGACAAGAAGATCCCGCTGCTGCGGCGCAACATCGGCACCGTCTTCCAGGACTTCAAGCTGCTCCCCAACCGGACCGTCTACGACAACGTCGCCTACGCGCTGCAGGTGATCGGCGCCAGCCGCGCCGAAATCCGCGAGCAGGTGCCGGCGACGCTGCGCCTGGTCGGCCTCTCGACCAAGCTCAACAGCTACCCGGACCAGCTCTCCGGCGGTGAGCAGCAGCGCGTCTCGGTCGCCCGCGCCTTCGTCAACCACCCGCCGCTGGTCCTCGCCGACGAGCCGAGCGGCAACCTCGACCCGGTCACCTCGATCGGGATCATGCAGCTGCTGTACCGGATCAACAAGACCGGCACCACGGTTGTCGTCGTCACCCACGACCGCGAGATGGTCGACAACATGCGGCGCCGGGTGGTCGAGCTCTACGAGGGCCGGGTCGTCCGCGACGAGGTCTCCGGCGGCTACACCGAGGAGTCGACCACCGAGTTCGGGCTGCGGATGCGGGCCGAGATGGGGGTCGGCCAACAGGACGAGGAACAGACCAACGGCCACGACCACGAGCGCCTCTTCTGATGTCACGGCTGATCTTCTTCGTCAAGGAGGCGCTGCGCGCCCTGCGCCGCAACGGT
>Ga0210063_1000202_pt1 | contig 20707 bp, 16 predicted proteins | sample Muzzi_PWA_D1_FD_185529 | JGI IMG/M metagenome (GOLD analysis project Ga0210063, IMG submission 185529) | Wetland microbial communities from San Francisco Bay, California, USA, that impact long-term carbon sequestration - Muzzi_PWA_D1 (SPAdes) | ecosystem: Environmental > Aquatic > Marine >... | reverse complement strand
TACGTGCGCACGCATCGGTTCGCGTACCAGGTTGACCAGTTGCTGACTCACTGCAGTGTGTCCGGTGGTCGACGGCGGCACGCGGTTACCCCGACCGAGCAGGCCGGTCCGTTTCGCCAGTGTGTGCGCAATGTTGATAGCGGCGAAACCGAACTGTGCCATGCCGATACGCAGCACCCGGATCGTGCCGGGCTGTTTCACGTTCAGGAACAGCATCGCCGCCCAGCTGCCGATGTTGAAATGTTTCTGCCCGCGCTGTTTCAGTATCTTGCGCATCCGCATCGAGACATCACCGAAGTCGATGTTCACCGGGCACGGGTTGAGACACTTGTGGCACACGGTACAGTGGTCGGCAACGTCGTTGAGATCCCCGAAATGGCGTACCGAGATGCCGCGACGGGTCTGTTCCTCGTACAGGAACGCCTCGATAATCAGGCCGGTCGCGAGAATCTTGTTGCGTGGCGAATACGACAGGTTCGCGCGTGGTACATGGGTCATGCACACCGGCTTGCACTTGCCGCAACGCAGGCAATGCTTTATATCGTCGTTCAACAGGCCGAGTTCGCTCTGCTCCAGGATCAGCGCTTCCTGCTGCACCAGCGCCAGTGACGGCGTGTACGCGTCGCCGAGTCCGGAACCAGGCATCAGCTTGCCCTTGTTGAAATGCCCGTTCGGATCGACTTGCTGCTTGTACTTGACGAAGGCGTCGATCCTGTCGGCGCCGAGGTAGCCGATCTTGGTCAGGCCGATGCCGTGTTCGCCGGAAATCACGCCGCCGAGATCGATTGCGAGCTGCATGATGCGGTCGACCACGCGGTCGGCCTCGTGCAGCATGCGGTAATCATCCGAGTGCACCGGAATATTGGTGTGCACGTTGCCGTCGCCGGCGTGCATATGCAGCGCGACGAACAGGCGTTTATTTTTCAGCGCGAGGTGTTTCGCGCGCAGTGCGTTGCGCAGCGGTTCCAGCTCCTGGCCGCGGAAGATTTCACGCAGGCGCTGCTTGACCTCATTGCGGTAGGACACGCGCACGTCGCGGCGCAGCATCAGATCCAGCAGGCGGTCGCCAGGGCGCATCGAGTCCTGCTCTGCTTCACCGAGAATGTCGGTATGCACACTCGCGGCATCGTCCATGCGCTCCAGCAGGCGCGACCAGCGCGCGCGAACTTGCGCCAGATGTTCGCGTGCGAGATCGAGCCTGGCCTGCATGATCGCGTTGCTTTCATCGCTGCTCTCGTAGTCCCCGGCCTGGCGCAATTCCTTTAACTCGCCGGCAAGATGTGCGCTGAACGCGTCGATGCTCTCGATCTTGTTCGCGATCGACTGCTCGATGTTGATGCGCTCGATGCCGGTGTTGTATTCGACCAGCCGGTGCAACGGAATCACCACGTCTTCGTTGATCTTGAACGCATTGGTATGCGCTGAAATCGCCGCGGTGCGCGCGCGGTCTAGCCAGAAACGGCGGCGCGCCTCCGGGCTGACCGCGATGAAGCCTTCACCGTCTCGTGCATTCACAATCGCCACCAGGTGTGATGCGACCTGTGCGACACGCGTCTCGTCGTCGCCGGCGACATCGGCGAGCAATACCATGCGCGGGCGTTCACGCCCCGGTGCCTTGGTCGCGTAACGCACCGCCTTGACGTAGCGCTCATCCATGTGCTCCAGCCCTGCGAGCACGACGCCGTCGGTGGCGTCGACATAATCCTTGACCTCGGCGATCGCCGGGATTGCGCGCGACAGCCCGGCGCCGAAGAACTCCATGCACACGGTACGGAGATACGCCGGCATGCGATGCAGCACGAAACGTGCCGAGGTGATGATACCGTCGCAACCTTCCTTCTGGATCGCTGGCAGTCCGGACAGGAACTTGTCGGTGACGTCCTTGCCGAGGCCGGCGCTGCGAAAAGCCGTACCCGGCATCGTCAGTATCCGGGGTTCGGCAACAGCTGTTTTGCCGTCACGCTTGAAGCGGCTGATGCGGAAGCGCACTTCTTCCTGTTCGTGGATCCTGCCGAGATCGTGGTCCAGGCGCTCGACCTCCAGCCAGTGCGCGTCCGGCGTAACCATGCGCCACGAAACCAGATTGTCCAGCGTTGTCCCCCACAGCACCGCTTTCTTGCCACCGGCGTTCATCGCGATATTGCCGCCGATGCAGGACGCATCCTGCGAGGTCGGATCGACGGCGAACACCAGACCGTGTTTTTCGGCCAGCTCGGACACCCTGCGCGTAACCACGCCGGCGCCGCAGTGCACCGTCGGCGCCGCGCGGCCAACAGCAGGGAGCACGCGTTGATCGACACTCCCCAGCGTTTCGAGTTTCTCGGTATTGATCACGGCAGAGCGCGCGTCCAGCGGCACCGCGCCGCCGGTGTAACCGGTGCCACCGCCGCGCGGAATGATGCTCAGACCAAGGTCTATGCAGGCCTGCACCACGTCGATGACCTCGTCTTCGGTATCGGGCGAGATCACCACGAACGGGAATTCCACGCGCCAGTCAGTCGCGTCGGTCGCGTGCGATACACGCGCGAGCCCGCCGAAATCGACATTGTCCCTGCGTGTCACGCGTCGGAAGCGCCGGCGCACCCGGTGGCGCAGCTTGCGGTCTGCCTCGAACTGCGCGGTGAATCGGTCCACGGCCTTACCGGCTGCCGCATGCAGTTCCAGTGCCTTTGTGTTGCCGTTGGCACGCAGTTCGATCTGGCGCAGCCGGTGGCGCATCGCCTCGACCAGCGCACGGTGGCGCCCGGCGTCTTCCAGCAGATCCTCCTGCAGGTAGGGATTGCGCGCGACCACCCACATATCGCCGAGTACTTCCAGCATCATGCGCGCCGATATGCCGGTATTCCGCGCTACGCGCAGTTCATTGAACACGTCCCAGATCTCCTCGCCGAGAAAACGGATCACGATCTCACGGTCGGAAAACGAGGTGTAGTTATAGGGTATTTCGCGGATGCGGTCTGACATCGAAATATTTATCAGCCTGTGCTCAGGCAATCGAGGTCAGACGCAGCGGGTCAATACAGCGGCTGGCCAGATGCCAGGGGACCTCTGATGTGTCGTCATTGCGAGGAACAAAGTGACGAAGCAATCTGCAACTCGTTGATTCACTGGTTACGAGATTACTTCGCTTCGCTCGCAATGACGAGGTACATGAATTAATCAGAGGTCCCCTAGATATTGTGATTCCGGGCAATGCTCTGATAGACGATGCTGGAAACATGACGGATGATGTTAGCACGCGAGCGGATCCAGCTTGTGTAGTTCGCGGCATTCTGTTGCTTCTCGATGATGCCGATCACCGTATAGGGGTACCACTTGCCGTCTGGACCCTTGACATTCAGGATGCCCATGTCGCCGCAAACACGCGCGGTGCTGCCGGTCTTGTTGTAAACCCGGGTGCCTTTCGGAACAACATGCACGCCGGTGTAGATCCGGTCGCTTCCCGGCAGCGCCATGAGGCGCTTGATCTCGCGGGCACCGGCGATATCCTCATTCCAGAGCGCGTAGAGAAAACGGCTGTAGTCGTGCACGGATGCCTTGTTGCGGTAGGTCTTCCCGCCCGCAGGGATGTATTCGACCAGCTGGATCTCCTGGAATATTGCAGGGTACTGCTGTTTCAGTATCTGCTGCACAGCCTGGGGACCTCCCACTTTGCGGGTCACCCAGTTGGCGGATGCATTGTTCGAATGCTGGATCATTTGCTCCATCTGCCGGCGGCTTTCCCTGCCGTAGCTGAGTTCGCCCTTCGCGACTTTGTAGAAGAACGCCGCCGCGATGAATGGCTTGACGAGACTGGCCGCCTGGAATTGCTCATCCTCGTTGATGGTGACCAGCTTTTCGCCAGTGGTGAAATCGTACACCGACCAGCCGGTACGCTCGTCGGGATCGAGCTTGGCATCCTTGCGCAGGCGTTTTATATAGTCTTCAACCGCCGCCTCCAGATTATGGATCTCACGGGTGGTTTCGGTGCTTGTCATACTGCTTCTGCGAGACACTGGCATGGCGGCCGGTGCCGTCGCGGTTTTCGTCATACTGGCAGCGGATGAAACTGCCACGGCAGATGATGCAGCGGCTGTTGGTGGCACCCCGACGTCACCAACCAGCGTCCAGTTCCCGGAACGGATCGGACTGGCTGCATCCAGACCCCGGGCACGCAACAGCGCGGTGTGGCTCTTCGCAACCCGGGTGGCGCCGGCGCTGTCACCATGGCGTACGTAGACAAGACCGATCAGGTTGTCACGGGTAACCACCTTGAGATTTTTCGCCACGGCCGGCCCCAGCACAGACGCGACCTGCTTGCGGTAGTCCCGGACGCCGTCGATACTGCGGGACCAGACATAGGAAACGTCGTAGTAATCCGCGGCATCCGTGGTCGTCGGCAGACTCGCCAGCCCGAGGAGACTGGCAAGCAGATACAAGACCGGACCGCCCATGGTTCTACACATACCTCGCCCCCGTACAAAATAGTGTTGTGACTCAGCTCGTTGGGGCGTGATTTTAGTGTAATTTCATCGCAATGAACAGGGGGCAAGAGAGATACCGCCGGCATCGACCCGAATAGTCTGCTGCGGCGCACCCGTTTCAAAACGATGCGCGCAGGGATGAACGTATCGTTACTATTCATGCTGGCCAGGATGTTCGAGAAACACCGCTTTCGACCTTTAGCAGGATACAAGAACGGCGACCCGAAGGCCGCCGCTGTTGATACTGTAATCGTTATTTCATCTCTGACTTAGCTACTATTTTCATTTTTTCTGTTTGTTGTGCCTTAACCCATTCTTGATACATATCCATGTACACATAATCACTGGGCGGGAAACTATGCCCGGCATTTTCGTTTACGATGCAATCTTCTATTAACTGTTCAGGCATTGTAATAGGGCAATCTGCCATAGCCAGACTGCTGGTTGCAATCCCGCACAGAAACAAAACAACGTGAACTTTCTTGTTCATAATATTTTCCTTAAAGAGGCCTGTCATGAGAAGTAAATTGCATAGCTGATAGACTTCCAGCTATACAACAACCGTGCTGCAAGACAAGTAGACATTCAAGCAGCGATTTGATTGTAGACCCCCAGAGGAATTCAACAATTAGTAGAGTTACCAATGGGAAAACCACTTACTTTAGATAAATGCAAAGGACGACTAAGGCAGAACTCATGAGTGTCAAATTCCGGTCGGCAGTTTCTGTATAGTTAATCATCTATATGCTTCGTTCAGAAATTGTCGAGCTTGACCGGTCGTTGCGTTCCCGAAAATAAAAAGGCGACCCGAAGGCCGCCAGTTCCCGGGAACGTGTCAACGCCCCCGCTGCAACCATCAGTGAGGGTTGCGCAATAAACTGGAAAAATTATATGGACAATTCAATTGTGGAGTATACGAACACTGGAATCAGACACACCCTACTCTGTGCTAGCAGGGTGTGTGTGCGCCTTGAACTTCCTGAAACGGCCAACAGGACATTCCCCGTCAATACGCGAAGGTCTCGGTAGCAGCAGTCGTCTTTCCTATCAGCTAATCTGTATTACCGATTACAACATTACTCTGCCGGTTATAAAAAGTCCGGGTAACGCTGTAATAACAAAGTGAAGTATATGCCTGTTCTTCGATTAGTCCTCGCAATACATTTTGACTAATCGACGCTTTTTCTCAAGGTCCTGCGTTACTGCCCTTGAGCCAGGTCGCTCAAGTGCTTCTAACTCTACCCTGTGCTTGGCGCAGCGTTCCGACCTTATCCATTTACTGCGTGCAAGTTCCTGCTCCTTTGCATCATCTGGATTCACACAGCTCGCTATAACATACTCACGCGCTTGCTCGATTGCCGAGGCGCGCATTGCATCATCGAGATATTCGCGATTGCCTTGGTATGTATCGTATTTCCATTTAGCGCGGAATTCACCCTGTTCATCCCGGTAGGCGGGAAGATTCAGCTCTTGAAGCACCGCCAGCTGCATTCTCGCTTCGAGACATTGTTTTTCCTGAGCCAGTTGTTCTTCCTTTTCTTCCAATCGTTTCTCAGCCTCGAGTTGATCAGAATCATATTCTTTATGAAATCGTTGCTTCAACTCTTCTGCTTTTTCGCTTGCTTTCTTTATCTCTTCAGGTGATGGACCAGGCTCGATATTTACTTCTTCCGTTTTATGCGTATCTGTGGGTTTGTCTGAATAATGTACGCCCCCCTTTTCATCTACCCATTTATATACAGCGCCAAATGAGACCACAGCGATCGACATGATGCACATGAAGAGTATTATTTTTTTCATAAAAAAATCCCGGCTAATAATATGCAGGTATTTAACGACCAGTTTTGCCTGTGTGTAGCATGAATAAGTAATTCGAGCCAGAAGTTAATAGATTGCGCCTCATTCACGACGTTATTGTGTTAATCCACTATAAATAATAGCCGAGCCAGGGGCATAACGATATGCGTAATTATCACTAATATATTATTAACGACGGTTTATAAAATGGATCTTCCCCTGATTGAGTGGGTAACACATCAATCTGGACCGGGACGCATTCCTTATGATGGCAAGGCTGTTGGCCGAATGAATTCGGCCCTACCCAATCAGCCCTGTAGGGTCGAATTCATTCGACCAACGGTGTTTCATCCTCAATCAGACCGTAGGGTCGAATTCATTCGACCAGCAGTGTTTTATCCGGGCAGGCGTGCTGCGGTGATATCCGTGAGCAAAGGATGACGACCGCGGGTAACCGTGGTGATGCAATAGACTTGATGGTGCAGGGAATGACGCCCACCTGCACAATGAGTCGCAGGACATGGCGACCTCCTTGTCTCCAATGGCAATTATGGCGGCAGGCCCGCCATGCTGTACAGCAGAAACAAGCGGTGTGGTGAGCAAACGCACGTATTCTCATTTGTCGCCGACCCCCTTTAATTAACAATCGCCCGGCAAGCTTGGAATCCGGCGCGTTATCTTGTAGGGTCGTCAGTTAATCCAGTAGTACCGAACCCGAACAGACAATCCCCGGACGGTTCCGGAGAATAGCGTAATGAACTGGAAGACTGCCTACCGCTCCTTCTACTACCAGGATGCACCGGAACCTGAGGTCCCGTCGCTGCCAGCCGCCGAAACCGCGCTGCTGTGCATCGATGTGCAGAACTACGGCCTTGCGCCAAAACAGAGCGACGCGGAGAACGCGCGCTGGTCGCCGTTCTATGCACGCATGCGCGGAACCGTGATTCCGAAGCTGCGCGCGTTACAGGATACGTTTCGCAACAACGGTATGGATGTCATCCATGCACGAATCGCATGTCTGCTCGACGACGGGCGAGACCGTTCGCTGAGCCAGAAAATGCCGGGCTGGAACAATCTGCTGATGCCGAAAAACAGCGTGGAATCACAAATCATTCCCGAGCTTGTACCTGCGCCCGGCGAGATCGTCGTCACCAAGACGACCGACAGTGCACTGACCGGCACCAACCTTCGACTGGTACTCGGCAATATCGGTATACGCAATGTGATCGTGACCGGCATCTACACCGATCAGTGCGTTTCATCGACTGTGCGGAGTCTGGCCGACGAGAATTTCAACGTCATCGTGGTCGAGGACTGTTGCGCCGCCGCTACCGATGAACTCCACCAAAGGGAGCTCGAAATCATCAATATGATTTACTGCCATGTACTCAGCAGCGCTGAACTGGTGGCGATCATGGGGCTGGAGTAGTTTACATCGTGACAATCACCGCGAGCCAATGACCCTGTTTCGCCTTGACTGAAAAAAATCTGACCCTTCGCGCCATAGCCAGCGGCATGTTGATCGGCGCCCTGCTGACGCCCTGCAATATCTATTCGGGTCTGAAGATCGGCTGGTCGTTCAATATCTCTATAATCGCGTTGCTGCTCACTGCCGGCTTCTGGGCATTGCTGGGGCGCTTGCGTATCAGCAGTCACCTGGGCGCGGGTGAGGCCAATATCGCGCAAACAGCGGCATCGTCGTCGGCCAATATCATTTCCGGCGGTCTGGTCGCACCGATCCCGGCGCTGGCGATGATATCCGGCAACAATATGCCGCCGCTGCAACTGATCATGTGGGTATTCGCGGTCAGTTTTCTTGGTATCTGGATCGCGTGGTACCTGCGCGCATCTCTGATCCTGCGTGCTGATCTGCCATTCCCCACGGGGCGTGCGACCGCCGAAACGTTACTGGAAATCTTTGACCAGGGCCGTGAAGCGGCTCTGAAACTGCGCGTGCTGTTAAGCTCGGCTGCGATTGCCGGCGTTCTGAAATGGCTCGACACCGGCGCGTTCATGCTGCCGCGCCCGAGCCCTGGCTTCGTGCTCCCGGCAATGGGCAAGCTGTCAGGGATCGCCGGCATCAGCGCGAAGAACCTGGGCTTTGTATTCGATCCGTCACTGCTGCTGGCGGGTTTCGGCGCAATCATCGGGTTTCGCGCCGGCCTGTCGTTGCTGCTCGGCGGTATCCTGTCATGGGGATTGCTTGGGCCCTGGGGTTTGTACCAGGGCTTCATCGTACCCGGTACGGATGACCCGGACGTGAGCTGGTTCGCAACCATGATCGAATGGTTGTTATGGCCGGGGGTTTCACTGATGGTTGGTTCGACGCTGACCCGCTTCGTGCTGCAGGGCATATCGTATCGACTGGCTGCCTCGAAGCCGGAACATCATTACAGCGACGATAACGATGGCGCCATGGTCACTCGCCTGCTCGGGCTTTCACTCGCCAGCGCACTGGTCGTGATCGCGCAGGTGATGATTTTCGATATCCACTGGCTTATCGCCACGCTTGCGGTTCCGATTGCCTTCCTGCTCGCAATGGTTGCATCGCGTGTCGTCGGTGAAACGGGCATACCCCCGATCGGCGCGATCGGCAAGGTGTCGCAGCTCTCGACCGGTATCATTGCGCCGGGCGAAACCACCGCGAACCTGATCGGCGCAAACGTCGCGGGCGGCGCGGCCGGACAGAGTGCGGACCTGCTGAACGATCTGAAAGTGGGCCATATGATCGGCACGCGACCGTCTTTGCAGATCGTGGCGCAATGCTTCGGTGTACTGACCGGCAGTGTAATCGGCAGCATCGTCTATTTGCGCCTGATCCCGGACCCGGCCACAATGCTGGTAACCCGGGAATGGCCGGCGCCCGCGGTGGCGACCTGGAAAGTGGTCGCCGAGACTCTCGACAAGGGACCCGGTGCGATCCCGGTCAGCGCACTGCTGGCAGTGGCCATCGGCGGTGGCGCGGGTATTGCGGGCGCCTGGCTGCAGCATTGCCGGGCGCCGCGGTGGTTGCCCAGCATACCGGCCTTCGGTCTCGCGATGGTGATTCCGGCGTCGATTTCGATGACGATGTTTTTCGGCAGTCTTGCAGGTAAATTACTTGAACGCTATCAACCGGACCTTGCGCAGCGATTCCTGATCGCTGCCGCATCCGGACTAATCGCGGGAGAAAGCCTGACCGGCGTCGCACGGGCCATGTTAGGCATTGTGGTATGAGTTTCTGCGCAAGATCTGGAAATAAAGGGGACGGAGGGGTTCACTTTTAATACTTCCATCCCCGCCGTCTCCGGACCAGACAGTCAATAAGATTTGCCGGAACGCAAATCGCCCCGGGTATGCTACGATTGGCGCACGCTACCGGGGACTACCAGCCTTCGCTTCGCTCTCCATGGCTGGCAGCGAATGATGAGGATAATATCTTGGCATCCAATACTGGTCGGGCCTACTTCGCTCTTGGTGGTTATCATTTCAATCCCGACGATATCACTCGCCTGCTTGGCATAGAACCCACCTCAGTCGATGCTGCCGGTGCACGCAGTGCGCTGGATAAGCCCGTGATCAGTTCGTGGGAGTTATCGACGGACACTATCACGGATGATGTGGACGTTTATAAATTGACGGACATCATCATCAAACAGCTGGAACCGGTCAAAGAGAAGATCCTGGACGTGATTAAAAGCCACAATTTATCCCCCAGAATCGGGGTGGTTCTGGTTTTGTCTACCGATAAAAATGAATCCGTACCCGATGTGGGTTTCGGGGCCAGAACGATTCGCTTTCTGGCAGAAATTGGCGCGTTTATTAACGTGGAATACCAGCTTTCCGAGCGTATTTAAGCGTTAATTTTATGGCTCTTCCCCAAATCGAGCGGGTAATTACCGTTGCAGGGCCGATTGAAGAACGATGAAACACCGCTGGTCGAATGAATTCGACCCTACAGGGCTGATTGAATGACGATGAAACACCGCTGGTCGAATGAATTCGACCCCACAAATTTGATTGAGTAGGGCCGAATTCATTCGGCCAGCAATCTTGCCATCAGAAGGAATGCGTCCCGGCCTGAATTGATGTGTTAGCCACTCAATCAGGGGAAGAACCTCTTTTAAAATCCCGAATTTCAAAAAAGCACGCTACAAGTAGCGTGAGGATCACAAGCAAAATTCAGATTTAGTCGCCGCGCGACCTTGCAGGCACGCGCGGCTGACTGCATCAGGGCTTCTTGGGAGTGCTGTATGGCACTTCTTTCTGGAAAGATTCCCAGATGGTGTCATAGCCAACATAGCCTTTTTCATTTGCCGGCTTTTGACGGGTTGTCAGATAACGACTCTTGCCCTCGGGAACCTTGGGCCTGGTTTTAGGTGCATCACTCATAATCATTACTCCTCAATGGTTGAACCGGGAGGTACATAAACAGGTATGTCAGCCCCTCCCATTTAACTGACGTAAATAAATAATTCCAGCGCTCTCCTGTTTCCTGATGCATCTGCCAGTGCTAATCACAAGTGCTTGCGTACTTCGCCTTGTTCATTTGCTCCTCGCAATGCTTTAAGCAGAGTGGTTGAAGGGCATGCGGAAAACATTCGACAATCACCTCAAACTCATCGCCCACTTCGTCGGCAAGTGCAGTATCTCTGGTTAACTCAGCAAGCACACTGCGTGCAGTAGACCTGTTTACCTTGCAGAGTACTGCAAGATGTATAGGGAGTTGCTGCTCCATGCAGACTGTCAATGCCGTCTCATAAGCTCTTATTGCCTCTTCCAGGCGATCCGGGTTTTCTTCTGATTCACCCAGATTATGCAGTACCGCACCACGATTATTGTGTGCCGCAGCCAACTCGAAGGCGTGATTATCAGCATCCAGTTCTGCAAGTGCATTTTTGTAGGCGACAATTGACTTTTGAAAAGTACGGTTACCTTTAAGAAGTCTGCCATACGTATGGAATGTAGCACCCAGTTGATGCATGGTTGATGCCCATTCATAAGGCGTCTCTTTTCGAGACCATTCCAGTAACGCATCAGTATAGGCATCAATAGATGCCTTCAATAATTTCGTGTCATCCAGTTCCCGGCCCAATGCTTGCATTGCAGTTCCCAGGTTACACTGGATTGCTGCCCAGCCGAGGGGTGACTTTTCCCGGCTATACTCTTCCAGCGCACTGTTAAAACAGAGGATGGCTTTTTCGAACAATTCTGCATCTCTTTGCTGCTGCCCCTGTGCCGCAAGAATATTTCCAAGACTGTTCTGGGTCTCGGCCCAGGCTAATGGCTCCTGATCGCGATATTCATCTGTCAGCGACAGCTCAAGTGCCTCGCGTGCACTCTCAAGGATATTGGAACTGAAGCGGTGCTGTTCATAATTCCCCCGCGTGTAAAGAAAATTGTCTGCTACGGTTACCCTGGTATCCGGGGTAACCGCGTCGAGCAGCTCTTCACCAAGCAGGTCGACAGAACAGGCTATCGCAAGTTCCAGGGCCTTGTTCTCAGGGTAAAATATGTAATTATCAGAGAAGTTCATTTATGTCCGGCTGAGAATTTCATTTAGGTCCGGGTCGGCGCCAACGGCTCCTCCAAGATCAATTTCTTCATCGGTAGCGTCACGTATGCTCAATACTTCCAGCATGAAAGTGACTTCTCTGCCGCACAGTGGATTATTTCCGTCGACGGTTAATGTCTTGTCATCGAATCGGGTTACGATAAAATTTCTGGGTTCACCTTTTTCATTTTCCATGGTGATAGTCATTCCGATCTCTCGATACTCCTCAGGAACATTTTCGATGCGATCGGTAAACACAAGTGACTCGTCTCTCTCACCAAATAACTGCCGGGTGTCAACCGGCACTTCGATGACATCACCAACTTTTTTGCCAAGCAGGTGTTTTGACACCTCTTCAGACAGAACATCATTCACGCCGTGAACATATCCCAGAGGGTAATCAACGGTAACAAGCACGGCACCGGTTTTTTCATCGACGACCTTGTAATTCAGCTCAACGAATTTTTCGTTTTGTATTGTATCTGACATAACCGGAAAAGCCTGTTATAGAAAAAGCCGTCCTAGAACAGCGTCGCACCAAATATTTTTACCTTGTCCTTTTCATAACCCAGCACCAGTCTGCCCAGCCATTCACCATCTTTTTTGGTATGGCGCTGTTTATATAAAACCGTTACATATTCACCACGGCGTATTATGCCAAGATATTCGTAATCTTCAGACAGGTTCTTTGTCAATTCACTTCTTGCAAACTGTTTGCCCATCTCGATTTCGTTTGCACCCATCAACATGGCTGCTGCAAAATTCCGGGTGAAAGCACCGTAGTTTTGTTCATTCGAGTATTTAACAAGATCAGCCCACATTGGGTTCGCCAGTGCGGTAATCTCTTCATCTGTTTTTTCAATAATATTCATCATTCCATTGTCCATTTAAAACAACTATCGGTTTTGCAGGACTATCGACCGTATAAAAGCTGCAGACTGTAAACTATAGAAAAAAAGGCCAACATCTGGAATATGTTGGCCTTTTTTCAACGCAAATAAAATTTACCTGGCTTGTAAAATCAAACCTTTATTTGCTTAACCCTATTCATCACCGACCAGGTGGTAAAGAGGTGCTTTCTCCATTGTGTACTCACCGGTGTTGCGATCACGCTGGGAAACTGTCAACACGTGCCAGTTTTCATCATCCAGCTTCATTGCATCACCACGGTAGTAGTAACCAGGCCAACGCGTTTCCTTGCGGAATAAAGTATGCTGGAACACACTTTCAGAAGTACGGACACGGTGATTTAATTCCCATGCACGCAACAGCTCGTGTATGTCTGATGCCGCAATCTTCTCCATGTCTTCCTCAAGGGTTTTAAGCTTCTTGAGACCGATCTGCAGAAGTTTTTCGTTGGTCATGTAGTTGACACCAAAACCACCACAATACTCATCCATCAGTTTCTGCAAACGATCCAGACCCTGCCTTGGATTGATGAAGTTTGGATTAACCGAACCCGCAACGACTTCATTGCTATACACTTTATAGGTCTCTAGTGGCTTATAGATCTTGTCTTTAAGGTCGGCAATTTGCTTCTCTGAAACGACAATGCCTTCTGCTTTGCCATCATCAATATATTTACAGGCAGCTTTGGCAGCCAGACGGCCTTCAGTGAAAGAACCCGATGAGAATGCGTGTGGTGTACCACCGACCGCGTCACCCGCACCGAACAGACCTTCAACTGTGGTCATACGGTTATAGCCCCAGAAATACTCCTCAGGAGAAACATCTTCAGGACCCGAGCACCATGCACCACAACCCGTTGCATGTGAACCCATTACATAGGGCTCGGAAGTTGTTAATTCAGGATTTTCGTATTTAGGATCAACATCAGTTGCAGCCCAAAGTACTGCCTGGCCAACGGTCATGCCCAGGAAGTTGTGCCAGCCGATCTCTTCAAGATGAGGATCCTGGAATGCTTCCATGGTGACCATGTGAATCGGACCGCGACCGGCATTTACTTCGGAGATAAATGCATGGTTACGCAGACAGGTCGGTATTGGTTTGTGGGACAAGTGCTGGCCTTCCGTGTCCAGATATTCCTTGCCTACCATTTCCGTGAGCGCCGGGAACCACTTGGATTCATACTCCTCGCCCATACCATTTTGTGTGTATGTCTTGAGGTGCAGGAAATATGCGCCTACAGGACCGTAACCATCCTTGAATCGAGCCAGTACGATACGGTTTTCCATTTGAGTCATCTTCGCACCTGCTTCGATCATAAGACCATACGCAGATCCGGATGACCATGGTGCGTACCAGACACGACCCGCACCTTCACCGACTGATCTCGGCTTGAAGATATTGGAAGCACCACCGGCACCACAGATAACGGTCTTGGACTTGAAAACGTGGTAGTTACCGGTACGCACATTGAAGCCTACAGCACCGGCAATGCGGTTTTCCTTGGAATCATCCATTAGCAGATGGGTTACGCAGATACGGTTGAATACCTTGTCTGCTGATTTCTTCGCTGCTTCTGCAACAATTGGCTTGTATGATTCACCGTGAATCATGATCTGCCAGCGCCCTTCACGCATGTATGCACCCGTCTTGGGGTCTTTCATCAGCGGCAGGCCCCACTCTTCAAACTGGTGAACAGCGGAGTCAACGTGGCGGGCCATATCAAAAGCCAGATCCTCACGCACCATACCCATCAGATCCATACGGGCATAACGGACGTGATCTTCCGGATTGTTTTCGCCGAAGCGTGTACCCATGTAACAGTTGATAGCATAGAGACCCTGGGCTACCGCACCGGAACGATCGATGTTTGCTTTTTCTGCAATGACAATTTTTTTGTCCTTGCCCCAGTACCTTGCTTCAAACGCAGCACCGGTACCACCGAGGCCCGCACCTGCAACCAGGATGTCGATATCGTCTTCAATAATAGTTTTGTAAGCCATTAGTAGTACACTCCTACTTTCATTTTCAGGCCATTTGACTTGAGTGTGTGCAGGTCACCGTCATCCATGCGGACATACTTGGGTTCGTTAAACAACAGATCGCTGTCACGCATTTCCTTACTGGGTGCTGCTGCGTCAGCCAGTTGAGGAATACACGTTCCCCATGGCTTTGTTGTAATAGGCGCGAGCAGTTCTATGTCTTTTTTACCGTTGCGGAACTTGATGCGCCACGCAATGGTGCCTTTTTCTTCATCACGGTCCACTCGTACCGAGTGACCCAGTGGAGCGAAATCGGCGTAACCGCGCACATCAATCGCGCTGTGAGGGCAGGCTTTTACACAGGAATAACATTCCCAGCACATATTAGGTTCGATGTTATAGGCACGACGAAGGGATTTGTCGATGTGCATGATGTCAGACGGGCAGATATCAACGCACTGTCCACAACCATCACAACGAGTCATATATACGAAAGTTGGCATAATATTCTCTCTGATTAATTGATAGCAAAGTAATGTTAGTAGTGGTTTGCAGACTCACGCCTTATACCAGGCCCCATGTAAGGTGGGTTCTTGCCCATATATTCCGGAATATCCGGAAATTTTGCCTGTACTGCAGGATCCGACAGATCGTATTCAGCAGGTAAATTCTCTCTTGAACCATCTGCACGAGTAACACGTTTCTGGAAAGCCGCGGCAGGCTTAAAGAACATATGTGCGAACTTGGACCACATTACGCCACCAAAAAGTACCGTGCTTGAGATAATGAACAGGGCCAGGAACAGCATTGACCATCCTGCAGTGCCGCTCGACTGTGCATAGGACCAGATTAATGCGAATGTCGACGTGGCGAGAAGCGATAAAATAAACAAATCCGCACGTTCGAAGCGATACCATGAAAGGCCTTCTGCAGATACATCAACGCGGATAAAAAACCAGAACCAGTATCCGCCAACGCAGAGCATCAGTGCGCCGATATGCCAGAGTAGCGGCAGAATGGCAGGTGTCGCCGGCGCCGGCGTTGGATAAGCAAAAATCATAATGGCGGTCGTGGCAACGAATATGATAAAGCCATACATGGTCAACAGATGGGAAAGCCTGCGTCTTGTATTGCAGAACTCACCAGACGTTAGCACTTCGTTCGCCAGCACTTGAACAGCAAGTGATGCTTTTTCTCCACCGCTAACTGTACGTTTTGCACTCTTCTTCGCTCTTTTCGCATTTTCGAAAAAGTACTGCGCGCTTTTCTTATGCATCATATCCAGCGCTGTCCCGCCTATGACCAGCAGGAACATTAAGATGACATACCCCTGCATTACTGCGGGTGAGATTAACTCCGAAAGCTCGGAAAATGGATTGCTCATGAACATTTTGGTTATCCTCGATTGTCTTAGTCGTCGGATTATCCGTTATTCGGTTAGCCTTTACCAAATAGAAATAAATAATACCCCCTTCAATAATTCCACATCCCGAGGGCCTGCCACTGTTCCTTGAATCTCTCCGAAGTAAAACCGGAGCAAGAGTAGACAGGGTATGTACTGAACATCAAGGGAGCCCGTTTTTGCACCTCAATCCCCGCTTCTTCACGTGGTTTAGTGGGATGGGGGGCAGGCTTTGGCCTACGTGTTGCTGCTTACGGCCCGGGCGACTACAGATTCTCTGCTGAGCCCGCATACATGAAAATATAGCGTGCGATTTTTACTGGAAAGTCGATTGGTGTTCTACTCCAACCCACCTGCGAACCTTGTTATACCCGAACATACGCTTGATGCAGAAGAACGCATGTTCCACTAACGCACGGACACTGTCCTTTTCTTTTTCAGCCTCGGCTGCAGCGCCCCATTCAGGACTTGATCAGGGAGGTATTACCCTCTAACTATTTGAATATAATAGTATATTTACAGTCGAGCGCCGCTGCCAGGATAATTACCCAACCGAGTGCAAGTCATATTATTGCCCAGGCAATAGATTCCCTGGAAATATTACCGATGCGGATTTCGTTGCGAGTTGTAATGGCACTCACCGTGGTTCCAGCCGGGTGAATTGCGCAGGCAAATCCATTTCGATGTTCTATAAGTGCTAATGATAACCAATACCAGAATAACCCCTTGAATCACCGTCCAGGGAAAAGGTTCGGTCAGGGCCGCTCCCCGGCGCTGGTTCCCCACGTTGTCCGGCATGTTAGCCGCCTGATCAACATCGAATTATTTTGAAACGGGTTCAACGTTTTTCATCTGCATCGAATCAAATACTTTTGATGCTGCCGCATGGCCTTGCGTTGCAGTAACCCCGGCAGCCAATGTCAGCCCGGGGAATAAAACTATTTGTAATGATTTTTTTCATGACTCTATTGCTCCAGCAAAACGTGACAGTCTGTTTTTGACTCTTCCCCAAATAGAGTGGGTAGATTACCGTTGCAGGGCCGAATTCTTTAAAGAATGCGTCTCGTCTGAATTGATATGGTACTCACTCAATCAGGAGAAGATCCCTTTATTTCAAACAGCCGGCTTCAGATACAGGACGCCCAGCGGTGGCAGGGTAAGACAAAGCGAGTGAGGTTTACCCTGCGCGGCTAGCGGCGCGCTGTCCACACCGCCGGCATTGCCGAAACCCGCGCCGCCATAGCATTCGGCGTCGCTGTTCAACAACTCAAGCCAGCGGCCGCCCCACGGCACGCCCACGATATAGTTCTCGCGCGGCACCGGGGTAAAATTACACACCACCAGTATCATGTCGTTCGGATTACTCCCCTTGCGAATGAAAGTGACTACACTGTTTTCCGCATCGTGAGAGTCCACCCATTCGAACCCGCTGTACTTGAAGTCCAGCTGGTGCATGGCAGGTTGTTCACGGTAGAAATAATTCAAATCCCGCACCCATCCCTGCACACCCTGATGAGCAGGATCATCCAGCAGATGCCAGTCCAGGCTGCGCTCGTGATCCCACTCGCTCCATTGTCCGAATTCGCCCCCCATGAAGAGCAGTTTCTTGCCGGGGTGAGCATACATATAACCGTACAACGCCCTGAGGTTGGCCATTTTCTGCCAGACGTCGCCGGGCATTTTGTTTAACAACGATCCCTTGCCATAGACCACCTCGTCATGTGACAGAGGTAGTACATAATTCTCGCTAAACGCATACCAGATACTGAAGGTCAACTTGTCGTGGTGGTATTTGCGGTGTATGGGGTCTTGCGCCATATACTCGAGTGTGTCGTGCATCCAGCCCATTTTCCATTTCATGCCGAATCCCAGTCCGCCTACATACACCGGTCTGGAGACCATCGGCCAGGCGGTGGATTCCTCGGCGATAGTCTGTACATCGGGAAAATCGCGGTATATGGATTCATTCAACTTGCGCAGGAATTCGACGGCGTGCACGTTTTCATTGCCGCCGTATTCATTCGGGATCCACTCGCCGGGTTTTCTGCCGTAGTCCAGGTACAGCATGGATGTCACGGCATCCACCCGCAGTCCGTCCGCATGGTATTTGTCCAGCCAGAGCATGGCGCTGCTGATCAATATCGAGCGCACCTCGAAACGTCCATAGTTGTAGATATAGCTGTTCCACTCCGGATGATAGCCACTCCTGGGATCGGCGTGCTCGAACAGATAGGTACCGTCGAAGTAGATCAGACCGTGCTCATCATCGGGAAAATGCGAGGGCACCCAGTCCAGAATGACGCCGGTGTTGTGTTGATGCAGTTGATCCACCAGGTACATAAAGTCCTGGGGACCTCCATAACGGGCACTGGGTGCAAACAAACCCGTGGTCTGGTACCCCCAGGAGCCGTAAAACGGATGCTCCATGACCGGCATACACTCCACATGCGTAAAACCCATGTGTTGCATATAGCCGCTCAGCTGGTCACCCAGTTCGCGATACGTCAGATGACGGTTATTTTCGCCGGGGACACGCCGCCAGGAGCCGGGATGAAACTCATAAATACTCCAGGGCGCATCAATACCGTTGTGCCGGGCACGGTTTTGCATCCATTCGCTGTCGCCCCAGGTGTAGTCAAGGTCCCACACCACCGATGCGGTATCGGGCGGTTGCTGCCAGCGGAAGGCGAAGGGATCCCCTTTGGCTGCATGATAGTCGTGCTGATGCGCAGTGATAAAATATTTATAAATCGCGCCATTGCCGAGTCCCCCGACAAACCCTTCCCATATGCCGGAGCCATCATCGCGGGCGCGCAACGGATAACCGTACGGGTCCCAGTCATTGAAATCACCCATCACCGCGACCGACCTGGCGTTCGGCGCCCACACCGCAAACAACACCCCTGTTTCGCCCTGACGATTGTAAAGATGCGAACCGAGTTTGTTATACAGCCGATAATGACTGCCCTGCTTGAACAGGTAAATGTCATGAGCAGATAGCAGGCTGACGTCGTGCCGTACCGGTGAATCCATGATGGCTTTTTCAGTCATTACGGTCCCTCATGTGAATCTCGCTATAATAATTCATTCGCTGGACCTGGCCGACGCCATAATCGATGACAGCTACCCGAGGGTGTTGCCGGCATTACTAACAAACACAACGCATGCAGATAGTTTCCCGGGTAATGTTCTGCGTCCCCTGCTCCGATTCCTTCAAACACCCTCGAAACTCACTGTTCCAATGAGGCTGGCAAAGGACGTGATTGCCGCATAACGCGACGTTCACACCCGGCAATTTGTACTCACGGTTTCGTCCATAAGCGGTCATCCAGCGGAGCGGTCAATCATAGTCAATTGGAGATTGCGGCTGGTTGTTGATGTGTAATGTAAAGATGTCCGGCCTCGAGTAATGCCCCGCAACATCAAAACTACGTCGCGATACCGCAACCCTGTCAATATCGATTTCCACATAAATGTTATCCTGTATTTCGTGGAATGGCCCAGCCACGATCTCGCCACCCGGTGCGACGACCATCGAGTCTCCCGGATTAATCCAGTCTTCATCATCCGGATACAGTCGTTTACGCTCGGGAAAGTCGTCGGGAATATCATGATTACGTGTGGCGACTCCTGCGCTAATTACCCAGCAGCAGCCCTCGCGGGCGATATGCTGCATTGTGCCAGTCCAACCCTCGCCGCTATCGTAGGTTGGCGCGATGTAGATCTCGATGCCTTGCGCATACATCGCAAAGCGCGCTAGTGGCATGTAACTTTCCCAGCAAATCAGCGAGCCGATTCGCCCAGCTGGAGTATCTATAACCCTCAGGCCGGAGGCATCACCGAAACCCCAGACCATCCGCTCGGGATTCGTCGGCATGAGTTTTCGGTGACGGTTCAGCAATTTTCCGTCAGGTCCAATGGTGATGACAGTGTTGTATAGCGTAGACCGGCTCAGACAGCCATCACGTTCGTGCAGACCGCTAACGACGCTAACCTTGTGTTTGCGTGCGGCCTCCCGGATTGGTTCGAGATCATCCTGTTCAAGATCAACCGCATTCTCCAGCAAGCGCTTGTGAAGCTGGTCTGTCAGGCCCCAGTCACCCCCAGGGCGCAGCCGCCAGATCCAGGCCGGATAACCGGGGAAAAAGGCTTCGGGGAAAACCACGAGTTCGGCTCCATTATCTGCCGCAGCGCCAATCAGGCTAACCGCCTTATCGATTGTCCGGGGCAAATCCAGAAGGACCGGCGATTGCTGGATGATGGCCACCTTCATAGAAAAACCTCGTATCTACAGTATTCAAAACGGGATAAATGCATGGTCGTATTCCGGTCATGAAGCATGCGCTTCACACCCTTCAAGTATTGATATTACGAACGCATTAGCATCAGCATGCTGTTTCTCGGAGTGCAAGGGCAGACAAAACATCAGCGATAAAAGCATCCAGCCAACGTTCTCATTATCCTCTCACTACGCTAATCATGCTATTACACCTAACGCTGTGCCAAGTGGCGAGCGGAGACGGCGCCAGGCGCCGACGTAGCGAGTCCACTTGTGCGACGTGTTATAAGTCGCTCTTTCATATTGGCTTCCACACCCCTCCGGCTCCGTGGTGTGTCTTTGCGC
>Ga0210063_1000201_pt1 | contig 20759 bp, 17 predicted proteins | sample Muzzi_PWA_D1_FD_185529 | JGI IMG/M metagenome (GOLD analysis project Ga0210063, IMG submission 185529) | Wetland microbial communities from San Francisco Bay, California, USA, that impact long-term carbon sequestration - Muzzi_PWA_D1 (SPAdes) | ecosystem: Environmental > Aquatic > Marine >... | reverse complement strand
GGCGTCTCCCACCGGCTGGAGCACTACAGCGCCGAGCACCTGGCGAGCATCGTCGAGCGCTCCGCCGGCATCCTCGAGGTCGAGATCGACGCCGAGGGGGCGCACACGATCGCGGCCCGCTCGCGGGGCACGCCGCGGGTCGCCAACCGCCTGCTGAAGCGGGTGCGCGACTTCGCCCAGGTCAAGGGCAGCGGCGAGATCGGCGCCCCGATCGCCGGCGCGGCGCTGGAGATGCTGGAGGTCGACGCCGCCGGCCTCGACCGCAGCGACCGCGCCCTGCTCGACACGATCGCGACCAAGTTCGGCGGCGGACCGGTCGGCCTCTCGACCCTGGCGATCGCGATCGGAGAGGAGGCCGACACGATCGAGGACGTGCTCGAGCCCTACCTGCTGCAGCAGGGCCTGCTGAAACGGACCCCGCGCGGGCGGGTGCTGACCCAGCGGGCGTTCGACCATCTCGGCCTGCAGGCGCCGGAGGGCGCGGCGAGCCTCTTCTAGCGCCGGCCGCTAGCCTGTCCTCTATGCCGTTTTTCATTTGTCCCAATTGCGGCAGCCGGGAGGTGGCCAGCGATCGCACGGCCGGCTTCAGCACGCGCCCGAAGGGCTGCTCCAAGTGCGGCTTCGGGTTCGTCTTCGAATTACTCGATGATTATTATCCGGCCCCCAATGCAGCCTTCTTCGTCTGCGACCAGCAGGAACGCGTGATCGACGCCGGCAAGGGCAGCTTCGAGCTGACCGGACTCACCGACGAGGACGTGATCGGCCGCCCGGTGCGGGAGGTGCTCGGCCTCGACTGGATCGATCCCGGCGACGGCGACCCCGCCTCCGACACCAACGGCGACGGCGTCGTCGACCCGATCGAGACCTCGCTGGAGTGGGGCGTGCGCTCGCTCGGCAAGCGCGTCTCGGTGAACGCCGAGGGCGACCTGCCGGCGCGCGCCGTGGCCGACGTCTTCCCCGCCTACGACGACGACGGCGGGCTGCTGCTCGTCCTCACCCCGGAGGGCTGAGGCGGTGGGCACGAGGCGGCGATACCTGCTCGTCCTGCTCTTTGTGCTCGGCCTGGTGGCGGTCTCGGCCGTGGTCGTCGCCAAAAAGGAGACCAAGCTCGGCCTCGACCTCGCCGGTGGCGTCGAACTGGTCTACGAAGGCCAGCCGACCGGACAGGTGACCGAGGTGACCGGCGAAGACATCGACCGCTCGATCGAGATCATCCGCGAGCGGATCGACCGGCTCGGCGTCGCCGAGCCCGAAGTCTCGCGGCTCGGGACCACCGGGATCGCGGTCAGCCTGCCCGACGTCACCGACGCGCAGCGGGCGATCGACCAGGTCGGGACCACGGCGCAGCTCTACTTCTACGACTGGGAGCCGAACCTGATCGGCCCGGAGAAGACGATCGCCGGCCGGCCCGGCCAGCCGCCGCCCGAACAGGCCTTCAACGAATCGGTCAAACGCTGGGAAGACGCGGGGCGCAAAGCGAACAACCCCCTGAACGCCCAGCTGATCCAGGCCGGCGCCTACCCGACCGCCTACGACGCGGCGGTGCTCGCCTCCGAACAGAAGGGCGAGGAATGCGAAGACCCGTCGACCACCAAGCCGCGCTACTACCTGTTTGAAGAGGAAGAGCCACGCAAGCTGCTGGCCGGCCCCGAGTTCGCGCGGAAGGACCTCTACGTCGACCCGACCGGGGAGGAACGGTCCCGCGAGGGGACGACGGTGATCGAGGTCCCGGTCTGCACGGTGCTGGTCTCCGAGCTGCCCGTCGACGAACAGGGCCGGACCGACGAGACGGCGCGGCCGGGTTGGTTCGCGATCAAGGACAACCCGGCGCTCTCGGGCACCGACATCACCGACCCCGAACAGAACTTCACGCCGACGACCAGCGAACCGAATGTCACCTTCGACTTCACCGGCGACGGCCAGGACGCTTTCCAGCGAGTGACCCGGGCGATCGCCCAGCGCGGCCAGGCGGCGGCGATCGGGCCGGTCGGGGGTCAGCAAGCGGCGGAATTCTCCGGCCACTTCGCGGTCGTCCTCGACAACGAAGTGAAGACCCGGCCGATCATCAACTTCGCCGAAAACCCGGACGGGATCGACGGCCGCGAAGGGGCGCAGATCTCAGGCGGGTTCAACGACATCGCCGAGGCGCAGGACCTGGCGACGGTGCTGCAGATCGGCGCCCTGCCGATCAACCTGAAACTGGTCAGCCAGACCCAGGTCTCGGCGACCCTCGGCAGCCAGGCGCTCGACGCGGGGATCAAGGCCGGGGTGATCGGCGTGATCCTGGTCGTCCTCTTCCTGCTGATCTTCTACCGCTTCCTCGGCCTGGTGGCGGCGATCGCCCTCTGCGCCTACGGGTCGATCTTCTTCGCCCTGATCAAACTGATCCCAGTCACCCTGACCCTGCCGGGGATTGCCGGCCTGGTGCTGACGATCGGGGTCGCGGTCGACTCCAACATCGTCATCTTCGAGCGAATAAAGGAGGAGGTGCGGGCCGGGAGATCGATGCCGAGCGCGATCGCCGCCGGCTACAAACGCGGGATCGGCACGATCATCGACGCCAACGTCATCACCCTGCTGACGGCGTTCATCCTCTTCGTGCTCGCCACCGCCGGGGTCAAAGGGTTCGCCTTCACCCTCGGGGTCGGGACGATCGTCTCGCTGCTGACCGCGGTCGTCTTCACCCAGGCGTTGATCGGCAGCATGAGCAGGACCCGGCTGCTCGGCTCGCCGGGCGCCCTCGGCGCTTCCAGCAAACGGCAGCGCTGGCACTTCGACTTCATGGGGGCCAGCCGTTGGTTCTTCTCGGCCTCCGGCGTGATCCTGCTGGTCGGCGCCCTCTCGCTGGCGACCAGCCAGCTCAACTTCGGGATCGACTTCGAGTCGGGCACCCGGGTCACCGTCGCGCTCCAGCAGCCGACCGATGAGGACGGGGTGCGCGACGCTCTGAGCACGGTCGGGGTCAGCGGCGAGGAGATCCAGCAGGTCTCCGACCCGGTGCTCGGCGACAACGTCTTCCAGATCCAGACCGGCGAGCTGGGGCCGGAGCGGGTGAAAGAGGTCGAGTCGGCGCTGGGCGAGGAGTACGGGATCGCCGAAGACGGGTTCGACAGCACCAGCGTCGGGCCGACCTTCGGCGAGCAGGTCGCCAACAGCGCGCTGACCGCGCTGATCTTCTCGCTGCTGGTGATCTGCGGCTACGTCGCGCTCCGCTTCGACCCGAAGTTCGCGGTGCCGGTGCTGATCGCCGTCTTCCACGACATCCTGATCACCGCCGGCGTCTACTCGTTGACCGGGAAAGAGGTGACGAGCGGCACGGTCGCCGCCTTCCTGACCATCCTCGGGTACTCGTTGTACGACACGATCATCGTCTTCGACCGGATCCGCGAGAACGTGCCGCGGATGCCGCGCGCTGCCTTCTCGCAGATCGTCAACCGCTCGATGAGCGAGGTCCTGACCCGCTCGCTGGCGACCACCTTCTCGACCCTGCTTGCGGTCACGTCGTTGCTCGTCTTCGGCGGCGCCACCCTGCAGGACTTCGCCTTCGCGATGCTGGTCGGGATCGCCTCCGGGACCTACTCCTCGATCTTCATCGCCTCGCCGGTGCTGACCGCGTGGAAGGAACGCGAGCCCGGCTTCATCCGCCGTCGCTTGCGGATCGCCGAGGCCGAAGGTGGCGTGGTGCCGGCCTTCGCTTCCGACATGGACGTCGCCAGGCTGGGCGGCGAGGAGGGCGACGAGCTTGCGGCCGAGGCCGAATCCGCCGCTGAGCGCACCGAGCCGGCCGCGGAGGCCCAGCCGGGCGCGGTCGCGACCGCGGAGCGGACGGCGGGCAATGGCGGCGATCCGGTCGGCGAGGACGGGCCGGACCCCGATTCGGCGGAGCGCCGCCGCCGCAACGCCGAGCGCAAGGCGCGCCGGCAGGCACGCCGCAAACACGGGAGGAACCGCTAGCGATGGCACTGGTCGTCTGGTTCACGATGGGCATCGCGCTCTGGCACTTCACGGTCTTCATTCCCGACCGGTTCTGGCAGGGGATCGTCGGCGCCTTCCTCGGCTCCGTGATCGGTGCGGTGATCTTCGGCCTGATCGTGCAGCAGGTCATCGGTCGCGGCCTCGGCGACACCGACGTGGCCACCGCGCTGCTGGCGGTGCCCGGCACGGCGATTGGCCTCGCCGTGGTCTGGGCGATCGGCACCCGGCGCGAAGCCCAGCTCCTCGACTAGAGCAGATTTACCTGCAAATTACGGAGTAAAGCGGCGCGGTTGCCGCCGCCTGGCCGCCTAGCCTGGGTGGGTGCCGGAGTCCCTGCAGGCATTTGCCGCCGAGCCCTACGCCTACGCCGACGTGCGGGCGGTCGCGGACGGGCTCGGGCTCAGTGAGCCGGTCGCCGTGACCCTGGTGCGACGCGGCTACCGCACGCCGGATCAAGCGCGGGAGTTCCTGGCGGCGGAGGAGGGGCATCCGCCGGAGGCGTTCGAGGCGATGGCCGAGGTCGTGGCCACGGTGCGGGAGGCGATCGGGGCGGGGCGGCGGATCACGGTCCACGGCGACTTCGACGTCGACGGAGTCTGCGCGACCTCGGTGCTGGTCTCGACCCTGCGCGAGCTGGGCGCCGAGTGCGACTGGCTGATCCCCGACCGGCTGGCCGACGGCTACGGGTTGAGCGCCGGCAACGTCGAGCGCCTGGCGCAGCGGGGTACGGACTTGATCGTCACCGTCGACTGCGGGATCACCGCGGTCGACGAGGTGGCGCTGGCAAAGCGCCTGGGGATGGAGGTGGTGGTCACCGATCACCACCAGGCGGGCGAGGCGCTGCCGGACTGTCCGATCCTGCACCCGGAAATCAGCGGCTACCCGTTCGCTTCCCTCTGTGGCACCGCCGTCGCCTGGAAGCTGGCGTGTGCGTTGCGGGAGGGGGGCGCGGAGGCGGACCTCGACCTGGTGGCGCTGGCCACGGTCGCCGACCTGGTGCCGCTGGTCGGAGAGAACCGTTCGCTGGTGAAGCGGGGCCTGGCGGAGGCGCGACGGGCGCACCGGCCCGGGTTGAAGGCGCTGATCGAGGCGTCGAAGTGCGAGCCGATCCGGCTCGACGAGGGCGACCTGGCGTTCCGTCTGGCGCCGCGGATCAATGCGGCGGGGCGGCTGTACCGGGCCGACGCCGGGGTGGAGTTGATGCTGACCGAGGATGAGGATCGGGCGGAGCAGATCGCGATCGAGCTGAGCAAGGCCAACTCGGAGCGGCGAGCGACCGAGCGCCAGGTGCAGGGCGCGGCGGAAGCGGCGCTGCGCGAGCTGCCGGAGGGGCTGCGCGAGGCGCCGGGCTTCGTGGTGGCCGGCGAGGGCTGGCATCCCGGCGTGGTCGGGATCGTCGCCTCGCGGCTGGTCGAGGCCCACCACCGGCCAGTGGTCGTGGTCTCTCTTGACGGCGAGGGGGGAGGGCGAGGCTCGGGTCGCAGCATCCCCGGCTTCGACCTGCTGGGAGCGCTGGAGGCGTGCTCGGAGCACCTGGTCGGGTTCGGCGGCCACCGCGCCGCCGCCGGGCTGGAGCTGCGCGAGGAGAGCCTCGTCGCCTTCCGCGAGGCCTTTGCCGCCCACGCGGCGGCGACGCTGGGGCCGGAGGACCTGCGCCGGACCGAGCGGATCGACGCGATGGTCGGCGGAGTGGGGCTGGGGCTCGACCTGGCCGAGGAGCTCGGCCAGCTGGCCCCGTTCGGGATGGGCAACCCCGGAGTCCGGTTGATGGTCCCCTCCGCCCGGGTCACCGACGTGCGCACGATGGGCAAGCACTCGCGGTTCAGCCTGCGCAGTGGCGCCCACCGGGCGCTCGGCGTCGCCTTCGGCCGCTCCTCCCTCGGGGTCGGGGAGGAGGACCCGGTCGACGCCGCGGTGCGACTCGAGGTCAACCACTGGAACGGCTCGGTCGAACCCCGCGTCGTGCTCCGCGAGCTCTACCCGCTCGGCGGCGACGAGGAGTCCCCGCACTCGCACGAGTGCGAGTGCGGGGGCGACGAGTGGTGGGCGCGCTTCGAAGCCGAGGGCGGCGGGGCAGTGGCGACTTTGTCCACGCAGCGTGAACAAAGTCGCCAATTGCGGCGCGGTGGCTCGGTGACGACCTCGATCGCGGAGCTTGTTTCGAGTGGGGCGGGGGTGCTTGCGGTTTGCGCCGACGCTTCGCGGCGAGCGGGGCTGGCGACCGGAGCCACTGGGCTCGCTCGCTTCAACGGCGGCGGCGGCCGGGTCGCCTGCATGCGCTGCGGTGGAGCGGCGCTCGACGCGGTCGCGGCCAAGGCCGGTGGCGGCCTCGCCCTGGTCGACTACCCGACCTTGGAGCGGGCCGGCGCGGAGCTCGCGACCGGCTTCGAGCACGTCGTCCTGGTCGACCCGCCGTCCTCGCGAGCCGCCGATGCGGCGCTGGGCGCCGGAGAGGGCTACCTTCACCTCCTATTCGGCGATGCCGAGCGTGAGTTCGCGCTTGCCGTCGCCGAGGCGAACGCGCCCTCGCGGGAGACGGTCGCCGGCGTCTACCGCCGCCTCCGCGAGTCGGGCGGGAGCGCCGGCGCTGAGCTGCGGGCGGCGCTGACCGGCGATGGGCCGTACCCGCTCGCCCCCGAGACCGCGGCGCGCTGCCTCCGGGTCCTGCGCGAGCTCGATCTTGCCCACGGGGAGCCGGATCGCGGCGCGGGGGCGGTCGGGGTCGTATCCTCAGAGGGGACCGAACTGGAGCGCTCAGCCGCGTTCCGTGCGTACAGCGCAGAACTCTCGGAGGCAAAGCGATCGCTCGAAAGACGCAGATAGGGGCAGACCACTCCGAGCTCCTCGGCGACCTGTTCGCGGTGATCGAGGAGTTCGACTCGGCGCTGCCCGACGCCAGTCGCGGCGGCGCGGCGCTGGCGGTGTCGACGGTCGATCGCGACAAGGTCGAGCGCGCGTTCGATTTCGCCTGCGACCGCCACGCCGACCAGCTGCGGCACTCCGGCGACCAGTTCATCACCCACCCGGTCGGGGTGGCGCAGATCTGCGCCGGGATGCGACTCGACACGGAGACGCTTTGCGCGGCGCTCCTCCACGACACGGTCGAGGACACCAGCGCCAGCCTCGAGGAGATCGACGAGGAGTTCGGCGAGGAGATCGCGCAGCTGGTCGACGGGGTGACGAAGCTGACCGGGATCACCTTCGAGAGCCGCGACGAGCGGCAGGCCGAGAACTACCGCAAGATGATGGTGGCGATGGCCACCGACGTCAGGGTGATCCTGATCAAGCTGGCCGACCGCCTCCACAACATGCGCACCCTGGGCGCGCTGCCGAAGCAGAAGCAGACCGCGAAGTCCCACGAGACGCTGGAGATCTACGCGCCGCTCGCCCACCGGCTGGGGATCCACGCGATCAAATGGGAGCTGGAGGACCTCTCCTTCGCCACCCTGCACCCGCGCAAGTACGCGGAAATCAAGCAGCTGGTCGCCCAGCAGCGCGACGAGCGCGAGTCCTACGTCGCCGACGCCGGTCGGTTCCTCTCCGAGGAGCTGGGCCAGGTCGGGATCGAGGCCGAGATCTCTGGCCGCGCCAAGCACTTCTACTCGATCTACACGAAGATGGCCAAGAAGGGCCGCGAGTTCAACGAGATCTTCGACCTGACCGCGATGCGGGTGATCGTCGGCTCGGTCAAGGACTGCTACGGGGCGATCGGTGTCATCCATTCGCTCTGGAAGCCACTGCCGGGCCGCTTCAAGGACTTCGTCGCGATGCCGAAGGCCAACATGTACCAGGCGCTGCACACGACGGTGATCGGGCCGGAGGGCAAGCCGCTGGAGATCCAGATCCGGACCGAGGAGATGCACAAGCTCGCCGAGTACGGGATCGCCGCCCACGTCGCCTACAAAGAGGGTGGCGGCGAAGACCCGAAACGGGAGAAGATGACCTGGCTGCGGCAGCTGGTCGAGGCCGAGGGCGAACAGGACCCGGCCGAGTTCCTCGAGTCGCTCAAGGTCGACCTGTTCGAGGACGAGGTCTTCGTCTTCACGCCGAAGGGCGAGGTGAAGAACCTCTCGGCGGGCTCGACCCCGCTCGACTTCGCCTACGCGGTCCACACCGACGTCGGCCACACCTGCGTCGGCGCCAAGATCAACGGCAACATCGTGCCGCTGCACTACCAACTGCGCTCCGGCGACATCGTCGAGGTGCTGACGGCGAAGCAGAAGCGCGGCCCTTCGATGGACTGGCTGAAGCTGGTCCGGACCAGCCGCGCCCGCAACAAGATCCGCGCCTTCTTCAAAGAGGAGCGGCGCGAGGACGCCGAGCGCGACGGCCGCGAGGGGCTGGAGGAGGCGCTGCGCAAGCGCAGCCTGCCGATGCAGAAGATCGCCGGCTCGCCGCTGCTCGCCGACGTGATCCGCGAGATGGGCTTCCGCAAGGCGACCGATTTCTACATCGCGCTCGGCCAGGGCAAGGTCTCGACCAAGGCCGCCGCCAACAAGCTGATGCAGCGGCTGAAGGCGGGCGAGGCGGTCGAAGAGGGGCCGGAGCCGGTCGGTGACGGCCGCGAGGATCGTGCCCGGCGCACCAAGGATGCCGCCAACTACGGGATCGTCGTCAAGGGTGTCGACCAGGTCGCGGTGCGGCTCGCCAAGTGCTGCCGGCCGGTGCCCGGCGACGAGATCGTCGGCTACGTCTCGCTGGGGCGGGGGATCACCATCCACCGCGAGGATTGCCGCAACGTGAAGACGCTGAGGCGCTCCCCCGAGCGCTTCGTCGACGTCGGTTGGGAAGGCGAAAACGAGGCTTCCTACCGGGTCGAGCTGCAGATCGACGCCTACGACCGCACCCGCCTGCTCGAGGATCTCTCGCGGGCCTTCTCGGAGGTGGGGATCAACATCATCGGCGCCAGTTGCACGACCAACCACCCGATGGTCAAGAACCGATTCGTGGTCGAAGTGGGGGACACCGAGCAGCTCAAGCACTGCGTCTCCCGCCTCCGCAACGTCGAGAGTGTGTTCGATGCCTATCGCATCACCCCCGGGGCCTGAGACGTGATGGCCGGCGCCTGGGGGTGTCCTCGGTCGGCTGGCTTCGGGTCACGCACCCGAGTGCGCTCCCCTCGCCAGCCTCCCTGCGTCCTACCCAGGCTTGGCCCTCACGTCTCAGGGAAGGACCGAATTTGGCACTGACCGTCGCAGTCACCGGGCCGACCGGGGAGATCGGGCGAGCTCTGCTCGACGCGCTCGACCGCGAGCCGGAGGTGGGGGAGGTGCGGGGGATGGCGCGCCGCCCCTTCGATCCCGCCGCCGAGGGTCTCTCAAAGGTCGTCTACCGGCGCGGCGACGTGCTCGACCGCGGCTCGCTGGCGGCGCTGCTCGACGGCGCCGACGTCGCCGTCCACCTCGCCTTCTCGATCTTCGGCGGCCGTGAGCAGACTCACCGGGTCAACCTGGAGGGCAGCCGCAACGTCTTCGAGGCGGTGGCGACGGCGGGGGTCGGTCGGCTCGTCTACACCTCCTCGGTCGCCGCCTACGGGTTCGGCGACGGGCGGCCGTCGCTGATCGGCGAGGAGACGCCGGCGACCGGCAGCGCCGAGTTCTACTACTCGGCGCAGAAGGCGGAGCTGGAGCGGGCGCTGGACGAGGTGCTCGGCGGCGTCGACCTCGACGCCTACGTCTTCCGTCCCTGCATCGTCGCCGGGCCGCGGGCGACGATGCTGATCCGCCAGACCGTCAACGCCGCCCGGCTCGGCGACCCGGTGCCGGCGCTGCGGCGCGGGGTCGGCCGGTTGCCGCTGCCGTCGCCGGTATTGCCCGACCCCGGGGTCCCCTTCCAGCTGGTCCACCACGACGACGTCGCGACGGCGCTGGGCGCAGCCGTCCTCGGCGCCGGCGAGCCGGGCGCCTACAACCTGGCCGGAGAGGGCCAGGTCCGGGTTCGCGACATCGCCGCCGCGATCGGGTGGCGCTCGGTCCCGGTGCCGGGCCCCGCGGTCGCCGCCAGCGCCGAGGTCGCAAAGCGGTTCAGCTTCCTGGCGCCCCAGCTGGAGTGGGCGACGGCGCTGCGCACCCCGGTCCTGATGGACACTGCGAAGGCGCGGCGCGAGCTGGGCTGGACGCCGGCCTTCGACGCCACCGAGACCCTCGCCCAGACCGCCGCCAGCGCCCGCGCCCAGGGCCTGCTCGACTAGGCGACGATGGTGAGGGCGCCGGGGACCGCTCGGAGCTCGATCCGGGTGCGGTCGCCGATGTAGTCGCCGTCGACCTGGAGCGGGAACGGCTTCGGGGTGTCGTCCTTGCCGGTCGAGAGCGTTGTGACGGTGGCCGAGGCGACGTCGTCGAAGTGGGTCACCTGTCTGTGGTCGGCAGCGCTCCGCTTGCCGCTCAGCAGGCGCGAGATCAGGGTCGGCATGTCGCGCTGCGCGGCCCGCTTCAGCACTCCCATCGAGAGGGTGCCGTCGTCGATCGCGATGCCCTCGCAGACCCGGATCGGCCGGCTCGCGAAGTAGGTGAGCGGGTCGGAGTTCTGGGCGATCGCGGTCACCCCGTCGACCGGCTCGGCGCCCTCCACCTCGACCCGCATCTTCACCGCGTTCACCAGGTAGCGGCGGTAGAAGCCGGAGATCCCGGACCAGCTGTAGTAGTAGGGGCCGGCCTTCGCCTTCAGCTTCGGGTTTTCGTCGACCCGCCGCACCACGGTGGCGTCGATCCCGGCGCCGCAGGCGAAGACGAAGTGGCGCTCGTTGACCTTGCCGAGGTCGATCTTGCGGGGCTGCCAGTCGTCGACCAGCGAGAGCAGGTGCTCGGTCGCGTCGACCACGTCGTTGGGGATGCCCAGCGTGCGGCAGACGACGTTGGTCGAGCCGCCGGGCAGCATCGCCACCGGCAGGTCGGTCCCCGCCAGCCCGTTGGCGACCTCGTTCAGCGTCCCGTCGCCGCCGAAGGCGACCACCACGTCGTAGCCCCCGTCCCGCGCCTCGCGCCCGATCTCGGTCGCATGGTTCTGCGCCTCGGTGGACACGGCCTCGACGTCGAACCGCCCCTGCAGCGCGTAGACGACCAGGTTGCGCAGCCGGTCGGAGACGGTCGTCGCGTAGGGATTGACGATGATCAGCATCCGCTTCTTGTGCGGCTTGCGGTGCAGTCTGTCGCGGAATTTGGCGGTCAAGGGGTGGTCGTGCGCGACTGGTGGACGTCGGATGGCGGACCCTACTGGCGATTGCGACCGGGCGGGCTTCGCTGGCCGACGCTGGGGCAAGGCGCTTTTCTCAACCTCTGGTTGAAGAAAGCGCCTAACGCCAGGCTAGGCGGGTTGCCCCGGGGTGCTTGCGGGTGGGGTGGGGACCGCCTCGTAGCGAACCACGTCGCCGTCGTCCACTTCGCGGATGCGGCCCTCGTTGACGAGGAGGTCGGCGTGGCCGATCACCTCGGAGAGGGTGAGGAAGGCCTGGGTGACGGCGACGTTTCCCCAGAGGGCCTGGGCCAGCTCGTAGCCGGTCTGGAGACGCTCGGCGATCAGGGTGAAGATCTTCTCCTTGCGGCGGTCGTGGGCGGCGAAGCGGGCGTCGATCAGCTCGACGTGGTCGGCGATCGGCTCGCCGTGGCCGGGCAGGACGATCTCGGCCGGCAACTCGCGGGTGCGGGCGAGGGAGTCGATGTATGTGACCAGGGCGTGGGTGCGCTGGTGGGCGCCGTCGAGGGGGAGGCTGATCAGCGGGTTGGAGGAGATGTGGGCGATCAGGTGGTCGCCGGCGATCAGGATCCGCCGCTCGGCGTCCCAGAAGAGGGTGTCGGAGGGGCTGTGGCCGGGTCGGTGCAGGACCTCGAGCCGGCGGTTGCCTAACTCCAGCGCCTCGCCGTCGGCCAGCGGCCGGGTCACGGTGACCTGCGAGCCCCAGCCGCGAAAGCCGCGCGAGACCGTGCGCAGCGCCGTGGTCACGTCCTCGGGGATGCCGTTGCGCAGCATCACCTCGACCGCGAAGGCGTCCTGGCGCTCGGCGTCCTCGTCGAAGTCGGCGAGCCGCTGCGCCGCCGCGCCCAGGGCTGCCACCTCGGCTCCGGAATGCTCGACCAGGATCTCGACCAGGCCGAGGTGGTCGATGTGCTGGTGGGTGACGACGATCAGCTCCAGGTCCTCGATCGCGTGGCCGCGCGCCCCGAGCATCGCGCCGATCTCGTCCAGCGCCTTGCCCGAGTTCGGCCCGGTGTCGACCAGGGTCAGCGGCTCGTCCTCGATCAGGTAGCAGTTGACCTTGCCGACCGCGAACGGGGTCGAGATCGCGAAGCGGTGGATGCTGGCCAGGGCGGCCTGCTCCAGCGCCGCCTCCGGGGTGAGGCTCACGCCCGGATCAGCTCCAGCACCCGGTCGCGCTTCGCCTCCATGTCCTCACGGGAGACCAGCGACTCGAGGTTGAGGCGGAGCAGCGGCTCGGTGTTGGAGGGGCGCACGTTGAAGTGCCAATCCTCGTAGTCGACCGAGATCCCGTCGAGCCGGGTGATCCTGCCGTCCGCGAAGCGCTCGGCGATCGCCTCCATCCGGCCCGCCTGGTCGGCGACCTCGGAGTTGATCTCGCCGGAGATGAAGTACCGGGACCGGAACTCGTCGATCAGCTCGGCCAGGTCGCGGCCCTCCTCGGAGAGCAGCTCGAGGATCAGCAGCGCCGGAATCGTGCCCGAGTCGGCGTTCCAGAAATCGCGGAAGTAGTAGTGGCCGGAGACCTCGCCGCCGAAGGCGGCGTCCTCCTCGCGCATCCGCGCCTTGAAGAAGGCGTGGCCGACCCGGGAGAGATCGGAGCGGCCGCCCTCGGCGGCGACCAGGTCGGGGACGGCGCGGCTGGAGCGGGGGTCGTAGAGGATCGTCGCCCCGGGCTGCTTGCGCAGCACCGAGCGGGCGAGCAGCGCGCAGACGAAGTCGCCGTCGCAGAACTCGCCGCGGGAGTCGATGAAGAAGCAGCGGTCGGCGTCGCCGTCCCAGGCGATCCCGAGGTCGGCGCCGCTGGCCCGCACCCGCTCCATGATCAGCCGCCGGTTCTCCTCCAGCAGCGGGTTCGGCTCGTGGTCGGGGAACTCGCCGTCGGGCTCGAAGTACATCTCCTCCAGGTCGAGCCCGAGCCCGGCGAGGATCGGGCCGACCATCGGCCCGGCCATCCCGTTGCCGCCGTCGACCACGACCTTCAGCGGCCTCACCTTCGCGGGGTCGATGAAGGAGAGGGCGTGGGCGCGGAACTCGTCCCAGACGTCGACCTCCTGCAGCGAGCCGCCGCCCGGGGCGTGGCCGAGTCCGGCCTCGATCTCGGCCTGGATTTCGGCGATCCCGGCGTCGCCGGAGAGCGGCAGCGCCCCCTCGCGGACCAGCTTCACGCCGGTGTAGGCCTTCGGGTTGTGGGAGGCGGTGACCATCGCGCCGCCGTCGAGCTGGCGCGACCCGACCAGGTGGTAGAGCATCTCGGTCGCGACCATCCCCGCGTCGAGCACGGTGGCGCCCTCGAAGATCAGCCCGTCGCGCAACTCGGCGGCCATCGCCGGCGCGGTGAGGCGCATGTCGCGGCCGAGCCCGATCCGCAGCTCGCCCGGCTGTTTGCCGCGCAGCCGTGCCAGCACCCGGGCGAAGGCGCGCCCGATCGCGTGCGCGGTGGTCTCGTCCATCTCGGAGCCGTGCAGCCCGCGGATGTCGTACGCCTTGAAGATCCCGGCCGGCGCCAGGACTGACTGGTCGGTCAAAACGCTCCTTTCAGCGCTTCGTAGCTCTGCTCGATCGTCTGCGGCATCACTTTGGTGTCGGCGATCACCGGCATGAAGTTGTTGTCGCCCGCCCAGCGCGGCACCACGTGCATGTGGATGTGGTGCTCGACCCCGGCGCCGGCGATCCGGCCCTGGTTGAAGCCGACGTTGAACCCGTGCGGCTCGTAGACCTGCTCCAGGCGGCTCATCGCCCGCTGCGCCAGCTCCATCGCCTCGGCCAGCGTCCCGGATGGGATGTCCTGCAGGCGGCCAAGGTGCTCGTAGGGGGCGACCATCAGGTGGCCGTTGGTGTAGGGGAAGAGGTTGAGGATCACGAAGCAGGTCTCGCCGCGGTGGACGATCAGGCTCGCTTGGTCATCCCCCGCCGCCGGCTTGGCGCAGAAGATGCACTCCTCCTCGATGTCCTTGGACGCGTCCTTCACGTAGGCGAGGCGCCAGGGCGCCCAGATGCGGAAGTTGGCCACTGCCGCCCAGGCTATAACCAACCCCGACGGCGGAAGTAGGCGACCATGCCGAGCAGGATCGCGAACATGCCGCCGAGCAGTAGCCAGAAGGCGGCCGTGTCGGACTCGCCGGGGACGTGGACGTTGGTGCCCCAGATGCTGGCGATCAGGGTCAGCGGCAGGACGATGACGCTGATCGAGGTCAGCACCCGGAGGATGTCGTTGACCCGGTGGGAGATCACCGACTCGTTGGTCTCCTCCAGCGCCTCGGCGACCTCCTTGTAGTTCTCCAGCATGTCCCAGATTCGCTCGTGCGCGTCGACGATGTCGTCGAAGTAGATCTCGAGGTCGAGGTCGGTCGCCAGGTAGCGCTGCTTGACCTTCTCCAGGTCGCGCAGCACCGGCCGCTGGGGCCGGATCACCTTGCGGAAGTTGATGATCTCCTGCTTGACGTTGGAGATGTCGCGAACGACCTCTTCGGAGCGGCCCTCGAAGATCTGGTCCTCGAGCGCGTCGAGCTTGTTGCCGATCTTGCGCAGCATCGGGAAGCAGTAGTCGAAGCTGTCGTCGACCAGGCGGTAGAGCAGGTAGCCGGAGCCGCGCGAGAAGAGCTGCTCGCGCAGCTCCTCCTTGCCGCGGCAGCGCTCGAACAGGTACTCGACCGGCTGCAGCGGCTGGTTGGGGATCGTCACCATGTAGTCGGGCCCGACGAAGACGTCGAGCTCGCCCGCCCCGAGCCGGCCGGCCGTCGGGTCGAAGACCGGCAGGTGGAGGACGATGAACAGGTACTCGTCGTAGACGTCGATCTTCGGCCGCTGGTTGCGCGAGAGCACGTCCTCGAGGTCGAGGGCGTGGAAGCTGAAGTGCTCCTCCAGCCAGGCGCGCTCGAGAGCGCCGGGACGCTCGATGTTGACCCAGCGCAGGCCGGCGGCGTCGATTCGCTCGACCTGGGGGGTCTGGGGCTCGGCCTCAGCGGGGCGTTCGACGAGCTCGCCGCGCCGGCTCGGCCGCCGCAGCCTCGGCTTCGGAAGGTTCGGCATCGCTCAAACCCTTCGTCTCGTCGTGCAGCTGAGCCATCGTGGGGCACAGGTTAGCCGCGATCGGCCCCTGGAAAGCCCCGCGACCCGCCTGGTACTCTTCTCCCAACATAAGCGCCACATCTAGAGGAGTGGAGGGACTGGCCCTTTGAAGCTCCGGCAACCACCTCGGATCTCGGTTCGAGACAGGTGCCAAGTCCAGCAGGTTCGGTACGCGGCCTGGAAGATGTGGGGGACGTCCTACCGGACCTCTGCCCCACGTGGCGGAGGTTTTTTTGTCGGTAGAAGAGAGGATCGGATGTCCATCGAGAACCTGAAGTGCAAGGAGTGCGGTAGCGCCTACGAGCTGGGGGCGCACTACGTCTGCGAGAACTGTTTCGGACCGCTCGAGGTCGCCTACGACTTCTCCGAGCTCGACGCGGCCGAGGCGAAACGGCGGATCCAGGCCGGCTCGCAGGGGATCTGGCGCTACGCCGACTTCCTCCCCTTCGAGGGACGGCCCGGCGACCCGCTGGAGCCGGGGATGACGCCGCTGCTGCGCGCCGACCGGCTGGCCGAGCAGCTCGGGGTCGGGGCCGAGATCTGGATCAAGAACGACGCCGCCAACCCGACCCACTCCTTCAAGGACCGGGTGGTGGCGGTCGCGGTCGCCAAGGCCCGCGAGCTGGGTTTCCGCACCGTCGCCTGCGCCTCGACCGGCAACCTCGCCAACGCGGTCGCCGCCCACGCCGCGGCGGCCGGGCTGGAGTCCTACGTGCTGGTCCCCGCCAACCTCGAGGAGCAGAAGCTGCTGGCGACCGGCGTCTACGGCACCAACCTGGTCGGCGTCCGCGGCAACTACGACGACGTCAACCGGCTCTGCACCCAGCTCGCCGAAGCCCGGCCCTGGGCCTTCGTCAACGTCAACCTCCGCCCCTACTACGCCGAGGGCTCCAAGACGCTCGCCTACGAGACGGTCGAGCAGCTCGGCTGGAAGCTGCCCGACCGGGTGGTCAGCCCGATCGCCTCCGGCTCGCTGTTCACCAAGCTCGGCCGCGGCTTCCAGGAGTGGCTGGACCTGGGCCTGGTCGAGGGTTCGCTGCCGGTCTTCAACGGCGCCCAGGCGGCCGGGTGCAGCCCGGTCGCGACCGCCTTCGCCGAGGGCTGGGACGTCTGCAAACCGCAGAAGCCGGAGACGATCGCCAAGAGCCTGGCGATCGGCGACCCGGCCGACGGCCCCTACGCGGTCGAGCAGGCCCGCCGTACAGGCGGAGGCATCGACGCGGTGTCCGACGCCGAGATCCGCGACGCGATCCGGCTGCTGGCCGAGACGACCGGGATCTTCACCGAGACCGCCGGCGGGGTCACGGTCGGGGTGCTGCGCAAGCTGGCCGAACGAGGCGAGCTGCGCGACGGCGAGCGGGTCGTCGTCTACATCACCGGCGAGGGTCTGAAGACGCTCGACGCGACTCGCGATACGTTCCAGATGCACGAGATCGACCCCGACCTCGAGAGCTTCGAGGCCGAGTTCCGCCAGGAGGTAGCCGTCTGATGTCCGTCACCGTGAAGATCCCGACCCAGCTGCGAGCCGCCACCGGGGGTGAGGCCGAGGTCGAGGTCGCCGGGGCGACCGTCGGCGAGGTGCTCGACGCGGTCTTCGCCGCCCACGGCGACCTGCGCGAGCGGATCACCCAGAACGGCGACCTGCGCCGTTTCGTCAACGTCTACGTCTCCGGCGAGGACATCCGGTTCCAGCAGGGGCTTGAGACCGAGATCAACGAGGGCGACGAGGTAACGATTCTGCCGGCGGTGGCTGGGGGCTGAAACCGCCGGTAGTCATCCTCTGCGGCGGGCGCGGGACCCGGCTGCGGGAGCGGACCGAGTCGGTGCCCAAGGCGCTGGTCGAGATCGGCGGCCGGCCGATCGTCTGGCACGTGATCCGGATCTACGCGGCGCAGGGGTTCGGCCGGTTCCTGCTCGCCACCGGGTACCTGGGCGAGGCGGTGGCGGAGTTCGTCGCCAGCGAGCGGTGGCCGGAGGGGGTCGAGGTCGAGTGCGTCGACACCGGGCTCGACACGCCGACCGGGGGACGGGTGGCGCGGCTAGGTGAGCGACTGCGCGGCGGCACCTTCTGCCTCACCTACGCCGACGGCGTCGCTGACGTCGACCTCGGGGCGCTGCTCGGGTTCCACCGCGAGCGGGGCGCGCTGGCGACGATGACCGTGGTCCGGCCCGACCTGCAGTGGGGGGTGGCGGAGCTGGAGGGCGACCGGGTCGCCGGGTTCGTCGAGAAGCCCCGCAGCGAGCGCTGGATCAACGGCGGCTTCCTCTGCTGCGAGCCGGGGTCGCTTGCCTACCTGAATGACGACAGCGTGCTGGAGCGCGAGCCGCTGTCCCAGCTTGCCGCCGAGGGCGAGCTGGCGGCCTACCGGCACGAGGGCTTCTGGGACTGCATGGACACCTACAAGGACGCCGTCGTCCTCAACGACCTCTGGGCCGAAAGGGAGGCACCCTGGCGAATCTGGGACGCCGCCAGGGCGGAGGCGCCGTGAGGCGGGCCCTGGTCACCGGCGGACACGGCTTCATCGGCTCCCACCTCGCCCAGGGGCTGCTGCGCGACGGGGTCGAGGTGCGGGCTCTGCATCCAGTTGCGCCGCGTCTGACCGAGCTTGGCGCGCCCCGTCCCTCCGGGCTCGGCCTGCTGGGGATCGAGCGCTCGGTCGAGCTGTTCGAGGCGGACCTGCTCGACGCCGAGGCGGTGGCCGCCGCGGTGGCCGGCTGCGACGCGGTCTTCCACCTCGCCGCCGAGACGATCGTCGGGGTCGCGAACCGCTCCCCGGCCCACGCCTTCGAAGTCAACGTGCGCGGCGCCTGGAACGTGTTCGAGGCCTGCCGAGAGGGCGAGGTGGAGCGGATCGTCTTCGCCTCCTCCGATAAGGCCTACGGCCCTAGTCCGGAGCTGCCCTACCGCGAGGACTTTCCGCTGCGCCCCGCATACCCCTACGACGCCAGCAAGGCCGCCGCCGACACGATCGCCCGTTCCTACGCGACGGCCTACGGCCTGCCGCTCTCGGTCACCCGACTCGCCAACGTCTATGGGGGCGGCGACCTCAACTTCACGCGACTGGTGCCCGAGGTCTCGATCGCGGTCGCCGAGGGCCGCGCCCCGCAGATCCGCAGCGACGGCAGCCCGCGGCGGGACTTCCTCTACGTTGAGGACGCGGTCGCCGCCTACCTGGCGATCGCCGCGGCGCTGGACCGACCGGAGACCCGCGGCGAGGCGTTCAACGGCGGCGGCGACCGACCGCACCGGGTGCGGGAGATGGTCGAGCTGATCGTTGCCGCCGGCGGCGGGGAGGTGGAGCCGGTCTACGGGCCGGGGCCGCCACCGGGCGAGATCGTCGACCAGTACCTCGACTCGACCAAGCTCCGCGAGGCGACCGGGTGGCGCCCCCGGGTGGCGCTGGGCAACGGCCTGGCGCGCACCCTCGAGTGGTACCGAGAGCACCCCGAGGCCCGGCCGTGAGCGACGTGAGGCTGGATTTTTCTCCACCCTCCGGGTGAGACTGCGTTTCTCTCCGCTATGCGGAGAGAAGTCCAGCCTCAGTATCGGGTGCTCGATGCGGTTGGCTCGGTCGCTGGGTCGACCATCTAGGCTGGCCGCCATGTGCGGGCGGTTCACGGTCACCACCAAGGACACGAAGAAGGTCGCCGACCGCTTCCAGGTCGAGCTGGAGAAGGCGTTGCAGCGCGGTGGCGGCGACGGCGGCGGGAAATCGCCGGCCGGGATGGGGCGGTTCAACGTCGCGCCGACCCAGGAGGTGCTGACCGTCCGCTCTTCGCCCGAGCCCGAGCAGGCGGCGCGGGGGGAGCGCGAGGCGCGGCTGATGCGCTGGGGCCTGGTGCCGCGCTGGGCCAAGGACCTCAAGGTCGGCTACCGGATGATCAACGCCAAAGCCGAGAACCTCGAATCGAGTCGCGCCTACGCGCCGCTGGTCGGCAAGTTCCGCCACCGCTGCCTGATCGTCGCCGACGGCTTCTACGAGTGGATGGTCGCCGAGGACCCGAAGCAGCCGCGCCAGCCCTGGCGGTTCACGGTCGACGGCGGCGAGCCGTTCGCCTTCGCCGGGATCTGCACCCGCAAGGAGTGGGAGGACCCGGAGGATCGTGGCTTCGACGACGGCTGGCTCTACAGCGCGACGATCGTCACCACGACCCCGAACCAGGTCGTCGCCCGGGTCCACGACCGGATGCCGGCGATCCTGCCCAGCCCCGAGGCCGAGGCGGCCTGGCTCGACCCCGAGCTCGGGGTCGAGGAGGCGGTCGCGATGTGCGGGCCGCTCGACCCGGCCCGGATGCAGGGCGCCCCCGCCAACCCGAAGCTGAACAAGGTCGGCAAGGGCGTGGAGGAGGGGCCGGAGCTGCTCGTCGCCCCCTGAGCCGGCGCCGCTACTCGGCTTCCTCGGTCGCCTCCGCCGCTTCCTCTTCTTCTTGGGCGCGCTCTTCGGCTTCCTCGTCGAGCGGCGGCGAGATTTCGGGCAGCGCGCCCGCGGTCCGGGCCGTCGCGTCGCCGGCGCTGGTGGTCATCGTGCAGGCGATGCTGGCGGCCGGGATGCCGGTCGTCTTGAAGACGGTGGCGAAGGGCAGCACCAGGTCTTCCTGTGGCGGGCCGGGGGGGAGGAACCATTGCCAGCGCTCCGCCCCTTCCTCGTAGACCGGCCACTCGAGCTTGATCCCGCGCTCATTCGCGAAGCCTTCTCGCAGGATGTCTTCGAAGTCCACCACGGCCCGGCTGCCGCCGTGCGAGCTGAACCTGACCTGGACGACCTCGGGTTCGTCCTGCTGGTGCAGATTGTCGCTGGAGCGGGGGTAGGAGGCGCGCAGTTTGGGGGTCTGGGCGACGAAGCTGTTGCGCCCCTTCACCCGGCAGAAGATGCGGCCGCCGCCGACCGGCGAGCCGGCGTCTACCCGCAGCACCGCGGCCACCCGGTAGAGGCCGTAGCCGGAGAAGTTGGTGCCGGTCGCCTTGAGGCCGGCGTCGGTCAGCTGCATCTCGCCGCCGCCACCGGGGACCGGGACGGCCGCCGAGTCGGGGATCGCGCCCTCCTGCACCCATTCGAGCGGGGTCGCCGCGCCGGCCGAGCGGTCGGTCGCCAGCAGCGCCGCGGCAACGGTCGCGATCAGCCCGACCGCGATCACGACCAACGCCCCGCGCGGAATCCCGTTTTCAGCCCCTTCGCTCATCCTGAAGACGCGCCCGACAGGATTCGAACCTGTGGCCTTGCGCTCCGGAGGCGCACGCTCTATCCAGCTGAGCTACGGGCGCTCGGTTGGGAGCTTAGCCCGTCCGGACCGGGGAAGGCTTGAAGCGAACATATGTTCCGTCCGACCGCAGACATAACATCGCGACCATGGATACGGCCAGGCGGGGCAACGAGGCGGAGGCAAGGATTCTCGCGGAGTTGGTGCGGCGTGGGTTCGGCGTCGCGATTCCATTTGGCGACGGATCCCCCTACGACTTGGTCCTGGATCTCGGAGACAGCCTCTTGCGCGTCCAGTGCAAGCGGGGCTGGCTGAGGCGGGGG
>Ga0210063_1000197_pt1 | contig 21066 bp, 22 predicted proteins | sample Muzzi_PWA_D1_FD_185529 | JGI IMG/M metagenome (GOLD analysis project Ga0210063, IMG submission 185529) | Wetland microbial communities from San Francisco Bay, California, USA, that impact long-term carbon sequestration - Muzzi_PWA_D1 (SPAdes) | ecosystem: Environmental > Aquatic > Marine >... | reverse complement strand
TTCTTCGGAGCGTTATTAGCCAAAACGGATCTCCTCTACAGAGTTGCCCACCAGAACTCTCCGTCTGCACAGGGCCGGATCGACCCAAAGGAGCCGGGGGGGCGATGAACTGAATACGGAAAACGTGGCCCTAGCTTAGGGGATCTACCCCCGGCGGCGCAACCAGCCTTTCTTGTGCAACGGTGCCGTCAGCTCCGCGACCCGGCCCTCCAGGATCAGCGGCAAGCGACGGTCGCCGCCGTATTCCTCCACCAGGCGCACCAGGGCGCTGCCCACCACGATGCCGTCGGCGACCTTGGCGAGGGTCGCCACCTGCTGGGGGGTGGTGATGCCGAAGCCTACCGCCAGGGGCTTCTTGAGCTGTCGTTTGACCGCCTTGATCTCCCCCAGGAGTTCCTCCGGCAAAGCGCCTTCCGCTCCCGTCACCCCGGTGCGGGAGACGTAGTAGACAAAGCCGCTGGAGAGCTTTCCGGCGAGTTTGATGCGCTCCTTGGTGCTGGTGGGGGCCAGCAGGAAGACCGTATCGATGCCGTGGCCGTTGAGGGTCGGCACGAACTCCCGGGCCGCCTCCTCCGGCGGCAGATCGAGACAGAGCACCCCATCCACCCCGGAGGCGGCGGCGCGCTCCGCGAAGCGATCGATGCCGTGGATCTGCAAGGGGTTGTAGTAGGAGAAGAGGAGGATCGGTACCCCCAGCCGGTCCCGGTAGCGGGAGACCAGATCGAGGATGCCCGCCAGCTTCGTACCGGCGGCCAGCGCCCGCCCGGCGGCCCGCTGGTTGGTGGGACCGTCGGCGATGGGATCGCTGAACGGTACCCCCAACTCGATCAAGTCCGCGCCACCATCCACCAGCGCCCGCATCAACTTGCCGGTGGTCTCCAGATCCGGATCCCCGGCAGTGATATACGGGATGAAGGCCGCCCGCTTCTCCTTGCGGCAGCGGGCGAACATCGCCTCAATCGCGCTCGGACCGACTGTCATGGTGCACCTCCGTCTGCCCTGTCTTCTCCGTCCGTAGCCGCCACGGCGGGATGCGCCGCATCGTACTCCAGCACCGACTCCACATCCTTATCCCCCCGCCCGGAGAGGTTCACCAGGATTACCATATCCTTCGACATATGGGGCGCCCGCTGGACCACCTCGGCGATGGCGTGGGCACTTTCCAGGGCGGGCAGAATGCCCTCCGTCTCCGCCAGCAGGTGGAAAGCGGCGATGGCCTCGGCGTCGTTGGCGGTGGTGAACTCCACCCGCCCCTGGTCGTACAGCTGCGCGTGCTCGGGACCCACCGCCGGGTAGTCGAGACCGGCGGACACGGAGTGGGTCGTCGAGACCTGACCCTCATCGTCCTGCAACACCAGGGTGCGGGTGCCGTGGAGCACCCCGATGCGGGCCTCCCCGAAGCGCACCGCGTGCTCTCCCAGCGCCATCGACCGCCCCCCGGCTTCGACCCCGATGAGCCGCACCTTTGTCGAGTCGATGAAGGCGGTGAAGAGCCCCAGGGCGTTGCTGCCGCCCCCGACGCAGGCCACTGCCAGATCCGGATCCGGGCTCCCCGTCTGCCGCTTCAACTGCCCCCGGGCTTCCTCGCCGATCACGGCGTGAAAATCCCGCACCATGCGGGGGAAAGGATCCGGCCCCAGGACGCTGCCCAGGATGTAGTGGGTATCGCGGACGTTGGTGACCCAATCCCGCAACGCCTCGTTGATGGCGTCCTTGAGGGTCTTGCTCCCCGCATCCACGCCCACCACCTCCGCCCCCAACAGGCGCATGCGGTGGACGTTGAGGCGCTGGCGGCGCATGTCCTCCTCCCCCATGTAGACGATGCATTCCAGCCCCAACAGAGCACAGGCGGTGGCCGTGGCCACCCCGTGTTGGCCGGCACCGGTTTCGGCGATCACCCGGGACTTGCCCATCTCCACGGTGAGCAGCGCCTGACCCAGAGCATTGTTGATCTTGTGGGCGCCGGTGTGGAGCAGGTCTTCCCGCTTCAGATAGATCCGTGCCCCGCCCAACCGCTCGCTCAGCCGCCGAGCGTGATAGAGCGGCGTGGGCCGCCCGGTGTAATCGCGTTGCAGCCCCTCCAACCGTCGGCGGAAGGCGCGATTCTTCTTCGCTTTGTCGTAGGCCGCCGCCAGCTCTGCCAGCGGCGCCATCAACGTTTCCGGAACGTAGCGCCCGCCGTAGGGGCCGAAGTGCCCCGCCGCATCAGGGCGCGGTTGCGCCTTCGCCATGGTGTACCTCCGTGAACAATTCCCGCATCAAATCCAGATCCTTGATCCCCGGCGTCGCCTCGACCCCGGAACACACATCCACTCCCCAGGCCCCGCTGGCCCCCAGCGCCGCGCGGGCGTTGCCGGGGCGAATCCCCCCCGCGATCAACACCGGCTGCCCCGTCGCCAGGCGCCCCGCCTCCCCCCTCCCAAAGGTGCCAGCCTCTTTTTCCGAGGTGCCAGCCTCTTTACAATCCCTTGTCGTAGAACGACTTACCAAGGTGCCAGCCTCTTTTCCGGAGGTGCCCGCCTCTTTTGGGACCCCGGGGGCGGGTGCCAGAAGCGCGGCCAGTGCACCATAGTCCCACGCCTCCCCGGTGCCACCGTAGCGCACGCCGTCCTCCACATCCACCAGGAAACCCCACGCCGTTGGATAGGCCCCGAAGACCTCCGGCGCCGGGGCTCCGGCGGAACGCACGGCGCGCAGCAGGCGCTTCCCGAAGGTTGCCGCGAACTCCGGCGGCTCGTCACCATGGAGCTGGATGAGATCCAGCCCCACGGCGCGGTCGAGGGCCTCGATGGCCTCCCGGGATTGGTTGACGAAGACCCCCGCCAGGAGGATTTCCCGCCCCCGGCGCTGGGCCGCCCGCCGCGCCGCCTCGGCGAGGGCGCGCCCCGTCTCCCGGTCGATCCAGCGGGGGCTCCGGGGCCAGAAGTTCAGCCCCAGGAGATCCGCCCCCAGGGCCACCGCCGCCGCCACATCTTCGGTGCGGGTCAGGCCACAGACCTTGATGCGCCCGGGGCTCACGCCAGGAAGCCCCGCAGTTGGGCGGCGGGATCGTCCGCCAGCAGGAGGCTTTCGCCGATCAGGAAGGCGTGGAACCCGGCGTTCGCCAGACGGCCCACTTCGGCGCCGCTCTGGAGCCCCGACTCCGCCACCTTGAAGGACCCCGGGGGGAGCGTCGGCAGCAGGTCGATGGAGTGCTGGAGGTCCACCTGGAAGGTGCGCAGGTCGCGGTTGTTGACCCCCACCAACTCCCATTCCACTCCCTCTGCCACCCCCAGCTTGGCCACGTCTTCGGCGCTGTGGGTCTCGATCAGCGGCACCAGACCGAGGTTGCGGGCCTGGGTGGCCAGTTCCCGCAGCCGGGGAGGATCGTAGAGGGCGGCGATGAGGAGGATGGCGTCGGCACCGTGGCGCTTGGCCCACAGCAGCTGGACGCCGTTGACCACGAAGTCTTTGGCGATGGCGGGGAGCCCGGAGGCTTCGCGGCAACGGGCCAGCAGCTCGTAGCTGCCGTGGAAGAACTCCGGCTCCACCACCACCGAGAGGGCCGCCGCCCCCGCCGCGGCGTAGGCCCGGGCCTGGGCTTCCGGATCGATCCGATGGGCGATGTTGCCGAGCCGGGGAGAACCGAGTTTGACCTCGGCGAGGATCGCCCGCCCCTGCTGCCGGTGGTGACGGGCGATGGCTTCCAGGAAGGGGTTGTCCTGCGGGGTCAACGGGGCGATCTCCCCGTCCACCGGCGGTAGGGTCACCAGGGTCTGGGAGGAATCGACGATATGCCGCTGACGAGCTCGGACGATGCGCTGGAGGATGTCCGGCGGCGCTGGTCCGGGAGCCTGCCGGGCGGCGGTCGCCGCCCGGGTCAGATCGTCGGTGTCGTGGTCCCTCATGATTCCCCCGGGGCCTCCCGATATTGGGTCAACGCCTCCAGCTTCTCCAGGGCCAGCCCCGCCGCCAGGGCCTCGCGGGCCTGATCGACGCCCTGCCGCAAGCTCGCCGCCCGACCGGCGACGTAGAGGGCGGCCCCGGCGTTGACGGCGGTGATCTCCGCCAGGGGGCCGATCTCTCGGCTCTCGCCAGTCTCGCCAGTCTCGCCAGACTTTCCAGTTTCCCCAGTCAACACACCGCGCAGCAGGGCGGCGTTGGTCTGCGGATCCGCCCCCGCCAGGGCCTCCAGATCGACCCGTCGCACCCCCAGATCCTCCGGGGTCACGGTGTAGACCTCCACAGTGCCGCCCCGCACCTCCGCCACGCGGGTGGGGCCGGTGGTGGTGATCTCGTCCAGGCCATCGCTGCCGTGGACCACCAGGGCGTGCTCGCTGCCCAACTGCACCAGCACCCGGGCCATCCGTTCCACCAGTTCCGGGGCGTACACCCCCATCACCTGGCGCCGCGCTCCGGCGGGGTTGGTCAGGGGACCCAGGACGTTGAAGATGGTGCGCAGGCCCAGTTCGTGGCGGATGGGCATCACCTCCCGCATGGCGGGGTGGAGCTTGGGGGCGAAGAGGAAGGCGAGGCCGATCTCGTCCAGAGCCCGCCCGGCGGTCTCCGGCGAGACCCCCACATCCACCCCGCAGGCCATCAGGACATCGGCGCTGCCGCTCTTGCTGGACACCGCCCGGTTGCCGTGCTTGGCCACCGCGGCGCCCCCGGCGGCGGCGGCGAAGGCGGCGGCGGTGGAGATGTTGAAGGTGCCGTGGCCATCCCCGCCGGTACCGCAGGTGTCCACCACCACCGGCTGCTGGTGGGGGATCGCCACCACCCGACCCCGCATGGCGGCGGCGGCTCCGGCGATCTCCCCGGGCTCTTCCCCCTTCATGCGCAGGGCGATCAGCAGGGCGGCCTTGAGGGCGTCGGAAAGTTCGCCATCCATCAGCTGCCCGAAGAGATTCTCGGTCTCCGTGCGGCTCAAGGATTCGCCCTCGGTGAGCCTGGACAGGGCTTGTTTTGGATCCATGGTGAACCTCCCCTTATCTCCCGATCACTACGCCCTCTTCCCCAGGGCCGTCAGCGGGGCTCCCCGGGGGAAGCCCTCCGACCGCGCTGCGGCAACAGGACCATGAAACATTGATCGTACCGCGCGGGCGGAGCGCAGGCGCGAGCCCCAGGCCCCAAGAACCCCCAAGCTCGCGCCGGTTCGCAGGGGGAGCCCCGGCGACGGCCCGTCCCCGTGTGGATCCGACCGTCACGGCGTCTCCCCGCAAAACCGCAGGAAATTCTCCATCAGAGCGGGACCCGCCGGGGTGAGCACCGACTCCGGGTGGAACTGTACACTCCAATACGGCTGCGCCCGGTGGCGCATCCCCATGAGGGTACGGTCCTCGGTCCAGGCGAGGGGCTCCAGGACTTCCGGCAGGACCTCCGGATCCACCACCAGGCTGTGGTAGCGGGTGGCCTCGAAGGGCTGCGGTAGCCCGGCGAAGGGACCCTCCCCTTCGTGGTGTACCGGCGAGGTCTTGCCGTGCATCAATTCCCGCGCGCCGCGCACCGTGCCGCCGTAGGCATACCCCAGCGCCTGATGCCCCAGACAGACCCCCAGCAGGGGAATCCCCGCCTCCTCGCGGATCAATTCCACACAGAGCCCCGCATCCTCCGGTCGCCCGGGACCGGGGGAGACCACGATGCCCCGGGGTCGCCGGGCCAGCAACGCCGCCACCGACTCCTGGTCGTTGCGCACCACCTCCACCGTGGCGCCCGCCACGGCCAGCATCTGCACCAGGTTGTAGGTAAAGGAATCGTAGTTGTCGATCATCAGGATCATGGCCCGTCCTCCCCCTCTTCACCGTCCGCGATCTGTTCCGCCAACGCCACTGCCGCCAGCAGCGCCGCGGCCTTGTTCTCCGACTCCTCCTCCTCCCGCCGCGGATCGGAATCCGCCACGATCCCCGCCCCGGCGGTGACCGAGACCACGTTGTCCCCCTCTCCTGGCTGGCACACCAGGGTGCGGATGGTAATGCAGGTATCCACATCGCCGGTGTAGGAGAAGTACCCCACGGCGCCGCCGTACGGCCCCCGCCGCTCCGGCTCCAATTCGTCGATGATCTCCATCGCCCGAATCTTCGGGGCGCCGGAGAGGGTCCCGGCGGGGAAACAGGCGAGCAGGGCATCCAGGGCGTCCTTGCCCTCCGCCAGCTGCGCCTCGACGCTGGAGACCAGGTGCATCACATGGCTGTAGCGTTCCACCTCCATGAACTCCGCCACCCGCACGGAACCCGGCGCCGCCACCCGCCCCAGATCGTTGCGCCCCAGATCCACCAACATGACATGTTCCGCCCGCTCCTTGGGATCCGCCAGCAGATCCTCCGCCAGGGCGCGGTCGCCTTCCGGATCGGCGCCCCGGGGCCGGGTTCCGGCGATGGGGCGGGTCTCCAGCCGCCGACCGCTCTTGCGCACCAGCATCTCCGGCGAGGCCCCCACCAGGGAGACCTCCGGGCTCTCCACCAACACCATGTAAGGGCTGGGATTGACCATGCGCAGCGCCCGATACAGGGCCAGGGGATCGACGGTGGAGCGCTGGGTCCAGCGCCGCGCCAACACCACCTGGAAGATATCCCCGGCGGTGATGTACTGCCGCGCCCGGGCCACCGCCTGGCGGTAGGCGGCTCCATCGAGGCTGGCCACCGGCGGGTGCGCCGTGGGCATCTCCGCCGGGACCGCCACCCCGCCTTCCCCCCCCGCCCGGGTCAGCAGCTTGCTCAGGCGCTCCAGCTGCCGCTCCGCCTGGGCCATGGTCACCTCGCCCTCGATCTCGTTGGCGATGGCCAGCACCCGCTGACGGGCGTGATCGAAGACCACCACCGTATCCACCCGGAAGAGGACCGCGATGGGCAGCCCGAAGGGGTCCGGACGGTCGTCCGGGAGCCGCTCCACCAGGCGCACCAGATCGAAACCGAAGTAGCCCACGAAACCACCGGTGAAGGGCACCGGTGAAGGCTCCGCTCGCACCGCCTTCAGCACCTCCCGCAGCGCCTCCAGCGGCGGCCCCGGCAGTCGTCGGCGCCGCCCCCGGCGCTCCACTTCCAGACGGTCGGCGTAGAGCCGGTAAATCTCCCGGGGCGCCGCCCCCAGGAAGCTGTAGCGGGAAACCTGCTCGCCGCCGGAGATGCTCTCCAACAAGAAGCGGTGCTTGGAAGTGCGCGCCAGTCGCCGGTACACCCCCAGGGGGGTCAGGCAGTCGGCCAGCAATTCCCGGCTGTGGGGCACCGCCCGACGGGGCTCAGTCGGCTTCGGCATGGTCTTCCTCCTGGGTTCTGGAGCCCCCATGGGATGGCTGCGGGTGGCGGCGCAGCAGCTCTTCCCCGAGTTGGCGTGGTTCGACCCCCTTGGCCAGCAGCAGCACCAGCAGGTGGTAGAGCAGATCGCTGGCTTCCTCCACCAGGGGTTGATCGGTGCCCCCGGAGGCCGCCCCCGAGGTACCCCCCGAGGCGACCTCCGACGAAGTGCCACCGGATGCCGTCAAGGCGGCGATGACCGTCTCGACGGCCTCCTCCCCCACTTTCTGGGCCACCCGAGGGAGTCCTTCGGCGAGCAGGCGCGCCGTATAACTGGAATCGGGATCCGCCCCCCGCCGCCCCTCCAGTACCTGCCAGAGCCAGCCCAATTCCAGCGTCGCCGGGTTCGGCTCGAAGCAGCTGCGGGTGCCCCGGTGGCAGGTAGGACCCACCGGGCGCGCCCGCACCAGCAGGGCGTCCTGGTCGCAATCCACCAGGATCTCTTCCACCTTCAAGACGTTGCCGGAGGTCTCCCCCTTCCGCCACAGCTGCCGCCGGGAGCGGCTCCAGAAGTGCGCCTCCCCGGTCTCCACGGTGCGCTGCACCGCCTCCCGGTCGGCGTAGGCGAGCATCAACACCGCGCCGCTCGCCACGTCCTGCACCACCACCGGGATCAGGCCCCGGTCATCGTAGGTCAGGGAGGCCAGACCGGCCAAGTCGGTCAGGTCGCTCTGTTCCAGCTCACTCTGTTCCCGCTGATCAGGTCCGCTCACCGTGCTTCCTCCTCGCCATCATCCAGGCGCATGGGAAAACCCCGCCGCGCCAGCTCCGCTTTGACTTCCCCCACGGTGTACGTTCCCTGGTGGAAGATGGACGCCGCCAGCACCGCCGCCGCACCGGTCGCGAGGGCGTCCGCCAGATGGTCCAGCGTGCCCGCGCCGCCGGAGGCAATGACCGGCACCGGCACCGCCCGGGAGGCGGTCCGCAGCAACTCCAGGTCATACCCCGCCTTCGTGCCGTCGCTGTCGATGCTGGTAAGGAGGATCTCCCCCGCCCCCAGGGCCACCCCCCGTTCGATCCACTCGATGGCGTCCCAGCCGGTGCCTCGACGCCCGCCGTGGGTGACCACCTCCCAGCCCCCGCCCTCGGTCGCCGCGCGGCGCCGGGCGTCCACGGACAACACCACACACTGGCTGCCGAAGCGTTCCGCCAGTTCCCCCAGCAGCTCCGGGCGCGCCACCGCGGCGGTGTTGGTGCCCACCTTGTCCGCTCCCGCCAGCAGCAGATTGCGAGCATCCTCCACCGAACGCACCCCGCCCCCCACGGTCAGGGGAATGAAGACCTGCTCCGCCGTCCGCCGCACCCAGGCGAGGTCCGTATCCCGACGCTCCGGGGCGGCGGTGATGTCCAGGAAGACCAGTTCGTCCGCCCCCTGCTGGTCGTAGCGCAGCGCCGATTCCGCCGGATCGCCCTGGTCCACCAGGTTGGTGAACTGGACCCCCTTGACCACCCGCCCCGCGGAGACGTCCAGGCAGGGAATGATCCGCCGCGCCAGGTCGCTGGCCGTCGTGCTCGCCGGGCCGCCCAGGCCGCTCATCCCTCGTCCCCCCGGCACGCCGCCAGCGCCTCATCCAGGGTGAAGGTCCCGTCGTAGAGCGCCCGCCCCACCACCGCCCCGGCGATCTCCGTCGCCCCCCGCGCCTGACGCAGGTCGTCCAGGGAGTGCACCCCGCCGGAGAGCAGAGCCGGGATCCCGGTGAGCCCCGCGACCCGCCGCGCCAGCTCCAGATTCGGCCCACCCATCTCGCCATCCCGGGCCACATCCGTCACCAGCACCGCCGGGCACGCCTTCCCCTGGAGGCGCCGGGCCAGAGCGTCGAAGGGCTCCGCCGCCGTCTCCCGCCAGCCGGAGATGCCCAACTTGCCCTCCTTGCAATCCAGCGCCGGGACGATGCGATCCGGGAACGCCGTCACCAGGGTTTCGAAGAGGGGAAAGTCCTTGGCCAGGATGGAGCTGACCACGGCGCGGTCAAAACCGGCGGTGTCCAGGGCCCAGCGCAACGCCGCCTCATCCCGCAGACCGCCACCCAATTCCAGGCGCAGCGCCAGCGCCCGCCCCCGCGCGGCGAGGGTCTCCAGGAGCGTTCGTTGGGGTGCCTCCCCCAGGGCGGCGTCCAGATCCACCAGGTGAACCCAGCGCACCCCGGCGGCGGCGAAGCTCTCCAGAACGGCGGCGGGATCGTCGCTGTAGACGGTGCGGCGGGCGTCATCCCCCTGCCGCAACCGCACCACTCGCCCCCCCCGTAGATCAATCGCTGGCAGCAGTTCCATCGTTCGTCGCCTCCGCTCCATGAGCCATTTCCAGATAATTGGCGAGCAACGTCAGGCCCGCGCGACCACTCTTTTCCGGATGAAATTGGGTGCCCAGCACCCGCCCGCGACCGGCCACCGCCGGGAAGGGACGACCGTGGAGGGCGGTGGCCAGGAGGATCGTCTCCGGCACCTCTTCCGCGGCGTAACTGTGGACGAAATAGACATGGGCGCCGTCCACCCCCTGGAGCAGGGGGTGCCGCGCCCCCGCCGGGGTGGCCCGCAGCCGATTCCAGCCGATGTGCGGCAGGGGGACGGAATCCGCCATCCGCCGTACCACCCCCGGCAGCAGCCCCAGGCCGTCGGTATTGCCGAACTCCTCCCCCGCCTCGAAGAGCACCTGGAAGCCGACGCAGATCCCCAGGAGCCAGGCGCCGTCGTCCAGGGCCTGACGGATCGCTCCCTCCAAAGCGCCCCGCAACGCCTCCCGGGGCGGACGGAAAGCGCCAACCCCCGGCAGGATCAGGCAGCGCGCGGCGGCCACCGTCGCCGCATCGGTGGTGACCTCGGTGGTCGCCCCCAGGTGTTCCAGCGCCCGGGCCAGATTGCCCAGATTGCCCACCCCGGCATCGAGGATAACGGCCCGGCGCTCTGGGGCGGTTTCTTGAGCAGTCATCGCGTCAAGGTCCCTTTGGTGCTGGGCACCGCCGCCGCCGCACCAGCCCCGGGCCGCAACGCCACCGCCTGCCGCAGCGCCAGCGCCGCCGCCTTGAACGCCGCCTCGGCGGCATGGTGGCCGTTGCGCGCCCGCAGCACCTCCAGATGCAGGGTGAAACGGCCCCGGTCGGCGAAGGCCTGGAAGAAGTCCGCCACCAGGGTGAGGGGGAAATCCCGGGTCACCCAGACCTGCTCCAGCTCCGGGGGCACCGCATGGACGAAGAAACCCCGCCCGGACAGATCCACCACCGCCCGCGCCAGGGCCTCGTCCAGGGGAGCGTAGGCGTGAGCGAAGCGCACAATGCCACGGCGTTCCCCCAGCGCTTCGACCAGAGCATCCCCCAAGGCGATCCCCACATCCTCCACCGTGTGGTGCAGATCCACCGCCGTATCCCCTTGGGCTTTGAGATCGATCCCCAAACCGCCGTGGGTGGTCAGGGCGTCGAGCATGTGGGCGAAGAAACCGTCCGGCACCTGGATCTTCCGTTCCCCGCCATCGAGGTCCAGGGTCACCTGGATACGGGTCTCCCCGGTTTCCCGCGCCACGGTGGCCCGGCGGATCGTTGCCGTTGGTGTCATGAGGTCGCCTCCTTGAAGAATTCCATGTCCGTCAGTGCCCGTTCCGTGGCCCGCAGCGCGGCGCCGCTGCCCACGGAGATCCGCAGACAACCGGCAAGCCCCGGATAGGAGCCCACATCCCGCACCAGAATCCCCCGCTCCGCCAGGCCGTGCCACAGACGGGCGGCGGCCTCGGGATCACCCGCCCCAGCGCCATCGGGACAGCGCACCAGCAGGAAGTTGGCCTCCGACGGGAAGACCTCCAGCCCCGCCTTGGCGAGGAGCGCCGCCCACTGGGTTCGCCGAGCCAGAATCGCCCCCACGGGCCGCGCGCTGAATCCCGGCTCCGCCAGCAGGGTGAGCCCCGCCAGCACACTGGCATGGTTCAGGTTGTAGGGCAATTTGATCTTGATCAGCTCCTGGGCCACCTCCGGATCCGCCAGCAGGTACCCCAGGCGCATCCCCGCCAGGGACCAGGCCTTCGACAAGGTGCGAAAGAGCACCAGGTGACGATGGCGACGCAGCAGCGGTCGGTAGTCGTGGCGGCAGAACTCGCCGTAGGCATTGTCCAGCAGCAGGGGTGCCTCCAGCCGTTCCAACAACCCCTCCACCTGGGCCACCGTGGCGGCATCCCCGGTAGGGTTGTTGGGGCTGCATAGCAGCACCGGGCGCCGGGGGTCCCGTTCCACCTCGGCAACCAGTGCCGCCATGGGCAGTTGCAGATCCGCCGTGGGTCCCAGGAAGCGGGGCTGGTGGTGGGCCTTGAGGGTCAACATCTTGTAGAGGCTGAAGCTCGGCACCGTCCCCAACACCTCCCCGGCGGGGGCAGCGAAAGTATCGAGCGCCACCGCCACCAACTCCCCGGAGCCATTGCCCGCCAGCACCCCCTCCATGGGCCAATCGTGAAGCCGTCCCAGCGCCGAGCGCAGGGCATCCGCGTGAAAATCCGGATACTGGGCCCACCGCTGCTCCACCAACTGCCGCGCCACCCGCACCTTCAACCGCCGGGGCAGATCCCACGGCACCTCGTTCTGATCCAGCTTGTGGCCGAAGGGGGTCTGGTCCAGGTGGTAGAGGGAGAGAGCGCGGAGTTCGGGGCGGACGAGGCCCCTCACCCCAGTGCCAAGATCCACCCCTGATCCCTCCTTTCTCAAGGGGGGGACCTCCTGAAAATCCACCCCCAACCCCTCCTTTGAGAAAGGAGGGGTGCCCCCACCCTCCCCTGTCTTGCCTCCCCCCTTTTTCAAAGGGGGGACCGAGGGGGGATTTTCAGCAGAGTGCCGAAGCCGCGCCGCCGCCGCATGCCCCGGCAGCCCCTCTACGTCCGCCAGCGCCGCCGCCGCTCCCGCCCATTCCACGGCCGCCTGGGGCGTGAAGCGGGCGGTGTGGCTGCGGCGGACGAAGTCCTCCACTCCCAGCGCTGAGGCGAAGCGGGCGTTGCCGCAGGTGGGCAGGACGTGGCTGGGACCGGCGATGTAATCCCCGAAGACCTCCGGGGTCGCGGCACCCAGGAAGATCGCTCCGGCGTTGCGCACCCGGGGGGCGAGGGCTTCCGGCCACGCCCCGACCAGTTGGAGGTGCTCCGGTGCCAGGGCCTCGACGGTGGCCAGGGCCTCGGCCCCATCCGCCACCAGAAAAACACCCCCGAAACGCTCCAGGGAAGCGCGGGCGGTCTCCGCCGTGGGCAAGGTCTCCAACTGCTCCGCCACCGCCGCCGCCACCGCCTGGGCAAAAGGGGGATCGTCCGTCAGGAGCACCGCCGCCGCCAGGGGATCGTGCTCCGCCTGGGCCAGCAGATCCGCCGCCACCCACCGGGGATCCGCATCCCCGGCGGCGACGATCACCACCTCCGACGGACCCGCCAGGCCGTCGATGGCGACGTCCGGGCTCACCAACTGCTTGGCGGCGGTGACCCAGGCGTTGCCGGGACCGACGATCTTATCGACCCGGGGAATCGTTGCCGTGCCGTAGGCCAGGGCGGCGATACCGTGGGCGCCCCCCATCCCCCAAACCTCCGTGATGCCCAGCCGGTCCAGGGCGTAACGCAACGCCGGAATCCGCCGATACGCCGGGGCCGGGGTGACCACCACGATCTCCTCCACCCCCGCCAGCCGGGCGGGTACCGCGGTCATGACCGCCGTCGAGGGATACCCGGCGCGCCCCCCGGGGACGTAAATGCCAACCCGCCGCAGGGGTCGGCGGTGCTCCTCCAGGGTCACCCCACCCCGCTCCGTGGTGTAGCCCGGAGTCACCTGGGGGCGGTGGAAGCGCTCCACGGCGTCGATGGCCCGATCCAGCGCGTCCCGGAAGGCGGCGGGCACCGCTTCCCAACCCTCCCCCTCACCCTCCTCGGCGCCGGGGCGCAGGCGCAGATCCGTGAGCCCCTCGACCGCGACCCCATCGAACTTCTTCACCGCTTCCAGCAGCGCCGCGTCGCCGCCGGTGCGCACCGCCTCGACGATCTCCCGCGCGCCATCCCGGGTGCGCTGGTCGAGCACCAGTTCCCCCCGGCGCAGCAGCCGGTCCAGCGCTTTCTGGCCCTCCGCCGTAGCCAGGGGACGAATCACCAGGGGGGTCGAGGACGCGCTCATGCCACCACCCCCGCCTCTTCCATCCGCCGGATCAGCGTCGTCAGCCGCTCCCGGTGCTGCTGATAGGAAGCGCGATTGACCACCAGACAGGGGGAGACCTCCCGCACCACTTCCAGCTCCACCAGCCCGTTTTCGCGGATCGTCCGTCCCGTCTGGACGATGTCCAGGGCGATTTCCGCCAGATTCAGAATCGGCCCCAACTCCACCGAGCCGGAGAGCTTCATCACCTCCGCCCCCCACGGTTTCGCCGCCAGCACCTGGCGGGCGACATTGGGGTATTTGGTGGCCAGCCGCACCTGGCTCCCCGCCGGGGGCAACGCCCCTTCGGGACCGATGAAGGAGAGCCGACAACCGCCCCCCTTGAGCCGCACCGGCACCAACAGATCGCCGTCCCTCTCCTCCAGCACATCGCTCCCCACCACCCCACAGTCGGCGATCCCGTACTGCACATAGAGGGGGAGATCCCAATCCTTCAGCAGGAAGATTTCGAGGTCGTCCGCCGGGGCCTGGAAGAGGAGTTTGCGATCGTCGGAGTCGAGTTCCGCCAGTTGAAAGCCTCCCGCCCGCAACGCCTCCACGGTCACTTTCAGGTTGCGCCCCTTGGGCAGGGCCAGACGCATGGGCCGTTTCGACCCCATCACGATGCCCCCCCCTCTTCGGTCAGCGCAAGAATGCGATCCACCGCCAGGTAGAAGCCCGCGGCGGAGACCGACTCCGCCCCCACCTGGCGGAACAGTTGATCGTAGCGCCCGCCGCCCCCCAGGGGGAGCGCCCGCTGAGGACCGTAGGCGCGAAACAGGATGCCGTCGTAATACGACCGCTGGTCCGCCGCCTGGCGGGCCTTTTCATCGACGTGGAAACGAGCGAATTCCGCCAGATCCAGGACCAGCCGCAACCCTGGAAAGCGCGCCCGCAGCCCCTCCAACAGAGTGTGCAACCGCTCCAGAATCGGCGCCGCCGGGCCCAGGACCGCGGCGTCCGCCGGTACACCCTTCTCCACCACCTCCAACAACGCCGGATGCGCCGCCCGCGCCGCCGAGCGCTCCCGGCGGTTGACGGCGAGGCCCAGACGGATCAGCGCCTCCGGGTCTCCCGCCGCTGCCAGCAGCAGCGAGTCCAGGGCCCCGGCAAAGCCCACCACCACCGTCGCTTCCTCCACCCCGCACAGGGTTAGCAACTCCAGGAAGGAGGTCAGCACCTCCGCCTCCGCCGCTGGCCCCGACAAGCCCAGCAGCTCCGCGCCGATCTGGTACGACTCCAGTTCCCGACCTGCCCGCACCTCCTGGTAGCGCACCACATCCCCGGAGTAGAAGAGCCGCAGGGGCAGATCCACCGCGGCGATGCGGGGCGCCAGCAAGCGGGCCAGCATCGGGGTGAAATCCGCCCGCAAGGCCAGCTGATCCCCGGCCCGGTCGATGAAACGGTACAGCTCCCCGCGCCCCGCCGGGGAGAGCAGGGGCTCATAGGGTTCGAAATAGTCGAGGATCGGCAGGATCACCTCGGCAAAGCCTCGTTGCTCCAATTCCTGGACCAGCCGAGCCTCCAGCCGACGCCGATCTTTCGCCGCCTCGAAGAAGAGGGCCGAAACCCCCGGGGGCAATGCTGCGGAAACCTTCACGGGAAAACCTCCAAAATCAAAAAGCCTCCTTCCGGTGTCCCGGAAGGAGGCTTGGTATCGATCTGGTTCGAGCTTTCGCCTGGTCTTCATCCCGGGATTCACCGTCACCGGGACGCGCCCCGGCTCAGGTCACATGGTGACCGTGATGATGCCAGCTCCGCCACGCACCCAACCCACTGGACACCGCGGTGGCGGTGTTCGGCAAGACGGCGGTGCATGGGTTGTTGGTCTTCATGGTGTCGCTCTCAAAGCTACGGGATTACACCAGGGCAGCAGCGGGGCTGTCAAGCCCCTCGACGGCCACGCCCCAGTCAATCGCCTTCGCCCCCCTTGGGACCGAAGAATTCCCCCCCCGCCGCCAGTTCCTCCCGGATCTTCTCGTCCAGCATCAACAGAGTGAACCGCTGCCAGCGGTTGAGTTCATCCAGAGGGCAGCGAAAGTCAGGGCGACCATCCGCCCAGCCACAGAGCAGACGCAGTCGATCTTTGTGTTCCCGCAGCACCGTGCGCAGGGCACGGTGGTTCAGGGGGCCGTTCTTGAGATCCACCGTCACCAACTGGGCCTGCCTGCCCTCCAGGCGGCGATACCAATCCGGCAGCGCGGCCTCGGTTCCACCCAACAGGTCCACCCAATTGCCGCGGCGCTGGTCGAAGTCGCCGGATAGGTGCTGCAATCCCACCACGGGATGCTCGATGCTGAACTCATCCCGCACCAGTTGGGCTACCAACAGATTGAGTTCGTCATTGGGGGTCAACGCCAGAACATGGGTATCCCGCTCCACCCCCGCCTCTTCGAAGGTCCCCACCTCCCGGGCATCCCCCTGCACGGCGGTGATGCGCTTGCGCCGAAAGGCGGCAACTTTGCTGGGCGCGCCGTCCACGACCACCGCCATCCAGCCTTCCTTCAGCAGTTCCGCCGCCAGGGCCTCGCTCAGCGGGTTCGCCCCCACCAGGACCGCGCGGCGACGGGAGGGATCTCCCACGTAGCCCAGCCAGCGCGGCAACAACTTGGCCGCAAGGGTGGCCCAGGTGCAGGTAACGATGATCACCAAGTAGACCAGCCCTTCCAGGGTGAGGGCCTCCGCCTCGTTGCCGACACCCCGCAGTTGGAGGGCCGAGAGGGAGGCCACCGCCGCGGCCACGATACCCCGAGGCGCCGTCATGGCCAGCAGCAATCGTTCCTTCCAACTCGCCTCTTTCGGCGGGATGGAGAGCAAGATCGCCAAGGGGCGGACCAGGAGAATGAGGCCACCGACCACCAGTAGACCGTTCCACCCGAGATCCCGCATCGCCCCAAGATCCAGTTGCGCCGAGAGCAGAATGAAGAGCACCGAAATCACCAGCACCGTCAACTGCCCCTTGAAGGCCTTCAACGGGTTGAGATCGGGAGTGTGGGCACCGGTCACCGTGATGCCCATCACCACCGAGGCGAGGATCCCGGACTGGGGCGCCTGGGCCTCCGCCACGAGGAAGGTGGCGAAGAGCAACGCCAGCGTCGTCAGGTTGCGCAGTTCATCGTTCAGGTGCCGGTGGCGTACCACGAAAACCGCCAGCCGTCCGGCCACGAAACCGAGGATGGCGCCCGTGGCGAAGAGGACGATCAATTCTATCCCCAGAGGCTTCAAACCAAGGTCTGTCCTCCCGATCCACTGGAGAACCAGGTAGGCCAGCACGGCGCCGATGGGATCGATCATCAACCCTTCGGAAAGCAGCACCGTGCGCACCCGCCGGGGCGCGATCATATGGCGCAGGAGAGGGGAGATGACGGTGGGTCCGGTGACCGTGACAATCGCGCCGAAGAGCGCGGCCGTGTTCCAGGAGAGCCCCAAACAGGCCTGTGCCAACCACGCGGCCCCCACCGCGGTCACCAAGGTCCCGATGGTCAGCAGATTGGTCACCGAGGTTCCCACCCGCCGCAGTTGCCTCAGGTCCAGAGAGAGTCCGCCCTCGAACAGGATCACCGCCACCCCGAGGTGAACGATCACTTCCAGGCCATGGCCAAGACTCGCGGGGTGCAGAAAGTCCAGGGCGTAGGGCCCTACCCCCATGCCGAAAACCAAAAGGGGCAGGATGGCGGGCAATTTGAAGCGATGGGCCACCACCTGGGCCCCAATACCCAGGGAGACGGCGATCACGAACGTCGCCAGAATGGCATCGACTCCTTCATGCACGGTACAGACTCCTTGACGACAAAACCCAGGACGGAGAGAACCGCGGCCTTGCCGCGCTCCTCAGTCCTGGGTTTTCCGACACGAATCGATGGGAATCCGGATCAGCTTTCCGCTGATTCGGCCGCGGCGGTATCCTGGCCCAGTTCGTAATCGACGAACTCCAGCACCGCCATTTCCGCGTTGTCGCCCTTGCGGGGACCGAGCTTGACGATTCGAAGATAGCCACCGGGACGATCCTCAAATCGCGGGGAAATGGTATCCATCACCTTCTTGACCAGGGAGCGGTCGGCGATCCAACGCCGCAGTAGCCGGGCGGAGTGCACCGTACCGCGCTTGCCCTGGGTGACCACCTTCTCCGCGATGGGGCGCAATTCCTTGGCCTTGGGTAGGGTGGTGATGATCCGCTCGTGCTCCATCAGCGACGCCAGCTGATTGCGGAACAGCGCCTTCCGGTGGGCCGTCGTACGCCCCAGTTTTCTGCCTCGCACTGCGTGACGCATGGTCCTTCCTCTCTCCTTTAGACTCAGGCGTTGACTGCGGGCGACGTCTCCGGCACAGACATGCCGAAACGCAACCCGAGCCTGCCGAGCAGATCCTGAAGCTCTTCCAAGGACTTCTTGCCGAAGTTCTTGGTCTCGAGCATTTCCTTCTCGGTCCTGCGCACCAGATCCCGCAGGTTGTGGATGCTGGCGTTCTTCAAACAGTTGGCCGAACGCACCGACAGATCCAATTCGTCAATGGTCTTGCTCAAAACCTCGTCGAGACCGACCAGCTCGGCGCCCTGACTCTCGGAGGCCTCCTCCTTGAGGCTCTCCTCGGCTTCGATGAAGATGCCGAGGTGATCCTTCAAGAGCATCGCCGCGAGGGACATCGCTTCTTCCGGCACCACGGTGCCGTTGCCCCACACTTCCATGACCAGACGCTCGTAGTCGGTGGTGCGCCCCAGGCGCGCCGCCTCCACCCGGTAATTGACCTGGCGCACTGGACTGTGGGCCGAATCGAGGGGCATCCAACCGATGCCCATGGTCTCATCGAAGTTGCGGTCAGCACTGACATAACCGCGGCCGACCCGCACCTGCGCCTGCAACTTCAGATGGGCCTCTTCGTTGAGGGTCGCGATGTGGACATCGGGATCCACAATCTCGATCTGTGGATCCGAGGCGAAGTCTCCAGCCTTGACCTCTGCCGGGCCTTTGATATCGATGGTGAGGATCTTCGAGTCCACACCATGCAGGCGAATCGGCACCTGTTTCAGGTTGAGAATCAGGTCGGTGACATCCTCCACCACGCCAGGCATGGAGGAGAACTCATGGAGGACTCCCTCGATGTACACGGAGGTAATGGCAGAACCCTCGATGGACGAGAGCAGTGCTCGCCGCAGGGCGTTGCCAATGGTGGTAGCAAAACCCCGTTCAAAGGGCTGTGCCCGAAACTTACCAAACGTAGGCGTCAGGGTTTCGGCTTCTATCTCGACGCGCTTGGGGCGCTGAAAATCCTTCCAAAGCATAGAGTCTCCTTGCGATCCGCGTCTTAGCGAAAAGGCGGTGGTACCCGCGTGCGGGCAACACCGCCGACCAGTCCCGCCCGTCCCGGCTTAGACGCGCCGCCGCTTCCGCGGCCGACAACCGTTGTGGGGGATGGGGGTGACGTCGCGGATGGACTTGATGTCCAGGCCAGCGGACTGCAGCGCGCGTACGGCGGATTCGCGACCCGCGCCCGGACCCTTGACCCGTACATCCAAAGAACGAACGCCCATGTCGCGCGCCTGATTGCCCGCGTTTTGCGCCGCAACCTGCGCCGCGAAAGGGGTTCCCTTGCGCGAACCTTTGAAGCCGATCCGACCGGCGGAGGACCACGTCAGCACGTTGCCTTCCGGATCCGCGATCGAGACCAGCGAATTGTTGAACGTGGCCTGAATATGGGCGACCGCGTGGGGTACCACGCGCTTTTCTTTCTTTTTCCCGGCCTTCCGGTCCTTCTTCGTTGCCTTGGCCATTGCGTCTCCCTCTTTGCCTGGCGTCTCTTACTTGCGAACCTTCTTCTTACCCGCCACCGCGCCGCGCTTCGGACCCTTCCGGATGCGAGCATTGGTGTGGGTTCTTTGCCCTCGAACCGGCAACGACTTGCGGTGCCGCACACCGCGGTAGCAGCCGATCTCCATCAGCCGCTTGATGTTCTGACTGACCTCCTTGCGGAGATCACCCTCGACCCGGATCTCGTCCTGGATCGTCTTGGCGATGCGCCGAGTCTCATCCTCGGTCAAATCCTTCACCTTGACGACCGGATCGATCTCGAGCCGTTCCAATAGGTTGCGGGAGCGAGCTTGCCCGATCCCGTAGATATAAGTGAGTCCGATCCAGACCTGCTTGTTCTGGGGAAGGTCAACCCCTGCGATGCGTGCCATCGTGTATCCCTAACCTTGCCTTTGCTTGTGTTTCGGGTTCTCGCAGATGATCCGCACCACACCTTTGCGGCGCACGACCTTGCACTTCGAGCAGATCCTTTTTACGGATGCGCGTACTTTCATAATCCTATCCCCTTACAGCGTTGAGCCTACTTCAGCCGGTAGACAATCCGGCCCCGGTCGAGGTCGTAGGGCGACAGCTCGACCAGTACCCGATCGCCGGGCAGGATCCGGATGAAGTGCTTCCGCATCTTCCCGGAGATGTGAGCCAGGACGGTGTGACCGTTCTCCAACTCGACTCGGAACATCGCGTTCGGCAGTGGCTCGACGACCACCGCCTCGACTTCAATGGCTTCTTCCTTCTTGGACAAACCCGACAACCTTTCCTTACCCGGCTTCCACGCCGAGGATCCGCGGCCCGTTGGTGGTCACGGCCACGGAGTATTCAAAATGCGCGGACAATGAGCCATCTTCGGTACGAGCCGTCCAGCCATCCTTGTCCATCTTGATCTTCGCCTTGCCAGCATTGACCATCGGCTCGATAGCCAACACCAACCCCGGCTTGAGCTTCGGCCCCCGCCCAGGTTTGCCATAGTTTGGCAACTGGGGCTCTTCGTGCAGCGAGGAGCCGACCCCATGGCCGACAAAGTCCCGCACGATGGAATAACCCTGGGACTCGATGAAACTCTGCACCGCGTGACTGATGTCTCCCAGTCGAGCCCCGGGCCGAACCTTTTCCACGGCCAATTCCAGGGAACGCCGCGTGGCATCCATCAATCGCCGGGCATCCTCGGAGACCTTCCCGACGGCGTACGTCCGGGCCGCATCACCATAATAGCCCTTGTACAGCACCCCACAGTCGATCCCCAGAATGTCACCCTGCTTCAGGACCCGCTTGTCCGGAATCCCGTGCACGATCACGTCGTTCAAGGCGGTGCACAGCGTCGCGGGGAAGCCCCGATAGTTGAGGAAGGCCGGTACGCCACCAGCATCCCGAATGATCGCTTCCGCCTCGCGATTGAGCTCCAGCGTGGTCGCGCCAGGCCGCGCCAATTCACCGATTCGATCCAACACCCGGTGGACGATGCCGTTGGCCTCATCCATCAGTTCGATCTCGGCATCTGTCTTCAAGACCATCATGACGCCAACACCGCCAGAATCTCATCCTTGACTGCATCCACCGGACGGTGACCATCCACTTCGCGGATTATACCCCGCTTTCGGTAATACTCGATCAAAGGGGCGGTTTTCTCCCGATAGACCCGCTGCCGTTCGCGGATCGTCGCCTCGGTATCGTCCGCCCGCCCCCGGGCCAGCGACCTGCGGACCAGCTCATCCTCCGGCACGCTGAGAAGGACCACGGCGTCCAGCGTCTCTCCGGCGTCCTGGAGAATCCCCTCCAGGGTGTCCGCCTGGCTGGCGGTGCGGGGATAGCCATCGAGGAGGAAGCCTTGCTGAGCATCCGCCTCGGCCAATCGCGCCCGAACCA
>Ga0210063_1000196_pt1 | contig 21088 bp, 14 predicted proteins | sample Muzzi_PWA_D1_FD_185529 | JGI IMG/M metagenome (GOLD analysis project Ga0210063, IMG submission 185529) | Wetland microbial communities from San Francisco Bay, California, USA, that impact long-term carbon sequestration - Muzzi_PWA_D1 (SPAdes) | ecosystem: Environmental > Aquatic > Marine >... | reverse complement strand
CGATCACCAGCGCCATCCGCGCCGCTTCCGCGCCGAGCCGGGCGAGCAGGGAGCGCGCCGCCTCCGGGTCGAGGACCGGTGGCGGCGCGCTCCCTGCTCGCCCGGCTCGGCGCGGAAGCGGCGCGGATGGCGCTGGTGATCGATGACGGGACGCTGCCCGGGGGGTTACCCTCCACCCTGGTGGCGCCCCCGGGGAAAGTTCTGCGGCGCGGGCGCTTCCCCTTGGAGGCGTTGCCGTTGGATCCGACCGAGTCGGATCGGATCGAATCGGATCGGATCGAATCAGTAGACCCCTGAGGAAGGATGGATAGACCCATGACGAGACGAGGGACGTTGGCACTGCTGGCCTGCCTGGGGCTGGCGAGCCTCTCCCCCCCCACCGTGGTCGCCCAGGAAGTCGCGGCGACCATCGGGGTGGAGGAGATCCAGCGGGGCCAGATCGGCTACGGCATCTCCGTATTCGCGGGCACCACTCCGGAGCGCTTCGAGGTGGAGGTGCTGGGAGTGCAGCGCCACCCCACCGCCGGGAACAACGCCATCATCACGCGCCTCCGGGGCCAGGGACTGGAGCAGAGCGGGGTCATCGCGGGCATGAGCGGCAGCCCGGTGTACTTCGATGGACGGCTGGCGGGAGCGGTGGCGTTCAGCTGGAGCTTCTCCACCGGCGCCATCGCCGGGATCACCCCCATCGCCGAAATGCGCGCCGTGGCGGCGGCTTCCCCGGAAACCGCCGCGCGCCGGACGGCCTCGGCCCCCGCCTCGACGCCCCCCCTCACCGCTCTCCTCGACCCCCAGACTTCCCTGCGGAGCCTGGCGGATCTGCGGGATCCAGCCCGCCTCGCCGCGCTGCAAGCCCGGGCCGCGGAGCGTTTCTCTCCGGACCTGCTGCGCCGGGGCCTGCAACCGTTGGCCGCTCTCGGTGGCGATAGCGGTGGGTTGGGAGCGGGCGTGCGCCCCACCTTCCAGTGGGCCCTGGGAGGCTTTGGGGAGACCAGCCATCGGCTGCTGGCGGACGCTCTCGGCCCGGGAAGCTCGGTCGGATCGGTCGGATCGGTCGGATCGGTCGGATCGGTGAACTCAGTGGACTCGGTCGCCGCGGTCGATACCCTGCCCACGGGGAGCACGCTCAACGCGGTGGCGACGGCCGCGACTGGGGGCCCGGCGGCGGGGGATGCGATGGCGGACGGTGGAGGCATGGACCTCACCCTCCAACCCGGCTCCCCGGTCTCCGCGGTCCTCGTCCAGGGGGATCTGCGCCTCGCCGCCGGGGGCACCGTCACCGATCGCCAGGGGGATGGGGTGCTCGCCTTCGGTCATCCCTTCCTGGGCTTTGGCCCGATCTCCATCCCGATGGCGGCGGCGGAGGTCATCACCGTCGTCTCCAGCCTCTCCAGCTCCTTCAAGATCTCCAACATGGGTCCCATCGTCGGCGCCTTCCAGGAGGACCGGCAGGCGGCCATCTTCGGACGCATGGGGGCCGAGGCCCGGACCATCCCGGTGACCGTCCAGATGAGGGGCGAAGGCCTGGCGAGCGAACGCACCTACCGCATGCGGATCGCGGATATGCCCAACCTCACCCCGACCCTGATCGCCCTGTCGGTCCTGGGCGCCCTGGACGGCAGCGGCCACGCCACCGGGGATCAGGGGCTCGACCTGGTCGCCCGCCTGCGGCTCGAGAACCACGGCGAGGTGACCCTCCGGCAGAATTTCGAAGGCCCCAACGCGGGCACCGGAGCGGCGGTCTACCTCCTGACCCTGACCGGCGCCCTCCTCGGCTCGAGCTTCGAGGAAGCCCACCTGGAGGCGGTCGAGGTGGAGGTCCAGCGCACCGCGACCCTGCGCACCACCGCCATCGTCGGCGCCTTCACCCCCCGCACCACGGTGCACCCAGGGCAGACCATCCCCGTCTTTCTGGAGATGCAACCCCACCGCGGGGAGCGCTTCCGGCACAAGATCGAGGTCCGCATCCCCCGGGATCTGGGAACTGGCGCCTACTACCTGATGGTGGCCGATGGCACCACCGCCGATGCCGCCCGCCAGGCCGTGACGCCGACGACGCCGACGGATTATTCGGGCTTGCTGGCTTATGTGCGTTCCTTGAGTTCCAACCAGGAGTTGCACGTCTTGGGGCTGGTGGGCGCCCCCGGACTGGTGGTGGATGGGGAAGCCTTGCCGCAACTCCCGGCCAGCGTTCGGGCCGACCGGACCGCAGCGCAGCCGACGACCGCCAGCGGCACCCAACTGGCGCTGGTGCAGGAGACGCGAGAAACGCTGGAGATCCCCCTTTCCGGGGTCGTGCGGGTGGATTTGAACGTGGAACGGCGATGATGCCGATGTCGTGGAACTCGGTTGGGAAGGAGCCTCTCTTGAAGCAGAAAGTGCTGGTGTGCAGTGTCGTCATCGCCCTGGGAATCGTCGCCGGAATCCCACCCCGGGCCACCGCCTCGGAGGTCAAAATCTTCCGCGCCGACAACCGCAAGGTCTTCCTGGAAGGGGAACTCGACGGCATCAGCCTCGACCGCCTCGGTCGTCTGCGCCTGGCGGACCGCTTCGATGCCGTGGCGACGGTGGAAGAGCCCTTCCTGATGACCGCAGCGGCCTTGCCCGGCGGTGGCTGGGTGGTGGGCACCGGCAGTGCCGGGCGGGTTCTCCAGGTCGCGGCGGACGGCACCGTCACCCCCCGCCTCGAAGCGGCGGAACCGGAGATTTTCGCCGTCTGGGCCGACCCGGACGGTACGGTCTTCGCCGGATCCTCCCCCGACGGCAAGGTCTACCGGATCCCCCCGGGGGGCGAGGGGGAGGTCTTCTTCGATCCCGGCGAGCGCTACATCTGGGCGCTGACCCGGGACACCCAGGGGCGCCTGCTGGTGGCCACCGGCACCGAGGGCAAATTGTACGCCGTCGATGCCGCGGGGCAGGGCACCGTCATCCTCGATAGCCACGACACCCACCTGCGCTCCCTGGCGGCTCTGCCCGACGGCGGTGTGCTGGTGGGCACCGCCGGGGAGGGTCTGGTCCTGCGGGTCGATGCCCACGGCGCGGTGCGCACCCTCTACGACGCTGTCCAACCGGAGATCCTCGCCCTGACTCCCGCTGCCGACGGTGCGGGCTACTACGCCGCCGCGGTGGCCTCCGAAGCGAGCCGGGTGGATCTCGCCGGATCCGCCGCCACCGCCTCCGCGGGAAGCGGCAACGGCGGCAGCGGCGGCGGCGGCAAGGGCCCCGGCGACAGTGGCGGTACCGTCACCGTGGAGACGGGTTTTGCCGGCGCCGGTAGCCGCCCCTCGGGCTTCTCTGGAGGCCGTAGCGAGGTGCTCCGCATCTCCCCCCAGGGGGTGGTGGAAAGCCTCTGGACCTTCCAGGAGGAGACCGTCTACTCCCTGCTGTGGCAGGAGGATCGGCTGTGGATCGGCACCGGCCAGGACGGCGGTCTCTACACCTTCCGCGACGGCGGTCTGGTCCTCGAAAAAGACACCGAAGAGGCCCAGATCGTCGCCCTGGTGGAAAGCGGCGGCACCCTCGCCTTCGCCACCACCAACGCCGCCGCTCTGTACCGCGCCACCGGCGAAAACGAGCGCACTGGCAGCTACCAGAGCAGTGTCCTGGATACCGAAAAACTGGGCCGCTTCGGTACCTTCCGCTGGCGGGGTCAGAAGCCCAAGGGCACCCAACTGAACGTCTCCTTGCGCAGCGGTCTGTCCAAGGAGCCGGACGAAACCTGGTCCCCGTGGAGCGCGCCGAGCAGCGCCGAAAGCCTCGACCTCGCCGCGCTGCCCCCGGGGCGCTATGTCCAGTGGAAGGCGGACTTCACCAGCAACAATGGTGGTTCCCCCCGGATCGACGCCGTGGAACTCTCCTACCGGCAGCAGAATCTGCGCCCCCTTTTCAAGTCCGTGGAGGTGCTGGACCCGGGCCAGATCCTGGTGCCCAACAACTTCAACCCCAGCAGCCAGACCTTCGAGCCCGCACACCCCAACCGCGAGGGGATCTTCACCACGCTCCAACCCGCCAGCGCCAACGAGACGCGGCTGAAGCCCCTGTGGAAGCTGGGCTACCGCTCCCTGCGCTGGCAGGCGGAAGACCCCAACGGAGACCCCCTGCGCTACACCCTGTACGTCCAGTTGGGCACCGATGGAGCGCACGACGAAGATTGGCTGAAGATGGCCGAAGATCTCGACGACGACCACTACAGTTTCGACGCCACGGCCCTGCCGGACGGCGTCTACCGCTTCCGTCTGGTGGCTTCTGACCACCGGTCGAACGCCCCCCAGGAGGCCCTGACGGTGGAGGAGATCACCGCACCGGTCACCATCGACCACACGCCCGCCGCCTTGATCTCGGCGGAGGGGACCGGGGGGCGGGTGGAAGTCCGCCTCGCCGATGGTGCCAGCCCCCTGCGGGAGGTGGTCTACAGTGTGGATACCGGCGAGTGGTTGCCGGTGGAGGCTGCCGATGGTCTGGTGGACTCCCCCCAGGAGACCGTGGTCCTCAAGCCTCCGGCGGGCGCCCGCTTGCTGTTGCTGCGGGTCACCGATGCGGCCCATAATGTGCGCACCTTCAACCTCTCCGGGGAGTTGCCATGAGCCACCGCATCGCCGTCTATCCAGGATCCTTCGATCCCATTCACCACGGTCACCTGGACATCATCGAGCGGTGCAAAGATCTCTTCGACGAGGTGATCGTGGCGGTGTTGCGCAACGAGGAGAAGAAGCCCCTCTTCACCAGCCAGGAGCGGGCGGACATGATCGACGAGTTGCTGGATCGGTGGCCCAACTGCCGGGTGGAACGCTTCAGTGGCCTGCTGGTGAACTTCGTCGATGAGATGGGGGCCTGCGCCGTGGTGCGCGGTCTGCGCGCCGTCTCGGATTTCGAATACGAGTTCCAGATGGCCTTGATGAACCGCCGCCTCAACCCCAGAGTGGCAACGCTCTTCATGATGCCGAAAGAGGATTACAGTTTCCTCTCCAGCCGCACCGTCAAGGAAGTCTTCAGCTTCGGCGCCAACCTCAAGGGGCTGGTGCCGGAATCGGTGCTCCAGCACCTGAAGCGGCGTTTCGAAGATTTGCAGGAAGCCTAGGCCCGAAAACCGTTTCCCCGATCCGGTCGATCCGGTCGATCCGGTCGATCAGAAGGAGAACCCCATGTCCCAAGACAAGCCCACCATCGCCGAGCGTCGCCCGAGCGTCGAGGAACTGGAACCCGGCAGCTACTGGTGGTGCCGCTGCGGTCGCTCCGCCACCCAGCCCTGGTGCGACGGTTCCCACGCCGGAACCTCCTTCGAGCCCCAGGAAGTGGTGATCGAAGAGAAGAAACGCTACGCTCTGTGCCAGTGCAAATACACCGAAAACTCACCCTTCTGTGACGGGGCGCACAACCGGTTGGAGGGGTGAGGCAAAAATCCCCCCTCTTGTCCCCCCTTTTGAGAAAGGGGGAAGGCCGGAATCCGTCTTGGTTCCGCACCCTTTAGGGTGCCATTCGGTAGCCCCGGGTGTGAACCCGGGGGCGGGGTGGAGAGCCCTCACCCCCTCAGTCCCCCTCTCGCCTTGCCTGGAAAGACAGGCGAGGGGGAAGACAGAAAAATCCCCCTTCGATTCTCCCTTGGAGAAAACGGTAGCCTTGCGCTGCTCCTCGCCCGAGCCGACCGAAACCGTGGAGGGTCCGGTCGGCCCGCCCGCCCGCCGAAGAACTCCTGTCCGTAACGGGCTGCTAACGCCCGACGCCGCGCTGCTCCGACCCGGTCCGCTCCAGACCGGTCCGCTCCGAACCGGTCCGGGTCCGGAGCGCACTCGCCAGGAAGCGAGCGGAGAGGCTCCGGGAGAGCAGGCCCCGATCGCGCAGCGTCTTCAGGGCGCCGACCACGCACGAGCGGTATTTCCGGCGGCTCAGGGACGGGTCCCGAGGGTCGCACGGGATCTCGGGGAAGACGATCCACTCGCCGGCCCTGACGTCGTGGAGGCGGTGGACGGTGCCCCCGGGCCACAGAACCTCCACCGTGGCGGTCTGGGCCTGGCCCAGCCCAAAGAGCTGCGCCAGGGCGTTCTGGGAGGCGAAGCTCGATCCACCGGTGACGGGGCGCAGCGTGGTCCGCCCCCCCTCGGGCGTCACCCGGATCACGGCGCCGACGCCATCCCGGTTGACCCGCCCGTCGGGCAACAGGCCGACGGTCCCCAGCGGGCGGACCTCGACCCAGCCGTTGTCGTTGCCTTGATTGATCTCCACCGCCAGGCCCCCGTTCGGGAACTCGAAGCCATTCCAGAGGAAGTCGCCGCTTTCGGTGGGCGAGAAGGCCTCGACGAAAAAGGCGGTGGCGTCGAAGGGGCTATCGTGCTGGATGGGGTAGGGCTTCAGGGGGACCTCTCGCGGAATGTCGAACGCGGAGACGGTCACCAGGTCCGGAAAGCCGTCCCGGTCCAGGTCTCCGGTAGCACCGCCCTGGACGTTGCGCCGGGTGTGGTCCACGGCGAGGGCATCCAAGTCGGCCTCGAAGAGGGCGGAGCAGCCCGGGTTGAGGAGGACGGCTCCGGGGTTGTCGGCGGTGATGGTGTGGATGGTGCCGGCCAGGCCGCCGAAGAACACCACGTCCGGGTCGCCGTCGTTGTCCAGGTCCGGCGCCATCACCGACCAGCCGAAGGGAGTGGCCCGGAGCGCCCCGGGTCCGGCGTCCACGAAACGGCCCTCGGCCGTTCCCAGGAAGGCCCGGGAGGAGAGGTGCCCCCGGGTGAGGGGCAGGCCCAAAGCCGAGAAGGCGTAGTCACCGAAATTCGTGGCGAAGAAGTCCATGTGGCCGTCGCAGTCGAAGTCGGCGAACGCGAAGCCCATCCAGGACGTGCCGGGCATATCCGTGCCCGCCCGGTCGGTCACGGCGGTGAACCGGCCCGTGCCGTCGTTGGTCAGGACCTGGATCAACCCGCGGCTCGGCTCCTTCGGGGGAAGAAGGCCCCCCTGGTCATCGGCATGGATCATGTCCAGGTCCCCGTCCTGGTCGTAGTCCACCAGGACCACGGCCCAGGTAATGGTGGCGGCGCCGTCCTGGGCCGGCTGGAAGCCGTTCAAGTTCCGGATGCCGGAGCTCACGCTCGCGTCCCGGAAGCGCAAGCCGCCCTGGTTCAAAAAGAGCTGGTTCGGGTGGTTCTGCTCCCAGGGCTCCACCAGGGTGGCGGTCCGCCGACTCCAGTCATAGGAGTTGGCCACCGCCAGGTCCAGCAGGCCATCGCCGTCCACGTCGCCCACGGCGCAGTGGGTGTGGCCCAGGTCACTCTCGCCCAGGCCGCTCCTGGCGGTGGCGTCCCGGAAGGTGCCATCGCCCCGGTTTTCGAACAGGCGGTTCGACTCCGAGCGGCCCAGCACGATCAGGTCCGGGTCGCCGTCGTTGTCCAGATCGCCGAAACAGACGCCGGTGGAGTCCTGCTCGGTGGCGGCGACCCCCGCCGCCACCGCCGCGTCCTCGAAGCGCAGGGCCCCGGTCTCGCCAGCCTCCTCGAGGCGATTGGCGTACAGGCTGTTGGCGGCGCCGGGACCGTTGGTCACGTAGAGGTCCAGGTCGCCATCGCCGTCGAAGTCGAGCAGCGCCACGCCCGGTGAGCCCCGGGGCTTCTCCGGCGTGGCGATGACCAGCGGCATCGTGTAGAAGGGCTGAGCCTTGATCCGCTCAAAGACGACGTTCGTGGTCGATGGCACGCGCCGGTAGTCGATCCCGGAAGCCTCGTCCGCCGCCAGATCGCGGAACGTGACGCCAGCCCCGTCGTCCGCGACGACCGGCACGCTCGCCATCAGCGGGACCAGGAGCGCCGCGAGCAGGATCGTGGTGGTGCAGTGGGACATCGGTTACCTCCTTCTAACTCCGATTCAATAGATAGAAAATCTAGGCTTATTCACCCTGCGCTCATGGCCCAATCACGAGATAGGGCAATGGAAATCTGGGAGCTGCTGCCTGACCCTGCGCAGCGTCAGGCCGACGATGCCCTTTGCCCATCGGCCATGCGCCCAATGAGCCATAGGAAGGGCTCGACCTGGCCGCGCAACACGCAGGCACCCCTGAGGATGCTTTCGAGGAGTCCCTGCATATCCGACGAGCACAGGCTGGAGACCGCCCGATCGTCCGTGAGGAGCAAGGAACAGAAGGGCATCTCCGTCGCGACGGGCGCTCCCACGGTGACGTCTCGCTCATCGAGCACGATCGTGATCGGTTCTCCCTGATCCGGAAGTCCGACGACCACGGCGAGATTCGGCGTCGGGCGCGGAGTCAGACCCAGAGTTGGATCCGGCGCCCGGGCCAGCGTTTCCTTCAGGTAGGTAGAAAAGGTGCCGGCCCACGCCTCCACGCCGGATCGTCCTGGATGTGCAGCGCTCGAACCCTTCCCGGCAGCCTGTCGCTCCGCGTCCGCCTCGCGCTCCGCTTCGCGCTCCGCCTCGATCAGGGCCTCGAGGGTCCGATCGACATCCTCTCGGGTGTGAGAGGCTGAACAGATGAACCGCAGGCGACCCCGTCCGCTCTCCACGATCGGGTACGTGACCGCCGACGTGAGAATGCCCCGCTGGAACATGCCGTTGACGATCGCAAAGAGCTTGTCTTTGTCGGGAAAATGCGGCGTGACGATGGGGCCATCGCCGGTCCCGAGATCGTACCCGGCGGCAGAGAATTGCTGCCTCATGTAGGTGGTCGTATCCCACAGGCGATCTCGCAGCGTGTCGTCCGCGCTGAGGCGGCGCAAGGCGGCGAGCGCTGCCGCCATATCGGCGGGGCTGGTCGAAGCCTGGAATATGTAGGCGCGAGCGGACGACTTCAGCAGGGCAACATGTTCCTCTCGGGCGGCAACGACACCCCCGAGACTCCCGAGCGCCTTGCTCAGGGTCGTCATGATGAAGTCCACCTGGTCGGTGACCCCTCGGGCGGCGCAAAGACCGGCGCCTCGGGGACCATAGAAACCGAAGGAATGGGCTTCATCGACGAGGATGAGGGCGCCGTATTGCTTCGCCGTATGGACGATGTCCGCGACCGGTGCCGCCCCCTCCCCCATGCTGTACACGCCTTCCAGAGCCACGAGAACCGTGCGGTAGGGCGAGGCTTCCGTCTTGAGGACCGACTCCAGATCCGCGGGATCATTGTGGCGAAACGTCCGGATCTTCGCGCCGCACAGCCGAGCGCCATCGACGATGGAAGCGTGACAGAGCTGATCCATCACGATGACGTCGTTGTTGCCGAGAAGGCCCGCCACAGCCCCGACATTCGCGGTATATCCCGTGGGGAAGAGGCAGGCGGCCGGCTTGCCCACCAGCTCGGCAAACGCTTCTTCGAACTCCAGGTGGAGATCGGTGACGCCAGCGGCCGCCGCGGAGGTCCCCATGCCGGTCCCGAGACGCTCCAGGGCGGATCCGGCCTCCTTGATGACTTGCCTGTCGCGGTTCAGGCCGAGGTACAGGTTGGTGGTCCAGATGATGGCCTCGCGTTCTTCATGGGTGTGCACATCGGCGACAATGCCCCGGTGGCCGCTCCCCGTGCGGACCATCTTGCTGAAGGGGTCTTGGCCGGAACGGCCCACCAGGCGCTTGAGCTCCCGGACGAGGACGCCCTTGTCGGTGGCGGACCAGGAGGGCGCCTTGGCGGCCAGAAACGGCGGGTAGCAGGACTGAATCTGCGCCTGAAAGCTACGGAGCGTGTCCGCGCTTCCACCTCGGGCCGCCACCGCCGCAGCCGACTCCGTGGCGTTCCCCACGGAGTCGAGGACGGCATCGGCCACGGCAACGGGAGTCGAGCGCTCCATGAGGGTCGATACCGGCAGCTTTCGACCGAGGATCGCGGCAAGCCGAGAGCTCAGCTCCACCGTGGTCAACGAGTCGATGCCGAGGTCGGCCAATGGATGATCCGGTGGTACTTGCTCGGAATCACGAATGCGCAGCATCGACGCGATCTCGCCCCGGATGATCGAGAGCAGGACCGCGTGCCCATCTTCCCGCGACAGGCTCGCCAGACGGCGCACCAGACCCCCGTTGCGGGTCGGGACGTCGGCGCCGGAGTGAGGGGCGCGGTCTTCGCATCCGCCCTGCCACCGACTCGGCTCCGGTCTTGGGAGCCCCTTGCGGTCCAGCTTGTCGTTGGGCAACCGAGGCAGCTCTTCGAGGCGCATCACGATCTGGGGCACCATGTACCCGGGAAGCCGCTCCGCCAGGTACGCCCGCGCCGCCTCGGTCGTCACCGCCTCGTCCCGGCTCACCACGTACCCCACGAGCATCTTCCGACCGGCGCCCCCTTCCATCACCGCCGCGGCCGCGCCCTCCACACCCGCCATCGTCTCCAATATCGACTCGATCTCTTCGAGCTCGATGCGGTAGCCGCGGATCTTCACCTGCTGGTCGACCCGGCCCAGGAACTCGATGTCGCCCTCTTCCGTCCAGCGGCACGAATCGCCGGTTCTATAGAGCCGCGCCTCCGGAATCGGCCCGTTCGGATCCACCTCGATGAAGCGCTCTCTCGTCAGCTCCTCGTCGTTCAAATAGCCACGCGCGAGTTGATCTCCCGCCAGGTACAGCTCTCCCGGCACCCCCACGGGAACCGGCTGCAGGGCATCGTCCAGAATGTACGAGGAAGAACCCGGCACCGACTTGCCGATGGTGATCAGCTCCGTGCCTACGGGGATTTCGGCCACGGTCGAAAAGACCGTGTCTTCGGTCGGCCCGTAGACGTTGACCATCCGCGGCCTCGGCTCCAGCCCGTGAATCCGGTCCACGAGCGACCGTTTGAGCACGTCGCCCCCGAAGACAAAGCAGCGGATTCCCTCAGGCCGCCAACCGGTCGCGAGCAACGCCTGCATCGACGACGGAACCATGATGCACGTCCTGACCCGGTCCGCCGACGGTAGCTCCCGCAGTTCCAGCGCGTTCTCCGCCAGCACGATCGTCCCGCCCAGGGACAAGGTACCCAGGATTTCCATGACCGACGTGTCGAAGCAGACGGTAGCCGCCGCCAACACACCCGCCAGTTCCTCGTCATCCAGCAACGCGCGCATCGACCGGCTCATCGCCACGACGCTTCGATGCTCGACAGCGACCCCCTTCGGTCGCCCGGTGGAGCCCGAGGTGTAGATGACATAGGCCAGGTCCCTCGCCCCCGGCCCGGTCACGCCGACCACGCCGACCGCCGGTCGCTCTCCCACCGCGTCGAGCCGTATGAGTTCGGGCACCCCCTCGCAGAGCCTTGCCATAGCCTCATGATCGACGATGGCGCCCACGGCACCGGCGTGTTCCAGCATGTAGCGCAGCCGCTCCCGCGGATACGACGGATCCAGCGGCACGTAGGCGCAGCCCGCTTGCAATACGCCCACCAGGGTCGCTACGAGTTCCCACGTGCGGCGCATGCACACCCCGACCAACGACCCCGGCTCCACCCCCCGCGCCACCAGCTCGCCCGCGATCGCGCTCGCCCTTTCCGTCAGACGCTCGTAGTCGATCTCCGTCTCGCCATCGATGATTGCCGTCTGCTCTGGATGCGCCCGCCCTTGCGCTTCGATAAGCCCCGAGATCGTCGCCGTCCGGTCGTACGCCTCGTGCGTCCGAGCCCACTCGACGAGAATCCGGTCTGCCTCCTCCACACCCAGCCTCTCCAACCGCCCTGGGATAGTACTCATTATAAAATAACCTCTCTAGCTAAAGCGTTCCTATTTGTTGACCGTGCTTCCATGGCACGGGTTCAGCGGAGGCATGACTCGAGGGTTGAGGCTGAGGCTGAACCCCCAGCGCTCCCTGCTCTGCCTTCCTGCGTCGACTCCATCGACGTCCGGCTTCTCCTTGATTTGACTTGCCAAGGGTACCCGAAATCAGAATCTAACTGAAGTCATTATGGGAATTTTTATGATTTGCCGCCAAGAACATGGACCGCCGGGCGGCTTGCGTCCACTGGCTCCTGGCGCGCCCCAGGATCCAATATTCGTGGCACAAACCCGTCTTCCATCCAGGATCCCCCCCTTCCCCCTTGGGAAAGGGGGGAAGCAAAAATCCCCCCTCGGTCCCCCCTTTGAGAAAAGGGGGGAAGCCGGAAACAAGAAAGCCCCTCCTTTCTCAAAAGAGGGGTTGGGGTGGATTTTCTGAGAGGGCAGGGAAGGCACAGGGGCCTGCCCCTACACGAGGCACCCCGCCCGGTGCCTTCCCGCACCCTTTAGGGTGCAATTCGGTAGCCCCGGGTGTGAACCCGGGGGCGGGGTGGAGAGCCCTCACCCCCTCAGCAGGGAAGGCACAGGGGCCTGCCCCTACACGAGGCACCCCGCCCGGTGCCTTCCCGCACCCTTTAGAGTGCAATTCGGTAGCCCCGAGTGTGAACCCGGGGGCGGGGTGGAGAGCCCTCCTCCCCTCAGCAGGGCAGGCACAGGGGCCTGCCCCTACACGAGGCACCCCGCCCGGTGCCTTCCCGCACCCTTTAGGGTGCAATTCGGTAGCCCCGGGTGTAAACCCGGGGTCGTGGTGGAGAAAATCCCCCCCCGGTCCCCCCTTTGAGAAAGGGGGGAAGCTGGAAACAAGAAAGCCCCTCCTTTCTCAAAGGAGGGGTTGGGGTGGATTTTCTGAGAGGGCAGGGAAGGCACCGTGGCCGAACCTGAAGCGCCCATCGCTGAAGCCCCCATCCTCGTTGAGATGGAGTCACGGTCTTCCCAATCCCCCATGATCGCCGTACACTGGCCCTCCCCGACGCTGCGGAGAAAAAGGACCAGGGTTGGCAACGGCCTGAAGACATGGCGACTGATTCCGGAGGTTTGTATGCGACGCAAGATGTTGACTTTGCTCTCGATTCCCTTGTTGAGCCTCGCGCTGCCTCTCACCGCCGAGGAGGGCCGCACCGTCATCCACGCGGGCCATCTGGTGGATGTGGACGCCGGAACGATGCTGGCGGAGCAGTCGGTGATCATCGCGGAGGGCAAGATCGTCGCGGTGACCGCGGGGTACGTGGACGGTGAGGCGGGCGATACGGTTCTCGACCTGAAAAACTCCACCGTGCTCCCGGGCCTCATGGACATGCACACCCACCTGACCAGCCAGGGGAGCCAGGATTCCTACAATGAGGTCTTCCGCCTCGATCCGGCGGATTACGCCTACCGCTCCGTCAACTACGCCCGCCGCACCCTGCTGGCGGGCTTCACCACGGTGCGCAATGTCGGCGACCGGGGCAACCTCTCCATCAATCTGCGCAACGCCATCAACGCCGGGGTCATCCCCGGGCCGCGCATCTTCACCGCCGGCATCAGCCTCGCCACCACCGGCGGCCATGCGGACCGCACCAACGGGCGCAACCAGGAATTGAGGGGCGATCCAGGACCCAAGGAAGGCGTGGTCAACGGCCCCGCGGATGCCGCCAAGGCGGTGCGTCAGCGCTACAAGGACGGCGCCGACATGATCAAGATCACCGCCACCGGTGGCGTTCTGAGTCTGGCCAAGAACGGCCAGAACCCCCAGTTCACGGAAGCGGAGTTGCGGGCCATCGTCGAGACCGCCAAGGACTACGACTTCCATGTCGCCGCCCATGCCCATGGCGCCGAGGGGATGAAACGGGCCATCCGCGCCGGGGTGCGCTCCATCGAGCACGGTACCTACATGGACGATGAGGTGATCGAGCTGATGAAGCAACACGGCACCTTCTATGTCCCCACCATCCTGGCCGGGCGCTTCGTGGCGGAGAAATCGAAGATCGACGGCTTCTACCCGGAGGTTGTCCGCCCCAAGGCCGCGGCCATCGGCCCGGTGATCCAGGAGACGTTCACCAAAGCGTACAAAGCCGGGGTCAAGATCGCCTTCGGCACCGACTGTGGCGTGTCCCCCCACGGCGGCAACGCCGAGGAGTTCGTCTACATGGTGGAAGGCGGCATGCCCCCCATGGAGGCCATCCAGGCGGCCACCGTCACCACCGCCGAACTCCTGAACATCCAGGACCGCCTGGGCTCCATCGCCCCCGGCAAGATCGCCGACCTGATCGCCGTGGAAGGCGACCCCCTGGCGGATATCTCCCGGCTGCAACACGTTTCCTTCGTGATGAAGGATGGGGTGGTGGTCGAGTAGGCAGGGTGAGCCCTCATTGGCCATGAAGTTCACCAAATATTTTCAAAGCAATCGAGAGCGACCCGACCGTCGAGTCATCAAAGACGCGTGGATCCAGGAGGTGATCGACAATCCTCTTCGGGAACAGGCCCAGGCGGATGGTAGAGTTCGACTCTGGGCGAGGATCGACGAGCACGAGGGGAAGTTCCTGAGAGTCGTGCTCCTTGAAGACCGGGAAACGGTCCATAACGCGTTCTTCGACCGACGTTTCCAGGAGAGCAGCCATGACTCTTGAGTATTTCGAAGATACCGACACGCTCCAGATTACGTTCCGCGAGGGCCTGGTCACCGACAGCCGCGATCTAGACGAGAACACCCTCCTGGAGACCGATGCAGAGGGCCAGTTGGTCAGCCTGACCCTCGAGCATGCCAGCCGGCGCGCGGATCTGGAGAACCTGCTCTACAAACGTCATCGTGGCGCGGCAGCGTAACCAGGTCACCGCAGCCCATCGCCGACCTGATCGCCGTGGAGGGCGATCCCCTGGCGGACATCTCCCGGCTGCAACACGTTTCCTTCGTGATGAAGGATGGGGTGGTGGTCGAGTCGCGGTGATCACCGTGCTAGGCTGATCGTAGAAAGGAGACATTGTGACCGTAGCGAACACGCGGCAAAAAATCCTGCATGCTGTCCAAGATCTCCCTGAAAATGCGACGGTAGAAGACGCGATGGAACGGTTGTACTTTCTGGCCAAGGTCGAGCGGGGCCTGGAAGAATCGGAGAGCCAGGAAGGAATCCCCCACGCCGAAATCAAGCGGCGATTCCTGCGTTGACGGTCGTCCGCTGGACGCCGCAAGGGGCTACCGACCTTGAAGCGATTCGCACCTATATCGAGCGAGACTCGCCCTACTATGCCCAACTGATGATGGAGCGAATCCTCGACCGAGTGGACCAACTGGAGATGTTTCCCTTCTCGGGACGGGTGGTACCGGAGGTTGATCGGTCGGATGTGCGAGAACTGATCGAGAGGCCTTTTCGTATTGTGTATCGCTGGCAGGAAGAGCTGATCTGGATCTTGACGATCTTCCACTCCTCTAGACAATTCCCTGAGATCACCCTCGGTTCAGCAGAACCCCCGTGAGGTCGGCAAGGTCGCCGACCTGATCGCCGCGGAAGGCGACCCCCTGGCGGACATCTCCCGGCTACAAAACGCCTCCTTCGGGATGCAGACAAATTTCCCTGTCCGATTTCCGGCACCGATCTCGTGATGAGGGGTGGAAGACAGTTCATTCCCACTCTAACCACAAAGGAGATCTGATATGTCTTGCATGACTCCAACTCGCTCCGCCCCAGTCGGGCGTTTTCTCATCGTTGTTTCCATCCTCTCGGTTCTGGCGGCCACTGCCTCGGCGCAGATCCTGGGAGACGCCAATGGGGACGGCACCCTGGACCTGAACGATGTCACCTTCATTCAGGCGGCCATCGACGGGGGGTACGCCGATACCCTACCTTTCGCGTTGTCCGATGTCGCTTATCCTTGCGATGGCCGGATCGATGCCGCGGACCTGGCCTTGGTGGACCGGGCGGTTCGCGCCGGGGAGCGAGGGGCACCCCTCGGCTCCGTCTGCCATGGCGGATCCGTCGGGGAAGTACCCCCGCCGCCGGGTACCGGGGATCCCGTGACCCTGGATGAGCTCTTTCTCCAGGTGGCGTCCCAGGTGCCGCAGTTCGGTGGCGTCTACTTCGACCGTTTGGGACAGCCCGTCCTCGTCCTCACCGATACCGATCCCAGCATCCATATCGCTGCCGTGGAAGCGGTCATCGAAGTCTTCGGCTACGACCGCTTCGGTACGGACGAGTTCGATGCCGTCGAGGGGCGCTTCGGGTTCGAAGACATCCACGACGCGCGGGTTCTGGCCCGGGGGGCGCTCTCCCACCCGGATGTGGTGAGCGTGGACACCGACGAGGTCCGCAACCGGGCCCGGATCGGGATCAGCGATGCCAACAGCCGGGAGGCCGTCGAGAACCTCCTGGAGCAGTTGGGCGTGTGGCTCGACATGGCGATTGTGGAGGAGGTCGAACCGACCGTGGACTACCAGGCGGGTTTCAACCTCTGGGAGCGGCCCCTGGTGGGTGGGATCGGCGGCGACGTCTGCACTGCCGGACCGGTCGTCAACCGTAGCGGTGTGCGGGGGATGCTGACCAATTCCCACTGCACCGCCATGCAGGGCGTGGTGGATAGCTTCAATTTCCATCAGCCGGCGGCGAACTTCATGGGGATCAACACCCTGGTCGGGATCGAGCAATTCGAGTCCGCCCTCTCCACAAGCGCCAACAACCCCGATTGTCCCTCCGGGGAGATCTGCCGTTTCGCTGATGCGGTTTTCGTCAACGTCGGTTTTACCACCACCACCCGGCGGGGCCTCATCAAGAATTCCTACAGCCCGGCGAGCTACCCCAGCCGCTTTGTGCAGGACGTGGAGACGGCCCCTCTTTGTGGCGATCAGGTCCGCAAATCGGGCGGGGTGACGGGGCGCACCGAGGGAGAGATCATCCACACCTGTGTGGACGTGCAGAGCTCCACATCGGGCATCATGAACCTCTGTTCCTTCCAGGCGAGCGCCACTTCCACGAACGGGGACAGTGGCAGCCCGGTCTACCGCACCGACTACTTCGGACCCAATGGTGCCCAGCTGTACGGCATGCTGTGGGGAGGCGGTCCGAGCCACATTACGTTTTCCCCCATCAGTGGCATCACCGCCCATCTGGGGAATATGAATTTCCTGGCGGTGGATGAGCCCCCCATCGTGACGATCCTGAACCCCGCGGACAAGAACACGATCGGTACCGGGAGTTCCTTCCCCATCACTCTGACGGCCGCCGTTAGCGATTTCGAGGACGGCCTCGACTGCAACGGCTGTCAGGTGTCGTGGAAATCGACCCTGGACGGCTTCCTGGGCACCGTGCCGGTGGTGGGCGGTGCCGCGAGCCTCAACGTGGAACTCTTCGGCCCGGGGACGCGCACCCTGACCGTCACGGCCCAGGATTCCACGGGGCACAAATCGGAGGACCAGATCACCGTGTACACCGGCAATTCCGCCCCCACGGTGTGGGTCGTCGAGCCCGCCAACGGTGCCCAGATTCCCGTGGGTGCCGGGGTTACCTTCGTCGCCGGCTCGTCGGACCCGGAGAGTCTCGGCGGACCGCTCGGGTGCGGTTCCCTGGCGTGGACCTCGAATGTGCCGGGGGATCCGGTGGCCATCGATTGCGCCCCCACGCTGACCTTCACCACCCTGGGGCCCCGGCAGATCACTCTTCTGGGAATCGATTCCCATGGCGATACTCACACGGCGACGATCACGGTGGACGTGGTGCCTGTCGGCTCCATTGCCGACCCCTACGTCACCATGGTGGAACCCACCTTCAACCCCCTTCTCGCCCGGGAGAAGTTCCACTCCCTGACGGGCTACGCCACCGATCCCGATGGCAAGAGCCCTATTCTTTACGAGTGGGTGCTCAAGGGGCAGGGGCTCATCGGCGCCGTCAATGGCGAGTTGACCATCGGGGTGGCGACGGGGAACAATGGTGTTCCGAACACCCTCACCTGGAAGCCGTCCAACTACGTCATCGAAGCGTGCGGCGGGATCGTCCTCGATCTTGAGTTGCGGGCCACCGATCCCGACAACGAGCAGGCGTCATTGACCCGCCAGATCACCGTCAGCGGGCCGCTCTGCTGAGGCGCTGATCTTTCCTCAAATCCCAACCGCCGCCGGAGTGTTCACTCCGGCGGCGGTTGGATGAAAGGAGGTGCTTTTATCAGTCCTCGAACGCCCGCACCGCGCTCCCCATCAACCGCCCCGCCAGGGGCTCATCGACGGCACCCGCCGCCAACAAACCGTCCAGGGCATCGCGCACACAGGCGATGTACTGCGGACGGCCCAGGGAGGGATCCTCAAAGGAACAGGGGATCTCCGGCAAGGTCAGCCGCTCCCCGGCGTGGACGTTGTAGAGACGATTGCGGGTTCCCCCGGGCCACAGAATCTCCACCGTGCCGTGGGGCGCATCCCCCAGGCCGCAGAGAACCTCCAGACTGCTCTGGGAAGCGTAGCTGGAGCCGCCCAGAACAGGGTACAGCGCAGTGTTCCCCTGGTGAGGGGTACAGCCCACCACGGCCCCGATGCCGTCGCGGTTGACCTCTCCGTCCGGGATAAGGCCCACGGCCCCCAGCAGGCGAATACCCGCCGAGCTGTTGCCGTTGGCGCCATCGCTCAACTCCACCGACAGGGTGCCATCGGGCGGTTCCAGCCCACTCCACACCCAGGCCCCGGGGGCGATGGGCAGGAAGGTGGGCAGGAAGACGGCATCGGCGTCGAACTCCCCTCCTATCATCGGGGACGGCAGCACCGGAATCGGCGCCGGGTAGTCGAAGTTGGCCACGGAGACGATGTCCGTGAACCCATTGCCGTCCAGATCCCCCACCGCCATGCCGTGAACGTTGCGCCGATTGTGATCCGTGGAACCCGCCAGGGCCACCGCGTCCCGGTGGAAGGTCCCGGCACCGTCGTTGGCCAGGATCACCCCTGGGGTGGACTGCACGAAGGGGCCGAAATCGAGACCACCGTGCATCATGAGGTCCGCGTCGCCGTCGTTGTCGTAATCCGCCGCCGCCGCACCCCAGCCAAAGGGGGTGTTGAAAGTCCCCCCCAGGGCGTTGGCGTCGACGAAGCTCCCCGCTGCTTGCTGCAGGAACCAGCGGGAATCCGCCAGGTTGAAGGCCATCCCGGTGAACACCACAACCGCGTGATTGCCCGTGTTGGACCCGAAAAGATCCAGCCGACCGTCCCCATCGAGGTCCGCGAAGGCCAAACCCATCCACGAGCCGGGCAGACCCAGGCCGTGGCTGTAGGTGGCGTTGGTGAAGGCACCGCTGCCGTCGTTCAGGAAAACTTGCAGGTACCCCCGGTCGATGCCGCCCTGGAAGCTGGCGGGCACGGCGGCCTGATCGTCGGCGTGCACCAGGTCCAGATCGCCATCCTGATCGATATCCACCAAAGTGATGGCCCAGGTGATGGTCCCCGCGTTGGGGGGCGCGCCCGGGGGAAGGCCCGCGTGCACCGCCGTGATGCCCGAGGCGGCGGAGATATCCTGGAACACCAGACCGCCGGTGTTGCGCAACAGGCGGTTGGACTGGTTCAGGGCGAAGGGTTCCAGGAAGATGGGAATCTGATTGTCCCAGTTGAAGGTGTGACCGATGGCGATGTCCAGCAGACCATCGCCATCCACATCCCCCACGGAGCAGGACGACGAGGTCAGCCCGCCACCGCCCACGCCGCTGGGCCCCGTGATCTCCTGGAAGGTACCGTCCCCCAGGTTCTCGAACAGTCGATCCGCCTCGGCATTGCCCAAGACCAGCAGGTCCGCATCGCCATCGTTGTCCAGATCGCCGTAGCAGACGCCAGTCGAATCCTGATCCGTGGCATCGACCCCCGCGCCGAGCGCGACATCCAGAAAACTCACCGCGCCACTTTCGACCAGCTGATTGGCGTAGAGGGCGTTCGATCTTCCCGGCCCGTTGGTGACGTAGAGATCTTCATCGCCATCTAGATCAAAATCCAGCACCGCCACGCCGGGCGCCCCCCGGCTCTTGAGGGGGCTGGCGAAGATATCCGGGAAGGTGTAGACGGGTTGCGCCTTGACAGCCTGTGGCAAAACTCGCGCCGCGCTCCGAGCGGGCCTTTTCCGCCAGATCGGCGTTGGAAAATCTCGCAAGATCGCGGATATTCCTGCGATTTTCCGCCTTGATCTGACCGAAAATTCCTCGCTCTCGCATGCGGCCGACTTTCACCACAAGCTGTTTTGAGCGCGTCGAAGAGGGCATCGCTGGGCGATTCGGCGCGGCGGTAGTCGATCCCCACGCCATCCCCGGCGGCGATGTCCTGGAAGGCGACGCCCCCATCCGCCATCGCGCCAGTTGCCATCCCAAGAATCAACACCAGTACCAAGAACTTATGAACTTGCATCTTCGCCTCCTCTAGACTGAGCATAGATAGATTGCTTTATTGTAATTCATCCCGAGATGACGATCCCGGATGGCCTTCGACGGCCTCTAAAGCCTCTACACGCAATCGAGAAGAAAAGCCCGACAACTTTTCCCAGACGCAAAACGGCCCCCGGGGGGAAGCCGGGGGCCATGGATGGTCTTCGAACGCAAGCCGAGGGCTAGAACAGGGTCGGCCCAGCGGGGGTCGTCGGAGTCCGACCGGGCAGGCTGGCGGGCAGGCGCACGGCGCAATGCGCCTGAGCACAGCTAACCCCGTTGCCGCGGTAGGAGGCCCCGGTGATCTTGGCAAAGTCTGGCGGCATCACCTGGCAGCCACCGCCAGGAAGACACGCCGCGCCCGTGGCCTTCTGGCAGACATCCAACAGGCCATCGCGGTCGTCGTCGGCGTCCGGGTTGATCTCCATGTCAATCTTGTCCGCGACCCCGTTCCGGTTGCAATCGATGGCAGCGTAGACGAGCCCACCGTTGTCACCCGCCCGGAAATCGTAGACCAACTCCTTGTTGACCTCACAGGCCTGCAGCAAGTTGTCGCTCATCACACCAAAGTCGCTGTTCTCATCGCGGCTCACCAGGACCACAGCCTCATAGCCAGCGGATCCGACGCCGAGGTCGAAGTCCCGCAGCGTCAGGTAGCCAAAGATGGTTTGGCCGGTGGTGTTCATGCCGGTAGCCTTGAGGCGATGGAGGATCTCCGGGTGATGGACACTCAGGTCCGTGTAACCCTCGATGGGCCCAAGGTTGCGGGCGACACTCTCCGGAATGATGCTGTAGGGCAGCCCAGAGCTGAAGGTCATGTCGAGGGTGGTAACGCCGTCCTGCCCCGCGAGGAAGATACCTGGCAGCACGCCACGGTTCTTGCCATAGACTTTCTGGTCAGGCTTCACCAGCAGAGCGTTCGTGGTCGTCGCATCGGTGCCCTCACAGGGCCACCAGTACTTCTGCTCCTTGGCCCGGTAACAGGCATCCACGTTGATTTGCCAAGGCAGGCCCAGCAGGCTGGCACCGTTGCCGACCTG
>Ga0210063_1000195_pt1 | contig 21110 bp, 12 predicted proteins | sample Muzzi_PWA_D1_FD_185529 | JGI IMG/M metagenome (GOLD analysis project Ga0210063, IMG submission 185529) | Wetland microbial communities from San Francisco Bay, California, USA, that impact long-term carbon sequestration - Muzzi_PWA_D1 (SPAdes) | ecosystem: Environmental > Aquatic > Marine >... | reverse complement strand
AGCTTGTTGGAGGCGAACCTCTCCCAGACGGTGGGCAGTGCGTCGTCGTCCGTGGCCAGCGGGGTGATCTTCACGCTGCCCGCCCTGTTCATGTGGCAGCTCGCTCCAACCCTGCTCCAGATGACGTTGCTCGCCATGACCGGCGGCCTTCTGGGGGTGCTCTTCATGATTCCCCTGCGCCGCTTCCTGATCGATCGGGAGCACGGCAAATTGCCCTATCCGGAAGGGACCGCCTGTGCCGAGGTCCTGGTGGCCAGCGAGGTGGGGGGGAAGACGGCCCGCAACGTTTTCTGGGGTTTGGGCGTGGGAGCGGCCATCAAAGGCGCGTTGAAGGGATTGAAACTCCTGCCGGAGACCGTGAATTTCTCCGTTCCCTTCGTGCCCAAGGCGGTGTTGGGAACGAAGATCTCTCCGGCTCTCTTCGGGGTCGGTTTCATCCTCGGCCCCCGGGTGGCGACCATCATGGTGAGCGGCGGCCTGCTCTCGTCCCTGGTCCTGATCCCTCTCCTCAGCGGGTCTGGAGAACTATTCCAGACGCCGGGGTCCACGACGCCGATCTCTGGGATGTCCGCGGGGGAGATCTGGGACCGTTACGTGCGCTACATCGGCGCCGGGGCGGTGGCGGCAGCGGGCATCATCACGCTGATCAAGAACATCCCCACGATGATCGAGAGCTTTCGCATCGGCGCCCGCCAGTTGCGACGGCGCCTGGGAAGTGGGGAACCGGAGGCGGAGCCCCGCACCGACCGGGACCTGCCTCTGCCGGTGCTGGGGATCGGCGTCCTGGTGCTGATCCTTGCCATGACTTTTGTACCCCAGATTTTTGGTGTCCTGGGGGGCATCCCCGGGCGCTTCCTGGCGGCGATTCTGGTGACGGTTTTCGCCTTCTTCTTCGTCACCGTCTCGTCCCGCATCGTCGGCCTGGTGGGGGTGACGTCCAATCCCACCAGCGGCATGACCATCGCCTCGTTGCTGGCGACGGCTTCCATCTTTCTCGCCCTTGGGTGGACGGGCGATATGGGCAAGGTGGCGGCGTTGACGGTGGGCTGTGTGGTGGCCATCGCGGCGTCCATCGCCGGGGATACGTCCCAGGACTTGAAGAGCGGCTTTCTCCTGGGAGCGACCCCCCGACGGCAACAGATCGGTGAGTTGATCGGCGTGCTCACCAGCGCCGCTGCCGTCTGCTGGGTGGTGATCCTCCTGGGCCAACAATACGAATTCGGCAGCAAAGATCTGGCGGCGCCCCAGGCGACGTTGATGAAGTTGGTGATCGAGGGGGTTCTGGAGAACTCCCTGCCCTGGGCGCTGGTGGGCGTTGGGGTGGCGCTGGCGGTGATCGCGGAGTTGTTGCGCGTTCCTAGCTTGCCCTTCGCCGTAGGGGTGTACCTGCCCGTCTCGACCCTGGTCCCCGTCTTCCTTGGGGGTCTGCTGCGGGCCGCTCTTGAAAAGCGGTCGAAGTCCAAGGAGGAAGCGTCGGAGAAGCGGGAGAGCGGCGTGCTCTTCGGGTCCGGGTTGGTGGGGGGCGAAGGGTTGGTGGGCGTGCTCATCGCCGGTGTCGCGGTGTATTTGGGCAAGGCGCCCTCCGGCATAGGCCCCGCCTGGGCCGGACCCCTCGCCCCGTGGCTGGCGGTGGCGGTGCTGGGCGGGCTGGCCTACCTCTTCGTGCGCCTGGCGCGGCGGCGGGCGGGGTAGGGCTTTTGCGCAAGCTCCCTGGCTCCCATGTACGCTACGTCACTTGCACCGTGTACGGGTAGCCCGGCATCTGGTAGGTGCGGGGCGCACCGCCGCGGATGGTGGCTTCGGTGGGGTGGACGGTGAAGCGCCTGGGGCGGTCCGTGTTCTCGCCCCAGAGGCGCCGGGGGATGCACAGCAGAAGGCCCAATTCGTCCCCCATGGCCCACCAGGAGCTTGCCCCGCGGGGGTAGACGTCCAGGCCCAGCGTCTGGTTGAGCTGGCGGGCGGCGGCGGGTTGGTCATCCACCACGAAGGCGATCTCGCTGGCATAGAGGATGTCGTCCGTCGTAAACGGCCCCGGGGCGCCGTTATCCAGATCGTGACGAGCGATGTACTCCAGCAGGTTCCCCGCGGGATCCCAGAAGAAGACCGAGTGGGCGTTCCAGTTGCGGAAGTGGCGCACATCGTCTGGAAACGCAGGATCGCGAGCCCGTTCCGGCGCTTCGATCAGCGGTGAGCGCTTCAGGTGCCACTCCCGGGCCTTGAGGAGTTTGTTCTCCGGAATATTGAACGCCACGTGGTACCAGGGCGCGCCCTGTTCCGGCTCCGCCTTGACGAAGGTGATGGGAGTGAGCCCCCCGGCGATCACCAACCGGGTGGCCGTCTCTTCCAACACCGCGAGGCCGAGCTGGTCGTGGTAGAAGGCTTTCATGGCGGCAAAGGGCGCGGCGGTCAGCAGTTTCAGGCCGGTGAGGAGCGGCTGGCCGTCCTCCGGTCCTTCCGAGTCGGCCAGCACGGGCTCCGGGTGGGCGACCAGGAAGAGCGCCGCGGCGGAAGCGCGCTGTAGGAACTGCCGCCGGGTCCAGCGGCCCGGATCGTCGTGGTGCATGGGGGGGCCTCCGTTGAATGGATCTCGTACGAGTGTACGCGGTTCGTTCCTGAAGGTTCTACGCTGTGCGCTGTGGAAAGGGATGGCGCCGCCGGGCAGATTCCCCGTCAGGTCTGGTACTTTGACGGGGCGTGGTGGCCGTTCTGGGGATTTCGCTATGATCAGGGCGATATGACGAATCGCCGTAGCGAACTGGATTTCGACTGGGATCGAATCAAGGCAGAACGGAATTTCCGCAAGCATCGAACGTCGTTTGCGGATGCCACGGAAGTGTTCTTGGATCCCCTGGCCTTGAGCGTGCCGGATAGGGAGCATAGTCACGGCGAGGAACGATGGGTCACGGTTGGGCAGCGGCCCAGCGGGGACTATCTGGTTGTGATTCACACCTTTGACGAGATATCCTCGAACCGGGCGCGAGTCCGAATCATCTCTTCGCGGCTTGCGACTCGCGCTGAGATTCGCCGCTACCAGGAAGGCTCATGAAAAACGAATACGATTTCACGAATGCGGAACGTGGCAAATTCTATCGTCCCGATGCCGTCCTGAATCTCCCGGTGTATCTAGAAGCCGAAGTCCAGACTTACTTGGCCGAAAGAGCGCGCACCCGGGGTATCGATCTGGAGAGTCTGGTCAACGACATCTTGAAGAAGGACATCGCCCTCGCCGAAGTCCTCAAGTAGTCGTCCGCTCCGGTCAAGAGCGTGTTTCAGATCTCCACCTCCACCATCGGCTCGAACTTCGATTCATCAAACAGCGGCATCTCCGGCTCCGGTGCCCCCAGCGCGCGCAGGTGCTCCCGGGCGGCTTCCAGGCCCCAGTGCTGCCGGTGCTTCGGCAGGTCCCGGGCGGTGCTGCTGACCATGACGACGGGTTTGGGCGGGGTCGGGGATCGCTTCATTGCGCAAGTTTATGACAGCACCTCAGGCGGTCACCCCATCAAGACAACGCCTCCCGCGGGAACAGCCAGTCGCTGACCACCTTTTCCACCGGCAAGGCATAGTTGTCCCGGTCGCAACGCCAGCGGGCCAGCTTCTGCAAGGGGCGGGTCCAGCCGTTGGGGCGCTGGTAGGCGATGCGCTGGTAGTACTTGAAGCGCTCCACCTTGCGGAATTTGTCCGGGGTGACCCAGGGGCCCTTGGAATCGACGAAGTCGAAGTCGGACCACTCGTCCAGGGTACACGGGAGCTGGTGGCCCTGGGCGACGGCGTCCTGGGTGATGGCGGAGCCGGGGTAGGGCCGGAAGTAGAAGATGGGGGTCTCGAAGTCGGGGCTCATGGAGCGCAGCCGCTTGACCACGTCGAGGGTGGCCTGGAGGCTCTCCTCCGGCTCTTCGGGGAAGCCGACGATGAAGGGGAAGTTGACCGCCACCCCGTGGCGGGCGCAGCGCTCGGCGGAGGTGAAGACCTGCTCCAACTTGATGTCCTTCTTGATGCGGTCCATCATCTCCTGGGAGCCCGATTCCACCCCGATCAACACCCGCCGCAGGCCGCTGCGCTTCAGCTTGGCGAAGAGATCGTCGTCCATGCGGGTGCCTTGATCCGCCCGCATGGTGGCGGCCCAGGTGGTGGGGATCTGGCGGGCGATCAACTGATCGGCGAAGGCTTCCACCCGCTTGGGGTAGGTGAAGAAGGTCTCATCCTGGAAGTTGATGTCATCGAAGCGGTAGCGCTGCCACAGCCCCTCGATCTCGTCCGCCATGCGGTCCGGGTCGAGGCCGGCCCATTTGCGCTGGTAGACGAAGGGATCGGCGCAGAAGGCGCAGCGGTAGGGGCAGCCCTCGGAGGAGATGTAGTCGAGCTGCTTTTTGCCCTTGAGGCCGTAGTAGCGGGGGACCTCGATCAGTTCGTAGTTGTGGCGGGCAAAGTCGTTCATGTCGTTGAAGGGACGGGGCGGGTTGACGAGGATCTGACCGGTCGGATCGCGGTAGGTAAGCCCCGGGATCCCTTCGATGCCCTCGATCCCCTGGTGCTGGACGCGGTGGCCCTCGGCAAGGTGATCGCAGAGTTCCGCGAAGGTGACCTCCCCCTGGCCCTGGACGGTGATGTGGACGGCGGGCTCGTCCAGGCACTCTTTGCCGAACATGGAGGGGTGCCACCCCCCCCAGACGACGGGTAGATCCGGGTGCCGGGCGGCGACTTTGCGGGTCACCGTGACGGCGTCCTGGATGGGGGCGCCGGTGAGGACGGTGACGCCGAAGCAGAGGGCGCCGTCCAGGTGGGGCGCCAATGCCGCCAGGGGATCCTTCTCCAGCCGTCCGTCGATAATCACCACCTCGTAGCGCTCCGGATCCAGGTGGGAACCGATGGTCACGAGGGCCAGGGGCATGGTGAAGAAGACGGCGGTGGGGTTGTAGAGAACGACTTTGTGGCGCTTTGGTTCAGGCATCGGTTGCATTCTCCCGCAAGGTGAGGGAACAGACACATTGGCGACAGATGGCGTCGCGACGGGTGTCGAGACCACGGCGCCACTGGATGGCTTCCGGTGAGTTGAGGATCGCTTCCAGGCTGCCCGCTTCGTGGAGATTGCCCAAGGGGGGCTGGAAGAAGCAGGGCCGCACGGTGCCGTCGGTCTCGATGACGGAGGAGACCCACGGGGCGTTGCACTGGACCGGCGGCAACTCGCCCTGGCCCTGGAGGGCGGTGTAGTACTGGAGCAGGCGACGGCGGAGCTTCTCGGGGCTCTCGACGATGAAACCGCGGGCGAAATCGTCGCCGTGTTCCCGTTCCAGGGTGTCGAGTTCCGCCGCCAGCCGGGGCAGATCGTCGGCGCGGAGGGCGATGTCGCCGATCTTCTCGTCGTCCCAGCCCTCGGCGCGGTTGAAGGCGTCGGTGGCGACATCGACGGCCAGGAAGGAGATGCGCTCCACACCCAACTGCCGGGCGGCGGCGACGGTGCGCCGCATGTGCGGGTAGTTGGCCCGGTGGACGGTGGAGCGGGCGGAAAGGCCCAAGGTCGGCGCCACGCTGCGCAGGGTGGAGAGACCCCGGGCCATCTTGCCGAAGGCGTTGGGGATGTTGCGCACCTGGTTGTGGATCTCCTCGGGGCCATCGAGGCTGACCACGACGTCATCGACGAAGGCCGCCAGGAGGTCCGCGTCCCGCTCCAGCAGGAGGCCGGTGGAGTGGACCGAGATGCCGATCCCGGCGTGGCGCAGGATGATGCAGATCTCCCGCAACTGGGAGTGGAGGAGGGGCTCGCCGCCGCTCAAAAGGATGCGCTGGACGCCCAGTTTCTGCCATTGAGGGAGCCACTGCTGGATATCATCGACGGTGATCTCTTCCCGGGTGGTGATCTTCCAGATATCGCACATGGTGCAGCGGCAGTTGCACCGGTTGTGGGGATAGAGGATCAGGATCGGCAGCCGCGTGATGGGATCCTTCCGGGGCAGGGCCGGGGGCAGGGGGGCCGCGGTGGAGCGGCACTCCTGATCCGGACGGGGGGCGGGGGCCAGTTGGGTCATCGCCGCTCCAATTCGAGTAGATAGTGGTCGGCGAGATGGGGGATGGGGGGGCAACGTTCCAGGCGTCGCTCCCACCGTTCCAGGAAGTTCAGGAGACGAGGGTGCCGGGCGGCCCACGGTTCCGCGTAGGTGGGGGGCAGGAAGGTGCCGACCCCGGCGACGCGGCGGGCGTGGAAATCGGGCTGGAAGGCCCGCCGGGCGGCGCCGATGGAGGGGTACCGGATGGTGATCCCCCGCCACGCCACGCCCCCCCGGGTCCACCGGCGGAAGGCTCTCTTGGGCTCCCGGTGGAGCAGGTACCAGGCCCATTCCCAGGGCACGGAGGGACCCATGATGCACAGCAGGAGCGGGGCACCGGGTTTGAGGCAGGGGGCCAGGCGGCGCGCCACGGCCTCCAGATCGCCGACGCAATTGAGGCCCCCGAAATTCGAAAAGGCGCCGTCGAAGGGGGGCTCAAAATCCCCCCGGTCTTCCTGGATAGTTCCTCCCTTGGACGAAGCGGGGAGGTCGGAGCCAAGGCGAAAATCCCCCCGGTCTTCCTGGATAGCGCCCCCCTTTGACGAAGGGGGGAAGCCACCACCCACCCCCGTCTCCCACCCTTCAGGGTGGAATTGGGTAGCCCCGGGTGTGAACCCGGGGTCCGGGTGGTCCGGGCGGCGAAAATCCCCCCGCTCTTCCTGGATAGTTCCCCCCTTGGACGAAGCGGGGAAGCCACCACCCGCCCCTGTCTCCCACCCTTCAGGGTGGAATTGGGTAGCCCCGGGTGTGAACCCGGGGTCCGGGTGGTCCGGGCGGTGAAAATCCCCCCGCTCTTCCTGGATAGTTCCTCCCTTGGACGAAGAGGGGAGGTCGGAGCCAAGGCAAAAATCCCCCCTCGGTCCCCCCTTTGAGAAAGGGGGGAAGCCACCACCCACCCCCGTCTCCCACCCTTCAGGGTGGAATTGGGTAGCCCCGGGTGTGAACCCGGGGTCCGGTGGGCGCGCCCTGGACGATCCCCCCTCGGAGGAAGGGGCGCCGTGCAACCCCGGATCCAGGTCCTCGATGGCCAGGGGCTGCGCCTGGATCCGGTCGGCCACGCCAGCGCGGCGGGCCTTGGCGCGGGTTACGCGGATCATCTCCGGGGATCGGTCCGTGGCGACCACATGGACGCCCCGGCGGGCCAGGTGGACGGCGTCCTCGCCGGTGCCGCAGTTCAGTTCCAGGACCCGGTGGCCGGGTTGGAAGTGATGGTCCAGGCGACGGTGCACGGCGCGGCGCAGGCGCTGCCCCAACTCGGTGTGGGTGAAGCCGTCGTCGTAGTCGGCGGCCATCGCGTCAAAGGCGAAGGTATCTCCAGTGCCGGTGGCCATGGCGCGCCCTCAAGCCTCGATCTCGGCGGCGGTGACCCGCATCTGGTCCCGGGCTTGCTGGGCCAGCAGACGGAATTCAGCGGCCTTCTGGGGATCGTCCCCCTCCAGCCGGTAGGCTTCCACCTCGTTGCGCAGGAAGCGGTCGGCGTGCTTGTAGTACTCCTTGGAATGGCGGCCCCGGATCTTGTAATCCCGGTCGGTGGCTTCCGCCCACGGCTTGTCGAGGAGCACCTGGTCTTCCACCGCCGTGAAGAACTTGGTGTTCTTGATGGGGTAGGCGACGGTGGTGAAGAAGATGTCCGGGTTGGCCTTTTTGACGTGCTCCACGGTGGCTTCGATGTCCGCCTCGGTCTCGCCGTCGTAGCCCCACATGAGGAACATGCCCACCTCGATACCGTGGCGCTGGGCGGCGCGGGTGGCCCACTGGACCTGCTCGGCGGTGACCCCCCGCTCCATGGCGTCGAGAATCTTCTGGCTGCCGCTTTCGGAGCCGATCCAGACCCGGTAGCAGCCCATGCGGGCCAGGGTTTCCAGGACCTCTTCCTTCATCATCCGGTCGGCCCGGGAGATGGTCTCGAAGGGGATCTTGAGGTTCCGGCGCTCCAACTCGGTGGCGTAGTTGTGGAGCCAGCGGTGGTGGATGGTGAAGACGTCGTCGGCGTACCACACCTGATCCGGGCGGTAGGTCTCGACGATGTGCTGCACCTCGTCGGCGCAGTTCTGGTAGCTGCGGCGCCGGTGGGTGTAGCCGAAGACGGCGTGGGAGCACCAGCGACAGCGGTAGGGGCAGCCCCGGGCGGTGATCAGGTTGACGCTCCCCATGCCGTGGTGTTCTCGCCAGACATCGATATAGCGTTGCTGGTCGATGGCGTCCCGATCGGGCCAGGGGAGGGAGTCGATCTCCGCGATCTGATCGCGTTCCGGGTTGGTGACGATGGCGCCACCTTCGTCCTTGAAGACGGTGCCCGCCACCCCGTGAAGGCGGTGGGGTCCCCGGGCGGCGAGGGCGGGGAGCAGTTCCGCCATGGTGGCTTCGCCCTCGCCCACGACCACCACGTCCGCGCCGTGGTTCAGGTACTGCTCCGGGTAGTTGGCGGATTCCGGCCCGCCGCAGAGGACCGTCCAGCGGTGCTCTTTCGCCGCCTCGATGATCTGCAGGATGTTGCCCCGGGTCAAGAGGTTGGTGTAGAGGCCCAGGGTGCCCCCGGGTTCCGCCGCCAGCCGCCGGTAGAGGTCGCCGCGATCCCCGAAGGTGGAGTCGAAGATCTCCACCGAAAAGCCCGCCTGTTTGAGGTACGCGGAGATGTAGAGCAGCCCCAGAGTGGGGTAGGGCTTCATGATCTGAAGCTCTTTTTCGTCCTCGTAGAGGAAGTAGCCGTGGCTGAGGAGGAGATCGGTCATCGCGGCGTTCCCCCGGTGGCGGCTCCGGGTACGCCTCCCCGGAATCGGCGCGAGCTTGCTGCTCTCCGCGGCTGTGGGGCTCGCGCCTGCGCTTCCGCCGCGCGCGGATCCCTGAAGATCTGCGACCTGTCGTTTGCCGCGCGGCTCCAGCGCTTCCCGGGAGGCGTCCCCGGCACCGCCGGGACAGTCCTGGGGGGGGCGAACAGGGGGGTACGCTGTGCCATCAATTCCACGCTTTCGTCAGGTCCGGCGTTTCCAGCGGGCCGTAGTCCTTCTCGATCTGGGTGGGGGCGGCGCTGCGGTGTTCCACCTCCAGCCGTCCCAACTCCAACCAGTGGCCGTTGAGGCGATCGATCTCCTTGAGGAGCTCTGGGCGGTGGCCGTTGGTCAGGGCGTTCAGATCCGCGGCGGCGAGCTTCTGGCGCAATTCCAGGTCCCGGTGCACCAGGCGGTGGAGCTTGCGGTAGAAGGGGGTCTCGTAGGTGCCCTGGAACATCATCGCCAGATCTTGACTGTCCTGCCAATGGTCTTTGGAGCCCAATTGTGCCTGCACCATATCGTAGAACTTGGTGCCCGGCAGAGGGTAGCTGACACTCACCCCGATGTCGTCGGGGAGATTGTCCCGGACCATCTGGACGGTGGCCAGAATGTCCTCGAAGGTTTCGCCGGGGTAGCCGAATTGGAGGAAGAAGCAGGCCCGAATCCCGGCCTCTTTGAGGCGCCGCCGCGCCAGCGGGATGTGGTCCGCCTGGGTCCCCTTGTCCATGGCGTCGAGCACCTTCTGGCTGCCGCTCTCGCACCCCAACCAGACCTCCTCGCAGCCGGCCCGGGCCAGGGCATCGACGGCCTTCTCGGTCATCAGGTCCACCCGCGACTGGATCATGAAGGGGATCGCCGCGTCCCGGGCCTCCACCGCGTCGGCGAAGGCGATCACCCACTTCGGTTGCAGACCGAAAATATCGTCCGCGAACCAGATGTGCCCCGGGTTGACGGTGCGTTTCAGCAGGGCCATTTCCTCCGCCACATTCTCCGGCGAGCGCATGGCGTAGCGCCGCCCCCACAGGGGCTTGGCGCACCAGTTGCAATGGAAGGGGCAGCCCCGGGTGGTCACCATGTTGACGCTGAAGTACCCGTGGGCCTCGGTCCAGGCGCGGCGGTAGCGTTCGGCGTCGATCAGGTCCCAGGCCGGGAAGGGCAGGGTGTCGGGGTGCCGTTCCGGTTCTCGCCCGGCGGTCAGGCGGGCGCCGTTGGGGGCGTCCGGGTCGGGGATGGCGAGCCCGGCGACGGCCTCCACGGCGGCGACGGCCTGGGCGGTACCGGGGTCGATGTCATCGAGCACGCCCACCAATTCCACCAGGGTGTGGTCCGGTTCCCCCACCAGAGCGTATTGCACGCCGTGGTCGAAATAATCCTGAGGATGGTCGGTGATGTCGGACCCGGCGGCGATGACGGTGGCGCCCCGCTCTCGGGCCGCCTGGCTCATGCGGCAGACCGCCTCGCGGACGTGGGACAGACACATCTTGTTGAGGAAGTGGAACGTGTCCTCGTAAAAGGCCACGTAGCGGGGCTGGTGGCTGTCCAGCAGCGCCCGGAACGCATCTTCGCTCTCCTCCAGCATGGCGTCAAAGAGGGCCACCGAATACCCCTTCTCCCGAAGATGGCTGGCGGCATACAAAGTGCCCAACGGGGGATAGGGGCGCATCTTCTCCTGCTGTTTGGGATCGTTCTTGAGGAAGAAGGCGTGGGCGAGGAGGATGTCGGTCATGGAGCCTCCTGGGATTCGGACAGGGCATCGACCCAGAGGGGGGGAGACGCCTGGAAGGGCAAGCCCTGAGATGGGCAGGCGACCCGCACGGTGAAACGACCGGGGCGCTGCGGGGGGAGTTCCGCCTCGTAGACGCCCTCGCCGAGGGCCCGAGCGTTGAGGCGATTCTGCCGGGTCCCGGGGGGCCGGTAGGCCAGCACCTGAACATCCCCCAGCGCCGTCAGCGGTTCCCCGGTGGTGGCGTCGGTGAGCCGGAAGCGCACCGTCGCGGTTTGTCCGGCGGCGATACTGTGGTGGGGGCCCGCCGTGGTGGCCAGGTATTCCACCGCCACCGGGTTGCGGGCGCGCCGTTCGGCGACCTTGGCGGGATCCTCCACCACTTCCACGTCGAAGCAGTGGATGATGCGGGGCGCGTCCAGGAAGAAGGCCAGGGCGTAATGCCCGGGGCGGCGCAACTGGGCCACGGTCTCGTAGTTGCCCGGAGCGCGCTCCTTCAAGGATCGATCCACCACCAGCACGGCCCGGGGCTGGCGACCGTAGTTCTGGAAGCTCCCCATGGGGGCTGCCATGCCTTCCCGGTAGTAGTAGATGGCCTGGTCGGCGCCGTTGGCCAGCAGGATGGCGTTGGCCCCGGGAGCCTGGATCAGCGACGCCGCCGGGCTGAGCCTGGGACCCTTTCCCAGGGCGCTCTGGCCGCCGGGAAAATCGATGATGGAGACGGGCGTTCCCTCCGACCCCAGGGTGTCCAGGGGGATCATCAGGATGATCTCGCTGCCCAGGTGCTGGATGTAGGCCAGTTCGTCGGAAAAAGCGATGCGGTACGGTCCGTCCTCGACATCCGCGGTCTGGATCACCCGGTTGCGGGCGGCATCCAGAATGAGCACGGTATTGCCCGCCGTGTGGGGGGCCAGGGCGAAGCGGCCCCCGGGGGCGAAGCGCAGTTCGCCGATCCCGGCGGGGGCCGGGATGCGGGCCAGGATCTGGTGGTTTTCGCCATCGATGGCGACAAGGCCACCGTCCGTCCCGTCGCCTTCTTCAGCAGCGTTGCCGGAGGTTCCGGGCACTCCGGCGTGGCTGACGTAGGCCGCCCGGGCCTGGGAGGAGTAGTCGATGGCCGCCGGTCCAACACCGGTTTCCAGCCGCTGGACCACCTCCAGCCGATGGACATCGACCACCGCCACGGTGCCCTCCCGGGAGTTGGTGACGAAGGCGTAGCGGCTGTCGGGGCGGAAGGTGATTTCGTGACGCCCACGCCCGGTTTCGACCCGGGATACCAATTCCAAGGTGCGGGCGTTGAACACCGCGAAGCCGGAGGGACCCTCCTGGCTTTCGCCATAACTGACCCACAGGTATGCCTCGTCCGGTTGCAGGGCCACCCGTCGGGCGCCGACCCCGGCGTCGAGAGTCGAAGCCACCTTCCAGCGCGCCGTATCCACCACCGCCACCTTGCCGACCTGGGGGAGGGAGACGTAGATGCGGTCCCCCTCGGGGGTCAGCACCCAATCCTCCCCGGGGCTTTCCAGGAGCACCATGGCCAGAAGCTTGGTGCCGCCGAAGCCAAAGAGGGGGTCCACCACCGTCAGGGTGGCGTCGTCATTGAGGGCCACGACATAGAAGACGTTGAGGTCCAGTTCCGCCTGAGCGAAGAGACTGCCTCCCACCAGCTCTTCGACCTTGCGGTCGCAGTCCAGCGCGTCGGCTTCGATGCCCTTGACGAAGAGATCCATCCAGGCGGCGGGGTAGACCCCGGAGAGGGGCAGCCCGCTGGTGGTGTCGGTGACGCGGAAGCGGAAACGGGCCGGTTGCCCTTCCAGGAGCTGGTCGTCCTGGGCGCCTTCGGCCAGCGACTCGATGCTCAGATCCACCGCGATGCCCTGGTGGACGTGGCGCAGCGCAACGGGCTCCGCCGCCCCGACCTCCACCAGCGTGAAGAGCGAGACGGCGGTGAGAAAGACCCGACCGAGGCGGTGGTGCATCAACCTCCCCCGGCGCTGATGGTGGCGGCGCCACCCGGCAGGGCGAAGCCCGAGGGGCAAGCACACTTGGCCGGATTCTCAGCGCAGAAGTCCTCGTCGATCACCCGGAAGAGACCCCAGATGCCGAAGCTGTAGCGCAGCGACTGGAAGGTCCGGTAGAGGTAATCGCCGGGCACGGCGTTGGTGCCCCCCGCACTGGGGAGCAGGACGTCGTAGTGGTTGGTGGGGCCGTGGCCCATGCGCACCGCCCGCCAGTCGGAGAGCGTCGGACCGATCTCGACGTTGCCATCGGGGCAGAGGTTCCCGACCTCCTGAATCTGCGAGGCGTAGGGGTTCCACTGGGTGATGGGCTCGCCGCACTGGTTCGCCGCCGTCAGGTACGGCTCCTCGGCGAAGACGTGACCGAAGATCTCCATGATCTCGTTGGTCAGGGCACCGCCCGGGTGGAGCCAGCGGAAGCGTACCGGGTCGCCCGCCTGGGCGCAGAAGATGGGCGTTTCGGGGTCGCCGCAGTCCGTGCCGTCACACAGTGCCTCCAAGGAGGAGAGGACACAATCGACACCCGAGCCGCTAGCGCAGCTACGCGTCCCGACCAGCTTCTCGGTGGCGTAGTTGAGGCCGTTGTTGTTCCCCTGCCGGGCACCCTGGGCGTTGCGCAGCACGATGTCGTCCTGGACCAGGGCGACGAACTCGCGGAACGAACTCGCCTGGCCACTGTGATCCGTGTAGGTGATGGTGGCCTGGGTGCGGGTGTTGGGATCCGCCGTCCACGTCGCCCCCAGGGGCTCGATGATCAACCCGCCGAACAGGGAGTAGGCGTGGTGGTTGATGGGATCCGACGGCAGCAGGTTGGTGGCCCCGAATTCGATGGGAATGTGGGGTGTCGCCGCGCTGGGATCGATGTTCCCGGCATACCAGTAGTAGGTCACCTTCTGGTTGCGACCCCGGGTCTGGATCGGGTTCCAGCCGGCGTTGGTGCCGTCGCTCTGGCGCACGTCGTAGGAGACCAGCTGCGGGTGGAGCCCCACCCGGGAGGAGACCGTGCCCTGGAAGTAGAGGTCGCGGTTGGCGGCGTTGGAACCGGCCACGGGAATCTGCCCGCTGCCCTGATCCGGCCCCAGATCCGCGGGGTTGACCTGGTTGGTCAACTGGACCTGGATGCAGTCCCCGGCGGCGGCCCGGAGCACCAGCGGCTCCGGCTTCCGGGTGCCATTCTTGAGGGCGTCGATGTCCTCCTCCAGCACGTAGAGGATGGCATCCGGGCTCTGGATGGTGTTGCCCCGGGAGTTGTAGATCAACGTCCCGCCGGGCAGCAGCTCCTTGGCGGTGATGGCCACCACGTTGTAGCGCTGCACGTTGGTGGCGTCGGCGGGCAAGGTCCAGGCACCGTTCTCCCCCTTCACCATCTGCGGGCAGACCGGCAGGTCCGGTTCCGGTGGGGTGGCGGGGGGAGCGTTGTTGGGCAGCGCCGCCAGGGCGTCGGTCTCCGCATCGTAGGCGCGCATCAGGCCCCAGGCTCCGGCCACCTGACCGGCCCGCTGGGCGGTGGTCTTGTAGAGGAAGTCGGTCCACGGCTTGGCCGGGGCCAGCGGTTCCGGCTGGGCCAGACGGGCGGGGAGTTCGAAGAGCATTTCGAAGTGCTCGGAGATCCCCATGATCTGGCTGGCTCGCCATCCGGAGTTGGCGTTGGTGGGCTCGAAGAGCCACTTGGTGCCATGGATGGTCAGGTTGTGGGGGTTCTGGTGGGCGCCCACCAGGGTGCGGATCTGCACGTTATCCCCAGCGTAGGCCCGCAGCAGCGGGGTGAAGGGATCCTCCGGCAGCACTCCCGACGTCAGCGGCGCCGTGCTGTAGGGGACCGGGTTGACGGCCCCCGCCACGGTGCGATCCAGGGAGGCGTAGACGTAGGACAGATCCGCCGAGCGGTCGTTGCTGGAAGTGGCGGCGATGCGCGAGTAGATCGGCTCGCTGCGGTAATTCATGGTGAAGTTGTGGGAGCCGCCGAAGAAGGAGATGGCCTCCGGCTGGGCCGCCGTGGTCTGGCGACCGGCGACCCACAAGCCGCTGGGGGGCGTATCGATGGGCGTCGTGGCCCAGCCGATGGCCCGTAGCTTGTCCAGATCGCTGCCGGGCTCCAGGCCCCAGATGTTGGCGTTCGCGGTTCCCTGGACCCCCAGGAAGAGGTTGTCGTTGGCGGGGATGCCGGGGATGTAGTTGCAACTGCCCTCGAGGCTCGAGGTGCTGGTTTCCCCAGGGATGGGCAAGGCGATATCGGGACAGACCTTGCCGTAGTAGAGGTCGGAGTTGGCATCCGTGGTGCAGATCTGGTCGTGGTTGGTGGAACAGAAGCCGCAGGCCACCCCGGCGGGGCATTTGCCGTCCAGGAAGCTGACGATGTCCGCCGCGAAGGGTTCGTAGAGCAGCGTCGTGTCCTGGAATTCGAAGAGGAATTCCCGGTAGCTGTCGTCCACCTCGGCGGTCTTGACGATGGCCTGCCAGCTGGTGGGGCCGCCGTCGGGGAGGTTGACCCCGTTCTGCTTGGCGACCCGGCTCGAAATCCCGGCACCGCCCATGGCCGTGCCGGTCTCGTTGTTGAGCCACACGGAGCCTTCCGGTTCCGCCACCATGCCGGCGTATAGACCGCCCTGCTGGTGGGTGGAAGGACCGAAGTGGTCGTGGGTGAACACCGTCCGCACCGTGCGGTCGTTGTCCTGGTTGGTCAGCTGAGGATCGACATACCACCGTTGCACCGTGGTCTGGGCGCCGCACCAGCGGCCCCCGGCCACGGAGTATTTGGTGTTGCCCTCGGCGTCCGTGCCCTTGGTGACCCGGCAATTGCAGTAGTCATCGCTGCTCTTGCCGGACTGGTCCGGCGGGCACTCCGCGTCGGCGCCGAAGAATTGGATGAATTCCGGCGTGAGGGAGCCGCTCTGGGGTGGATCCTCGACGCTCGTCTTGAAGCCGCCATTGTTGAAGGCGTTGATGCGCTCGATGACCTCGTCGGGGGCCAGGGTGCCATCCTCATAGTTCCAGCCGTTGGCGGCGCCATCGGAGGAGGTGACATCAAATTTCACCAGATGGATGTGCTGCCCCAGGATGTCCGTCGGGGTGCGCACCTCGAAATCGTCCAACTCGAAGGTCTTGGGCACCAGATTGGCGTGGTGGTACATCACGCAATCGTTGGAATTGGCGCGGAAGAAGAAGGGCTCCGGCGCCTTCTGGGGCTTGTCCGGGGTCAACCCCAGGAAATCGAAGGCGTCGCCCCACAGGGAGATGATCCGTTCCTGGGGGTAGTGCCACCCTTCCTTGTTGAAGGTGGCGTCCAACTGAAGGTTGACCGCCCAATAGTTGCGCATCGGCAGTGGATTCGGAATGGAGCCGTCCAATTCGATACACGGCTCGGCGTAAGGCGCCCCCGGGGCGGCCGCATGACCGTTGGTGGTGAAGTCCGCCGGGTTCCCTTCCGGGGTTTGGGACGTATGGCTCCGCTTGGCGTGGTACGCCATGGCGATCTGTTCCACCGCGGTGCCCTCTTCCGCCAGGCCGACGCCCGTCGCGGCCTCCACATCCTTGCTGAAGTCCAGGGGGTTGATGGGCGGGAAGTGGGTCTCTCCACCGGGGCGCACCACGTGGCGGGGGAGGCCGCCATCGAGGGTCTCGCAGGTGCCGCCGCTGCCGCAGGCACTGCCGACCGTGTCGCAGGGGGAGCCGTCACTGGAGCAGGCCAGGGCGAAATCCAGGGGCGGATGGGGCGCCCGGGAGCCGCCGACGCCGGGGATGAAGAAGGGGTAGCCGGGATTGGCGATATCGAGGGTGGTGTCGGTGGCCAGGTTGGAGACGCAGTTGGTGAAGGTGTCGTCGGTGCACACCTCGATCATCTTGCCATCATCCACCAGCCGCACCGGCGCCGGGATCGGCGCCATGGCCTTGGTGGGCATCGGCACCAGGGCGGGAATCGGCGTGCCCGCGACGATCTCGCCATCGGGCTGGGCACGGGCGTTCTGGGTCGGAATCCCTTGGGGGTAGCTGGTCAGCTCGGTCCCTTCTTCCAGGACATCATGGACCCGCCACAGCGCCCACATGCCGGCGGCGAAGTGGGGGTAGAAGTGGCAGTGGAAGATCGAATCGCCCACCGTCAGGTTCTTGTTGCCGCTACCGTTGTACGTGATCTCCAGGGTGAAGGAGGAGCCGGGGCCGATGGCCTGGCTGTCCAGGTAGTGACCGCTGGAGGTGTTGGGGGAGTGCAACCACTGGTGGGCGTGCAGGTGGTGCAGATGGTGCAAATCCGAGCCGCCGTGAAGCACCCGCATCTTGGTGTGATCCCACAGATAGCTGTGGTAGACGTTGGACGGATCGTCCGGGAAGAAGGATTGGGTCGCGGGGTTGTCGCCCGCGCATTGGTAGGTGGTGTAGTCGTTGTTCACGCCCCCATCCCCGCAGGAGGAGTCCGCGGGGTTATCGACGATCATGGCCGGATCGCCATTGGGCCAGGAGGAGAGGAAGAACTCTTCGTACTTGCAGTCCGTGCACTCCGCCATGGGGCCAACCTTGAAGCGGTTGGCCAGGATCTCGGAGCCGATGCCCCCCATGCCGTAGTTGATGGCGAAGTTGTCCGAGGCCTGTTCCAGCGTCTTTTGTAACTGACTCGCCGTGTACACCGGGCTGAAGGCCTGCACGGAACGCAGCACCTCGTGGTAAATGAGGGTGAACTCGCGATACGGCTGGAGACGGTCCGGAGAGACGGCGATGTCGTGGAACTCCGGCAGCGTCGCCATGGATTCCGGGAAGGGTCCGGCGGCGGGACCGGTGATGATCGCCGTCAGGTCGCTGTGCACCAACTCCCCCGGGGTGCAGGCCTGGGTGGGGGGGTAGTCCGGATCACTGGGCACGACCAGCTCCTTCGGGCAGACCATGCTCAAGATCGGCAGCCCCGCGCGGGGGTGGCCCTTGGGGTAGCTGGCGTTGTAGACAATCTCGGGAGGACCCGCCGGAGCGGTGCACGTGTCGTTCGCCCAGGTGGAACCCTGGCGCGCCAGGCAGAGATCCTCGCGGTTCACCTGGCTGCGGTAGTACTCCGCCACCTCCGGCTGCACCGTGAGGGCGCCGAAGAGGCCCGATTGCAACTGTCCGCCGTCACCGCTGGTCGCCGTGCCGGTCACCTGGCCGAAGGTGTAGGTGTCGGCGTTGCTGTAGAGAAGGAACGTGCCCTCCTCCGCGGCGTAGTTCAGATAGGTCAGCACGGGATCCCCGGGGTTGGCGTAGCTGGTGTCGTTGAAGCCGCTCCAGCCGCCGTCATCCTGGGGTCCCTCCACCCATTCCATGCCCTGGGCGTGGAGTCCCACCTGACGGGTCGTGGATTGACCCGCGTCGCAGGGAGGGCTGGCACACGGACAATTGGGGGTCGGGTTGCCATTCTCGTCCTGGCAACTGACCTCCGTCGGCGTGTCCGCCACCAGATTGCGGAATTCCACCTTCAGGCACTGTCCCTTGTTGACCCGCAGGACGAGAGGGCGAGCGCGCTTGTAGTCCTTCAGCGCCACCTGGCCCGCGTTCCACTGCGTCCAATCATCGCCTGCCGTGTCGGTGGCCTCGACATCCTCGGCGAGGGCGAAGATCATGCCACCGGGGAGGTTGGCCCCCATGCGGTTGTTGTAGATCACGGCATCGAGAGCCACCACCCGGGCGGTCACGACGGCGCGCTCCTGGCCATCGACCACGCATTCGCTAGCGGCGGCGGCATCGGTGGCGGCGGCGGCGAGGGGCAGGGCCAGAGCCCCGACCAGGGCCAGCACGCCAGACAAGGTTAGAACCGAAAGGTTACGGCGAATCATGGTGTACCTCCCCAATTTGGCATGAACACGATTCATTCAGCTTCAGACTCCGAAAATCTCCGAGAGGCCAACCCGGCAGCTCGAAGGGATTGAAATCTCTGAACTTGCGATTTTCGTCAAAGGTAGCACACAGGCTACCTCGCTGCAATGGATTTCCACCCGTTTGATCGTGGACAAACGAATCTTTCCAGCTACAGGCGTCGTCGGGTTGTGCCGCGTTACAGGCGATTTCGAAGAGTTTCGCTTTCCATCCTGCGACGCACGGCAGCGAGGACCTGGGGGACGGTGATTTCGCGGATCTGGTTGGCCTTGCCGTCGAAGAGGGCCCAGGCGGGTCCCGCCGCGGTAGGGGCAGGGTGGGAGTGGGGGAGTTTCTCGTGGTGAGCGAAGTAGAGGGTGGGCGTGGCGGTGGTCTCCGCCAGATGGATGGGGGCGCTGTCGTTACTGACCAGGAAGGCCGCCCGGGCCAGGAGAGCGGTGAGCACCGGCAACGGATCCTGGGCCGGGATCACCCCCGGCGAGGCGGCGGCGGCCACCACCCGGGCCACCAGGGCGGCTTCGTCGGGCGCCCCTTCGACCAGCACCGGCAGGCCGAATTCCCCATGGATCGCCGCCGCCAGGGCGCCGAACCGCGCCGCCGGCCAGCGGTGGGAGGAGCGGGCGCCGGGGGCGACGATGGCGAAGGCTCCCTCGATGCCGCGCTCCCGCAACCGTGCTGCCGCCGCCTCCCGCGCCGCGGGAAGTTGGGGATAGTCCAATCGACGATCTTCCAGGCGCCAGCCTTCCTCCGGGCTCAGGAAGGGCGCCAACAGGTGCAGCAGCAGGCGCGGACTGGTCACCGTGCCCCAGAAGATCCACCCTTCGGCGGTGAACCACTCCCACGGTTCCCGACCGTCCTCGGCGGTGTAGAAGTACTCCAGGTTGATGCGCTGGGGGATCGCCATCTCCGCCACCGCCCGGGCCAACCACAGGCTCTTGGGACGCCGCACCAGGGCCAGGAGGGCGGCATCGAAGCGCCGCGCGGCCAGGAGGTTGACGATGCGCTCCTCCTCCCGCGCTCCCTGGTCCGGGCGATAGCTAAGCAGGGTGTCCACATGGGGGTTGTGCTCCAGGGCGCGCTCCACCTCCGGCCCGCCCACCACGGTGATGTGGCTGTGGGGGAACTTCCCCTTGAGGCCCCGGAGCAGGGGGGTGAGCCAGAGGGCGTCCCCCAGGTGGAAACGGCTCTGGTGGACCAGAAAGCGGGGCCGATCCGTGCCCAGAGTCAGGGGAAAGGTTCTGGCATCGGAACCTGGCGACAGTACCCAGCGGGGGGAGGCCTGGCACAGGGCGGCGTGGAAGGCGGCGGTGGCCTCCCGCCCGGCGGCGTCCTCCGGCCCCTCCCCGAAGGCGTCGGCGCGGCAACCGAAAGGGTGGGTCGCCCAGGGGGGCGAACCGCCCAGGGCTGCGACCCGGTCGCTCCACCCTTCCTCGGTTTCCCCCAGTAAGAGGACCACCCAGCCAGGGCGCCGGAGGCTGGCCCGGAGAGCCTCCAGCCCCGCCGCGTCCCGGGGGTGGGGGAGGCGGTGCACCGACCCGGCCCCCCCGTCGCTGATCTCGACCCCAGGTAGGGCCGCAAAGGGGGAGAGATCCTCCAAGGCGCAGCGCAACCAGAGCTCCACCGGCAGGGCCGGGGCGCGGTGTTGGAGGGCCGCCATCCAGCGGTAAAGTTCAGCGAACTCCCGGGCGTGGTGCACCGGCTCGGGGCAGACCAGCACCAGCCCCCGCACGCCGTCCCACTCCCCGGTCGGTGGCAGGGGTGGGGGAGGGAGGGGCGGGCGCGGGTCCAGGGCCAGCCCGGCGGCGTCGAGGGACACCGGCGGGTAGCGGGGATCGTGGTGGCGGGGTGGGCTCACTCGCTCTTGGCCTTGTGGTCGATCAGGTCTGGCACGATCCGTGACGAAACGAGAAGACTTCCGTTAGTGTCTCACAACGATGCCCGGGACCCAATCCACCCCTGATCCAGCGTTCGCTGCTGCCTTCGCCACTTTCGCAAAGGTTGCTCCCCGTGCCTTTTGGCTGGGCGGCAGCGCTTGTGCCGGGAAGAGCACCATCGCCGCGCTGCTGGCGCAGCGCTTCGACCTGAACCTCTATCGTTGGGACGAACACTTCGAGGCCCACCGCCGCCGCGCGCGGGGCGAGCCCGGACGCTGGCCCGCCTTTGAGAAGGTGATGGATCAGCCTGCGGCGGCACTGTTCACGGCTCCCGCCGAGGTTCGCGCCGCCGAGTTGACGGGGTTCTACCGGGATGAGTTCGCCATGGTCCTGGAAGATGTGGCCCTTCTGCCGCCGCACCGACCGGTGCTGGTGGAGGGGGCCGGGGTGGATCCCGTGGGGTTGCGGACCCTCGGGGTGGCCCGGCACCGGGCTCTCTGGCTGCTGGCCCCCGAGCCCCTACGCCGCCAGCGCTATCGGGACCACCGGGCGAACGAGGTCGCCGAGACCCTCCGGGAGTGCCCGGATCCGACGGCAGCCTTCGCGGTCTGGATGGCCCGGGATGAGGCGCGCCGGGAGCGAACGCTGTCCACGACCGCCGCCGCCGGATACCGCGCGTGGGAAGTCGCCGAGGCCGATACCGCGGAGAGTCTGACGCTGCGGCTGGCCCGCCACTACCGCCTGAGCTGACTCTTCCCGGCGCAAGAGGTAGACTCGTCGCCTTGATGCCGTGAAGTGGGAGGGCTTTGTGCCGAACGATGCAGCTTGGGATGGTGTGCTACGACCTGGCC